>Ga0065721_10006190_pt1 | contig 11715 bp, 8 predicted proteins | sample Mesricmetagenome_FD_59108 | JGI IMG/M metagenome (GOLD analysis project Ga0065721, IMG submission 59108) | Mesophilic microbial community from rice straw/compost enrichment Sample: eDNA_1 v2 (version 2) | ecosystem: Engineered > Solid waste > Grass > Composting > Bioreactor | place: USA: Davis...
TTCATTAAGGCGCGGAGCAGGTTGTTTTTTAACATCATAGCCTGGCGCTGTTAACTGGATAAGGTGTTCCTGGTCGTTAATGATCACTTTCAACAAAGGCAGGAATTTTTTGGCGAAGTCTGTCAGTTTGATCTTCAATGTATAAGTTCCTTTGGGCGGCGTATTTTTCAAACCGAACAGGATGTTGATTTGATTCGTTCTCCAGCCGGAGGTGCTCCAGGTGCCGCCCCAGGTATCTACCGGTCCGGGCAGCACATAGGGAAAATGTTCTTTTTCTTTTGAATAACCAACCAGGAAGAATTTGTCTTCGTAGCCGAAATCTTTTCCAACGAATTGCCTGAACTGGTCAGGGGCCAGGGCAAATTCTGAGGATGAGGTATCGGGTTGGCCGATTTGAAAGATGGTGTGTTGGGCGGTGGCATACAGGCCAAGTCCCAACAAACATACCAGTAGTAAGCAGGCAATTCGTCTCATAAGTAAAGATTTGGTCGATTATTTTTGACACCTGCAGCAAAACGCAGGTTGGTCCAAATGTACATACATATAAACAATATAACGCAGAAAAGGGAATATTGGCCACAAAAGCAGTAATGGACCTGCATTTCAGTTTGTCTTCGTATTATGGCTCACCAACACCTGATTGCAGGCATTGATTAAATGTACATACATATAAAGTTGCAAAGGATGCAATTTTCCCCATTCAGCCTTTCCCATTCTGGCACAAAACCCACCCATGCAGCTCTTCCTCTAACACTTTTTAATGAAATGCTAACCCCAACACACGCCAATTCCTTGCGTTTTTACATCGCCGGGAGTATTTTTAGCCTGCATTTACTGACCCAACGAATCCCTTTACCTGATGAAAAAATTGCATCGCATTACCCTGCCTGCCATTTTGCTCTTTTTGTTTGTTTTTTGTCCGGCTTCCCTGTTTGCCGTTATCCGTTATGTAACGCCCACCGGCGCTGGCACTAAGGATGGCAGCTCCTGGGCGAATGCTTCCGATGACCTGCAGGCAATGATCAACGCTTCCTCCCAGGGCGACTTGATTTATGTGGCCGTAGGCACATACAAACCCAGGCGCCTTGCCAATGATGTGAACACAATCAGCGTGAACAACCGCTATTGCGCGTTTGTACTGAAACCGAAAGTGGATATTTACGGCGGCTTTGACCCTGCCAATGGGATAACGAATATTAACAACCGAATACTGCCCGGCTCAGGCAACGGCAGTATCCTTTCCGGTAACCTGGGCGATGTGAACTCCATGGCAGACAATGCGTACCACGTGGTGATCGCTGCCGCCAATGATACACCTACCGATTTTTATATTACCCGGTTGGATGGTTTTATTATCCACGAAGGGCATGCCAGCGCTACCAGCAATGCTATCACGGTAAACGGGCAGACAATCGCCAGGTCGCAGGGAGGAGGTATCTATCTTTCGAATGTAAGCGGTTTGTATATCCAAAACTGCTGGAAAAGGGCAACAGGGCCGGTCGTGGTGGCGGGATGTATATGTACTTGACCAATTTTGATGTTTACAACAGTATTTTTTCAGGCAATTATGTTACCAATGATATCAGTGGCGGGCATGGCGGCGGCATTTACGGAGATATTGGCGGCACTGTCATCAATGAAGTTGATGCCAGCATAAGCGCGGCAAGATTGTATGTGAACGGCAACGCATCCGCTTCGGGTGATGGTACCAGTTAGGAACAGGCCTTTAAAACCCTGGAGGAAGCATTTGAACACATGGAGCACCGATGCAGCGCGGCCGAANAGATATGGGTGGCGGCCGGCGTGTATAAACCTAATAAAATAGCAGGCAACGGAACAACAGACAGGGACAAAGCTTTTTTACCGCCTTCACACATTAAAATCTATGGAAGCTTTGCGGGTACAGAGACCAGCCTGGAACAAAGGGATTTGTCTAACCCCGCCAACCGGTCCATTCTCAGCGGCGATTTCAATGACAATGATGTAGTAACGGGCAGCGGGGAAACGCTGTCCATTTCAGGCAACGAAGAAAACGCCAGCCGGGTAGTAATCCTTATGCATACTACGAATACCGTGCTGGACGGCTTTACCATAAAAGGTGGCAATGCCATAGGAAGCAATGACATCAGGATTGGCACATACACACTTAACAACGACGATGGTGCAGGCATCTATGGCTACCAGGCAGACGCAAGAATCGTCAACTGTATATTTACCCAAAATACTGCTGCGCGCGGAGGCGCATTCTTTACCAGTGAATATAGTTATCCTGTGGTGGAAAACTGTTTATTTCTGCATAACATCGCCACCACCAATGGCAGCGCACTCACCACATTATATAATTTCCCGATTGTGAACTGTACTTTCTGGGGGAACCGCGGAACCGGCAGCAATACCTCTGCCGTGTATGCAGGAGCGAACTACTTTACAATGCGCAACAGTATTATCTATGGCAACAATGGTGGCTTTGATCATAATGGGAATGGGGCCGGGCTGAATATCACCAATTGTTTAATACAGGGACAAACCCCTGCCGTCGACGGTAATATTGACGGCAACTTAGACCCGTTATTCAGGGACCCCGATAATGGCGATTTCCGTATACAAAGCAATAGCCCGCTGATTGATCAAGGCGACAACAGCTATGTAACGACTACGCTCGATTTATTGGGTAACCCGCGCATTGGCAACGGTATCGTAGATATAGGCGCCTTCGAATTCACACCGCCATCGTCATTGCCGGTAACGCTCATACACTTTACAGGTGTACTGCGCAACGGCATAGCGGAACTTCGCTGGAAGACCGGTATAGAAGAAAATTTCAGTCATTTTGAAATACAGCAAGCGGTGGTTGTTGCCAATGAAGAGCAATTCAAAACTATCGGCACTCTCAATGCCAAAGGCAATAACAGTGCGTATACATTCTATGCGCCACAAACGGAGCCTGTTGCTTTCTATCGTTTAAAAATGGTGGACATTGATAACCGGGAAAGTTACAGCAAGATCATCCCGTTAGCAGGAAAAGCGGACAACAGCGTACAGCTGTACCCAAACCCTGCGAAAGATCATATTACTATTACGGTTGACCGGGCTGGTAGTCTCAGCATCTACGATGCATGGGGAAGACATATTCGAAATGAAGTGTTACGGGCAGGTATCAATCGGGTAGATTTAAGGGGGGTAAAGGCGGGCGTTTATTTTGGGATGATCAATGGGGTACCTGTGCAGTTTGTGAAAGAGTAGGTTTAGGCATTTGGATTGTAAGATTCCATGTAATCAGGCTGTTAGCAATTCAAATACAACAGATTAATTCAATAAAAAAAGGAAACAATCCCAAGTGATTGTTTCCTTTCTATGTGGAGGCGACGGGACTCGAACCCGTGTCCAAACATATTCTCCAAAAGCTTTCTACATGCTTATTCCGGCATTGATTGTCGGGAAATAACAGGAACCGGACGCACCAATTATTTCCTTAGCTGCATCGTCTTAGGCAATGGGCACAGCCTACCATTGCCGCATTCTGTTTTGTTTGATGAGTCGGCGGCGGAGCGTGGTAACAGAACAACCGGCTCAACGCGGCCCAAATGACTGGCTAATCACTGATTAGGCAGCCATGGCATACTGAGTGTTGCCATTTATGGTTTGAATATTCAGATTAACGTGCTAATTATCCAACGCACGGCATGCTTACACTTTCAAAGAGCTATGCTGTCAAAACCAGGCGCCCCCTGGGTGAGTTGCTTGTGCTATATTGGGAGACCAGCCGGGACCACCCGGCCCCCCATCCATGCAGCATGGTTGCTGTGGTAAGTTCGTGCTGGCACCCCCGCCAGCGGGGGATGGACAGCCAGCTGGATGTGCCAACGTACCGGCAACGCATTGGTGTCCACACAATAGCGCCAGGAATGGTGCGGTCTCTGGACGTACCAAAGCGTGGAATACCGGCATTCCGAAAAACGGAAAGGCCGGAAATCCAGGCGTAACATACAAATTTAGTGCAAATTCCGCAGAGTTGACAGAAATGCAGGGGAATAACAGCGAGCAACGACAAATGGTTCAGGCCACTCCTCCTCTTCCGGTTCATAAGCAGTTTCCTACCGTTTGCCAAACAAAAACCTCATTTCACACAAACCTCCTTATACCTGGCCATGGCCCGTTGTATGTTTGCAGTGTCAATAAACGCAGACAGTCTACCCTACAAATAGTTTTCTCATAGCAGTTAGTTTTGGTTGTGTCCCCTGTAGTCTTACAGGGGTTTTTTATTGCAGTACTTACCCGCGGTTAAAAACATATCTCCAGAGATCAAGCCCAAACGCATACGCCATCAATCCCAGCAACAGGACCATACCCACCATCTGCGCATATTCCATAAACTTATCGCCGGGCTTTCGACCGGTAATCATTTCATACAAGGTAAACAATACATGACCGCCGTCCAGCGCCGGAATCGGCAGCATATTCATAAATGCCAGCACAATGCTCAGCAGGGCCGTCATGGTCCAGAATACCCGCCAGTCCCATTCAGGCGTGAACATATTGCCAATGCTGAGGAAACTGCCGAGCGAGTCTTTTGTTTCCACCTCATCAGAGGTGAACAGCAACTTGAAGTTCTGTACATTCATCACCAGCATGTTCCAGCCTTTGGCCACACCGGCCGGCAATGATTCCAGGAATCCATATTCCTTGTCCTCAAACTGCAGGAATTCATCAGCCGGTCGCCACATAAAGTATATGTTGTTCTTTTTGTCGAGGATCGCTTTTATCTGCGCCGTATCACCGTTGCGCAATACGTCCAGTTGCACCACCTGGTCGCGGGTTTTGTCCGCCATGTTTCTTTTGTACGCATTGAATTCCGGCACTGATCTTACCGGCTGACCATTAAACCGGATGATCTCATCCCCCGGCATCAAACGCCCCGACATAAACCTGGCAGAATCAAGCACCGAATCCACCACCGCCGGATACTTCACATAAGCCAGCGGCTCTCCTTTCCGTTTCATCATCTGCTTGATGGTGCCCTTTGGTATCTGGATGTCCATCTGCTGGCCATTGCGGATGATCTGCAAACTTTTGGCTTCATTCAATATCAGTTCTGAAGAAAGCCGGTCGAAATATTTCAGTTCCTGGCCATTCACACCTACAATCTTGTCACCATCCTGCAGCCCTACTTGCTGCCCGAGCGTATCGGCATAAATGCCATAGGTCATGTTTTGCGTAGGCAAAAAACGTTCGCCCCATACCCACAGGGTCATAGCAAACAGGAGGAAACCCAGTATAAGGTTCACCGTTACCCCGCCAATCATGATGATGAGCCGTTGCCAGGCCGGCTTGCTGCGAAACTCCCAGGGTTGCGGCGGCAGCTTCAGTTGCTCCTTGTCCATGCTCTCATCGATCATGCCCGAGATTTTTACATAGCCGCCCAGCGGCAACCATCCGATGCCATATACCGTTTCACCAATTTTCTTTTTGAAAAGCGAAAACCAGGGGTCAAAGAAGAGATAAAATTTTTCTACACGGCAGCCAAACCATTTCGCAGGGAGAAAGTGTCCCATCTCATGCAGTATTACCAGTATAGATAAACACAATATCAATTGCCCGGCTTTAATACCTACAACAGCCCAGTCAATAGCTAACAATGTCGTCATAACTTCGGAATCCAGAGGATTTGTTAAAGATTATTTATGCCAAATATCGAATAATTGCCGGTTAAACGTTGCCTCTCATCGAAATTCGCCCATATTTAACGGAAAAACGGTCGTTATAGTTTATGGGAGAGCGGCGATCGGGCAATTGCGATGGGCGAACGGTGAGTGGGTGGTCCCGCCGCTCACTGATACAACCCGCCTCATAATTTAATCAGCGAAGCCGCAAAATTCCGCGCCTCCCCATCGCTCTCAATGTATTCTTCCAGCGTAGGCTTTTCAATCATCGGCACATGCTCCATGGTTCGTTCAATCAGGTCCGTCATATCCAGGAACCCGATGCGGTTCCGCAAAAAGGCATATACCGCAATTTCATTGGCGGCATTCAGCACGCAGGGCAGGTTGCCTCCTTTAAACAACGCTTCCGTAGCCAGGGCAAGGTTGCGGAAGGTTTTGATATCCGGTTCTTCAAAAGTCAACTGCGAGGGCTTGCGGAAATCATACCGCGGGAAAGTATTGGGTATACGTTGGGGAAAAGCCAGGGCATATTGAATGGGCAGCTTCATATCGGGCAGTCCCAACTGCGCCTTGATGCTGCCGTCTTCAAACTGCACCATACTATGAATAATGCTCTGCGGATGCACCAGCACCTGCACCTGCTCCGGTTTGATATTAAACAACCAGCGCGCCTCGATCATCTCCAGTCCCTTGTTCATGAGGGTGGCGGAATCGATGGTTATTTTGGCGCCCATTTGCCAGTTGGGATGTTGCAAGGCATGGTCGCGTTTCACATTCACCAGGTAATTGGGCTTGCGGCCCAGGAAAGGCCCGCCGGAGGCCGTTAAAATAATTTTCTCAATGCGGTTGCGCGTTTCGCCCACCAGGCACTGGAAGATGGCGCTGTGCTCCGAATCGACCGGAATCACCGGCACCCGGTTTTCCACCGCTTTCTGCATCACAATATCGCCGGCCACCACCAGCGTTTCCTTGTTGGCCAAAGCAATGGCCTTACCGGTTTCAATGGCACGCAGCGTAGGGATCAGGCCGGCAAAACCCACAATGGCCGCCAGCATCATGTCATAAATATCCATCGCGGCCACTTCTTCCAAAGCCTTCTCACCGGCAAACACCTTGATGGGCTGCGACGCCAGCGCTTCCTTCACCTTTGCATATTTGCGCTCATCGCCTATCACTACCACATTGGGTTGAAAACGCAGCGCCTGTTTGATGAGCAGCTCATCATTGTTTTGCGCCGTCAACACTTCAATGGAAAATAAATCGCTGTTCGCTGCAATCACTTCCAATGCCTGTGTGCCAATGGAACCCGTAGAACCAAATACCGCTATTCGCTTTTTGGGAAATGTTTCTGACATGTCCTAAAGTGTAATTCTCCAATCACAACAAACAAATTTCCCCTCTCCCATTATCAAACCAGGCCATCGCTATTTGTTTCCTGTGATTTTCTTTTGTGGTTTGCTATTGAATGTTGCTAGTTTACTCAAGATATTTTTCCAGTTCCGACGCGATCTTCCGGTCGTTGCTCAGCCTGGGTACCTTGTTCTGACCGCCGAGCTTACCGATAGATTTCATATAATCTATGAAGCCATTTTTCCTGACTGTCCGTATATACAAGGGCTTTAGTATGTTGCCGGAAATGAGATCGTTGTAGTAGATATTTTTTTGCCGCAGGTTATCGTCAACCTTGCGGGCAAATGCCACCAAATCGCGGGGTTTGTTCTCAAATTCAATGAACCATTCGTGGTACGATTTACCTTCACCCTGTTCAATCATGGGCGCTACAGTAAATTCAGTAATGTGCACGCCTTCTTCTTCGGCCGCTTTGATGAGACTGTGTTCCACTTCCTCGCCGATCACGTGTTCGCCAAAAGCAGAGATGAAATGTTTGATGCGCCCCGTCACCACCAGCCGGTAGGGATTGACCGACACAAATTTTACCGTATCACCAATATTATAGCCCCACAAACCGGCATTGCTGTTGATGATCAGCGCATAGTTCTCTCCTACTTTCACATCTTTCAGGCTCAGTCGCGTGGGATTGGGATTGAAGATTTCTCCTGCCGGCACAAATTCGAAGAAGATACCGCTGTTGGTGTTCAGCAATAATCCCTCGGCATGTTGCGAATCCTGGAAGGCCATAAATCCTTCCGATGCGGGGAAGGTTTCAATTGCGGCCACCGTACCGCCGATGCTGTCGAACAGTTTTGTTTTATAGGGTTCGAAGTTTACGCCGCCATGCACCAGCACTGAAAAATTCGGGAACAGGTCTTTTATCTTCTTGCCCGATTTTTCCGTGAGCCGGTCGAAATACATCTGCACCCACGGGGGAATGCCGCTGATCAGCGTCATGTCCTGCCCGATGGTTTCTTCCACAATTTTATCCAGCTTGGCTTCCCATTCTTCTATGCAATTGGTAGTATAGGAAGGCAGTTGATTGCCCCGCAGGTAGCTGGGCACATGATGGTTCACGATACCGCTGAGGCGGCCGGTGGGGATGCCCCCGATGCGTTCCAGTTCGGGGGAACCGGAAAGGAAAATCATTTTGCCCGAAGTAAAGCGGGAATTGCCTGATTCGGCTATATAACACAACAGCGCATTGCGCGCAGAATTGATATGGTTGTCGATCGAATCCTTGGAAATGGGTATGTACTTGACACCGCTGGTCGTGCCGGAGGTCTTGGCAAAATAGATGGGACGTCCCTTCCACAGCACGTTGTGCTTGCCCTCCTTGATTTTTTCTATATAGGGTTTGAACTGTTCATAGTCACGGATGGGCACTGACTGTACAAATTCTTCATACACCGACACATCCTGGAAATGATGTTCTTTTCCGAACTCTGTGTTCCTCCCGGTTTTCAACAGTTCTTTCAGGATATTTTCCTGATCCTGCACCGCCGTCATCATTCCCTTCCTGATCCCCTTGTATATATAATTGGCAAATGGTTTTGCCAGAATAGACTTTAGCGATTTTATTCTCATGATTCCCCGTTCAATCGTTGGAGAACAAACCTACGTTAAACGCCGCTATATACCAAAGGTATGGGGAGGGTTGGAGCGATTTGGGATTGAATACTATAAATATTTAACAATCAATCAATAAAACCATTTTTCCATATCTTTACCGGCTATAGAAGTGCAAAAAAATTTCCCGCTAATCCCTTCACAATCTGTTTTTAATACCTTACCTTTGCACTCCTTAATTTTGAAATATGTTAGCAGTAGTAAAAATTGCCGGCCAGCAGTTCAAGGTACAGAAGGACCAGACCCTGTATGTTCCGCATGTTGAAGGTAAAGCAGGCGACAAGGTAGAGTTCTCTGAAATTCTCCTGCTGGATAATAATGGAAAGCTGTCTGTTGGCGACCAGGCAAAGGGCACGGTGCAAGCCGAGATCCTGGACCAGGTACAGGGCGAAAAGGTGATTGCATTTAAAATGAAACGCAGAAAAGGTTTCCGCAAGAAACATGGTCACCGCACCCTGTATACGAAAATCAAAGTAACCGGCATTGCATAAATGGTTGCATGCTCCAGATGTAACATCTGAATATTTACAAATTTTCAAATTCTCATACAATGGCACATAAAAAAGGTGAAGGCAGTGTAAAGAACGGCCGCGACTCGCAAAGCAAACGGCTTGGCGTAAAAATTTTCGGAGGCCAGCCTTGTATTGCAGGTAACATCATCGTGCGTCAGCGCGGAACTCTGTATCATCCCGGAAAAAATGTAGGGATCGGAAAAGATTTTACCTTGTATGCATTGACTGATGGTGTAGTAGAGTTCAAAAAAAGCAAGAACGATAAAACCATCGTCAACATCGTTGCAGTTGCTTAAGTTGTTTTAGTTGCTTACGTATTTTTTCACAAAATGTGAAAAAAATATTTGCTTGTTTCAAATTAGTTTTTATTTTTACTATTGATATTTCTATTTACTAACCGTTAAATTCACAAAAATCATGGCAACTAAGAAAAAAGCTGCTAAGAAAGCCGCTAAAAAAGCTGCTAAAAAAGCAACTAAGAAAGCCGCTAAGAAAGCTGCTCCCAAAAAGAAGAAAGCTGCTAAGAAAGCTTCCAAAAAAGCTTCTAAATAGTATTCATCCTTTTTGGAAAGCAAAAAAATATGAAAGTCCTGGAATTGATTCAGGACTTTTTTTTATTTCATTCCCTCCTCTCCCCCCGGCCCCATAATTGCAATCACCTTCCCCAGGCGCCAATTATTTATTTCCACACTTTGATTTGAACCGCCTGTTTAGTTGTTTCTATAATAACGATAACCCGCTTGCCATGTTCAAAAAATTACTCGTCGCCAACCGCGGAGAAATTGCTATCCGCATTTTCCGTGCTGCCTCCGAACTCAACATCAAAACGGTGGCCGTCTACACCTTTGAAGACCGCTACTCCCTGCATCGCTACAAGGCCGATGAAGCTTACCAGATCGGCCGCAACGATGATCCGCTCAAACCTTATCTCGACATCGAAGAGATCCTTGCCGTAGCCAAAAGAGAAAAAGCAGACGCCATCCATCCCGGTTATGGATTTCTGTCAGAGAACGCCCGCTTCGCGCGCCGCTGCGCCGAAGAAAATATTGTGTTTGTAGGTCCCGATGCGCCCATCATGGAACAACTGGGCGACAAGATTGCCGCCAAACAGGTAGCCCGCCGTGCCGGTGTGCCGATGATTGAAGACAGCCAGGGCGATGTGCGCGCATTCAGCGATGCCCGCCGCGAAGCTAACCGTATCGGATACCCGGTAATGATCAAGGCGGCCGCAGGCGGCGGCGGACGCGGCATGCGCGTGGTATATAACGATGCAGAACTGGAAAAATCATTGCCCGAAGCCCGCAACGAAGCCCGCACCGCCTTCGGCAACGACACGGTATTCCTTGAAAAATTCATCGAATCGCCCAAACATATCGAAATACAGGTGCTGGGCGACCATCACGGCAATATCATTCACCTGTATGAACGCGATTGCTCCATCCAGCGGCGCTTCCAGAAAGTGGTGGAAGTGGCGCCGGCCTTTTCGCTGCGACCCTCCACCCGCCGGCAATTGCAGGAATATGCCATCCGCCTCTGTCGCGCAGTGGGGTACAACAATGCCGGCACGGTAGAGTTCCTGGTAGATAAACAGGAAAACATTTATTTTATTGAAGTCAATCCCCGCATCCAGGTAGAACATACCGTAACGGAAGAAGTAACGGGCATCGATATCGTAAAATGCCAGTTGCTGATCGCACAGGGCCATGCCCTTACCGGCCCGGTAATCAACCTGTCCAGCCAGGAACAGATCAGTGTGAATGGCGTGGCCATCCAATGCCGCGTTACTACCGAAGACCCGGCCAATAATTTCAAACCCGATTACGGCACCCTCATTGCCTACCGCAATGCCGGGGGGCCGGGCATCCGGCTCGATGAAGGCAGCTCCTACCCCGGCGTGAGCATCTCACCTTTTTTCGATTCGCTGCTGGTAAAGATCACGGCCTCCGGCAGAAGCCTGGAAGAAACCTGCGACCGGCTCATCCGCACCCTAACGGAATTCCGTATACGAGGCGTAAAGACCAATATCTCCTTCCTGGAAAATGTGCTGCGGCATCCCGCCTTCCGGTCGGGCAGGGCTACGGTGAATTTTATCGACAACCACCTGGAACTGTTTTCGCTCACGCCGCGACAGGACCGTGGCACCAAGGCGCTGCAATACATTGCCGATGTGATCGTCAACGGCAACAGCGATGTGGCCGCCGTAAATCCCACCGTGCAATTTCGTACACCGGTAGTGCCGGAGGCGCCACCGCATCCTGCCCCCAAAGGCACCAAAAATTTGCTGGAGGAATGGGGACGCGAAAAATTTGTGCGCTGGTTAAAAGAAACGCATACCATTCATTATACCGATACCACTTTCCGCGATGCCCACCAGTCGCTGCTGGCCACCCGCTTGCGCACCATCGATATGCTGCAGGTGGCAGCAGTGGTGGCGAAAAATCATCCGGAAATATTTTCCCTCGAAATGTGGGGCGGCGCAACGTTTGATGTGGCGTTGCGATTCCTGCACGAATGTCCCTGGC
>Ga0065721_10052526_pt1 | contig 11715 bp, 14 predicted proteins | sample Mesricmetagenome_FD_59108 | JGI IMG/M metagenome (GOLD analysis project Ga0065721, IMG submission 59108) | Mesophilic microbial community from rice straw/compost enrichment Sample: eDNA_1 v2 (version 2) | ecosystem: Engineered > Solid waste > Grass > Composting > Bioreactor | place: USA: Davis...
CTGCGGCCCGTACAGGCCGGCCGACGGCGGCGGCGTGGGCTCCGCGTCGCGCATCCGGCGCGGCGGCGCGTCGACCGCGGCGAAGTCCGTCGTGTCGGGCCCGAAGCTCGCGGAGAACGTGTCCTCCTCCAAGCGCGAATCACGCGCGGCGGCGGCGAGCGCGTCGGCGAACGGCGTCGCCTGCTCGAACAGCGCCTGCACGGCCGGGGACGAGAGCCCCTCCGCGGTCGCGCGGTCCGAGCGGATCTCGAGCGGGCGCTCGTCGGCCCGCGGCGCCCGCGCGTCGACCTCGACGAACGGGCGCTGGAAGAACCCGCCGGCCTTCTTGTCACGGCCCTCGCGGCGGCGCAGCACGATCGCGTCCGGGCCGAGCTCGGCCCGGATCTGCGGCAGCAGCTCCTCGAGCGTGCGCCCGCGGAAGGTCTTGACGTCGTCGGATCCCTGGGTGGTGGAGGCTTCCATCTACGTGTCCGTCCCTTCTACGCCGCGACCGCCTGAGGCTGCTGGATCGCGCTGATGACTCCAGTGGTCTCCACTCCGATACCCGGAGCGATCTCGTTGTACGAGCAGACCGCCATCTGCGGCAGGCGCTGCTCGCACAGCATCCGCAGATGCCGGCGCACACGCGCCGAGCACAGCAACACGGGCCGGCCGCCCGCGCCGATCGCGAGCTCGGCCTGCTCGGCGGCGGAGTCGACGACCATCGCCGCGACGTTCGGGTCCATGGCCAGGAACTCGCCGTCGGCGGTCTGCACCAGGGCCTCGGCCATCTGCTGCTCGAGCGCGGGGTCGAGCGCGATCACGCGCAGCGTGCCCTCGGCGTCGAGGAACGGCGCGGTGATCGTGCGGCCGAGCGCCTGGCGGGCGTACTCGGCGAGCATCGCCGGGTCGCGCGTGAGGCGGGCCTTGTCGCCGATCGCCTCGAGCACGGAGCCCAGGTCGCGGATCGAGACGTTCTCGCGCAGCAGCGCCTGCAGCACGCGCTGGACCTCGCCCAGCGACAGCACGTCCGGCACGACCTCGGTGACGACGGCCTCGTTGAACTCCTTGAGCTGATCCAGCAGCTGGCGCGTCTCCTGGCGGGAGAGCAGCTCGGAGGCGTGCGCGCGGATCATCTCGGTCAGGTGGGTCACGACGACGGACTCGGAGTCGACGACGGTCCAGCCCAGGGCCTCCGCCTCGGCGCGGCCCGCCTCGGGAATCCAGACCGCCGGGAGGCCGAACGCCGGCTCGGTGGTCGGGATGCCGGGGAGCTGCCCCATGGCGTCGCCCGGGTTCATGGCCATATGGTGCCCGGCCATCACACCACCGCGCGCAACTTCCGTGCCACGAACACGCATGACGTACTCGTGCGAGTCCAGGGAGACGTCGTCGCGGATGCGGACGGGCGGGATGACCATGCCGAGCTCGGACGCGATCTGGCGGCGGATCGTGCCGACGCGGGCGAGCAGCGTGCCGCCCGCCTGCTGATCGACCATCGGCACCAGGCCGAAGCCGATCGCCAGCTCGAGCGGGTCGAGCGCGAGCGCGTCCAGCGCGGCGTCGCGCGGCGCGGAGAGCTGCGCCTGGGCGCCGCCTTCGGCGAGCGCGGCCGCGGAGCGCTGCTTCTCGAGCGCCTCCAGCTCACGGGAGTTGGGCTTGTTGCGCAGGGACCAGCCGACGGCGAAGAAGATCGCGCCGATGACGAAGAACGGGAGCTTCGGCAGGCCCGGGACGAGCCCGAAGCCGATGACCATGACGCCGGCGACGAGCGGCGCCTTGCGCTGGTCGAGCAGCTGCTTGGAGACCGTCGAGCCCAGGTCAGACTCCGAACCCTCCGAGCGCGTGACCAGGATGCCGGTGGCGACCGAGATCAGCAGCGCGGGGATCTGCGCGCACAGGCCGTCGCCGATCGACATCAGCGAGAAGTGGTGGCCGGCCTCGGAGAACGGCATGCCCATCTGGACGACGCCGATGACGATGCCGCCGAGCAGGTTGATCGCGGTGATCAGGATCCCGGCCATCGCGTCGCCCTTGACGAACTTGGACGCACCGTCCATCGCGCCGTAGAAGTCCGCCTCCTGGGCGACCTCGGCGCGGCGCTTGCGGGCCTCCTCGTCGGTGATCTGGCCCGTGTTGAGGTCGGCGTCGATCGCCATCTGCTTGCCCGGCATCGAGTCGAGCGTGAAGCGGGCGCCGACCTCGGCCACGCGCCCGGCGCCGTTCGTGATCACGACGAACTGGATCACGATCAGGATCAGGAAGATCACGAGGCCGACGACGATGTTGCCGCCGACGACGAAGTTGCCGAACGCCTCGACCATGTGGCCCGCGTCGCCCTCGAGCAGGATCAGGCGTGTCACGGACACGTTGATCGCGAGGCGGAAGAGCGTGGTCAGCAGCAGCAGCGTCGGGAACGACGAGAAGTCGAGCGCCCGCGGCACGTACATCGTGGCGACGACGATCATCAGCGCCGCCGAGATGTTCAGCACGATGAAGAAGTCGATCAGCATCGGCGGCATCGGGATGATCAACATCGCGACGACGAGCACGACGCCGGCCGCGGCCATCAGGTCGGCCTTCTTGCCGAGCTTGGACAGGGTCGAGTTCATGCAGCAGCACTCCGGAGGCCGGCGACGCGGTAGACGTACGCGAGAAGCTGGGCCACGGCGTGGAACAGGTCCTCGGGGATCTGACGCCCGACCTCGACGGAGGCGTACAGCGTGCGCGCCAGCGGCGGGTCGGGGACGATCATGACGCCGGCGTCCTTGGCGGCCTCACGGATCTTGTGGGCGATGTTGTCGGCGCCCTTGGCGACGACGATGGGTGCGGCGCTCCCGCTCTCGTACTTGAGAGCGACCGCGAAGTGGGTGGGGTTGGTGACGATCACGTCTGCAGTGGGAACCGAATCCATCATGCGTGCGCGGGACATCTCCATCGCCCGGCGCCGCTGCTGAGACTTGATTTCGGCAGGAAGCTCCTGCTGCTTGAACTCCTGTTTGAGTTCTTCCTTGTCCATCTTCAGCGACTTCTCGTGCTTGTGCTTCTGCCAGGCGAAGTCGAGGGCCGCGAGGAACAGGTAGGCGGCGGCCGCGCGGGTGGCGATCGAGATCACCATCGTCGCGATCTCGGGGATGATGTCCCCGGGCGGCGTACCCACGAGCGCGCCGAGCTCGTCGAGCTTGGGCAGCACGGCCAGGGCCACGATCGCGCCCACGGCCGCGGTCTTGGCCAGGTTCTTGAGCGTCTCGACCGCGAGGTGCTGCGGCTTGAACAGGTTCTTGAAGCCGTTGACCGGGTTGAGCTTCTTGAACTGCGGCTTCATCGCGCCCGGCATCGGCTTCAGGCCGACCTGCGCGGCCGAGGCGACCACGCCGGCGACCAGGCACACGCCGAGGATCGGCAGCGCGGCGAGCATCACGTGCTGGCCGACGAGCATGAACAGCGTGCCGATGCCCTTCTGGTCGACGACCTGCGGCGTCTTCATCAGGTCGATGACCTGGACCATGGCCAGCTGGCACTGCTCCATGATCTTCGGGCCGAAGGCGTTGAGCGCGAGCACGGACCCGAGCAGGACCGCGGCGCCGTTGACGTCCTGCGAACGCGCGACCTGCCCCTTCTTGCGGGCGTCCTCGCGCTTCTTGGGTGTTGCCTTCTCGGTCTTGTCGTTGGCCACCGCGCGTCACCCGACCTTCAGGGCCGAGAGCGCCTGGGCGACGGACAGCTGCAGCTGGTCGGCGATGAAGCCGCTCACGAACGGCAGCGAGGCGCCGACGAGCAGCAGGCCGACGATCATCTTGGCCGGGAAGCCGACCGCGAACACGTTCATCTGCGGGACGACGCGGGTCACGACACCGAACGCGGCGTCGACGATGATCACCGCGATCAGCACGGGCGCGCCGATCATGAAGGCGGCGACGAACACGCCCGAGAACGCGATCTGGGCGCCCTCGACCAGCGAGCCGATCGCCGGCGCGTCGAGCAGCGGCACGGCCTCGTAGGTGCGGGCGACACCCTTGATGATCCACGCGTCGCCGCCGATGGCGACGATCACGGCGACGCCGAACAGCCCGTACAGCTGCTGCAGCACGGCGGACTGGGCGCCCGTGATCGGGTCGACGATCGCGCCGAACGCGAAGCCGACCATCGTGTCCAGCAGCGTGCCGGCGGCCTGCAGCGCGGCGAACATCGCGTGCAGCGCGTACGCGAACGCCAGCCCGACGAGGATCTCCTTGACCAGCAGCCCGAAGTAGCCGAGCACGTCGAGGTCGATCTCGCCGTGCTTGACGACCGGCATGATCCCGATCGAGAGCGCGACGGCGATGATGCCCCGCACGCGCGGGTTGATCATCTTGGAGCTGAACAGCGGCGCCAGGATGAACAGCGGCGAGAGCCGCGCCAGGACGAGGAAGAACGCGGCGACCTGCTGCTCGGAGAACTGGGCGAGGAGGGCCTCAGGGGCCATCTTCGCCACCGACGGGCTTGAAGTCGACCGTCTGGGCGATGCCGCCCCAGAGGTTGCTCGTCCAGTCGGTGATCTCGGTGAGCATCCACGGCCCCGCGAGCATGAGCACGACGACCAAGGCCGCGATCTTGGGGATGAACGTGAGCGTCTGCTCCTGGATCTGCGTCGCGGCCTGGAAGATCGAGATCAGCAGGCCGACGATCAGCGCGGACAGCAGCAGCGGCATGCCCACCTTGACCGCGATGCCCATCATGTCGACGAGCAGCGAAGTGACGGTGTCCTGGGTCATGTGTGGAAGCTCTCGACCAGGGACCCGGCGATCAGGTTCCACCCGTCGACCAGGATGAACAGCAGGATCTTGAACGGCAGGGAGATGAAGACCGGTGGGAGCATCATCATGCCCATCGCCATCAAGGTGGACGCGACCACCAGGTCGATGATCAGGAACGGCAGGAAGATCAAGAAGCCGATCTGGAACGCCGTCTTGAGCTCGGAGATGATGAAGGCCGGGATCAGGACCTGGGTCGGCACGTCGCGGCGGGTCTCGACGTCCTTGACCTTGCCGAGCTTGATGAACAGCGCGAGGTCCTTCGAGCGCGTCTGGTCGAACATGAACTCGCGCAGCGGCGCCTCGGCCCGCTTGAACGCGACCTCCTGCGTGATCGCGCCCTTCTGGAGCGGATCGTAGGCCTCGGTCTTGATCTCCTTGATCGTCGGGCTCATCACGAACAGGGTCAGGAAGAGCGCGATGCCGACCAGGACCTGGTTCGGCGGGGCCGTCGGCGTGCCGAGGCCGGAGCGGATGAAGCCGAGGACGATCAGGATGCGGGTGAAGCCCGTGACCGTGAACAGCAGGGCGGGGATCAGCGAGATGCCGCCGATGAACAGCAGCAGCTGAACGGCGGACTGGCCGTCGGTCTTCACTTCGCCACCGCCTTCGCGCGGATGATGTCCAGCAGGCGCTTGGGGGCGACGGCCTCGGCCTCGAGCGTGGCCAGCGTCATCGCCGGCGGCTCGAGCAGGCCCAGGGCGGTCGCCTCGGCCTCGCTGTAGCGGCGGATCGGCGTGATCTGGTGCTCGGCGGCGCCCAGCAGCACGATCTCCCCGCCGACGCGCACTAGGTGCAGCGAGCGGTTCGGGGCGAGCGTCAGGGTCGCGACGGTCTCGAGCGCGTCGCCCGTGTCGTCGGCGTCCTTGTTGGCCTTGATCTGCTTGAGGACCCAGTAGAGGCCATAGATGACGCCGAGGACGACGGCGAGGCCGACGATCGTGCGCACGATGCTGCCGCCACCGGGGCCCGACTGGGCTCCCTGCGCGGCCTTGCCGGCCTCTTCACCGAGGTTCAGCTTGGTGTCTTCGCCGTCGGCCGCGAACGCGACCGGGGCGGTGAGCAGCCAGCCGAGGGCGGCCGCAGGGATGAAGGCGTGGAGGGTCCGCATAACCGAGGAGGTGAGCCCGGATCTGGCTCACGGCTCGTATCGGCACCTGGGGTCCAGACCTGAAGTCCAGATCCGGACCTCAAGCTTTCGCCCACCGGTCCGATGGCACGCCCGCCCCTGCCTGGTGGGCTATGCGCTATGGCTGAGACGAACCCGAGGGGCCGGCCGGCCCGCCACCAGGTGTACCCGCGCTTGCCGACGCGCCCGGTTTCGGTGCCGGAGCGACGGCCGGCGGGGTGGCAGCGCGCGGTACCGCAACATCGACAGTTCCCGCGCGGCGGTGGCGCAGCCCTTCGAAGCGCAGCTCGTTGACCACCGCGCCCGCGAGCACGATCAGTGCGAGCACGTAGAACCACACGAGCGCGATCAGCACGAAGACCGCGCTGGTGCCGATCCGCAAGGTCGAGATGTTCGTCAGGTAGACCGGGAACGTCACGTCGACGATCCCGGTCGCCAGCGTCGCGCCGAGCGCACCCGGCCACACGCAGGACCACGGGATGTACCCCTTGGGGACGGCCGTGTACGTGATGCAGAGCGCGCCGAAGAGCACCACCAGGCCGAGCGCGACCGTCAGGAAGTAGACGAGGTCGTCCGTGTTCTCGAGGCCGAACGGCAGGTTGTTGGCGCTGGACGCGAGCAGCGCCTGCACCGTCGGCACGAACACGCTGGCCGCGATGAAGATCAGGACCACGAGCAGCATCCCGAAGCCGAACAGCTTCTGGTGCACCCACGAGCGGCACGGCCGGTGGTAGATGCGGCAGAACGCGGTGTCCAGCGCGCCCCAGAAGGACGCGCCCACCCACAGCGAGGACACGACGGCGACGATGCCGACGGTGGTCGAGGACTCCTGCAGCCGGCGGATGCCGTCCACGAGCGTGCTCTCGGCCGCGGTGGGGAAGATCGTGCGGGCGTCCTGGATCACGGACGCGGCGAGCTCGGGCGAGCGCAGCACGCGGCTGGCGACGAACAGCGAGATCAGCGCCAGCGGGAAGATCGACAGCAGCAGGTTGTACGCCACCATCGCGGCGAGGCCGGTGATCCCGTCCTCGTAGGCCTTGCGCCAGAACGCGACGAGAGGGCGGGCGGCGCGGTTGAGCACGCCGCCCGTTCTAGCCGATGCGCCGTCGCTAGGCGTCGCCCTCGACCCCGTCGGGGGTCGACGGGGCAAGCACTTCGGTGACCCGCAGGCCGAACTCCTCGTCGATCACGACGACCTCGCCGCGGGCGATCGGCTTGCCGTTGACCAGCAGGTCGACGGGCTCGCCGGCGAGGCGGTTGAGGGTCACGATCGACCCGGGGCCGAGCGCGAGCGCCTCGCGGATCGTCATCTTCGTGCGGCCCACCTCGACCGCGAGCTCCACCGGCACGTCGTGCAGGCGGGCGAGCTCCTCGGCGCTGACGGGCGTGGGGGCGCTCGGCTCCGCCGGCCCGGCGGTGGTGGTCTCGAAGGGTGCGTAGTCGACGGCTTCCATAACTGGCCTTACTGGACGGTGACGTCCGAGAAGATGACGTGCTCGGCCTTTACATCGGTGTGCTTCTTGATCCCCTTGAGGATGTCCTTCTTGAGCGCCTCACGACCCTTCTTCTCGATGAGCCCCTTGTCGGTCGCATCGGTGAGGGTATCTGTGATCACGTCGCGCACGATGCCCTCCTGGAGCATCGCGCCGTAGCCCTCGGGCGGGGTCGGGGCGGCGCCGTGGCCACCGCCTTCGGCCTCGGTCGAGTGGTCCTCGGGCGAGAGCACCAGGCCCACCTGCAGCTTGGCGTAGCGGCCGTCGGCGAGGTTGACCAGGAACTCCTTCTGGAGCATGTAGACGGTGCCGTGCACCTTCGGCTCGGGCTTCTTCTCGGCCTCGGCCGGCGTGGCCAGGACGAACTTGTAGGCCCCGGCCAGAACGGCGAGCAGGGCGATCACTGGGACGAGCTTCTTGACCATGGGATTGAGCGCCTCCATGCGCTAGGGGGTTGACTCCGTGTCAGAGGTGACGGGGTTGTTGATGCGCGTGAGCACGATCTCGACCCGTCGGTTCTTCGCGCGCCCTGCGGGCGTCGAGTTGGTGTCGATGGGTTCCTGGCTGGCGTACATGCCGCCGCTGACCCGCCGGGCGTTGACGCCGTTGGCGACGAAGTCCCGGATGACGGCGCCGGCGCGCGCGCCGGACAGCTCCCAGTTCGAGGGGTACTGCGAGCCGGAGATGGGTTGGGAGTCGGTGTGGCCCTCGACGACGATCGGGTGCCGGCGCTCGTCGCGGACGACGCCCGCGATCTTGTCCACCAGCCGCTTCGCCGTCGGCCGCAGCGTGGCCGAGCCCGAGGCGAAGAAGACCTTGTCGGTGAGCAGCTGGATGACCAGGCCGCGGCGCCGGATGGTCACGTTGACCTTGCCCTGCAGCCCGGCCTCCTTGGCCAGCCGGTCGATCTTGCGCTTGAGCGCGCGGAAGTCCTGCTCTTCCTGCTCGGACTTCTTCTTCGCGTCGTCCGCCTTCTTGCCGCCCGTGAGGTCGGTCACAGGCCGCAGCGCGGGCAGCGGCGGGGTGGGCGCCTTGACCTCGGCCTGGTCGGGGCTGCCGCCCGTCTGCATCATCGACTTGCCGCCGTCGAGCACCGCTCCCGAGAAGGCCTCGCTGAGCGACTTCGACAGCGCCTCGAACTTCGACGTGTTGACCGCCGAGATCGAGAAGAGCACGATGAAGAGCGCCATCAGCAGCAGCAGCATGTCCGCGAACGAGACGAGCCAGCGCTCCTCGTTCTCGTGCTCGGGATGCTCCTCGTGCTTCTTGTGCCGGCGAGCCATGATGCTTACGCGGCCGCCTTGGCGGCACCGGCGCCGGCGCCGGCCGTGACGGACTCACCGTCGGCGGGGCGCTGGGACGGCGGGACGAAGGTCAACAGCTTCTCCTGCACGACGCGCGGGTTGTCGCCGGCCTGGATCGCGAGGATCCCCTCGACGACGAGCTCACGGGCGTGGAGCTCCTCCACGGAGAGCTGCTTGAGGCGGGTGCCGATCGGGATGAAGACGACGTTGGCCGCGCCCACGCCGCACAGCGTCGCGAGGAACGCGGCCGCGATCATCGGGCCGAGCGTCTCGGGCTGGTTGAGGTTGCCGAGCACGTGGATCAGGCCGTAGACCGTGCCGACGATGCCCATGGTGGGGGCGTAGCCGCCGGCCTTGTCGAACGGCGCGGCGCCCATGGCGTGGCGCTTGCGCATGGCGGCGTTCTCGGACTCGAGGATGTCGGCCACGAGGTCCGGGTCGGTGCCGTCGACGACGAGCTGGAGGCCCTTGCGGGTGAACGGGTCCTCGATCGAGTTGGTGACCTCGTCGAGGGCGAGCAGGCCGTCGCGGCGAGCGGCCTCGGCGTAGCCGACGAGCTCGCCGACCTTGCCGATCAGGTCCTGCGGCGCCGCGCTGAACACCTTCATGTACAGCTTCGGGATGTTCTTGATGGCTTCGAAGTTCGAGCCCGCGATGGTCGCGCCGAGCGTGCCGCCGAGCACGATGAGCATGGCGGGCAGGTTCAGCACGGCCAGCGCGTTGGAGCCTTCGAGCGTGGCGCCCAGGAAGATGCCGGCGATCGCGATGACCAGGCCGATGAGCGAAGAGACCTTCATCGGTCTTTCTCCTCGAGATCGTGGTTGGGCGGTGCGGTTCCGGCGGAGGCCCGGACGAGCGAGAGGGCTGCGTCGCTGCGCCGCTTGACGGGCGCGCTGGGGAGGGCCTGGGCGAGGATCGAGGCGCGCCACTCGCGGGTGGCGGCGACGATCGCCTCGGGGGAGTCGGAGACCAGCACCTTCTGGTGGGTGGTCAGCGTCACCACCGTGTCGGGCGTCGAGTCGATGGCGACGATCAAGTCGGGGTTCAGGTAGAAGCCCTCGGCGCGCGCGGATAGACGGTGGAGACGGATCACACCCTTGTCATCGGCACATGTACGAGAGTCTTAAATGCAAAAGCCCGCCTGGGGGGCGGGCTTTTTGGCTCTGCGTAAGGGAAACGACGCGCGCTAGCGCTTCAGGTTCACCAGGTCCTGCAGCATCTCGTCGGCGGTCGAGATCACGCGCGAGTTGGCCTGGAAGCCACGCTGCGCGGTGATCATGTTGGTGAACGTCGAGGCCAGGTCCACGTTGGACATCTCGACGCCGCCCGGGTTCAGCGAGCCGGCGCCGCCGATGCCCGGCGTGTTGACCGTCTTCAGGCCCGAGTTGGCCGACGGGACCCAGCCGTTGCCGCCCGAGCGCTCCAGGCCGGAGGCGTTGGAGAAGGTGGCGATCGTGAGGCGGTAGCCCGTGACGCGCGTGCCCGTGTTGGCGTCGACCCACGACACGCCGCCGCTCGGGTCGATGGCGACGCCCGTGGCGCCGTCCGGGATCTTGATCGCGACCTCGGTCGCGATCGGGTTGCCCGTGCCGGCGTCCATCTGATAGCCGACGACGTACTGGCCGGCGGCCGTGGTCAGGTAGCCCTGGTTGGACACGGAGAAGTTGCCCGCGCGGGTGTAGCTCGACGGCGTCAGCGGCGAGTTCGCGGTGGTCGGGTTGCCCTCGGCGATCTGGAAGAACCCCTCGCCGGAGATGGCGACGTCGAGCGGGTTGCCCGTCGTCTGCACGGCACCGCCGGACATCAGGTTGTCGATCGAGCCGAGGCCCACGCCGAGGCCGACCTGCGCGGGGTTGCTGCCGCCCGTCGCCTGGTTGGCGCCGGCCGCGCCGCGCTGAAGCTGGGTCAGGCTGTCCTGGAAGGTGACACGAGCGGACTTGTAGCCGATCGTGTTCACGTTCGAGATGTCGTTGGCGGTGACATCGAGCATGACCTGGTGCTGCTTCAGCCCGCTGATCGCGGAAAACATGCCTCGCATCATGAGAGGGGTAACTCCTTGGGTTCCTTGGAGGTCCGCGGGTTAGGCGGAGACTTCGGCAATGAGGGACGGGTCGACGCCGGGCTTGCCGGCAACGGTCAGGGAGGCCTGGCCGTCCTTGGTGGTGGCGACGCGCTCGACCTTGCCGGTCTGGAGGTTGCCGTCGGCGTCGACGTAGGAGACCGTGCGGCCGATCAGGCCGACGGCGGAAGAGGTGTTGAGGGCGTTGGCGATCCGCGTGTTGGTCGCCGCCATGTTCGTCATCTGCTCGACCGAGGAGAACGACGCCATCTGGTTGATGGAGTCGTTGGTGTCCATCGGGCTCGTGGGGTCCTGATGGGTGAGCTGGGCGACGAACAGCTTCAAGAAGCCGTCCTTGTCGAGCACGCCGCTCGGGTTCGAGACGTTGGTGGTGCTCTGCGTCGCGGCCGAGCTGGTCGCGGTGGGGGAGGGAATTGAGCTCATGGGGTGGGGTCAGGCGAGGACGTCGACGAGCACGCCGTTCGGAAGGACAAGAGTCGTGTCGGCAGCGGGAGCCGTTTCCGTGAGCCCCGCGTCACCGTGCAGACCGATGCGCAGGGTGCGGTCGGCGCCCGGGAGCTGGTCACCGAAGATGTCGGCCTGCTTGGCGCCGGCCTGCTGCTGTTGGTCCTGCTGGGTCGACACGTCGAGCGACAGCAGGTTCACGTCGCGGTCGGCAAGTTCGCGGCGCAGGTCGTCGGCGGCCTGCGCGAGCAGCTTGGCCGCGTCGGCCGAGTCGGCCACGAGCTGGGCGGTGACCCCCTGCGGCGTGGTCTGCAGGCGCACCTCGATGCCCCCGAGCTCGACCGGCTTGAGGTGGAGCTTGGCGTGCGTGACGCCGCGCTGCGCCGCGATCTGGATCAGGTGGGCGGCGGTCTCGGGCGCATGGTGCAGCGGCACGGCGCGCTGCACGGGGGCCGCGGCGTTCGGCGCCACGGGCGGGGCCACCGGCGCGGCC
>Ga0065721_10052527_pt1 | contig 11713 bp, 3 predicted proteins | sample Mesricmetagenome_FD_59108 | JGI IMG/M metagenome (GOLD analysis project Ga0065721, IMG submission 59108) | Mesophilic microbial community from rice straw/compost enrichment Sample: eDNA_1 v2 (version 2) | ecosystem: Engineered > Solid waste > Grass > Composting > Bioreactor | place: USA: Davis...
GAGCGTGGACGCTGACCGCGGCCTCGCTGAGCGATGGCGCTCACACGCTGACCGCCACGGTGAGTGATGCGGCGGGCAACACCTCCACCGCGTCGAGTGCGCTTACCATCTCCATCGACACCAGCGAACCTTCGCTCGCCATAGCGCTTGGCTCCAGCGTGCTGGGCGTCGGTCAGACCACTACCGTTACCTTCATATTCACCGAGGCGCCGGTCGGCTTTGCCATCGACGACATTACGGTGCACAACGGCTCACTCTCCAATCTGGCCGTTGTGCCGGGCAGCGGCGGGCTGGTCTACACCGCGACCCTGACGCCGTCGGAAGAGATCGCCGTCGACAACAACCGCATCACCGTCACCACAGGCTGGAGCGACGCAGCGGGCAACGCCCCGGCGGGCAGCTTCGGCTCCGGCGTCTACTCCGTCGACACCCGGCGGTCGTCGGGCGACGGCGCGCCGGTTCTCGGCGGGGCGGTGGCCGATCAGACCGCAACGGACGCCGCTGCGCTGAAGCCCTTCGCCGGCTTCACCGTCGTCGACAGCAACGCCACCCAGGCGCAGACCGTCGTCGTCAAGCTGCGTGACGCCTCCGGCACAGTGGGTGACGCCACCGGCGGCTTCACCGCCGCCAGTCTGACCGCCAGCGGCTTCGTCAAGACCGCCGCCGGCACCTACAGCCTTACCGCGGCGAGCGCGACCGCCGCCCAGTGGGCACTGCGCCTGCTCGACTTCCAGCCGGCGACCAACCATGTGGCGCCGGGGATGGTGGAGACTTCTGGCTTCATCGTTTCAGTTACCGACGCAGGCGGCTTGTTTGCCATCGACAGCACCACCAGCGTCAAGGCGACCTCGGTCAACGACCGACCGACGGTGGCCAAGGCGCTCGGCACAACCAGCGTCAACCAGGGCCAGGCGCTCTCCCACCACATTCCGGCAGGCACCTTCGCCGACCCCGATGCCGGTGACGCCCTGACCTTCAGCGCGACGCGTCTGGACGGTTCGGCGCTGCCGGCCTGGCTCGGCTTCGACGGGGCCACGGGCACGCTGTCCGGTACGCCGGCCAACGGCGACATCGGCACCCAGGTGGTCCGCATCACGGCCACAGACCGTTCCGGCGCGTCGGTGTCCGACGTGCTGGTCATCCAGGTCGCCGACATCAACGATGCGCCGGTTGCGGTCGCCGACGCCGCCACGACCACCAATCTGAAGCCTCTTTCGGTGCTGGCCGCCAACGGCGTGCTGGCCAACGACAGCGATCCCGACGTCGGCGATCGGCCGGTGGTTACCGCGGTGAACGGCGAGGCGGCGAATGTCGGGCGGTCGATCACGCTGGCCGGCGGCGGCAAGCTGACGCTCTCGGCCGACGGCCACTATGTCTTCGATCCGGCGGGTGCCTACGGTGGTCTCAGGCTCGGTCAGACGGCGACGGAGACGGTCAGCTACACCATCACCGACCGCGCCGGGGCAACGGCTACGGCGACGCTGGTCCTAACGGTAACCGGGACCAACACGGCCCCGGCGGCGCAGGAGACGAAGACGGTCGCCATCGACCAGAACTCGTCCCGCGTCGGCCTGTCGATCGACAAGCCGGTCGATGCGGAAGGCGACCCGTTGACTGTGACGGTCGTCGGCCTGCCAACCATCGGCACGCTGCAAACCTACGACGGCACGGTTCTCAAGGCCGGCGACACGCTGACGTCTGAGCAACTGGCCGCGGTGGTCTATACGCCGCCCTTCGGGGGAACGGGCGGTGCCGGCTCCTTCACCTATACGGTGTCCGACGGCACCAGCACGGTCACCCGTGCGGTGGCGATCAACGTGACGCCGGTGCAGTGGCTGAGCCTGTCGCCCTCGGCAGCGGTCGCGGCGGAGAGCAACGGCGGCTTCACCGCCATGACCTTCATCGTGACCCGGCGCGGCGACACCTCGGGCAGCACGACCGTCACCTGGCAGGTCGACGCGGCGGCGGACAGCGGGCTGACCGCGGGACCGTCCGCCGGGTTGGCCGACAAGGCCGATTTCGGCGGCACGCTGCCGGGCGGCACCGTCACCTTCGCCGCGGGCGAAACCAGCAAGACGGTCACCGTTCTGGTCAGCGGCGACAGGGCCGCCGAGTTGACCGAACTGTACAAGCTGGAGATCGCCGGCAGCCAGACCAGCGTGGCCGGCGCCAGGATCGAGGTGGAGAACAGGTCGGCGGTCGGCACGATTCTCAACGACGACGCGGCGGCCACGGTCCGGGCGGTCACCGGTCCCGATGCTGGGCGCTATCTCTCGGCGCGTGGTGGGGTGCTGGAGTTCGCCGTGACCTTCACCGACGCGGTCACGGTCGACACCGCCAACGGTATGCCGCGTCTGGCGCTGACCATCGGCAACACGGTGCGCTACGCAGCCTACGACCGGTCGGTGGGCGGCGCTGTGGTCTTCCGTTACGCCATCGCCGGCAGCGACCTGGACACCGACGGCATCACCGTGGGCCGCGCCATCGACCTGAACGGCGGCACGATCACCGACAGCGCCGGCAACGCGGTGTCCGACCTGACGCTGAACAGGGTGACGGCGACCGACAAGGTGCTGGTCAACGTGCGCGGCGGACGGGCGATCGACGGCTACATCGCGGGCGCCACCGTCTTCGTCGATGACAACGGCAACGGCGTGCTGGACGCGGGCGAGGCTTCGGGCACCACCGACGGGGTCGGCAACTGGTCGGTCAACGGCGGGACCGGTCCGATCATCATGGTCGGCGGCACCGACATTTCGACCAATCTGGCGTTCGTCGGTGTTTACGAGGCTCCGGCCACGGCCTCGGTGATCAACCCGCTGACCACGCTCATCATGGGCATGGTCGGGTTCGGCGCCTCCGACGCGCAGATCGCCGCGGCGATGAGCGACCTGAAGAGCAAGCTGGGGCTGGACGGCGGCCTCGACCTGCTGAGCTACGACCCGATCGTCGCGGCCACAGCGGCGGGGGCGGACGCGGCGGCGGTCGCGGTCGCGCTGAAGACACAGGCGGTGGCGGCCAGCGTCGCCAACCTGATCGTCCAAGGCAGCGCGGTGCTGGGCGGTGTCGTCACGGGGAACGCCCCGGCCACAGGCGTGATCGGCCAGGCGCTGGTCCGCGCGGTGGGTGACGCGGTCGCGGCTCTGCCTTCGGGCGGCACGCTGGACCTCGCCGACCGGAGCGTGCTGGCGGCCATCCTGACGGCGGCGGCCGGCAAACTGACCGCCGCGGGGGTCGCCATCGACACCACCCGCCTGTCGCAGGTGCTGGGCGATGCGGCCAAGGTCGTCGCCGCGTCCAACGGGGCGGTGAGCAGCGTCGACACCAGCGGCGGCAACGGGATCGCGGGGCTGACCCAAATCACCCAGGCCCAGGTGGTGGCGCAGGGCACGGCGGCCAGCGAGCTGACCAGCGGTGCCGCGTCGGGTGACCTGTCGGGGGCGGCGGACGCCTTCACCGGCGGCAACCTGAGCCAGAAAATCAGCGAGGCGCCGGTGGCCGTGGTCGTGCCCTCGCGGCTGGCCATCGCCGCGGCGTCGGCGGATAAGCGCGAGGGCGACGGCGGGACCACGGCCTTCACCTTCACCGTCACCCGCTCGGGCAGCACCGCGGGCGCGCTGTCGGTGAACTGGTCGGTCACCGCGGCCAGCGGTGTGACGACGCTGGACGCCGGCGATTTCAGCGGCTACGGCAACGCTATGCCGTCGGGGACGGTCGATTTCGCCGACGGCGAGACGGCGAAGACGATCACCGTGCTGGTTGCCGGCGACACGGCGATCGAGCTGGACGAGACCTTCACCGTCACGCTGTCCAACCCCTCGGTGGCGGCCACCGCCATCGACACCGCCACGGCGGACGGGGTGATCCGCAACGAGGACCCGATCAACCCGCAGTTGGCGCTGCCGGCCGCGCAGACGGTGGTGGCGGGCAAGGCGGCGGCCATCGCAGGCCTGCGGGTGGCCGACGGCGACAGCGCGGCCGTGACGGCGACGCTGACCCCGGTGAACGGCACGATCACGCTGGCCGCGTCGGGCTTGGCGGTGGTCGGCACGCTGAATGGCGTGACCACGATCACCGGCGGCGTTGCCGACATCAACGCGACGCTGGCCTCGCTGGTCTTCACCGGGGCGGTCGGCCAAACCGCCGGCAGCATCGCGGTGACCTTCGACGACGACGACCCGTCGACGCCGCCGGCCAGCGGCACCGTGTCCATCGCTATCCAGTCGCCGCCGGACATTGTGCTGCCCAGCCGCCCGACGGTGATCGCCGGCCTCTCGACCGAGGTGCTGGGGCTGGAGATCAAGGACGCCGACGGCGGCACCATGACGGTGATCGTCACCGCCAACGGCGGCACCGTCAGGCTGCCGCTGTACGGGCAGGCCACGGCGACCGACACCGGCACCGGCGCGATCCGGCTGAGCGGCACCCTCGACGACGTCAACAAGACGCTCCAGCAGCTGGAGTTCACCGCGGCCAAGCAGGTGACCGGAGCCTGGATACAGTTCGACGTCTCCGACGACCAGCCTCTGACCGCCGACGCCAGCGGCCGGCTGGCCATGGACGTGCTGTCGCCGCCCGAACAGACGGTGCCCGCCACCCTGGCGGCGGTGGCCGGGACGGCGGTGCGGGTGAGCGGGCTGTCGGTCAGCGACTTCGACAGCGCGACGGTGCAGGTCACCCTGACCCCGACCGGTGGCACGCTGGCGCTGGCCGCCCAGGGTGGCCTGTCGCTGACCGATCTCGGCAACGGCGCCTGGAGGCTGCTCGGCAGTCAGGCGGACATCGCGTCGACGCTGGCCACGCTGACCTTCACCGGAACGGCGGGCCGGACCAGCGGCACCATCACGGTGGCCAGCACCGACCTCGACGGCCGCACGCCGGTGGTGACAGACCGCATCGCGGTGACGATCACCAACACGCCGTCGGTGACCCTGTCGGCCCCGGTCGGCGCGGTGACGGGCGTCCCGGCGGTGTTGGCGGGGATGAGCGTGAGCGATCCCAATGACCGCATGCTGGCGCTGACCCTGACAGCCACCGGCGGCACGCTGGCCGTAGCGGCGGCAGCGGGCGTCACGGCGGTAACGAACCAGAACGGCTCGCTGACGCTGACCGGTCTGGCCGGCGCGCTGAACACGGCGCTCGCCGCGGTCACCTTCACCGGAACGACCGGAACGGCACAGGCCACCCTGTCGGCCACCATCGATGCCGGCGGTGGACAGACGGCCAGCGCCAGCGCCGGCTTCGCGATGACGGCGGCTCCGGCGCTGACCCTGCCGGCGGCCCCGATGCTGCTCGCCGGGCTGAGCGCGGCAGTGAGCGGCATCGCCTTGTCCAACACCGGCGCCACGGTGGCGACGCTGCGCCTGACACCGGCCGGCACGACGCTCGCGCTCAGCGCGATGGGCGGGGCGCAGGTCGCCGACCTCGGGAACGGGGCGGTCGCAGTGGTCGGCACCTCCACGGCGATCAACGCCACACTGGCGACCCTGGCGGTAACGCCGGCCACACCGGGCCAGACCGCTAGTGTCGCCCTGACGGTGGACTACGCCGGCGGCGCGTTGCCCAGCCTCGGCGGGACGCTGACGGTCGGGGTGATCCACGCTCCGACGCTGACGGTGCCCCAGCCGGTGACCGTCGACCCGGGCCTGGTTACGGTCTTGAGCGGCCTGTCGGTCGGCGACCTCGACGGCGGCCAGCTGACGGTGACGCTGACGCCCGATCAGGCGGTTCTGGGCGCGACGGCGTCGGGTTCGGCGACGGTGTCGGCGGCCCCCAACGGCGCACTGACCATCGCCGGCACGGTGACCGACGTGAACGCCTCGCTGGGCGGACTGACGGTGACGGCGGCGCGGGCCTCCTCAGCCACCATCGCCGTGACGGTCAGCGACGGCAGCGCGGCGCCGCCGGCCACGGGCACGCTGACGCTGCCGGTGGTGGACCGCATCGCGCCGGACGCCCCGGTGATCGTCGGGGCCTTCGCGGATGGCACGCCGCTGTCCGGCCTGACCAGCCGCAACGCGCTGGTGTTGCGCGGTACGGCGGAGGCGGGCGGTACGGTGACCTTGTCGGACAACAGCACGGCGGTGGCCACCGTCACCGCCGGGGCCGACGGCGCCTGGAGCGCCGACCTGCGTTCTGCTCCGTTGGCCGATGGCACCCACCGCTTCACCGCCACCGCCACCGACGCGGCGGGCAACACGGGAACGGCCTCGGCGGCGCTGTCGCTGACCGTGGACACCACTGCCCCGGCAGCGCCGCGAGTGGCCTTTACCGACACGACCATCGACCGGACCCGGCAGACCGCCGCGTCCTTTACGATCAATGGGGGCGAGGTCGGGGCAACCTACCGCTGGACGCTGGCATCTGCGGCCGGCGGCACGCTGACGGGAACCGGGCGGATCGCCACGGCCGCCGACCGGATCGGCGGGCTGGACCTGTCAGGCCTGCCGGACGGAGCGCTGACGCTTTCAGTGACGTTGACCGATGATGCCGGCAACGTTTCCGCCCCGGCCACAGCTTCGGCGGCCAAGAACACGGCGGCGATCATCGACGGCGTGCCGGTGTGGACGCTGTCCGGCCAGACCAATGGGAAGACGACCAGCACGGTCGTGGTGCAAGCCCCGACAAGCGCCCGTGTGGAGGATCCGGCCTCCGCCGACATTGCTTTGGCTGATGTGCCGGTGACGCAGGAGACCCGCGACGGCAATACGGTGACGACCCTCCAGGTGAGCCTTCCGACGAACCTTGGGGTGACGGCGAGCGGTCCGGCCGAGCGGCAGAGTCCGTCCTGGGCGCTGGACGATTTCATCAGAGCAATCCAGGCGCGCACTGTGGCGGGCACCCCGTCGCGCACCGGGCTGGAAGGCGGTGGCCGCAGCTTCCTGGGCGTGCTTCCGCAGACCGCATCGCTGCTGGTGCGGACCTTCGATTTCACGGCTGAGGCGACGCCCGGTGGAACCGCCAGGATCACAGGTGCCCTCCAGGACGGCTCGTTGCCGACGGCGTTGGTGATCGACACCAGGGCGGTGGGCGCGCCGTTGGTGATCCAACTCGACAACGTCGAGTTCGCGGCGGTGATCGGGGAGGCGACGCTGACCGGTGGGGCGGGCAAGCAGATGGTGTTCGGGGACGCCAGCCGGCAGTATCTGCTGTTGGGCGAGGGCGACGACTACCTGTCGGGCGGCGGCGGCAACGACACGGTGGCGAGCACGCTGGGCGATGATACGCTGCTGGGCGACGACGGCGACGACCTGCTGCGCGGTGGCGAAGGCAACGATCGGATGAACGGCGGGGCCGATCAGGACACGCTGAGCGGTGGGACCGGCAATGACACGCTGGGCGGTGGCTCGGGCAATGACCTGCTTTTCGGCGAGGATGGGAGCGACGTTGTGTTCGGCGAGGACGGGGTGGACACGCTGTTCGGCGGCCTGGGCAACGACACCCTGTCGCTGGGCGCCGGCTCGGACATCGCCGACGGCGGGGACGGCAACGACGTTGTGTTCGGCGAGGACGGGGCGGACACGCTGTTCGGCGGCTTGGGCAACGACACCCTGTCGCTGGGCGCCGGCTCGGACATCGCCGGCGGCGGGGACGGCAACGACGTTGTGTTCGGCGAGGACGGGGCGGACACGCTGTTCGGCGGCCTGGGCAACGACATTCTGTCGCTGGGTGCCGGGGCGGACATCGCCGACGGCGGGGACGGCAACGACGTTGTGTTCGGCGAAGACGGGGCGGACACGCTGTTCGGCGGCTTGGGCAACGATACCCTGTCGCTGGGAGCCGGCTCGGACATCGCCGATGGCGGTGATGGCGACGACACGCTGTTCGGCGAGGACGGAGCGGACACGCTGTTCGGCGGCTCGGGCAACGATTTGATGGCCGGGGGGGCGGGAGACGATCTGATCTTCCTGGATGGTGGCGCGGACCGCGTGTGGGGCGGCGAGGGCGGGGACGTGTTCGCCTTCGGCGCCAACTCCGGCGGCTCGGTGGTGATGGACTTCACCGCTGGCATCGACCGCTTGGCGTTCTACGACTCCACGTTGGACCTTAAGAGCGTGCTGGCATCGGCGCGGGTGGTGAATGGTTCCACCGTGCTCAACCTCCGGGCCGGCGTCAGCGTCACCATCCTCGGTCAAACCGGCGATGCCGCCAAATGGTTCGCCTGAGCACCACCATGGCCCGACCGGCATGGCTGGGACATGGCGGTTTCGCTTCAAAGGGGGCAAAATTCCGGGCGGGGAAGCGAAAGCGGGTTCGGCATAGGCCAAATCCTGCCCCCGCAACCATCGACACGTTACAGCCCGTCTCCTCGGAGGCGGGCTGTTGGCGTTTCGGACCGGCGTCATCGCACATGCTCAGAATGCCGACCAACTCACCAAACAACGGCGCGTTCGAAAACGCAGCCGCCGCAAGGGGGTATTGCGCGGCCGGGTCACCGGGATTTGTCCGCATAAACCTTGCGCGTTACGCCCCGCAAGCCGCTCTGGCGCATCCCGACAACCGCCTCAACTCCGCGTCGCTTCACGAGTGGGCCGGCGGCTTCGGGGGAGGAATCGCCACCCCCAAAACCGGAAGTCAGCCGAAGTCGACCGGCCACTCGTCGTCGGAAAGGACTTCTCTGCCGACGAGTTCGACGTTGGCCTCGGCCGGAAAACACAGCAGATTCAGGCTGATGATCCGGCCAAAAATGTTGTCCGGATTGCCGGCGAAATTGTTTTGCTGGAACAGCAGCGGCATGTGCCACCACAACCGGTATCCCATCGACCGGATCAGCGCGATGAGCGCTTGCGACTTGTCTCGCTGGTCGTTCTCGATATAGAGCGCCGGGCGGTGGGCGGCGATGGTCCTGGTGGCGCCCCGCAGGACCGAGGCTTCCATGCCCTGGACATCCGCCTTGATCAGGCGGCAGCTGGTCAGTCCCAGCGAATCGATGGTTTCCGCCGGGACCTTGACGCCCGTGTCCTCCGTCCAGCGTTCCAGCGCGACGTCGCCGAAGTTGAGCTGTTTGGTCGGGTCCAGAATGGGCACGTGGAGCGTGCCCGGCGCGTCGCTGGCGGCGGCGTGCTTAGCGATCACGTTGGTCAGGCCGTTCAGCGCGATGTTTGCGCACAGCATCTGGTGGACGATCCGCTGCGGCTCGTAGGCCACCACGGCACCGGTCGGGCCGACCGCCTTGGCCATGGGGATGACCAGGGCGCCGATGTTGGCCCCCACCTCCACGGCGATGTCGCCGGGACGCAGCAGCGAGGTGATGACGCGAACCTCGTCCTCGGAATACTCGGCGTAACAGTCCAGCGATTGCCCGATGAACACGTCGTTGACGTTGTAGACGAACAGGCCGTGCCGACAGGGCCGAAGGCGTCCCCAGCCGCCGGCAAGTTCGATGGAGTCGTTCATGATCGAGTGTCCGCAGTGAAACGCACCGGACAGTAGCACAACCGAACGGTGAATGCGCGCTGGAAGCGGCGGTGCGGGCCGTGGAAACCTTCAGACCGCCTGGGCTTGCCTTTCCATCACAACGGCGGGGACGATCAGCCGCGACGACGGCAGCAGGATGGTGACGGTGGTGCCAAGGCCGGGCTTGCTGTCCAGTTCCACGCCGCCGCCGTGAAGTTCGGCGAAGCGGCGCACGATGGGGAGGCCGAGCCCGATCCCCTCGTGACGGCGGACGAGCGAGCCTTCGGCCTGCGTGAAGGGGCTGAAGATGCGGCCGGCGATGTCGGGGGCGATGCCCGGACCGTTGTCCGACACGGCAACGGCGACCATGTTCGCCCGGGCCTCGATGCGGATGGTGACGAGGCCACCGGGATGGCTGAACTTCACGGCGTTATCCAGCACGCCCATCAGCATCTCGCGCAGGCGCCGGTGGTCGGCGTGCAGGCTGACGGCGGGCGCCGCCGTGACCGTCATGGTCAGGCCCTTCGACTGCGCCTTTGGGGACAGCAGGCCGAGGCAGGCGTTCAGCAGCGTCGGCAGGTCGACGACCGTTTCCGTCAGTTCGATCCCGCCGGTCGCCCCCCGCGTGAAGTCCAGGATGTTGTTGACCATGGTGAGCAGCGCCTTGCCGCTTTCCTCGATCAGCTTGACGTATTCGAGGGAGTCCGGGTGGCCGAGCCGGCCGGCGGATTCGCCCGCCAGCACCTCGGCAAAGCCGATGATGGAATTCAGCGGGGTGCGCAGCTCGTGGCTCATCACCGACAGGAAGTCCAGCTTGGCGCGGTCGGCCTGGCGGGCAGCATCCAGTGCCTCGCTGAGTTCGGCGGTGCGTTCCGATACGCGCCGTTCCAACTCCCGCTTCTGGTCGGCGGTGCGGCGGTAGAGCATGCGAATTTCCACCATGTTCCGCACGCGGTGCAGCAACTCCCAGGCGATGAATGGCTTGGTTAGGAAGTCGTTGGCGCCCATTTGCAGCGACTTGCGGCGCGTCTCCTGGTCGGTGTGGGCGGTCAGCACCAGCACCGGCACGTAGTCGTCACCGTGAATGGCGGCCAGCCGCTCCATCAGGTCGAAGCCGCTCATGTGCGGCATGCGGATGTCGACTAGCAACAGGTCATAGCGTTCCGCCTCGCACAGGGCAGGGATCTTGCGCGGGTCCGTCTCGCCGCGGACGCGGGTGTAGCCGTCGTGGATCAGAATTTCGCGCACGAGGTCGACGTTCGACGCGTTGTCGTCCACGATCAGGATGGCGGCGTTCCGAACCTCCTGCGCGAGGCCCTGGTCGGTGCTGCGTGTCATGGAAGCGCCGTCGTCCCCTGCTGCTGGAAGTCCCGTGCCATCGTCCCCGCTGCCGGTGGCGCCGCATCGCCGCTGTAAAGCCGGACGCTGTGCAGCCGGAGGTTTACCTTTCCGACATCATTGCCATAAAGTCGTTAGAAATGCATCGGAATGCAACGGGAATATCGATCCCAGTCGAAACGGTCCGATATGGAAGCATTCGGGCACGCCAGTCTGGCCGGCGAAAAAGGGGACGGAATCTTGGAAATCCGTCCGCGCTACGCGCGCTTTTCCCAGCCGCCGCGGTCGTTCTGCTGCCAGTAGGTGAGGCCGTGGCCGGCGGCCTTACAGGCCTTCCAACGGTCGCGCGCGGCCATCACCGCCTCCTCGTCGTTGCCGTCGAATAGGTCGCAGACGAGATCGTAAGAGGCGAGATTGCCGCTGGTCACGCCATCCACCAGAACCAGCACGGTGGCCCCGTTGGGATTCTCGTCATCGGCGGTCAACCAGACCGGCTGCCGGACGGCGAAGCCGTCGCGGGCGCTGCCGTGTGGCAGGAAGGAGGCGGGGTCGAAGGTCCACAAGTGTTGGTTGAGCGCATCAACCCGCTCCGGCGAACCGGCGAGCACGACGGCCCGCCAGTTGCGCTCAAGCACCTTCTCCAGAATCTTCGGCAGCGCCTGTTCGAGCGTCCGCCGCTGGAGGTGATAGAAGCGGACTTCGGTCATGCCTCCTCGTGGTACTCCGCGACGAAGCGGTCGAGCAGGCGCACGCCGAAGGCCGTGCCGCCCTTCGGAACGGTTGCGGCGTCCTTCTTCGACCAGGCGACGCCGGCGATGTCCAGATGCGCCCAGGGCAGGTCGTTGACGAAGCGCTTCAGGAACTGCGCCCCGACGATGCTGCCGGCCCCGCGGCCCGACCCGACGTTCTTCATGTCGGCGATGTCGGAGTTGATGTCCTTGTCGTAGGCGTCGCCCATCGGCAGGCGCCACAGCGGCTC
>Ga0065721_10007370_pt1 | contig 11711 bp, 11 predicted proteins | sample Mesricmetagenome_FD_59108 | JGI IMG/M metagenome (GOLD analysis project Ga0065721, IMG submission 59108) | Mesophilic microbial community from rice straw/compost enrichment Sample: eDNA_1 v2 (version 2) | ecosystem: Engineered > Solid waste > Grass > Composting > Bioreactor | place: USA: Davis...
ACTTTGAATGGATAACGCTGAAATCCCGCCGAATATCAGAATTGACCATGGCCGCCTTCTTCAGTGCCCTGTCCTCGTCTTCGGTGAGATTGGCCATGGAGCCCTTCAGCTCTGTGATGACCTGGCCTGGCACAAGTGGGCGGGTAGCGAGGACACATAGCTCGGATTTGCCTGTGAACTGAGAATAGCGTGAAGTGTGGGCGATTTCGATGACGCCGGCAGGGTTGTACAATTCGAAATAGCGCGAAGCGTGTCTAGGGAGAGATGAGGGTGGTCAACCGGCCAGTTCGGCGGTTGGAAGCATTGGGGACGCACGTCGCGAAGGCATTCACTTGTTTCTGTGTGTACTCTCTCAAGTAGTAGCGGACGGCGGGGAAACTAGCGACGCAATGAGTGCCGGGGACAGAGGGTGAAACGGAGGTTGACCAACGTTAGCAATTCGTCGACGGCTTGTCGGATGACTTGGTTGAGCGGACCCTTGGTAAGGACGAGCTAAAGAGCGGCAACCGCGCGTCAGAACGACTTCGTTGCGAGAAGCAACCGGTCACACGTACGCGCCGCACAAGACGCATGAGCTCGTTGGCGTCAGTCTTCGGGAGTTTGCTAGAGGCGTCCATCTTGTGCACGACGAGGGGCACGGCCCCTGTGCCCAGCTTCTCAACGAGGAGATGGCTGAGAAAGTCATCGTCTCTGGAGAGGTCGTGAACATTCATTATCTTGGTCGGTCGCCATGTTAGCGGTCCGAGCAGGGCTGGTGTGGAGGAGGAGGGAGAGCCTGACTCCATGGCGGAGTAGGGGGTGGTGGCGAGAAGAGGGGCGAGCGAGGTGAGCGAGACGCGTTCGAGGGGGCCGTTCGACGTCGGCGGTGGTGGTGGAGGAAGGAAAGTTCTGGCACCGACAACCCAACTTGCCCTGCGACCGGTGACGAAAATGCGATCACTTAGGTAAGGTATGATGCGAGAACACGCTCCGTTCCTGTCAGGGGCGATGCCCAACAAATTTCTTTCTTCCGATGCAATTTATCTCATATGTTGATTGAATGCAGTGCTACAAAATACATGTTGACGCGCGATGCAGGGTGTGAGGGTTGAGAAGGCAACGACAGGCCAGTTAGAGACCACCGCGGAGACGAAGGACTGTGCGCGCTCATTAGCCATCAGCTCGGTACCAGACGCGAGGTGTCGCTTACCGAGGTGGAGGGTGCTCTCCTTCTGGATGTTGTAGTCGGAGAGGGTGCGACCATCCTCCAACTGCTTGCCTGCGAAGATCAAACGCTGCTGGTCAGGAGGAATGCCCTCCTTGTCCTGGATCTTCGCTTTCACGTTATCAATCGTGTCCGACGACTCGACCTCGAGTGTGATAGTCTTGCCAGTGAGCGTCTTGACGAAGATCTGCATACCGCCGCGGAGGCGAAGGACGAGGTGGAGGGTCGACTCCTTCTGAATGTTGTAGTCGGAGAGCGTGCGCCCATCTTCGAGTTGCTTCCCGGCAAAAATGAGGCGCTGCTGATCGGGAGGGATGCCTTCCTTGTCTTGAATCTTTGCCTTGACGTTGTCGATGGTGTCAGAAGACTCCACCTCCAGCGTGATGGTCTTTCCAGTCAATGTCTTGACGAAGATCTGCATTCCACCACGGAGGCGGAGGACAAGGTGGAGAGTCGACTCCTTCTGAATGTTATAATCGGAGAGTGTACGCCCATCCTCAAGTTGTTTGCCAGCAAAGATGAGGCGCTGCTGGTCGGGAGGTATTCCCTCCTTGTCCTGGATTTTCGCCTTGACATTGTCGATCGTATCGGATGACTCGACTTCAAGGGTGATAGTCTTGCCAGTGAGGGTCTTCACGAAGATCTGCATGCCACCGCGGAGGCGAAGGACGAGGTGGAGGGTCGACTCCTTCTGAATGTTGTAGTCGGACAGGGTACGCCCATCCTCCAGCTGCTTCCCGGCGAAGATCAGACGTTGCTGGTCGGGGGGGATGCTGTGGATGTCTTAGTCAACACATCTCAAAGGGCGGCGTGACTGGCAACTTACCCCTCCTTGTCTTGGATCTTGGCTTTTACGTTGTCAATGGTATCGCTGGACTCGACCTCAAGAGTGATGGTCTTTCCAGTAAGCGTCTTCACGAAAATCTGCATGCTGCGGGAAGAGGGCTGTTAGATGTGCGTGTGATGATAGGGGTGTTGCATCGCTAACCTGGCTAACGCTGGAAGAGATGTATCAGTGTAAGGCTCCTCAGCCAGCAACAGCATCTGATACTCACATGAAAGGCGGCAAAGGTTTGGTGGTTGTAGTGGTTGAAGGTCAAGAGATAACGAAACGGAGGATTGTGCACCGCAGGCTTATAAGTATGGAGCCTCCGCCTGATTTCTAAGCAGAGAGCTGTGCGCCCGCCGGTCCCGACTTCAAGTCAGAGCAACATCCATCAGCCAGCCGTCTTCCAGCATCTCTCCGCACACACTCCGGCACAAGAATGCGCTCATGATGAGTCGGGAAACTTGGAGTGGGCACACGCTCCAGCTTGGGGTTCCGCGGCGAAGGGACCCCACCGTGGGGCTGCCGAAACTCAGTCGGCCATGACTATCCGCCGGTTCTCCAACTGCTCTGCGCGTTCGTCGCAGGTCTCTGTTTCCTGTCTGCCCCAGCACATCTCTGTTTCCCCTCGTTCTAGTGTTGCGCAGCCCATGGTGCATGAGCATTGCGATTAGGCGCCGGGCGGTGTGCACTGGAGTCATTTGACGTGTGCCCAGATGACACCGCGCACCACGCGATTCCATGGTCAACTTCGCTGCCATGCTTTAGCCTCCCTAACACCAATAGGCCTCTTTCCGAAGGTATTCCAGAGTCTCGCCACACGCTTGCAGCCTACCACTCATACGTATTCCTGGGTGGAGCCCCTGGCTCAATGCATCATTTCTGCGCTCAATGTGCTCCGACCTTACGCGACACGCTCTAAGGTCTTGGCATACCTGGATTTCGAGTCACCTCGAGACTATCGTTCGAGGCGCTCAACAGTCCGCGCTTTCGGGAGAAGACTCCAACCCGCCGACTTACGTTACTGTAGATAAAGGTAGACCGTGAAACGCACCCAGCTTGCAATCGTTGAAACCATTGGCAACAGTTGTGGCACCCGAAACTTGCTCGTCTGCCACCCAATTGCTCGAGTCAAGGACGCTTGTGCTTTGGTGCATGTCTCCCCGGCTTTCAATGGTTTTCGCTATATCTCTCTAGCTCCATCAAATCTTACCCCAAGAATGCTCTCGGACATGTCTTCTCGGAGATGTGGCCCTCGAGGTGTTTTTTTCTCTTTCTCCCGACGGACTGCATTCCATGCTGAGAAGAATGGCCTTATCCTTTAAATCATCCCCGAGCTATATTCTCACTTCTTAATCCATGGGACTAAAAGGCTACATTCAGAATCCCGACGCCCTTTGGCCCTTCGGGAAACCCACCCGTCAAGTAAGGCAGAGGATACCACGCAGAGCCACATCACGGCCACCGTCCCGCCCTCTCCCATCCTCCCGAGCGCACTTTCAATTTTTCATCGTCTAAGCCATCCATTCGACTGCCCTTCGCCATAGCCGGTTAGCGCCAATCAGAACTTGGCAATTGGCCATATCCGATTGAATTGAATGAGCCCCTTTCTTTCCCTTCCCTCCCCCTGGACTCATTTTCAGCTACTGCTACCGCCTAGGACCCAGTATCCGGGCACGCAGAACGGGGATTAAACGAGAGCCTTCCCACTGAGCTTGTCTTTCCGACTCGGAGGAAGAGGCGAGATGCCGTCTCGATCCCGCCGTGGCGTTCCGGACATGCCAGCCCAAAACCTCCACTGAGACGACGATCGCTGTGCTCTAGTAGTTGAGGCTCATCCTGCCCAATGAACCGCGGGCGCTACAGAGTAGGCGCTCAGCCATGATCGCGCGAGCCATCCCCCTGGAACGTTTGAGCCATTCGAAGAACAAGATTCTGACCCGCATGGGTCCCGCTTATCTGATACTTTGCGGATGTCGCGACAAAGCAGTGAACGGCAGTGACCAAACCAGGAGAGCGGATGCAGAACGAACAATTTGAAGCGGGAGGAAACCCCATAGTCCCCCACGTCCGGGAGACGAGTAAAACGCAGGATGGCCAGTTCAGCCTAAGTGCTGTTGTCGCAGACTCACGATCTGCAAGTCCCTATTCACGCACCGTAATGCCGGGGTGATGAGCAAAGTGCAACCGACTCTGACGAATGAAACGGGATCCAAGCCTGTGGACGGCACAGATGCTGGTGATGTTCTGGCTTGGGAATCGATGATCCTTCCCAAGTCGAGCCTGCCCTGCACTGAACAAGTGTTTCGGGTCTGAAAGGGCCAAGCCTCCCGATATTTGATGCTGGCCCATGGAGAAGCGAGATTGCTGGGACGTTGCTGATATCTTACAATGATAGAAGGCAGGGCATGTAGGACGTGCGAAGGGTATCGGTTTGTCTATGGTATCACACTGGCATGATCATATGTACAACGCATGGGAACGTAACCAAAAAAGCAATAACGATATAGTCGATGAGACCAACGGAGAAGGGTGGGGGCATTCGTGATAATCGTAAGATGGAAAATCGTAGTCGCACCAAACGCCCAAGAAAGAGGATGGAATGAATGTGACAGAGGACATGAAAAAGAGGGAGACGATGCCATGAATGGTTTGATCTGCCAGGTATTCTGGAAGAAAGCGATGATGAGAATGACGGGAATAAACCGAATTCAAGTTGATGAAGAGAGCCTTTGATGGGCGAGCGTCGGTGTGCGGCGGCGGCGCAGAAAGCCTACGAGGGCCGTCATACATCGAAGTCCATCACCGATCGAAGAGTATGTCCAACGCGTTCTCCGAGAGGGATGGCGCGGTCCTCGGACGCCGTGCACGTCTATCGTCCTTCGCACATGGAACCTCGCCTCCCTGGGTCAAATGGTGCCAGAAGACCAGGTCGCCAGCTTCCAGGCGTCGAGGAGCTTGAGGGAAGTCTTTCGGGTCAAATGGAAGATTCGCCTCGACCAGTGCTGGAGGTGTCGAATCAGGCGAGTTCATGGTGTGGGGTGGGGATGAGAATGACCCAGGGGGAGATCGCATTGGGGGGCGAGAGTATCCTCCATAAGTGGAAACGTATGCATAGGGCTGTGAGGCATGATAGATCGTCTGGGGAGGGGGGGGCGCCTGGTAGCCCGCTGGAGGCGATCCGGCGAACCGCGGTGGATACTCTGGCCCTGGCGCGGGATTGAAGTCGTTCGGGGCTGGTTGGTCCGAGTGCAGGTACGGATGTTGGAAGGGGATCGACGTAGGATGAAGCGCCCTTGGACGTTGAGAGGGACGAGCGAAGATGGGGTTGACAAATGACACGGGCTCGAAAGGGTTGACGCCTGGCTCGCCCGGGATGTAATGCCGTTCTGTCCCCGTTATTTCGCTCGAGTGGAAGACGAAGCGATGACCATTGGTGGCGCGGTTCGAAGTGCTCACAGAGGAAGTGCACCGCGTGCACTAGAACGTACGATGTGAATTTAGGAGCCGGAGAAGAGGATCAAGGACTTACGGGTGTGACAATCATGTATCCCACTGGATTGCCGCAGCCGTGGCAGCAGAGCGTCTGGGTAAGGCAGTCGCAAGTCCGGGATGGTGCAGGACGGCAGTTTGATGCGCCGCCATTCCCGTCGGCGTCAGGAGAGTACGCGGAGCAATTTACTGGAGACGCGTCCGACGAAAAGAGAGGCACGTTTGGACGTAACAACAGCACGGCCTAGCGATACGATGAGGACGAGAAATAAAATAAGGCTGAGGGGGACAGACCTTCATAGCACGATTCGTGAGGAAGAGACCACACGACTTGCAGTCGAGGATCCAGACCTTATGGGCGACGGGGGGTGGGGGAGGAGGATAGGGGTTCTGGGCAAAGTGCTGCATCTGGGACGTTGAGAAGGATTCTGGAGGATGGCTCTCCCATATTTATAGGGAGGATCAATCCTTCCCGAGGGAACGGGGAGAGGCACACCGACTATCCCCAAACGCTCAGAGGCAAGTTCGCATCTTCAGATCGGCTGACAAATAAAGTGATCGCTCGCCAATGTTTCCCTCCAACGTCCATATCCTCACCCGATCCCACAACGCTATCGCCAGGAAGAAACACGCTCGTCGGAACGAGGTCAAGGAGGTCATCTTCGACGACGATGCCCGTAGGTATGTCTCCTCTCTCCACCTCTCGAGTCGTTCTCAAATTTGGCGTAGGGAATTCCTAACTGGTTTTCATAAACGCAAAAAGGCAAAGGCAGATGCTGCCAGGAAAAAGGCAATAGAGCGCGAGAGACAGGAACGTCTCGAGGCTCGCAGAGAGGTGCGCTCGGCCGGCTGACACTCCATTCTCTTGCTGATTACCCCCAGCAACGCCAAGCTCTGCGCGAACAGGCAAAAGAGAATGCTGAAAAGGTCGAACAGGCCTACGCTGCCAGCTTGAATCGTATGTCACCTTAATCACGTCTCTTCACCCCCTACTCATTTGGGCATAGCTCATCTGGATTCCGACGACGATTATGATGAATGGCATGGCGTCGACGACTCCTCGGCCAAAGAAAAGGATGCAGAGTATGAAGGCGAAGAAGTCGTCGCGACGGTCACCGTCGTAGAAGATTTCGATCCCACAACCCTCACAACTGGCGAGCCTGTTTCCGCTAGAGCAACATCGGAAAGTCTTCCCGAGCCCTCGACCTCGTCATACCCTCCACCGTCACATGAAAAGTCTCATCGTAAACGACCATCCGAACCCGAATCTAAACCCCGAGAAAAGAAGTTCCGTTACGAGACTAAAGCTGCACGTAAACGCAGTCAAGACAAGCAGCGAAAGCGTAAACACGAAAAGGCTGAGCTCGCTGGTGGCAAGGCTTCTCGGCAAAAGAAATCCAAGTCGACTAGAAAGAGATGACAGGGCTGTTCTACTATCACCCTTATTTAAAGACCTTCCGATCTCCAAATCTCCAAGGCATCGCATTTTCGACATACCGGCCCCAAAGCCGCGTCCCCTGCTCAACGCTTCGTGGGCCAGGGTTTCCTATCCCGCGACGGTGAGGACGCAGGGATCCCGTCTACCACCACGCCGTACAGATCGCTCTGTAAACTTTCATCCAAATTGACATTTTCGTCCACATCATTCGGTGTTGGGAATGGCATTTTTCAGCCACTGAATCCATCCATCTCGGCGAAATGAACGATGGCGTGAGCTTGGGTCTCGGATTCGCTTTCGGGAGGATGTTAACTGGCAATCTTAACCCCATGCACCATTCGTGGTTACTCCATGCAAAGTAGCTATTTCTGCGGGATTCTCTGGACGTTCTTGATTTCAGTTTTTGAACACATGCATCATTCTGCCTCCAACTTCCTAACGGTTTTACGGCATTAAGCTGTCCACACCCCACTTTTCTTTTATGCCCATGGGTAGTGGATCCCGAAAGGCGATTCGGTAAGGCGCATTCCACACAGCATGGTGGATACCATGTCTTCGGAGCGGGCCTACTCGTTCCCCTTCACTGTTCACTCAGATCTGCTAAGGTTCGGGGGTCAACTGAAGTGAATAGGAACTGACTGTGACGATCTGTGGTCGCGGAATATATTTCCATCGCATAGGTCCGTCGGGCATTGTCAGCTCTCTTTCCCCGCTTTCTTCCACTGGTCACACTGCTCACAGAGGCGGCGCGGATGGGGTAAACCGACTGCCTTAAAGATTGCGAGGAAGGCCACAGCCAGTCATTAAGACTGTTTGGGAGGGTCAGATGATGACCCGCGGTGCATATGATATCTGTGAAGACATATCGGCATCGTATATACCCCTTGGGCTTGAGGAGTGATTGTTTCTCCCTTCATCTTTCTTGGTACAAGGGCATCCCGGCCGATACCGTCTTTTCGCCGACAATCCCGCCGTCCACGTGTCGTTAATGTCAGGTGACTTTCACTCGACGCGTTGCTGCTGCTGCGAGATTGGTGAGTGGAACACTGAACAACTATAACCACAACCGCAGCAGCAGGAGCAGTCTTTGCTGTTCATTCACACCTTCATCCAACTGTATCAATGAATTCGCTTTACACGACTGGCGTACGCCAAACGACTTCGCTTCAGGCAGACTTGGAGCGCCTTCGCAATGGGGACACTTCAGCGGCACTCCTAGGTGAATATCACAATGACCAGACTGTCCTGCGATCGAGGGAATTGACTGCTGAAGGGTTTCTTCCGTGATCATCTGCTAGGACAGATATCTGCCTCGCTTGCAGCTATGAACCGAACGATAGACGACTATGACGCTATGGCTCGGCGGGAGATGATCAAGGCAAAGCAGGAGAAGGCCCAAATGTGCGTTCCCCCTTTTCATTCATCACCATGCTGTACTCATATAGCTCTTTGGAACATCTACAGGCGAGTCTCGAAATTTCGGGCGGATTACCTTGAACTACGGAATCAGTTTGAGAAGTACAAATCCGAGGCAGCAGAGGCAGTACGTCGTCACATCAGATCCCCTTCGAATCGAGCCGTATCCTTATCCTGGCATTCTTTTTTTCAGCAAGCAGTAGCACAGAGGGCTGAACTGATATCTGGTGCTGCCCTTCCTTCACCCTCCGATGCACGCAGACGCTTCCAGCCTTCAAACCCTTCCAGTCACTCCACCCTTCATCCCGGGTTACGACCTCAGAATCAAAGCGAAACAATCTCCGAGTCGCCATTTCGAGGTTCAACACCGAACGGGAACTATGCACGGGAGTTTCATGCTTTGGACGAACACACTTTCATCCAGAACACCAGTGACAGGCTGGACGAGTTCTTGGCACAGGGAAGAGAGGTTCTGGACAACCTTGTGGATCAGAGGCAGGTGTTGAAGGGCACGCACAAAAGACTACTCGACACAGCGAATCAACTGGGTCTGAGTCGCAACGTGATTGTATGGATTGAGAGGAGAAGGTGTGTTCCCTTGCGATGTCATTGACCCATTCAGCTCACGTCCACTTGCTGCCCAGTACTCAGGACATGTATATCTTCATATTCGGGGGTATCTTTACTTTCTTTTGCTTCTTCTTGATCTGGTACTATCTGGGATAGATGCTCCCTTCTCGCCTTTTCCACCACATGCACCCTTTCTTTGTTTGCCTCGCTTTTGAACGATACCCTCTTTCTTCAATGCCATTCCCTCTCTTCCCGCCTTGTGTTTCACGCGCTATGTTCTGTGTAGCATCACATTTCGAACCCTTGAATCTCCTCATTCGTGGAAGCGAAAAACCCCGTCTGGTTAACCTGCTATCCAGCAGGCGATTCGAGGGTCGCAATGCTGCAAGGCGGAACACAATGAGTGTGATTGCATGTGCGTTGAAGGAATAGAATACAATTGCAGAGTAAGGTAACAGTGATAGAGTGCACACCCATGAAACAGGGTATTTTGACGGACGACTAATGGCAAGAAGGGGAGGGAGCCCATAATCTACACAGGCGCGCCCTGGTCAGGCAGCCGCTCTATTGCGTAGCGTCTGCTGACGATGTACATGAGGGGGATCCCAGGGATCTGCCGTATCCGCCTACGCAATTCACGATCGCACGTAGCCACGATGTAACATTTGTGGGACTGCACACGCTGAACAAGGCAGTCATCGGCGTATGTTCCGGGGTGCGAGCAGTGGAGTCGTTCGAATCTCGGGTCGCGAGCCACGCTGTGAAAAGAACAAATGAACGAGGCGCCCATATCAGACGCGGGCCGTTGAACTCACCGGAGTGCTACTCGATAGCGGTGTCCAAGCTTCTCTAATTCAGCCATAACGCAGTCGGTGACACAGGGAATACCTGTGTGAAGAGAAGGAACAGTCAGGGTCTCACGGGAAGGTCAATGTGAAGACATTGGTTGTGGAGACGAACATTTGGCGTAGAGGCAGTCCATCATCCCGCTGACCAACTCCAATTTGTTCTGCAGGCTGAAGTTGATGAAGTTGGTATCGATTAAAACGCGATAGGGAGGGACGAGAGCAGTGTTGTGCTGCAAGAAAAGGGAGGAGGCAACTTGTGTTCTAGAGGCAATTGTCAATCCTAATGCGAAGAGACACGCCAGGAACGGGAACGCACACTCTGCGTACAGCATTTGCTTTCTCCTCTTCTTCTTTCTGTTTCTGTTTGAGCTGATTCTCCTTCCTAGTAGCGCAAAGAATGAGCCCTGGGCAGACGGGAAGATGCAGACAGTGCCTTACAGCCGGATGTCATTGGGGTTGATCATCCTCTTGACTGCCGCAAACTTTCGTGTTTTCTTTGCTTTCCCCTGCGAGTCACTTCAGTTTTGAATGCACTGGAGGTCGCATGCATACGAACCATGGTGAATTGTTCGCCGATGGCTTGGATCGTGGTTGAGGAGAGAGCGAAAACAAGCACTGCCACGATCAAGCCCGTGCGAAGGGAATCTCGCAAGTCGCCGACTCGGCTCCATCCTCACTGAACCCTCCATGAGAAGCAGTTTGATAGTCTGTATTTTCCTCTGTTATTTACTCTCGGAGACTTTCTCAATGTCCCAAAAGACATGCAAGCGGGAGGCAATGCTCATTGTTAGCGGACTTCGGCCGCCCACTTATCATCGGCGTTGAGAAAGCAGAAAATGCCGACCAACCTTGACGTTGGTGGCAAGTTGGCAACTTCCTCAACCAGAACGCCATTCTCTCGATGCTGACAGTTCGCGCAGCAAGTGGCAAGCGTCAGAGAAACTGCCTCAAGGCCCTTGATCAGCACCCTTACTCAGCGAACTGAAGCGGTTGTTGGATGAAACATTCAACACGAGCGTGTGCGTTTGAGCCAGGATCTTCGACTTATCGAATAGCTCAACAGAGATCAAAGGCAATTGAAACAGCTCGCCTATCAGTGGGTCAGTAAGATGCCAAGCGCATCGAACCTTCGTAGCTTCCTCCATTGGCGAGCGTTCATCTACCTTTGAGCAGGCCAGCGACAGTGCAGTGCTGAGCTCTATCAACAATGCGGCTGTCGGCCATGGCTCTAGAACTGCTCTGAGCCGCCTTGCACCAAATTTGGCCCGCCATGAGGACTTTCGAAACACAGCTTGCCGTCGGGATATGCCCTAAAAATGCTAATATATTCCACGGAAAGCCTTTTGCGGCGGGTGCAGAGGTGATTTTATCTCTCTCCGTGGTCGTCGCAGATGCACATCAACACAGCCCAGCCTTGCGCGGTGGACCCTCTCGTTTTGGGCTAACGAAGCCACTGGGCGCAAACCGAGCAGAAAGCTGCACTTTTGCCGTCGAACTTGAGGACAGTTGAAAAGGATAACTCCAGCGGCCTGGAGCCACTGGGGTGTGTTATCATTCCGGTTGCCAACCTGAGCGCTTATTGGGCAGAGTGGTTATGGTCAAGCGCCTTCGTGTCTGTAGGCGATCAAAAATATCCCCGGGCAACGCCATTGGCGTCAGCTGCCTGAAATGCTATGCGACCAGAAGATCCTTCCAATCCACCATCTCCAGCACCACGCAAACTATAAAACCTCTCGCACTCTCAACTCAATGACTCACTACACCCCACTCATCTCCCATCAACCCTTCCATCTCCTTGCAGCCTTTCTACTCTAGTCATCACTAATATCTGCTGTTTACATCCAAATGCCTGGCCTCAGCTCTGATCGTCGAACCATGCCTCGTCGCTCCTCCACCGCGTCAGCCGGCTACTTCCCG
>Ga0065721_10052529_pt1 | contig 11711 bp, 10 predicted proteins | sample Mesricmetagenome_FD_59108 | JGI IMG/M metagenome (GOLD analysis project Ga0065721, IMG submission 59108) | Mesophilic microbial community from rice straw/compost enrichment Sample: eDNA_1 v2 (version 2) | ecosystem: Engineered > Solid waste > Grass > Composting > Bioreactor | place: USA: Davis...
AGCTTCGGCGGCGCGCCGCTGCTGGCCGGCGCCGGCCTGCAGGTGGAGCCGGGCGACCGCATCTGCCTGGTCGGCCGCAACGGTTCCGGCAAGTCGACGCTCATGAAGATCGCCGCCGGCATGGTGGAGCCGCAATCGGGCGAGGTTTTCCGCCACCCCTCTTCCACCATCCGCTATCTCGAACAGGCGCCGGATTTCGCCGGTTACTCGACCGTGCAGGCCTACGCGGAAGCGGGTCTCGGCCCGGGCGACGATCCCTATCGCGTCACCTATCTGCTCGAACATCTGGGCCTCACCGGACAGGAGGATCCCAAGACCCTCTCCGGCGGGGAATCCCGCCGCGCGGCGCTCGCCCGCGTCATGGCGCCGGAGCCGGATATCCTGCTTCTCGACGAGCCGACCAACCATCTCGACCTGCCGACCATCGAATGGCTGGAAGACGAGTTGCGCAAGACGAAGAGCGCGCTGGTGCTGATCTCCCACGACCGCCATTTCCTCGAAAAGGTCTCGACCGCTACAGTCTGGCTCGACCGCGGTATTTCCCGCCGCCTGGACAAGGGGTTCGCCTTCTTCGAAGTATGGCGCGACGAAGTGCTGGAGGCGGAGGAACTGGAGCAACACAAGCTCGGCAAGGCGATCGAGCGCGAGGAACATTGGCTGCGCTACGGCGTCACCGCGCGGCGCAAGCGCAACATGCGCCGCCTCGGCGAATTGCAGACCATGCGCGCCAGCTATCGCGGCCACAAGGGGCCGCAGGGCACGGTGCAAGCGCAGATCACCGAAGGCCGAGAATCCGGCAAGCTGGTGATCGAAGCCGAAAACATCACCAAGGCCTACGATCGCCCGATCGTCGCGCCCTTTTCGATCCGAGTCCATCGCGGCGACCGGATCGGCCTCGTCGGCCCGAACGGCGCCGGCAAGACGACGCTTCTGAAGATGCTGACGGGTGGGCTTGCGCCGGACAGCGGCACGGTGAAACTCGGCACCAATCTGGAAATCGCAACGCTCGACCAGAAGCGCGAAGACCTGAACCCGGAAGAGACCCTCTCGCACTATCTGACGGACGGACGCGGCGAAACGCTGCTTGTCAACGGCGAGCAGCGGCATGTGGCGGGCTACATGAAGGACTTCCTGTTCCAGCCGGAGCAGATCCGCACCCCGATCAGGAATCTGTCGGGCGGCGAGCGCGCCCGGCTGATGCTCGCCCGCATCATGGCCAGACCCTCGAACCTGCTGATCCTCGACGAGCCGACGAACGACCTCGACATCGAGACGCTGGACCTCTTGCAGGAGATCATCGCGGGCTACAACGGAACCGTCATCCTCGTCAGCCACGACCGCGATTTTCTCGACCGCACCGTGACTTCCACGATAGCGCCTGCCAATCCGGAGGCGCCGGACGGACGCTGGATCGAATATGCCGGCGGATACACGGACATGCTGGCCCAGCGGAAGGGCGCGCAGGAGGAAAGGCGCAAGGCGGAGAAGGCGGAAAAGCCGAAGGCAGAGGCCGCAGCTTCGCCTGCGGAAGCGTCGAAGACCAAGGGAAAACTCTCCTACAAGCAGAAATTCGCGCTCGAAAACCTGCCGAAGGAAATGGCCAAGGCTGAAGCCGAAATCGCCGCGCGGGAGAAAAAGATGGCGGATCCCAATCTCTTCGCCAGGGACCCGGCCGCCTTCAACAAGCTCGCGGCGGAAATGGAGAAATTGCGGGCAAGCCTCACGAAGATGGAAGAGGAATGGCTCGAACTCGAGCTGCTGCGAGAAGAGCTGGAAGGCTGAGCAACGGATTGTTAACTATAACAACCGCTTAGAGCGCAAAATCTGTCGCATAACGGAACATTCCCGTCCCCTGCCCGTTCGATCCGCATTCGTGGGCTGAACGCCGGCTGCGTCATCGGCCCGAATTGGGAACCGGAAACCGTGTGGGGACGTCCAATGCTGACAAAAGTACCGCGTCGTCGGCTGCCCAGGGAAGCGATGAATCAACAGGTGCTGATCATCGAAGATGAGTTTCTGATCGCGCTCGATATAGCCGAAACCGTTGAGAACATGGGCCTGAAGGTGGCAGGTTTTGCCAATGCCCGCAAACACGCTCTGGAATTGGCCTCACGGGCCGATATTGCCATCGTCGACGTCAATCTCGCAGACGGCCGGACCGGACCGGACATCGGCCGGCAACTTGCCGAACGATATGGGATAACGGTGATCTTCATGACCGGAAACCCGGACGACATCGAAGACGGCGAGAAGGGCTTTCTGGGTGTCCTGACAAAGCCGGTAGCGCCTCGGGTCCTGGAACAGTCGATCGACTATGCGATCGCCGACCGCCTGGGGACGATGGCCATCGTGCCGCGCGAACTCAAGGTCTTCCGGCAGAATTCGGGTTAGGCGAAAAATTTCGCCCCCCTTCATGTCGGAGTCACGTTTCCTTCTTCGTCCTTGGGTAGAACGCACGATCACGTGCGTATAGGTTGAAGGCGAAGAGGAGAACTTGCATGCGAATGATTTTCGTGAACCTGCCCGTCGCAAATGTCGAAGTCGCGACACGCTTCTACACGGCACTGGGTTTTACCAGGAATCCCGACTTTTCCGATGAGACGGCGAGCTGCATGGTCGTCAGCGAGCAGATCTACGTCATGCTGCTCCAACATGAGAAATTCCAGGGCTTCATCAACGGCGAGATTGCCGATGCCAGGCGCACCAAGGAAGTGCTGAACTGCCTCTCCGCCGCAAGCCGCGCCGAGGTCGACGACTTCAAGGCGAAGGCGCTTGGCGCCGGCGGCGGCGAATGGAAGCCGAATATCGAGATGGGTCCCATGTATGGCTGCAGTTTCCAGGATCCCGACGGCCATGTCTGGGAAGTCATGTACATGGACATGGGCGCCGCCTGATCGCGACGCCCCCTTGCCAGTCAATCCCGCCGCCGTTACATCTGATCTGCTCTAACGGGGTGCCGCGCCAGACGCGGCTGAGAGGCTTTGCCAACCCGCGGAACCTGATCCGGTTAACACCGGCGGAGGGATTAGACGGCTCATGACCAGCGCCTATTCCCCTTATCGTAAATAAAGGAGGCGCTGATGCGCAGGATCGCTCTCTCGATATTCGCGGCCACAACCGGCCTTTTCCTTTCCGTATCCGCTCACGCTCAGGAAAAGACGCTGACCGTCTATACCTATGAGAGCTTCGTTTCCGACTGGGGTCCAGGCCCCAAGGTCAAGGAAGCTTTCGAAAAGACCTGCGCCTGCAAGGTCAATTTCGTCGGCGTTGCGGACGGTGTGGCGCTTCTCACACGTCTCAAGCTGGAAGGTGAAAACACGGATGCCGATATCGCGCTTGGCCTCGACACCAACCTGATCTCGGAGGCGAAGGCGACCGGCCTTTTCGAACCGCACGGGCTCGACATCTCCGCGGTCAAGGTGCCGGGCAACTATAGCGACGACACCTTCATCCCGTATGACTACGGCCATTTCGCCGTGGTTTACGATACCAAGGTCATGAAGAACCCGCCGAGGAGCCTGAAGGAGCTTGTCGATGGCGATCCTTCGCAAAAGATCGCCATCGAGGATCCCCGCACCTCGACCCCGGGCCTCGGCCTGCTGCTCTGGATGAAGTCCGTCTACGGCGACCAGGCGCCGGAAGCCTGGGCGAAACTTAGGAACCGCGTGCTGACGGTGACCCCCGGCTGGTCGGAGGCCTATGGTCTGTTCACCAAGGGCGAAGTGCCCATGGTCTTCTCCTACACGACCTCTCCCGCCTATCATATGGTCGAGGAAAAGACCGACCGCTACCAGGCGGCATCCTTCTCGGAAGGCCATTACATCCAGATCGAGGTGGGCGGCATGCTCAAAGGGTCCTCCGACAAGGATCTTGCAAGGCAGTTCCTGAAGTTCATGATCTCCCCTGAATTTCAGGATGTCATTCCGACCACCAACTGGATGATGCCTGCCGCGGAGACATCCGAACCGCTGCCGGAAGCCTTCGGTAAACTGGTGCAGCCCAAGAAGACCTTCCTGATGGGTTCGGATGAAATCGCCAAGAACCGTCAGGCCTGGATCGACGAATGGCTCACTGCCATGAGCAGGAACTAAGGTCTCTATTTTGTTGACGCACGCCGAGCGAAGAAGAGGGATCGCCTGGGGCCTGACGAGCTTCCTCGGCATCGCCCTTTTCGCCGGCGCGCCGATCGCCGTCCTGCTTTCCTGGGACGTGGAGAGCACCCAGACGAGGCTCTTCACCGCCTATACGTGGCGCATCCTGCGCTTCACCCTGTGGCAGGCCGTGCTCTCGACGGCCCTATCGATTGCCTTCGCAATTCCCGTGGCATTGGCGCTCGCCCGCCGCCCGCATTTTCCGGGACGGCTGTGGATCGTCCGGCTGATGGCTTTGCCGATGGGCCTGCCTGTGCTGATCGGCGCGCTGGGGCTGATCGGCATCTGGGGCCGGCAGGGCATCATCAACAGTCTGCTGTTGAATCTCGGTCTCGAGCAGCCGGTCAGCATCTACGGCCTCTCTGGCATCCTCCTCGCCCATGTCTTCTTCAACATGCCGCTCGCGGCCCGGCTGCTGCTCGCGGCGCTTGAGCGGCTCCCGGCCGAATACTGGCTGCTCTCCGCCGGCCTCGGCATGAAGCCCCTTTCGGTCTTCCGCTTCATCGAATGGCCGGCCGTACTGCGCATCATTCCCGGCGTCGCCGGGCTGATCTTCATGCTCTGCGCGACAAGCTTCACGCTCGTCCTCGTGCTCGGCGGCGGACCGGCGGCGACCACGCTGGAGGTGGCGATCTACCAGTCGTTGCGCTTCGATTTCGACCCACCCCGCGCCATTGCGCTCGCGTTCCTGCAGATCGGCATGACGGCGCTGATCCTGCTCGTCATTACGCTCTTTCCCGCGCCCGACGATGCCGGTGCGACGGCGGGCCGGATCACCCGCCGTTTCGACGGCCGGACATTGCCGGCGCTGTTCTGGGATGTGCTCGCCATCCTGCTCGCCACGGCTTTCCTGATCCTGCCCCTGGCATCGATCGCGACCGTAGGGCTCGGAGCCAATCTGTGGAGCCTCGTCACCAGCGCGGCTTTCCTCCGCGCCGCCCGGACGAGTTTCGCGATCGCACTCGCGGCCGGGCTGCTGACGATCCTTGTATCGCTGGCGATCGTTGCCGCGCGGGAAGCCGTCGCCGACATGAAACGGCCCGGCAGAACTGCCAAGGGGTTCTCCGCTCTTTTAGGCGGCACGTCCTACCTGGTATTACTGGTTCCGCCCGTCGTGCTCGGCACCGGCTGGTTTCTCATGCTGCGGCCCCTCGGCGATGTGGCGCGCTTCGCACCGGCGTTGGTGGCTGCCATCAACGCGCTGATGGCGCTCCCTTTCGTCATGCGCGTCCTGGCGCCGGCCATCGAAACGCATCGCAAACGGACGGGCAGGCTCTCGACCAGCCTCGGCATTTCCGGTCTGTCCCGGCTGTGGCGGATCGATCTTCCGGTTCTCGCAAAGCCGTTGCTGACGGCATTCTCCTTCGCGATGGCCCTGTCGCTCGGCGATCTCGGAGCTGTGGCGCTTTTCGGTTCCAGCGAACTTACCACCTTGCCCTGGCTTGTCTATAGCCGGCTATCCAGCTATCGCACCAACGACGCGGACGGACTGGCGCTCATCCTCGGCATCATCTGTCTGGGCCTGGCAATGCTCGGCACGGCCGGGCAAAGGGAGGCGAAGCATGGCTGACGGCATCGTCCTGGAGAAGGTGGAACTGAGGCTTGGGACGAAGGATTTCCGTTTCGACTGCGCGTTGCCCGCCGGAGCGGTCACGGCGGTCACCGGCCCTTCCGGCTCCGGCAAGTCGACCTTGCTGAACCTCGTCGCCGGCTTCGAGACGCCGGACCAGGGCCGCGTCGTGATCGCCGGCGAGGATGCGACGGACAAGCACCCTTCGGAACGGCCGGTCTCCCTGATCTTCCAGGACAACAATCTCTTCACCCATCTCGATCTCTTCACCAATGTCGGCCTGGGGATCAGCCCATCCCTGAAACTTTCCGCGGAAGACCGGAAAGCGATCTCGGAGGCGCTGGTGCGCGTCGGCCTCGGCGGCTTCGATAAACGCATGCCTGGCACGCTCTCCGGCGGCGAGCGGCAGAGGGCAGCCTTCGCGCGAACCCTCGTGCGCCGGAAGCCTGTCCTGCTGATGGACGAACCCTTTGCCGCGCTCGATCCCGGCCTGCGGCTTTCGATGGCGAACCTGCTCCTCGACCTGCACCGGGAAACCCGCAACACGGTGCTGATCGTCACGCATGATCCGGACGAAGTCGGAAGGCTCGCCGAACACGCCGTCTTCATCGATCATGGCCGGATTCTGCTCCAGGCACCGGCAAAGGAGTTTCTCGGTCGGCGCGACATTCCGGCAATCGCCGATTTCCTGTCCGGTTGAGGGAAAGCGGATCCGATCGCGGTTCAAAACTCGCTGAACCGTCCGTTATCCAGCCCGCCACAATTTGGACGTGCCACGATGGCAATCGCTGGGGTGCTGCGGGGATTTTCTTTGCAAACGCGCCAGTAAGGCATATCTCAATAAGATGTCTGTGCATGCGACGCGAAAATCGCTAAGCGGAACATGGAAGAAAGAACCGGTTGCACGGGAGAATGAGTCTCCGGAGCCGGATGGCGGACCTTGGGAATGGTGGTGCGGAACACGAGGACGATGAGGCGCGACAGAGTGATCTCGGCTGTCTGGCCAAGAACCCGTTTCATGCCCGGCTTTAAAGCCCTCAGCGCTGTTTTGCTGAGCGGCGCGATGCTGGCCGGCTGCCAGTCGATCTTCGAGCAGGCCTATACGCCGAATGTCGCTCCCTCCAATTCGCCGCAAATCGTCGACGAAGTACAGAAGAACGATCCCCGCGCGCAGATGGGCGCACGGGAGCATCCCCGAATCGTGGCAAGCTACGGCGGAGAATACCGCGATGCCAAGACCGAGCGGCTGGTCGCGCGGATCGTCGGTGCGCTGACCGCCGTCTCGGAAAACCCCAATCAGTCTTTCCGCATCACCATCCTGAACTCGCCGGCGATCAACGCCTTTGCCTTGCCCGGCGGCTATCTCTACGTCACCCGCGGCCTCCTGGCGCTCGCCAACGACGCCTCCGAAGTGGCGGCGGTACTCTCGCACGAAATGGGCCACGTGACCGCCAACCACGGCATTGAACGTCAGCGGCGCGAAGAGGCGGAAGTGATTGCAAGTCGAGTTGTCTCCGAGGTGCTTTCCAGCGACCTCGCCGGCAAGCAGGCGCTCGCCCGCGGCAAGCTCCGCCTCGCGGCATTCTCCCGTCAGCAGGAATTGCAGGCCGACGTGATCGGCGTCCGGATGCTGGGCGAGGCAGGTTACGACCCGTACGCCGCAGCCCGCTTCCTGGACTCCATGGCCGCCTATGCCCGCTATTCGGCGGTCGATCCGGACAGCGACCAGAGCCTCGATTTCCTGTCGAGCCATCCGAATTCGGCCCAGCGCGTCGATCTGGCACGTCGCCATGCCCGCAATTTCGGCCAGGAGGGCAGCGTCGGCGACCGGGGCCGTGATTATTATCTCGCCGGCATAGACGGCCTGCTCTATGGCGACAGCCCGCAGGAGGGTTACGTCCGCGGCCAGACCTTCATGCATGGCGGCCTCGGCATCCGGTTTGATGTGCCGCCGGATTTCCGCATCGACAACAAGGTGGAAGCCGTTCTGGCCACCGGCCCCGGGGAGGCTGCGATCCGCTTCGACGGCGTCGCCGCCGGCGACAACAACAGCCTCACCAATTATCTGACGAGCGGCTGGGTGGCCGGGCTGCAGCCGGATACGGTGCGCGCGATCCAGGTCAACGGACTTCCCGCCGCCACGGCGCGCGCCTCCGCGGAACGCTGGGACTTCGACGTCACCGTCGTCCGCGTCGACAATCAGATCTTCCGCTTCCTGACGGCGGTACCAAAAGGAAGCCCTGCACTCGAGGTAACTGCCGAGACGCTGCGCAGAAGCTTCCGCCGCATGACACCCCAGGAAATCGCTACCCTCAAGCCGCTGAGGGTACGCATCGTTACCGCCGCGCAGGGCGATACCCTCGCCTCACTGGCGGCGCGGATGATGGGCACGGACCGCAAGCTCGACCTTTTCAAGCTCATCAACGCGCTGCCCGCCGGTGCGACTGTCTCGCCCGGCCAGAAGGTCAAGATCATTTCGGAATAGGCAAGCGGCGGCGCCTCAGCAGGCGGCGGCCATCTGCGGATTGGCGGAAACCAGCGCCGACTTGAGCTTCTCGATCGCGCGGCTTTCGATCTGCCGCACACGCTCCTTGGAAATGCCGAGCTCGGCGCCGAGCGCTTCGAGCGTCGCGCCCTCATCCGTCAGGCGGCGGGCACGGATAATCTTCTTTTCCCGTTCATTAAGCTTGGTGAGCGCACCTTGCAGCCATTTCAGGCGCCGTTCTCCGTCGATCATGCCGGAAACCTGTTCATCCGGCAAAGGTTCGGCGCTGGCAAGCATGTCGAGCCGCTCGCCGCTGTCGGCATCCCCGGCGATCGATGGCGCCTGCAGGGACGCGTCGCTGCCGGAAAGACGGGCATCCATGGTCTGGACGTCGGCAACGCTCACACCCAGCGCCACGGCGATCTCCTCATGGATGGCACGAGCGGTCAGATTCGAGTCGCCGCGCGCAAGCTTGGCGCGCAGCCGGCGAAGATTGAAGAAGAGAGCCTTCTGGGCGGAACTGGTGCCGCCCCGCACGATCGACCAGTTGCGGAGGATATAGTCCTGCATGGATGCACGGATCCACCAGCTTGCATAAGTGGAAAAACGCACGTCGCGAGCAGGTTCAAACCTTGCCGCCGCTTCGAGCAGCCCTACATACCCTTCCTGTACGAGGTCGCTCATCGGCAATCCGAAGCCACGGAACTTGGAGGCCATGGCGATCACGAGACGCATATGTGCTAGGGCGATCTGGTTGCGTGCATCCTGGTCCTGATCGTCCTTCCAGCGAACCGCCAGATCACGCTCCTCGTCTCGTGCGAGATAAGGAGCCGCCATTGCTATCTTGATCATCGTGCGGTCTGCGGACATAGCTGTCATCGTGCTCTCCGTGAACGGTTTGATCCGACAAAACAGCGAAACCCCGTCACCGTACCTGCGACGCGAACGGCGGTGGATGCTCCTGCTGCCTTGCTCCCCTCGTTTGCATTCCGCGGGATTTCACATCGGCTGAAGCGCCTGATATTCGCCCCGCACTGCGTCTTCAGGACGAGAACCGCTGTGAGGTCGGTTCGCCGTACCGGCGAGAAAACGCGGAGCGCGGGAAAAAGTTCCAATAAAAAACCCGGCACAAGGCCGGGCTTTTAAAAAATGTTATAAGCTGCGGGGGATCAGGCAGCTTCTTCCTGGGCCTCGTCTTCATCGAGGGTCTTGCCGCGCTTCGGCCCCTTGGCGAGATTGACCTCGACGAGGCGAACGGCTTCCGTTTCGGACATCTTGTTCACAGCCGCGATTTCGCGGGCCATGCGATCAAGCGCAGCTTCATAGAGCTGGCGCTCGGAATAGGACTGCTCGGGCTGGTTTTCGGCGCGATAGAGATCACGCACCACTTCGGCGATCGAAATCAGGTCGCCCGAATTGATCTTCGCATCATATTCCTGAGCGCGGCGCGACCACATGGTGCGCTTCACGCGAGCCTTGCCCTGAACAACTTTAAGAGCACGTTCGACAAAATCCGTTTCGGACAGTTTGCGCATGCCGATGCTCACGGCCTTCGCAACCGGCACCTTGAGGCGCATCTTGTCCTTCTCGAAATCGATTACGAAAAGCTCAAGCTTCATGCCCGCGACTTCCTGCTCTTCGATGGCGGTAATCGTACCTACGCCATGAGCGGGATAAACAATCGATTCACCGGTCTTGAAACCTTGGCGTGCGGGAGAATTCTTTTTCTGCTGGGTCGTCATTCGTTTCACAAACTCCCTGTTACTCACCCGTTTTTCGGGTCGGGGAAACCGGGTCTGTCAGGCCCGGATGAGACGGGGGAAAACCGTCGGGTCACTCCATACTGGTCCGACCAACGCGCGCGAAAAACAGACCCCATTGCCAATTGCAACCGACAACAATCAAGCCTTGCAATGCCACGGATACCGCGTTTTTGGGTGATCTGTTGCTTTCGTGATGTTTTTTGGGCACGCGAGTGCCGCCTTGTGGAACAGTTCTTGTTGTCTACCACAAAAAAGTGCGGAAATCAATAATTTGCTTTTGCATGTGCACAGAGGGCAACGCCCGCCTTCTGCACAACAAAAAGGCAAAGCGATTCGGAACCCTTGTTCAGCCATGCCCTTCCGGCAGGGGTCAATCACCCTTTCCGGGTTCGGGAGAGAAGAACTGCTCGTATTTGTTTTCGACGCCGTCCATCTCCTTGGCCTCCGGCAGGGCATCGCGCTTGACCGTGATGTTCGGCCAGATCTGAGCAAACTCCGCATTCAGCTTCAGCCATTTGTCGAGGCCCGGCTCCGTATCCGGCTTGATCGCCTCGGCGGGACATTCCGGCTCGCAGACACCACAGTCGATGCACTCGTCCGGATGGATGACGAGGAAGTTTTCGCCCTCATAGAAACAATCGACCGGGCAAACTTCGACACAGTCGGTATATTTGCAGCGGATACAATTGTCGGTCACGACATACGTCATGCGGCACTCCAGGACTATCGCGGATCAGCGGCGGAGCCGACGGCATGGAGAGGCGCCGGCACACCGGAAAGCCGGGAGAGGCGAAACCTTGACTGCGAAGAGAACAGGAGGCAGGCGATCCGGCTTTTCGACTGTCAGGTAAAGCCTTTGGCCTTGTTTAGCAAGGATAAACAATCTTTCCGAAGCCCGTTTGGGGGAAGCTTTATTCTCCGGAGCCGCGATTTCCCGGGTTCGGGCCCTCAGCGATCGCCGCCGCCGGCCCCGCCTGTACCGAGACCCCGCTGGGCGCGCTCAAATGGGGTGAGCCGCTTCCGTTCGCCGGGCGGCGGCGTCAGGTCATCGTAAAGGAGCCTGGCCTCCTCGAACGGGCCGCGGCGGACACCGCCCGCGCGAACGATCAGCACGACATCCCGCCGCTCCAGGAGAAGCTCGACGCGGTCACCCGGCTTGATCGCCCGGCTTGGCTGGCTGCAGGTCTCTCCATTCACCGTCACCGCACCGGCGGCGATCAGCGACTGCGCCAGCGAACGGGACTTCACGATGCGGGCGAAGAAAAGCCACTTGTCGATACGCTGGCGCGAACCGTCCTGTGGCTCCTTCTCCGTCATGGCCTCACTTCTTCATCTGCTCCTTGAGAGCTGCAAGTTTTGCAAAGGGCGAGTCCGGATCGATCGGCTTTTCCTTGCGCGGCGGCCTGGCCTCGAAACGGGTCGGCTGCGGCGCTTTGCCGCGGTCGTTCCGATCCGGGCGCTGTCCGCCGTCGGGACGCTCGCCGCGGTTCGGCCGATCGCCACGATTGTTGTCGCGATTGGGCCTGCCGCCGTCCCGGCGTTCACGATCGCGATCCCTGTCGGCGTTCTGACGCGCGTCGCGGCGTTCGCCGTCCCGCCGGTCGTCACGGCGCCCCTGACCTCCCTGGCCCGCTTCACCGGCGGCGTGGCGCTGACCGCCATGCCCGCGACGGTCCCCGTGCTGGGGGCGCCCGCCTCTCTGGTTGTCGCGGCCGCCGCCTGGACGCCAGAGAAGAACCGGC
>Ga0065721_10006534_pt1 | contig 11708 bp, 12 predicted proteins | sample Mesricmetagenome_FD_59108 | JGI IMG/M metagenome (GOLD analysis project Ga0065721, IMG submission 59108) | Mesophilic microbial community from rice straw/compost enrichment Sample: eDNA_1 v2 (version 2) | ecosystem: Engineered > Solid waste > Grass > Composting > Bioreactor | place: USA: Davis...
GATCATCGGGTCGATCTCGATCTTGCCCTCCATGTACCAGTCGACGATCTTCGGCACGTCGGTGCGCCCGCGCGCGCCACCGAAGGCCGTGCCCATCCAGGTGCGGCCGGTGACGAGCTGGAAGGGGCGTGTGGAGATCTCCTGGCCGGCACCGGCCACCCCGATGATGACCGACTTGCCCCAGCCNCGATGCGAGGCCTCCAGCGCCTGGCGCATGACCTTCGTATTGCCGGTGCAGTCGAAGGTGTAGTCGGCCCCGCCGATCTGNTCGGCGCCGCGCTTCGTCATGTTGACGAGGTGAGGGACGATGTCNTCGCCCACCTCCTTCGGGTTGACGAAATGGGTCATGCCGAAGCGCTCGCCCCACTCCTTCTTGTCGTTGTTGAGGTCNACGCCGATGATCATGTCGGCGCCGGCAAGGCGCAGGCCCTGGATGACGTTNAGGCCNATGCCNCCAAGCCCGAAGACGATCGCGGTCGAACCGATCTCCACCTTGGCGGTGTTGATCACGGCGCCGATGCCGGTCGTCACGCCGCAGCCGATATAGCAGATCTTGTCGAAGGGAGCGTCGGGATTGACCTTGGCGACGGCGATTTCCGGCAGGACGGTGTAGTTGGCGAAGGTCGAGCAGCCCATGTAGTGGTGCAGCTTTTCGCCGTTGATGGAAAAGCGCGATGTGCCGTCCGGCATGACGCCCTGGCCCTGGGTGGAGCGGATGGCGGTGCACAGGTTCGTCTTGCGCGAGAGGCAGGAGGGGCATTCGCGGCATTCGGGCGTATAGAGCGGGATGACGTGGTCGCCCTTCTTCACCGAGGTGACGCCCGGGCCTACATCGACGACGATGCCTGCACCCTCGTGCCCGAGGATCGCCGGAAACAGCCCCTCGGGGTCGGCGCCCGACAGCGTGAAGTCGTCGGTATGGCAGATGCCGGTCGCCTTCACCTCCACCAGCACCTCGCCCGCCCGAGGCCCCTCGAGCTGAACCGTCATGATCTCCAGCGGCTTGCCGGCTTGAACGGCAACGGCGGCGCGAACGTCCATGGTCTTTCTCCATCTTTTCGAATCCGCCGGACTGTCGCATGCGGCAGCTGATCTCTCAAGAGAAGCCCTGTCGTTCCATCTTCTCGATAGGTGGGCGGACGGCTTCAGGCTGCCGCATGTTCCGTGACGGGGATATCTGCATCCAGCAGAAGCCACTCGGTAGCCCTGATGTCGTCCGAGCGGGAGGCGATCTCTGCGAGCAGCATGACATCGCGCCATCCTGGATGACACTCCTCCGCCTCGCACAGGACGTCTATCTGTTCGAGGATCAGCTGCTCGGCGCGTGCGAGCCGTACAGAGCCCCGATCGACGGCGGTCCGAAGAATGCGCCAAAGATAGGCGAGGTCGGCCTTGGTCACGCCGCGGCTGTCCAAACGCCGCCGGGCATATGCACCGCGCGGTTCCGGCAGCAGGGCGAGGCGCAGCTGGTTCAGTGCCGCGGCGGAGAGAAAACCCGGGACGTTGCGCGCGATGTCCAGGACGTGAAGGATGATTTCCAGCCCTGCGGGCGAATGAACCGCGCCAGCGGATGCAACCTTCTCCAGCAGCCAGCCGGCGGTCTCGCCCGTCACATCTCCGTCGGCCGAATCGCGCCAGACGACGAATTCGGCGATCGCCTCGACCAGATAGGCCGTCCATTCCGGGCAGTGGGTTGTGCAGCAGTCGTGTAACGCAAGGGCCATGCTGGCCTGGTAACGACTGGTGATTCCATCAGGCCACATGTGGTGGCGCATCAACCCGACGTCGTCGGGCGTTATCTCACCCTTTCCGGCGATGACACATGCCGGAAAAGAAAAGCGCAGGTCGCTCATCTTCCATCTCCGTTTCATCATGAAACTGGGATGGAAGGAATAAGCTTCACGTCTTGACGGACTGCCAACGGACGCTCTTAACGCCGCATGGGAGTGATCCTTACGATTTGATCGACGTACCAATTCGAGACACTGGTGGGGAGAGGGGACCATCTGGTGGTCCCTGTCCGCGCTTGATGTCAGTCGGGTCGGGCCGGTCGCTATGCCGAGGCGGTCTGGCCGAACACATCCTCGAATGCTTCGCGCAGCCGCATGTCGACATCCGTCATCATGACAGGCAGACCGAGATCGACGACGCTGGTGACGCCATAGGCGCTGATTCCGCAGGGCACGATCCCGGAGAAGTGTGTCAGATCCGGGTCGACGTTCAGCGACAGCCCATGAAAGCTCACCCAGCGCCGGAGCCTGATTCCGAGCGCCGCGATCTTGTCTTCCGTCACTGAACCGTCGGGCAGGCGCGGCTTGTCGGGCCGGCGAACCCAGACGCCGACGCGGTCCTCGCGCCGCTCGCCCCGGACATTCATCGACTCGAGGGCGCGGATAACGGTTTCCTCCAGGGCTGCCACATAGGCCCGCACGTCCTGGCGGCGGCGTTTCAGGTCCAGCATCACATAGGCGACCCGCTGGCCCGGACCGTGATAGGTATATTCTCCCCCCCGCCCGGTAGCAAAGACGGGAAAGCGATCGGGATCGATAAGGTCGGAGGCATCGGCACTGGTGCCGGCCGTGTAGAGCGGTGGGTGCTCGAGCAGCCAGACGAGTTCGTCGGCCCGGCCGTCGGCAATCGCCGCCACCTCCGCTTCCATCGTCGCCACTGCTTCTTCGTAAGGGACGAGGCCGTCGGAGATGCGCCAGCGCACCGGCGGCGAGCCCGGCAGAGGATGCATGGAGTGGTCTAGTTCGGTGCGCGCGAGCATGGTTGGTCCTCGTTCTAGGTCCGTTTGCCAGACCGCCGCCACATCGGCAATCCGGCGGGATGACGCGGCCCTGCATATAGGGATTTTCGCGGCCGATTTATATCATTCAAAATTCTGTCACGGCGCCCTTGTGCCGTTCAGATCGTTTTGCTACATGCTGCCCCGCCGGCGCAAGTCGGCCTACCACGATGCGGTCGTGGCGGAATTGGTAGACGCGCAGCGTTGAGGTCGCTGTGGGGCAACCCGTGGAAGTTCGAGTCTTCTCGACCGCACCATTAAAACCCGCTCCGGCGGGTTTTTTGCTGTCTAGGCAGTCGGTTTTCTACACCGNAGAGGTTGGGCGATGGTAGAACTCCATCCGCAGCGGCGAGCAGCCAGTTCAACCGCTAGGCTCGGCCGAACAGGTCGTCCAGTTGTCACGAGCGGCGGCGGCNAGACAATTGACGTTGCCCCGGCCGGTCTCGACCCAGGTTTCACACCGATAGATCTTCTCTATTCGTCCCTGGCGAGCTGTCTTGCTATCAGCGCGCGGATTGCGGCAAGCGAGTTGCGGCTTCTGGATCGGCTTGAGGTGGTCACGGTCCAAGTGACCGGTGATAAGGCCGAGGATGGACCCGGTCGAATTGGGGAAATCTTCTGCGAACTCACCGTAAAAGGTAATTTTGACCCCGCCCAGCTTGCGCAGATTGCGAAACGGGCGGAGGAAATCTGCACCGTGAGCAATACCTTGAGGCAAAGCCCCGCCATGTGCGTCACGGTGCAGGAGAACTGATCAGTCGTCCGTGGGGATGTGCGTGTCGACGCCGGCGAGGCGGAGATTATTGACGACGCGGCCTACTCCCCTGATCGTCTGGGCTGTCCCAACGACCCGTGAGGCCATAGAGCGATCATCCACAACTCCCTCGATGGTGACGACGCCGTTTTCGGCATGGACGTCGATGCTCTCCATCGGCACGTCGCCGAGATCATCGAGGGCTTCCGTCACACGTTCCTCGATGTCATCGGAAAGCTCGAAGCCGTCAGTGCCGGGCAGCACGTTGTCCGGGCTCTGTTCCTCCAGGCCCTCCGCGTCGACGCTGTCTACGTGATAGCCGCGATTGCGCTCCCGGTCGAAGTTGGCATTGGGATCGCCATAGGCGGCGTTGTCGACCGGCCGGGTTGCGGCACCGGCAGCATCGGCATAGGGCCAGCCATCGTCGATGTTGCGTGTGTCGTAATCGCGGAAGTCCTCTTCACGGGTAATGTTGTCGGCATTGCGCTTGATCGCCATCGGGATCTCCTTTCGCATTCATCGAGCACCTAACGCCCGGCGCGAAGAATGGTTCGTGGAGATCAGCGGCCACCCTGCTTCTGCCATCTGCGGATCAACCGCTCCCGCTTCAGGCGCGAGAGGCGCTTCAGCCAGAAGATCCCTTCCAACTGGTCGATCTCGTGCTGGAGACAGATCGCATGAAAGCCCTCGGCCTGTTCCTCGTGCCAGTCTCCCGCTAGGTCCTGGTAGCGGCACGAGATCGACGACGGCCGCTCCACCTCCTCGACGAAGCCTGGCATCGAGACGCTGCCTTCGGCGTGACGCATGGTCCCTGCGGATGAACTGAGGATTTGTGGGTTGACATAGGTCCGCGGCGCCTGCCAGTCCGGCAGTTCGAGAACGGCGACCCGTTGCAGGATCCCGACATGGGCTGCGGTTATGCCAACCCCTGGTGCCGCACGCATCGTGTCCAGGAGATCCTCAGCCAGTTGCCGGAGACCGGCCCCGAAATCTACGACCGGTTCGCACACCGCAGACAGCATGGGGTCCGGATATCTGAGGATGGGACGGAGGGTCATATTCTGCCTCGCTGGATGGTTCTTAACCCTTTGTCTCCGGCCTGACTAAACCACAGCCTGCGGCCCCGCTGGACCATGGGATGCGATTCGTCTAGCACGGAGGAAGCGGCGCTCGCCGCTGATCCACCACATCATTGACTTCCATGGCCTGCCCGCCATTCTCTTGGCGGCACAGGCAAGCAGGGGCGGCGAATGATCGATACCGAGGACGAAGACCGCACCCGCACCCGCTCGGAAGAGCCTGCGGACGACATATATGCGGAAAACGGCTCGGTCCGTGCCGATTTTCTTGCGCTTGTCGGTGCAGCAATCGCCGACCGCGACATCCTTTTCCTGCGCCAGCACGTGGCGCGGCTGCACGAATCGGAGCTCGGCGACCTCCTCGAAGCGATCCAGCCGGAACAACGCCTCGCTCTGGTCCGGTTGCTCGGCGCCGATTTCGACCTGACGGCTCTGACGGAGGTCGACGAGGCCATTCGCCTCGAGATCGTCGAGCAGATGCCGAACGAACAGATCGCAGCAGCGATCGGCGAACTCGATTCAGACGATGCCGTCTACATCCTCGAGGATCTCGACAAGGACGATCGCGAGGAAATCCTCGCGCAACTGCCGTTCACGGAGCGGGTCAGGCTGCGGCGCGCGCTCGACTATCCGGAGCAATCGGCCGGGCGGCGGATGCAGACCGAGTTCGTTGCCGTGCCGCCGTTCTGGACCGTCGGGCAGACGATCGACTACATGCGCGAAGAGGACGAACTGCCCGAGTCGTTCACGCAGATCTTCGTCATCGACCCGACGTTCAAGCTGCTCGGCATCGTCGATCTCGACCGCATCCTGCGCACGAAGCGGCAGATCCGCATCGAGAGCATCATGCGGGAAACCAACTATCCCATTCCGGCCGAGATGGACCAGGAAGAGGCGGCGCAGATCTTCGAGCAATACGACCTTCTCTCCGCGGCCGTCGTCGACGACAATGGCCGGCTGGTGGGCGTGCTGACGATCGACGACGTCGTGGACGTCATCCAGGAGGAGGCCGAGGAAGACTTCATGCGCCTCGGGGGCGTCGGTGACGAGGAGTTGTCAGACTCGCTCGCCGAAACCTCCCGTTCCCGCGTCCCGTGGTTGGCGGTCAATCTGGTGACAGCCTTCCTTGCCGCCTCGGTCATCGGCATCTTCGACGCCACCATCGAGAAGATCGTCGCGCTTGCCGTCCTCATGCCGATCGTCGCCGGCATGGGCGGGAATGCCGGTTCCCAGACGATGACCGTGACGGTGAGGGCGCTTGCGACCCGGAGCATCGATATCCACAATGCCGCGCGCATCATTCGTCGCGAAGCGGGGGTCGGGCTGTTGAACGGTGTCCTCTTTGGTCTCCTGATCGGCATAGTGGCGGGGCTCTGGTTCCAGGACGCCAACATCGGCGGGATCATCGCCGCAGCCATGCTGATCAACATGATCGCCGCCGCGCTGGCCGGCATCATGATCCCCCTGGTGCTTGATCGAATCGGCGCAGACCCGGCCGTGTCCTCGGCGGTGTTTGTCACCGCCGTCACGGACGTGATCGGTTTCTTCGCCTTCCTCGGTCTTGCGACCTGGTGGTTCGCGGCGGTTTGAGAGGCCAAAATTGACTGTTACGTAAAAGTCAAATAATCTCGCGGTCAGGAACAGGACATGACCGTGAACAAATATTATTCGATTACCGAACTGACGCGGGAATTTGGCGTCTCCACCCGCACGCTCCGGTTCTACGAAGACGAGGGGCTCTTACATCCCGAGCGACGGGGACGGACACGACTGTTCCGTGCGGCGGATCGACGCCTCCTTCAGGAGATCCTAAGGGGCCGCAGGATCGGTTTCACGATTAATGAGATCCGAGAGATCATCAAGGTCTACAAGGAACCGCCCGGCGAGCTTGGCCAGCTGAAGCTGATGATGAAGCGCATAGACGAGAAGCGCGACGAACTTCGCCAGAAGCGCAAGGACATCGACGAGACCCTCGAGGAACTGGACAATGCCGAAGAGGCCTGCCTGACCCGTCTCGCTGAGATCGGCGTCAGCACCTGATCCTACTGGCTGCGAATGGCGCATTCCTGCGCAATCGCCTGCACACGCTCGTCAGCCTGAGCAATGATGCTCCCGTTCTGGACCGGTTCGAGCAGCGATTGCGCCACGAGCGCGTCCCTGGTGCAGGTGCAGAACCGGGCGCACAATCCCGGATCATTTCCTTCTGACACACATCCACGCTCGCAGCTTGCTTGATAGGCCTGGACGGGATCGACTGGCGCAGGCGGATTGATGATCGAGAACAGATAGACGATCGCGATCAGCACCGGTTGGTGGACGAGGTAGACCAGAAGGCTGTGGCGACCCGCCAGGGACAGAAGATTGGGCCGCGTCTGCACCCTGCTCAACGGCTCAAGCCAGCTCCACGTCATCGCAATCCGCGCCACGGCCATGCCTGAAAGCAGGGCGGCGAGCCACGGAAACAGCGGCACGAAATCATTGGAACGGGGAGGGGTCGCGCTCAACCCTGTCCACGCCAGGAATCTTGGGTCGAACAGGCTGGAGCGCACCGTCCCGGGCATCTGACTGTCGATGATGAGCGCGAGCACGATCAGCCCCGCTACACCGGCGGTCAGCAGCGGAGGCGCCCTGAGGAACGCCAGGCCGATCAGGCTTCCAAGGGCGATACAGTGCAGGATGCCGAAGAATATCCACTCATTCGGCGTGGCAAAAAACGTCGCGATACTGATTGCGGCGGCAGCGCCGGCGACCATGCCGAACCGCTTCCAGAAGGAGTTCCAGCGGATAGTCGGATAGTGGGCCAGGACGAGGCTGACTCCGGCCAAGAACAGAAACGAGCTGGCGATGGATCGCGCATAGAGCTTCCACCAGCCGCTCGTGGCCGTCCCTGGCCCGACATAGCCGAAGAACTCGAGGTCCCAGGTGAAGTGATAGGAGGCCATCGCGACGAGGGCGGCGCCGCGTAACGTATCGATCAGTGTGATGCGCGGTCGGAACCGCGGCGTGTTCTCGGCAAGGGTCAAGACGGCTCTTTCTCGTCGCGGCGGCTATGGAGTCTGGGAGTCCATGATGGCTCGCCGTGCCTCTGAAAAGAACTGGCGTCGCGTCAGCACGAAGATGACGAACACCGTGGTGAGCATGAACATATAGGGCCCTACGAACCAACCAAGATAGCCGATCGACAGGAAAATCGTCCGCAGGCCAGAATTGAAGTGCTTCGCCGCGATCGTGTTCATGCGAACCACCTGATCCGCAACCCGGCGAGCGTGTTGCAGATCCCTGGCGGTCTCATCCATCATCGGCAGCGCCCCGAAGAGAATGGTGCAGTAGTTGAAGAGGCGATAAGACCAGCCGAACTTGAAGAAGGCGAAGCCGAACATCGCCGTGAGGCCGGTTACCTTGAGTTCGAAGACGGTGCGGCCACCATAGGCCACGAAGGGCAGTTCGCGGAACACCGCATCCACCTGGTCCGTCGCGCCGAGCAGCGCGAAGCAGCCGCCGATTGCAAAGATCGATGTCGAGGCAAAAAAGGCAGTGCCGTTTTGGAGCCCCGCCATGATCTGCGTGTCGATCATCTTCAAGTCACGCTGGAGCGAGTTGTAGATCCACTCGCGGCGCCGGTCGGCCATCGCCTGATTCAGGCTGGTGCGGGGAAGATAGCGCGTACCCGAGCCCGCACTGATCCAGGAATAGCCCAGCCAGAGAAAAAGGAAGAGGCCAAGAGCCAGATAGTCAGCGATCGTCATGTGGTTTCCTGCTGCGTCCCTCGGACCGATATGCTCCAGCAGTGGCTGGGGGGCAAGAGGCGGGAGACGTAAACCCTTGCGGCCGAAAGGAGGCTGACGCAGGCCTATCTTGATCCTATATCCAGGCGGCATGTCCGAAGGCATGCGCCTCGCGAATGGCAGGGTTGTAGGTTTGCCTTGCTTCCGCCATTTTTTCGGGTTGCGGCCCCGGTCCCAAATTAATATACGATTCACCATCGCAGCGCTTTCGCAGCGCCGCGCTAGAAAAGTGTCCATCTTTACCGGAGTCATCATGGAAGATACCGTTCAGAAGTCCTGCTGGGGCGTCACTATCAAGGCGCTTGCGGGATTTGCGGGGATTATGGCGCTCGCCTATCTCTTCGGCACGATCTGACGTTTCCGACCCCACAAGAACAGTGAGTTTGAGAGAAGAGCGCGGTATTCGTACCGCGCTCTTTTCGTTTTCACCTCCCCCAGATGCGACCTGGCTGGCAAGTGGTCTCCGGTTGCTGCTATATCGGGCCAGCCATCTCGTGGCTCAGCATCATTGCCGGCATCAGGTGAAGCATGTTCCTTTCTGTCTTCGACGTCTTCAAGATCGGGATCGGGCCGTCGAGCTCTCACACGATGGGCCCAATGTCCGCCGCTCACCGCTTCCTTGAGCTTCTCCTGTCGGACGACTGGCCCCGTCCATCCGCAGCGCGGGTTGCGGCCATCAAGGTCAGCTTGCACGGATCGCTGGCCTATACCGGCGTCGGACACGGCACCGGCAGGGCGGTTATCCTCGGTCTGACTGGGGAGGAGCCGCACCGGGTTGATCCGGACCGCATGGACGAGATCATAGCCGAGGTCGAGCGCTCTGGCACAGTGACGCCCCCTGGCCATCCCACCTATGCCTTCCAGCCGAAGGATGATCTCGTCTTCGATCGCAAGCAGACCTTGCCCGGCCATGCCAACGGGATGGCCTTCTCCGCGTTCGATGCCGATGGTCGGGTACTCGTCAGGCGCATCTACTATTCGATCGGTGGCGGGTTCGTCGTGACGGACACCGAACTGCAAAGGATGCGGGCGGCAAAGAACGAGCAATCCGGACCCTCCGTGCCCTATCCCTTCGCGACGGCTCGGGAAATGCTGCAGATGGCCCAGGGCTCCGGCATGAGCATCGCGCAGATGAAGAGAGCCAATGAAGAGGTCACCCGCTCGCGCGGCGAACTTGATTCGGGGCTCGATGCGATCTGGGAAGCGATGAACGGGTGCATCGACCGGGGCCTGAAGGTCGACGGCGTGATGCCGGGCGGCTTGAATGTGCGTCGGAGAGCACGTGCCATCCACGACAGGCTCAATGAGGAATGGCGGAGCAATCGGCCCAACCCCTTGCTGGCGAACGACTGGCTGAGCGTCTACGCGATGGCGGTGAACGAGGAGAATGCAGCCGGCGGACGCGTGGTGACGGCACCGACGAACGGCGCGGCGGGGGTTATCCCGGCCTCGATCCGGTACTTTCTTCAGTTCCATGACGGAACGACGCGCGAAGACATTCATGAGTTCCTGCTGACGGCGGCGGCCATTGGCGGCATAATCAAGCACAATGCCTCCATCTCCGGCGCCGAAGTCGGCTGTCAGGGAGAGGTCGGTTCCGCCGCGGCCATGGCGGCGGCAGGGCTGGCGGCGGTGATGGGTGGGTCGCCCGAGCAGATCGAAAATGCAGCCGAGATCGCCTTGGAGCACCACCTTGGCATGACCTGCGATCCGATCGCAGGCCTCGTCCAGGTCCCGTGCATCGAGCGCAATGCGCTGGGCGCCGTCAAGGCGGTAACTGCCGCCTCACTGGCAATCAAGGGCGATGGGACGCATTTCGTGCCGCTCGACGCTTGCATCGAGACGATGCGGCAGACCGGCAATGACATGAGCGANAAGTACAAGGAGACTTCCACNGGCGGCCTGGCCGTGAATGTGGTGGAATGCTGAGCTCCGANAGGATCAAAGCCTCCTGCGTGCTTGACCTGTGCCGGCTTTAGGATTTGAAGAACGACATGGCACTCCACATGATCAAGCTCTGCGTCGGTGCGGACTCGCTACAGGACCTGAGGGACTGGGTGAGCGAACGAGCCCTGATGGCCATTTCGGCCGGGCTCGAACCTCATTCGGTCCACACGACGCGGATGGTCCCGAAGCGAAGGGATGAACTGCTCGACGGCGGCTCCCTCTACTGGGTCATCAAGGGGCAGGTCATGGCGCGCCAGCCGCTCCTCGACCTTCGCTGCGTCACCGGTTCGGACGGCATCCAGCGATGCGAACTAGTTCTGGGACCGGAGGTCGTGGAAACGGCGCCCCAGCCGAAACGCCCATTCCAGGGTTGGCGCTACCTCAAGGTGGATGAAGCGCCGCGTGACCTCGGCAGCCTGGGCGAGGGGATGGCGGCGATGCCGGAGGATCTACGACGCGAGCTCGCGGACCTCGGGCTGCTTTGAACCTACTTTAGCGCAGGCGAAGCCGGACGGGCAGGCGCCCCGAATAGGGGCCTACGTGGAGGTGGATGCCCACTTCCGGCTGGGAGTGACGCAACGCACGAGCTCCATGGCTCAGCAATAGTGCCACAAGATCGCGCGTGCGGTCCTTCGACTTGCTCAGTCCGGCCCCCGCCAGACGCATTGCGGCCTCGTGAAGCGGATGCAGCGCCAGGCCCTTCATCCGCTTTTCCCCCGGAGCGAAGGGGGAGTTGGCGATGTTCTCGTAAGCTGCCATTTCTGCCTCGTACACGTTACAAATCGAGGTTTACTGAGGGGGTACTCCCCGCCGGCGCTGATAACACGCGGCGCCGGTTAACTTCTTGGTGTCCAGGCCTTCGCGGTTACTGTTGCGAGGCCCAGCAGTTGACGCCCTGCTTCTTCAGCGCCTTGCAGGTATTCACGGCCGCGGTCTGGTTCTCGAAGCCGGCGAAGCGAGCGCGATAAAGGTTCTGACCGTTCGCATTGACGGCAACGGTGAAGGGTTTGGCGGAACGCAATACCTTTCCGCCCTTGTCCTGCGCTTTCTGCAGGAGTTCCGATGCCATGCCAGCGTCAGGCGAGACGCCGACCTGGATGACCCAGCCCGAAACCGTATCGGCTGGAACTGCAGCCTTGGTCGAAGCGGTGGTTACGACATCGACCTCGCCGGAGGTGTCGCCTTGCTCGGTAACGGCGACGTCTTCAGGCGGAAGATATTCCGGAGCCGGCGTAGGCGTGGCGACATTGGCAATGGCGCGCATGGCATCGCCGCCGCGTTTTGCAGAGGAGGGAGGCGAGTAGGCCGAGGCCACCTGCTGCTCCTCGTAGCGCGCCTGCGGTACCGGCCCACTG
>Ga0065721_10052528_pt1 | contig 11706 bp, 7 predicted proteins | sample Mesricmetagenome_FD_59108 | JGI IMG/M metagenome (GOLD analysis project Ga0065721, IMG submission 59108) | Mesophilic microbial community from rice straw/compost enrichment Sample: eDNA_1 v2 (version 2) | ecosystem: Engineered > Solid waste > Grass > Composting > Bioreactor | place: USA: Davis...
TCAGGCCATGCTCCAGGGAATATCGCTGTGTGAGGATAAATATGGGAATGATCAATAGTAGTGAGATCCAGCTCTTGAAAAATTTCTGGCTTCTTTCCTGGAAGAAAATGGTTGAGAAAGCATCTCCGAGCGCAAAAAAGAAATAGAAAGCCATCCAGTCGGATATCATGCTGACGGCCTGAAAATATGGCGAGATGAAATACAACACCAGGCCAATGGTCATCTGAACGCCGGTATTTACTTTCAACTTTGTTTTTATCAGCAGGTAAATTATTGTTGTATTGAACAATGCGGGGAGATACCAGAACTGGTCAAGACTACGGGTTTGATAAAAGATATAGGTATAGTCAATAAGGCTGCGGTTAGCGTTGGTAACCGGCGAGAATATGATCTGTAAACTCACCTGAATAAAAGCCCAAATGAGATAGGGATATAATAATTTTTCGAATTTGACACCAACAAGCTCCTTTACTGATTTTTTAGCAAGACTTCTGCTAATAAAGACGCCGGAGAGAATAAAGAAGAGAGGCATCCGGAAACTGAAAAAGATCATGTTAATCTGAGTCAGTATCTCGGGCATGGGGCCAATGGCATCGCTTTTTTTCCGGAGACCGAACAGCACATGGCTATAAACAATGAGTATTATGGCAATTCCCCTGAGGTAGTCCACCCATTGCAATCTGCTCTTCTGTATCAGGGGTAAATTAAAACCCTTTGACAGAAATGATTTTATGCCATCCGGAATAGGTTTCATTCATTCATATTAATAACCGCTCACGACTCACTTGTCTTAACGGATCACAGACTCCAGGCTTGTTCCGATCATTTTTTCAATTTCCAGTTTCACGAGGTCCTGTTGTAGTTGTAAATTCACCAGTTCTGCTGCTTCCTGGTTTCTAGCCTTCTGAGCGAGGTTATATTCTTCGATCTTTATTTTCCCTTTTCTGAAATTATCTTCTGCCTGAAGCAAAGCTGCCTGCACGTTGTTTAGCATTTCACTTTGCATGGCAATCATCTCTCCATAAGCTTTATACTGCCTGTATTTGCCGATAACTTCTGCTTTAATGGTTCTTCTGAGATGTTCGTGATTTTCCTTGCTGATTTCAACTGCTTCCCTCGCTGCTTTCACTTGTGTGCGTGAAAGAAGTGTGCCAAGAGGAACAGTTACACCAATAAAGAATTTTGGGTAAACGTTCTGAACATTATTCTTAAAACTCTGATCGTTGTAGTTGTAAGAAAGTGTGAGCAAATTCACCCAGTTGTTTTTTGCTGCCTTCAACTGATATTCATTGATCTTGTCCTGATGGCCCGCAGCTTTTACCATCGGACCTTCCATAGCCAGTTCAACAAGCTTCTGCTCAATGAGGGAAACCGTATCAGAATTGATCCTCTTTGCGGTATCTCTTTTTACAGGAGTTTCCTGGGCTTGTACGTTCCAGGTTACCAGCAGCGCTGGAATCAATAAGATGAGGAATGGCGTTTTTTTCAGCAAATGCATAGCAGTTTGATTAAGGTTATCGGTTTAATAAGGATCCTGGTTCAAATGGCGGAACGACACTTCGAGAGTGTCATTCTTGTGCAAGAATAACCAATGTCCTCGTTAAAATCAATTTTATCGCTAATGTTTTTCAGAGACGGATCACACCAGCGTTACGTTCTTGAGGTCAACCATGTTCAAAATGGAGCCGCAGAATTTTCCATCCAGTTCCTTGAAGAACCCGATAGATTGTTTATCGATCTGCTTGATAATATGCTGGGCTGAGAATACTGCAATTACACCTTCAACATATTGTGCCAACTCTTTACTGTCTGAAAAATCATTCAATGGTGGTCCCTCCAGGAAGATGTAATCAAATTCACTGGTCAGGTCTTTAAGATGATGCAGCAGGTTTTCTCTTGGCAAAATTTCAGATGGAGTATAATCGCCACCTTCAGAACCAATCGCGAACACACTACCGGCTCCGATATCTTTTGAATATCCCTTGATCTGATCTACGAGACTTTTGCCATTCACTTTTTCGGGTACAATCTTTTCAAGAATCGGATCTGCATTCAATTGAACAGTAAGATCGTTATTGCAGAAATTGGTATCAATGATCAGGATCTTCTTTTTACTCAGGCTCATGCTGTACGACAATGCCTGAATCAAAGTTGTTTTACCCTGACCTTTTTTTGTACTGGTGAAAAGAAATACTTTTTTACCAGTCGCTTCTATTTCATAACGCAACTTCCTGATCGATTCACGGAACGCATTAAAGCGACTCCGATCGTGTGTGTTGTCGCTGCTGTCGCGGTTGGCTACAATGTCTGCAAGATTTTTATTCTTCAGATCCATGAAGTTCACCATGCTCATCAACTTCAGGTTAACTGATTTGGAAAAGATGACTGGCGTTTTGATGGATGAATCGAGGTAAGTCAGGAAGATGATGACCAGCATGGTTGTAACCATAGCTGCAACAGCTGCCAGTGCGATGATCAGTTTTCTTTTTGAAGGTTCCGGTTCAATGGCAGGCTGACCAAGCAATACCTGTCTGAAATTATTGATGGACTCGCCACTGCGGATAGCTGTTGCATTGTTGTAATTCTGTTTTGCTGCGAGATAATCTTTTTCCGCAAGATCGAGTTCGTTTCTAATCAGTTCAGCAGTGCGTCCCTGCGAGTTGAGAATAGAAGCTTCACCTTTCAGCGCATTGATTTTATTCTGCAGTGAAGCAATGGTGCGGTTGTTACCCTGAATGTCGAGTTCGAGATCATTTTTCTTTTCAAGCAGCGTAGTACGGTCCGCAGCATCGGGTCTTGCGGAAGCAGTGCCGGAATTTCTCACCAGATCTTCATATTCCTGCTTCAGGCGCAGATAATTGTCATACAGGGTTTGATCAGAAGGATTTTTGAGATAAGCATCATATGCTTCACCTCTGGCCCTTTGTGCACGTATGATCTCGTCGTTATTGCTGTCTCCGGATCCCGACAAACTATTGAGTTTCTGAATGACTTTCTGGAGCTCGATCTCGTTGAGGGTTTTTTTGCTTTTTTCACGCTCCAGTTCTTTTTCCAGTTCTGTTGCAGTACCCAGCGTGGCTTCGACACTTGCAGAACTGTATTCGATACCCTGACTTTTCGCGGCAAGTACTTTCAGGTTAAACTCTTCTTTCTTCGTCTCCATGATACTCCTCAATGTATCAATGGCAGCCTGAGAATAATTGAAACGACGCTCGTCATTGTAGCGCATGAATTGTGCAAAAACATCATTGACCACAAATGCGGAAAGTTCGGGATGTTCAGAAACGAAGTCGATCTGAATATAGTCAGACCTTTCGTAGCGATATACGTTAAGGTGTCGGTTTAAAGTTTTCAGGTCGTAGCCATATAATTTCAGGAACTCGAGCAGTTTTCTTTCCTCAGGTTTGTATGAGGTCAGCATCTGCATCTTCTCGAGTTTTTCGCTAAATACTTTTTTTGCCTCTTCCAGGTTCACGCTTTTAAACAATTGCGATTGTTTTTCTTCTTCAGTCAGCGTGCGGAAGGGATGTTGCTCCCTGAGATCGTGAAGGATAAGGTTATATGAAACCAGGCTTAATACCGGTTGAGAAGTGAGACTAACGATGGCGTTATTGAACTTGTTTTCAGCCTCAATGAAGCTTGTGGGGTTTACTTCACCTACAGTAATTTGTTGGCTGGTCGCAAAACCAGTGGCAATCTGGGCAGTCGAACGGTACTGCTTTTTTTGGTTCTGGGTGAGAAAAAAGGCAAGGGCACCGGCGAGTAATCCTGAAGCGAGAATGAGCCATTTTCGCTTCATTAAAACCCGAAATAAATAGATAAAGTCCATTTAGTAGTTTTCTTTAAAAATCAAAAGTAGAGCTAATTTCAGCAATAAATAAGTGGTCGTTAAGATAAGTTTTTTAATTGTTAAACTATTGTTAGCTAGGGGATTGTTCCTTTTAACCCGCGATCGGAAAACAGATTCTGTTTGTCGTCCGATTCCACAAAATTTATTGAAATAAACAAATCTTTCTACTTTAGTGCGTTTCAACACCAAAGCAGTGCCGCCACCTCTGATGAGAAAAGAACAATCCGGAAATCTGATTTTGCTGGCAGGAATCGCTGGATTCCTTTGTATACTGGTCGTAACCTTTTTTCATCAGCAGCCGCCCCTCTTCGACGAGGCCTATTTCGTCAAAAACTTCGACCTTTTTGAGAAACATGGCCTGTCGCGCGAATTTCTGGTGCAAATGGATAATCAGGCCCCCGGCCCTCTTTACGAATTGGTTCATTTCGCCTTTAAACCCCTGACTAACCTTACCACGCCTGGAATTCGGCTCGTCAATGTTTTTCTCCTGGGCCTAACCATTCTGATTTTGGCAAAGATCATCAGCATTACCCGGCAGGACCGATTCAGGGACAGCCTCTATTTCGGTGTCGCGCTCATGGCCGTGCCGATGGTCTGGCAGGTAACCGGACTGGCACTCACCGAAATGCCGGCCATGTTTTTTTCAGCGCTTTCCATGCTGATTCTTCTCATGGCCATCAGGAAGGAACCTTCCGCCATTTTGAGCATTTTTCTAGCTTTACTGGCAGGTTTATGCCTTGGGTTATCCATCTTAGGGCGGTCGCCTTTTCTGGTGCTGATCCCTGCAGCAGGAGTTTTTTTACTGGATGCGCCCCGCAGTTTTGCCCGTTGGCGTACGCTGGGAATTTATGGACTTTGCGCCCTGACGGTTTGTGTGCCTGTATTTATCATCTGGGATGGGCTGGTTCCTCCCCAGCAGGCTTTTGTTGGGAAAGGTTTTAGCGCCTGGCATGGAATTCTGGCGTTTGCCTATGGCGCCCTGCTCACCGCAATCATCGCACCCCGCTGGTTCTTTTTTAATCGTAATGTGATCTGGTATATTCTGGCGGGTTATGCGTTGTTTCTTCTGATTAATATCTATCTGGTACGATATGAATATTCTCCGCTCGATAAAGTAATGGCTAAATTCCTGCCCGCGGATTTCATGAAATTCTATCCCCTGTTGATCTCACCATTGCTGGCAGCACTTGCGGTGTATTTTATTATTTGCTGTCTTCGACAAGCCTGGTTCAACCGGCAAAACACGGTGTTTTTGTTTTTCCTGGTGGCGGGTATGTTGATGTTTGCATCAAATTTTAAAGTCACTCACCTGTTCAGCACGCGTTATGTGGCTCAGGCCGCGCCGTTCTTCGTGCTGCTTTTTCCCTCGTATGACAGACCGGGATGGGGACGACTCATTCGTTTTATTGCAGGGATGATTATTGGCTTCCTTTCATTGGAAACCTATTTTGATTTTGCCTGATTCATTACGGATTGATCAGTTAATTTTTTCAGCAGGAAGTGCTGCCTGCGATCGTTTTGCTTTTTCCCACGCAGCTGGTTGTCGGCCACGAAGGAAACGGAAGAATCCCTGAATGATTGAAACATTCATGAAAACAAAATAATAGGCAAGGCGGAAGAGTTTGAAAATGCCGCCGTTCAGTGAAAACAGGCTCGCCAGAAGGGCCATCGCATAAAAAACAATTTGTGCGATGAACAGAATCTGGTAGATCATTTCTCCACTTTGGAAAAACAATATTGCATTCGAAATAAATGCGATGATAAAACAAAGAGGGCTGAGCGTCCAGCGCAATACGCGATGTGAAATGTAAAGGAAAGATAATTTGGGTTGTCGCCAGAATGCCAGCAATGAACGCAGGATTACCATGGCCTGAAAGCCACCTGCCGCGATGCGAACTTTTCTTTTTTGTTCGTCGCGGATGGAGAAGGAGGGAAGTTCCATAGCATAGGCTCCCGGTTCATAGACCACGCGGTAACCTTTTTTTGCCACCTTCATGGAGATGATAAAATCATCAAGAATCACGCTGTCATCCACAGGTTCGAAAAGGTTTTTTCTCAGCGAAAACAGTTCACCCGCAGCACCAACCACTGAATAGAAATCAGAATCCAGTTGTTTTAAGGCGGATTCATATTTCCAGTAAAGTCCTTCTCCGGCACCCACTTCATCAGCATTCCCTGAAGCAGGGATTACTTTTTTCTCGCCGGCCACTCCGCCAACTTTTGGATCGGCATAATGTCTTGCGATCTGTTTTACCGCGTCTCTGTTCAGGATGGTATTGGCATCACTGAAGATGAGAATGTCATTGGACGCCACGGAAACCACCCGGTTGAGTGCGGCTGATTTGCCACGTCGTTCTGGCTGAAACAACAGCTTCACCTGAGGATATTTGCGGATGATGTCGTTTGTTCCGTCGGTTGAACCATCGGTTACAAACAGAAATTCGATCCTGCCGGAGGGATAATCCTGCTCAAGCGAATTGAGAATTTTCTTTTCAATACAGTCTTCTTCGTTGTAAGCTGCCACGATAAAGGTAACAGACGGGGTGTGTTGTGGGTCGGGGGACTGTCTTTTCCCCTTTAATTTATTGAGGAGAAAGATCAGGACCGCATAGCCCAAGTAGTTGTAAAATATGATGAAACAACTGATCCAGAATATGAATTTCCACAAGAGCATTTGGTCCAAATTATCGCAAGATTAAATTATTATTTCTATTTTGGGCCGGGTAAATCTTTTGTTACGCTGATGAAACAGGGTAACGCTTGCCTGAAAATAAACAAACAAAACACTTTCTGAAATCAGGATCGTGTTATTCCGAAAGATCTGACTCTATGCTCGAATCCCTTTTCTATATCGTTTTCCTGATCGTGTTTATATACGCTACAGTTTCAGTCGCGTATCTGTTTTTGTTTGCTTTTGCGGGCAAATTCTTCTATCGCGGAAAACAAACCGCGTCTGCCGCGCCTTCAAAAAAAATTGCAGTACTGGTGCCCGCGTATAAAGAAGACGGAATCATCATCTCCACCGCTGAAAACCTATTGAAGCTCGATTATCCCAAAGAACTTTACGATGCTTATATCATTGCTGATTCTTTTCAACCGGAGACCATCGCACAACTGAGAGCGCTTCCCGTGCAGGTGCTGGAAGTTTCCTTTGACAAAAGCACGAAGGTGAAATCCCTGAATCAGGCTTTTTCCCGCATATCCAAACCGTATGATATTGCGCTCATTTGTGATGCAGACAACATTCTCGCCCGTGATTTTCTGAAAAAAATAGATGGAGCTTTCGGCAATGGCGCCCGTGCTGTTCAGGGGAGAAGAGTTGCGAAAAATCTGGATACTTCTTTCGCTATTCTCGATGCATGTAGTGAGGGAATCAACAATCATATCTTCCGTAAAGGCGCGAATGCATTGGGACTTTCATCTGCCGTAATTGGTTCGGGGATGGCGTTCGAATATGAAACCGCCAGGAAAGTTTTGCTGGGTATCGATGCTGTGGGTGGCTTCGATAAACCTTTTCAGCTCGATGTTGTGGGTCAGGGTATTCGCATTGAATATCTTAATGACGCACTGGTCTTTGATGAAAAAGTGGATTCACCACACGCGTTTAAACAACAGAGAAAAAGATGGATTTCCAGTCAGTTCATTTACCTGAAACGTTTTTTTCTGCCTGCGTTTAAAAAACTGCTGAAAGGAAATGTGAGTTATTTCAACCTGGCTATTGCGGGTAATTTCATTCTGCCCCGGGCTTTTCTCTTTATGTTATTGCCTTTGCTGGTAGTTGCTGCATTTTTAGTGCGCAATTCATGGCTGATTGCAGCGGCTGGGCTGTTGGTTTTGTTCATGCTGACCATGATGATCTCTGTTCCGAAAGAACTCGTGAATCGTCAACTCTGGCTGGCGCTGCTCAAACTCCCAAGAGCCGTTTTTCTGATGTTTGGTTCATTATTCCGTATCAGGCAATCCAACAAAACTTTTATTCATACTGTTCACACAAAAACAGAGATCACCAATCCTCTGTTTGAAGAGCACATGAAATAATCATCTCCAGGAAAGATTAAACCGGGCGCGAAGCGCTTTTTTTCTGAAGGAAATTCATTGCCTTTTCATACATCATTTTGTAAACACCAATGCCATATTCAAAAATCTTGTGCAGTTCGAGGCCAATTTCTTTTCTCATTACAAAATACCAGTAGATCACTGCCAGCGTGAATGTGATCAGCGTGCCGATTGCGGCTCCGTAAAATCCAAACAGTGAGAGGCAAAGGAAATTCATACCAAGATTCACTACCAGATATGCGGTGTTGATATAAAAACAAAGTTTCGTTTTGCCGATAGAGTTCAGCAGGTTCGCCGCCTGATTTTGAGCGGGTCTTAGTATTCCGGCGATCATGTACAATTGAAGGATCGGTGCAGCTTCCATGTATCCGGGACCTGCGATAATATGAATGACCAGTCCGGGGAAAAGAATGATAAACAACGCGGCCGGAATCGTGAAGCAAAGCAGGATCGCCACCATTTTTTCATAGAGATACTTCACCTTTCCACGACCTTCCTCGCTCACAGCAAGTGTTGCCTTTGGAAAAAGGATATCTGCGGCAGCATACGATGGGATGTCTACGAGACCATTGATGCGAAATGCCACATTGTATGGCGCCACGAAAGCAGCTCCGGATCTGGCAATCATCAGCTGATCGAGATTTTGGAATAATGCAGCAACAGTTCCTGATCCGAAAATATAGCCACCGTAACCAAGCAAACTACGAATCCAGTTTCGGGTTGGCCGAAACACTTTACTGAGATATTTACGACTGAACAGATATAATAATAAAGTGCCGGCAGCCAGACTGACAGACTGGTAAATGACAAGGTCGGTAAAAGAAAAAGGGATATCTGCGATTTTATGAAAGATCAGGAAGCAGAGGAACACGAAATTGCGTGCAAAGTATCCCGCGAAAACGCCTTTAAAATCAAGATGCGACTGTTGTACGGCCTCCAAATGAGAAAAAAACATCATGACGATGATGCCCGGGATGAACCATTTCAGCATTGTTCCCAGTTCTGTAGTGCCAACAAGCCAGGAGCTCAGTGCATCGGCGCCGACGAGGATCAGACCTATAAATGCAAGCGTTAATATGAAATTGATTAAAATACTGGAGGATGCGATGGCTGCCTTTTCGGCCGGATCCTGAGTGCTCGTAACAAATTTGATCTGAGCATTCTTGAGCAGGTTGGTTTTAATGAGTTCAAAGAGTGTGACTACAATAAGAAAGAGTGACCAAAGCCCCATTTTATCCTTATCTGTCCCGAACTCCCGAAATATGAGACTGATGCTGATAAATCCGAAAAGCACCAATGAAAAACGCTGAAGAATCGAATAAAATGCGGAACGGAACCAATATGAGGAAAAGTATTTTTTCAAGGGCTTTCGAACATTATATAGGTGTCAAACATACACTAATTCCGCTGATTTCGCCAGGGACTAACCCTAATCTGTCTCCGCACGATTTTAGTGTTTTTACCTAGGGTCATCCCGTTTGAAATACCTATAGTTTACCCTTTTCCAGTGTGGATTATTACTATTTTTTAGATTGAAACTATATTTATCTTTGAAGGTGTGAGACCAGAACTGTGAGATTTACATCAGTAAGTCTTTTTTGCGTTTGAGACAGTTTAAAATTCCATCCAATACCTAGGAAATGAACCAGGCACCCTGGAGTTTTAACCTATCTTGAACCAAATCGGGCAGATGATGTGTTTCAAATGCTTTGTGACTTCTTTTTTGGGAAGATTACAAAACACAATATCCAAAATCCTAGTAGAAAAAAATCCTGTTCTATGAAAGCCAAAAGGTTATTGCTTTTGACGGCCCTATGGTGCGCGCTTTCCTGCCATTCCTACTCACAGACCGTCATCGGTCGCCAGTTGGTGGACCAATACACATCCACCTGGTGGGGCTCTACAACTTACGGACTTACATGGCTCCCTGATGACTATGCGACAAATCCTACGCAGAAATACCCTTTAATCATCTTTTTGCATGGTGTGGGTGAAACCGGTAACGGAGTCAGTGGCCTCTGGTCGCTTCTCAATGCTGGTCTGCCAAGGGTCATCTCGCAGGGTTGGGATCCTGAAGCTGTGAACCCTGTAGATGGTCAGACCTACAAGTTTATCGTTGTATCTCCGCAGGGAACCACGTCCATGGCATGGGCTCACCAGTGGAATACCATTCAGTATATTCTTCCTGATGTAATCAGTCGTTATCGCATTGATACAACCAGGATTTATATTACAGGTCTGTCTGCAGGTGGAAACGGTACATGGACCTGTTTGACAAGCGGACCTGAAGCTGCAACAAAATTTGCTGCTGCTGTTCCTGTAGCGAGCGCACCTATTCCTCTTGACTCCATTCCCCAACTGGGTTCTTTGTATGGTGTCAAGTTGTGGCAGGCTTGCGGAAGCAATGACGCGTTTTATAATTTTTCTACCAGTTCTACTCTTGCATATAATTCGGGTTCACCAACACCAAACCCTCAGGCAACACTGACCACATTTACCGGTCAGGGACACTCGGGTACTGTTTGGAATACAGTATATAGTCCTGCCTGGACCAGTAATGTGCATGGTATGAACATCTACGAGTGGATGTTGCAATATCAACGCACTACTCAGGCAGCTGAACTGATTGCAGATGCAGGTACTGATCAAACAATTACTCTTCCTGTAAATACAGTTACACTTACCGGTACGGCAACATTGCCTGCGGGAGATACAGTAACAAGTTATAGCTGGACTAAAATTGCTGGTCCTGCAGGTGATTTAATTGTTTCGCCAAATAGCGCAAGCACCCAGGTGACGAACCTTGTGGAAGGTGTCTACACATTCGAATTTGAAGTGATCAGCAGTAGTGATACAGCTTCTGCTACTGTGCAGGTGACGGTTCTTCCTGCAAATATTCCACCTGTTGCATCAGCAGGTTCGGATCAAACGATTCAATTGCCAATAAATACCGCGCAACTTTCAGGATCAGGTAGTGATGTTGACGGAAACATCACATCATATGCATGGACCCAGGTGAGTGGACCTTCAACTGCAACAATTGTTTCGCCATCACAGGATCAAACACAGGTAACTGGTTTGATTCAGGGTGTATATGAATTTGAATTAACTGTTACTGATGATGATGGTGCTACCGGTTTGGATACAGTGCAGGTAACGGTGCTGGCCGCCGCAAATGTTCCTCCGGTTGCAGATGCAGGTACTGATATTACAATTCAGCTTCCAATTGATTATACAACTTTAATGGGATCGGGAAGTGATGCTGACGGAAACATTGCATCGTATAGCTGGAACCAGATCAGCGGACCCTCAACAGCAACAGTTGTTTCTCCAAATCAGGATCAAACGCAAGTGACGAATCTGATTCAGGGTGCATATGAATTTGAATTGACTGTAACTGATAATGATGGCGCCAGCGATACAGATACTGTAATCGTAACCGTTGCGGCCGCTGCTAACGTACCACCTACAGCATTCGCTGGCAATGATATCATTATTACGCTTCCTGAAGATAGTGTGATGTTGAATGGATCTGGTGCAGACAGTGATGGAACAGTAAACAGTTATTTGTGGACGCAAATTTCTGGTCCTGCGCCTTCAAACATTGCAGACGATTCGCAGGCACAAACCATGGTGTATGATCTGGTTGAAGGCACATATCTGTTTGAATTGAAAGTAACCGACAACGACGGAGCAGAAACTACAGATACAGTGCAGGTAGTTGTGAATCCTGCTACTCCAACAAACCAGATACCGCAGGCACTTGCCGGTAGTGATATTATCATCACCTTACCGGAAGA
>Ga0065721_10005778_pt1 | contig 11703 bp, 11 predicted proteins | sample Mesricmetagenome_FD_59108 | JGI IMG/M metagenome (GOLD analysis project Ga0065721, IMG submission 59108) | Mesophilic microbial community from rice straw/compost enrichment Sample: eDNA_1 v2 (version 2) | ecosystem: Engineered > Solid waste > Grass > Composting > Bioreactor | place: USA: Davis...
CGTCGCATGGCTGCATCCGGCTGCATCCGGACAATGCTGCGGCCTTCTTCGCGATGGTGCAGCGTACCGGCAACCGCAACACCCGCATCGTCATCACCCGCTGAGGCTTCTCATGCCCATTCGGGCGATCTGGCTCACAGCGTGTGCTTGATCGCCCAGCGGTCGTGGAACCATTGCCATTGTCCGGGATATTCCCGGACCCAGGCCTCGACCTTGTCATTGAGTAGCTGGCTCGTGGCGAGGACGTCGATCTTGCCGTCGGCGCGGCGCGGCAATTCGATCGCCGGCTCGATCTCCAGGCGGAAGCGCCCGCCGGGCAGGCGGATCGAGCGCGCGGGATAGACCTCGCAATCATATTGCCGGGCGAGCTTGGCGAGCAGCGGGTTGGTGATGACCTCGTGGCCGAAGAAGGTCGTCTTCTCGCCGCGGTGGAATTTCTGGTCGACGAGAACGCCGACGCCCTTGCCCTCGTCCAGCTTGCGGGCGAGCGCGATCGCCGCACCCGCGCGCGCGGGCACGAGATGGCCCATCGCCGTCTGGCGCGCGGCGAGCAGCCGGCGAGCGATATAGGGATTGTTGGGCGGGCGGAAGAGGGCGGTGACGTCGAGCCCATAGGCCGCGGCCGCCACCGGCAGGAGCTCGAAATTGCCGGTATGGGCGGTGAAGACGATGAAGGGCTTGTTGCTGTCGCGCAGTTTCAGGAAGAGGTCGATCCCCTTCACCTCGACGCGGCCCACTTCTGGCCGTGCGGGATCGAAGTCGAACAGCTCGTCGAGGAAGACGTATTCGGCGGCGAGGCTCGCCATCGAGCCCCACATGTCGATGGCGATCGCCTCGCGCTCGGCGGGCGACTTTTCCGGGAAGGCCATTTCGAGATTCTTCAGCGCCAGCTTGTGGCGCGAGACGTGCGGGCCGATGCGGCGCGCCGCCTTGTCGACGAAGGCGATCGCCTTTTCCGCCGGCAGCAGCGAGACCAGTCTCAGGAGCGTGATGACGGCTGCGGCGATGGCAAAGTCGCGGACATTGCGCGCGCCGACGACGATGGGGGCCAGGATCGTTCGCAGCAGCTTCTTTGCGGCAGTCTCCATCAGTCCATCCTGAGGATGATCTTCCCGAAGACGGCGCGGCTCTCCATGCGAGCGAGCGCCCGGTCGACGGTCTCGAGCGTCACCTCGGTGTCGATGACCGGGCGGACGAGCCCGGTGGCCATCTTCTGCATCGCGTTGGCCATGTTTTCCATGCGACAGCCGAAGGAGCCGATCAGGCGAAGCTGCTGCTGGAACAGCATCATCAGATTCACTTCGGTTGATACGCCGGAAGTCGAGCCGCAGGTGACGAGGCGGCCGCCGCGCCGGAGCGAGAACATCGAGCCGGCCCAGGTGTCCGCGCCGACATGCTCGAAGACCACGTCGACGCCGCGCTTCTTCGTCAGTTTGCGCACCACCCCCTCGAACCGGTCCTTGCGGTAGTTGATGACGTGGTCGGCGCCGAGCGCCTTGGCCGGTTCGATCTTGTCGTCCGAGCCGACGGTGGTGATGACGGTGCAGCCCATCCGTCTCGCGAGCTGGATCGCCGCCGTGCCGATGCCGGAGCCGCCGGCATGGACGAGAATGGTCTCGCCCGGCTGGAGCGCGGCATTGTCGAAGAGCATGTGCTCGACCGTGCCGAAGGTGACGGGGGCGAGGGCTGCGCCGACGGCGTCTACCCCGGGCGGGGCGGGGACGAGCAGGCGCGCCGGCAGGTTCACCCGCTCGCAGGCAAAGCCGTCGAGGTGGAAGCCGTGGACGCCGCTCACGTGTTCGCAGAGATTGTCACGGCCCTCGCGGCAGGGGCGGCAGAGCCCGCAGGTGCGCGCGCCGTAGATGGAGACGAGCTGCCCGGGGAGAAGACCCGCCACGCCGGGGCCGACCGCCTCGACCACGCCTGCGGCCTCGGCGCCGACGGTGAGCGGCAGCTTGCGCTTGGCGAAAGCCATGCCGCGCCAGCCCCAGACGTCGATGTGGTTGAGCGCCACCGCCTTGATGGCGACGGTCACCTCGCCGATGCCGGGCTCGCCGGGCGCCGGCACGTCGACGATCTCGAGGCGGCGGTCTTCGATGAGTTGCAGTGCGCGCATGGTCGTGGTCCCGGCCGGGCGGGCCGCCCGGCTCCCAATAATTCGGTTTGTCCCGGACGTTCGCTTAAGCGGGTTCGGCCGTCATGACAAGGCAGGCGTTCTGTCCGCCGAAGCCGAAGGAGTTGGAAAGCACCCCGGTGACGGCCTTGTCGCGCTTGACGTTCGGCACCGTGTCGAGCTCGATCGTCGGATCCGGATTGTCGTAGTTGATGGTCGGGGGCAGCGTGCCCGTGAGCATGGTCTGCAGCGAGAATACCGCCTCGACGGCGCCTGCGGCGGTGAGCGTGTGGCCGATCATCGACTTGTTGGAAGAGACCGGCACTTTCGGCATCAGGTCGCCGAAGACGTTGGAAAGCGCCAGATACTCCATCTTGTCGTTCTCGGGCGTCGAGGTGCCGTGGGCGTTGATGTAGCCGATGTCGGCCGCCGAGAGGCCGGCATCCTCGAGCGCGGCGCGGATGGTGGCGATGGCCGGGCCACCGTCAGGCGAGGAGCGGGTGCGGTGAAAATGGTCGGCCTTCTCGCCGACGCCCTTCATGATGCCGAGCACCTTCGCTCCGCGCGCAACCGCGCTTTCGAGTGATTCGAGCACNAGCGTCGCCGCNCCNTCGGCGATGACGAAGCCGTCGCGATCCNTGNTGAANGGCTTGGANGCCTTTTCCGGCGGGTCGTTCTGGGTCGAGAGCGCGGAGAGGAGCGAGAAGCGGATCAGCGCCTCGGCGGTCACCGAGCCGTCGGTCGCCACCGTCAGCGCGCGGTCAGTGCGGCGCTGGCGGATCGCCTCGATGCCGAGCTGGATCGCGGTGATGCCGGAGGCACAGGCCGTCGAGAGCGTCACCGGCAGGCCGCGGGTGCCGAACGTGTCGGCGAGCCGTTCGGAAATAGTGCCGAACTGGATCACGTCGAAGAGATAGGGATCGGGCTTGGCGCGCAGCACCTCGAGGAACTGCTCGTAGGCCGTTCCCTCGCGCCGGTCCTCGGGCACTCGGTCGGCGAGATCGAACCGGTGCGACCATTCCGGCTCGACCGGCGGCGCGGCGAGGAAAAGCGGAGCGTCGAAATCGCCCGACCAGCCGGCGGCGGCGAGCGCCTCGCGCGTCGTCTCTCGGGCGAAAGCGAAGCAGCGCTCGACCGAATTGTCGGCCGGCAGCGACATGAAGTCGACCGTGCCGCCGATGCGGGTGGAGAGATGGTCGGAGGGAAAGCGGGTGATCTCGTGGATGCCGGAGCGCCCCGAGGTCAGCGCGTTCCAGTTGTCGGTCAGGCCCTGTCCGAGCGAGGTGACGACGCCCATGCCGGTGACGGCGACGATGGGGCGGCCGAGATGGTCGGTATATGCGTTTCCTGCCATCGACTTCTCCTTCATCCGAGCGCCGAGATGCGGGCCATGCCCTCGGCGCGCTGGACGCCGACCGTGGTCACGAGCGCGCCGGTCGCGGGCGCGGGCATCGCTACCTCGTCGCCGGCGAAGGGGGCGGCCGGTCGGCCCGAGGCGACGGCGATCGCGGCGAGCGAGAGGGCGAGCGGGAAATGTGACTCGAGCGTGTGGCCGAACGCCTTCGACAGTCCGCGCACCGCGGCGCCGGGAAAGCGCCCGGAGAGGAAATCGAGTTCGGCGGCGGTGATGCCAGGCACGCCGGTCGCGCCGCTGACGACGAGCTGCACGGCGTCCGTCTGCGGAGCGACCGTGTCGGCGAGGCGGGCGAGCCGGCGCGTCAGCGCGTCGCTATCGCGCTTGCCGCGGTCGCCGGCGACCTCATCGATGCGCGCATAGATGCGCGCACCGCGGGCCTCGGCATGAGCCCGGGATTCGAGCACGAGGAAGGCGGCCGCGCTGCCGAGATTGACGCCGGGCGTCGCGTCCTCGCCATGCGTGGCGAGAAGGCGGTTGGAGCCGAGCGGCAGCAGGATGTCCTGGCGTTCGGCGACGAGGGCGCCGCCGACGAGAGAATGCGTCGACTGGCCGGCGGAAATGCGGGCGAAGGCGGTTTCGATTGCCGAGATGCCCGAGCCTTCCTCGCCCATGAAGGTGCGCGACGAGCCGGTGACCTTGTGGACGATGGAGATGTTGCCGGCGAGAAGGTTGGAGAGCTGCGCGAGGAAGAGGGTGGGGCGCAGTTCCGTCGTCAGCTTCTCGTTGAGGAGCACGTCACGGTCGTTTCGCTTGCGCCCCTCCTCGACGATCAGCGTGTCGACGGAGATGTCGCGTTCGCCGCCTCCGGCCGCCACGATCATGTCCATGGTTGCGCAGGCATCCGCGTCATCCTTGAAGCCGGCATCGTCGAGGGCGAGGCCCGCGGCATAGACGCCGAGGCGCTGCCAGTTCTCCATCTGGCGCTGGTCGCCGCGGCGCGGGATCTGCAGACTCCAGTCGATTTCCGGCAGGGGATGGACGGCATAGGGCGGCAGCCAGTCGCGATCGATCCTTGGCACGAGCGGGCCCGCCCCGGCGAGAAGATCGGCATGGGCTTCCCGGCCGACGCCGAGCGAGGTGACGACCCCGATTCCGGTGATGACGACCTCGTTGCCGGCTGAACTCATGCTCTGTCTCCCGGATTGGCGCTTCTGCCCATCGCCGCGATGAGGCCGACCTCTTCGGCACGCGCCCGGACGACGCCGGCAAGCGGCATGTCCTCGAAAGGTAGGGTGCGCAGCTTGATCTGGCAATCTGCGACCGGCTTTTCCGCGGACCGGATCCGGCCGCGCGTCACCGCGAAGCCGGAGCCCTCGTGCTCGAGCGTGGCCTCGACCTCGAGCTCGGCGCCCGGCCGCACGAAATCGCGCATCTTGGCCTTGTCGACCGACATCAGGAACGGCATGGCCGCGAAACCGGTAGCGGCGAGGACGAGGAAGCCCGAGGCCTGCGCCATGGTCTCGATCAGGAGGACGCCGGGCACGAGCGGCATGCCCGGAAAGTGGCCTTCGAAGACCGGGCTCGCCTCAGGAACGACGCTCCTCGCCAAAAGCCTGCCGGCGGCGAGATCGAGCTCGCCGACCCGGTCGATCATCTGGAAATATTCGAGCAGCATGGGCCTGCGGAAGGCCCTCAGGCCTTGGCGGCCCGAAGTTCGTCGATCTTGGCGCAGAGATTGCCGAGAACGAAATATTCCTCGGTCGAGGCCTTGCCGTCGTTGACTTCCTGCGTCCACTTTTCCAGCGGAATCTTGATGCCGAATTCCTTGTCGATGGCGAAAACGATATCGAGGAAATCAAGGCTGTCGATGCCGAGATCGTCGATCGTGTGGCTTTCCGGCGTGATGGTGTCGCGGTCGATCTCGCTCGTCTCGGCGATGATGTCGGCGACCTTGTCGAATGTTGCGGACACGCGTGTACTTCCTCATTGAATCGGGAAAATTTGCGGTAGCTATAGAAAACTACGCCGCAAAAGCCAATGGGAAGTTTTCCCCTGCCGCGTCACACGGAAAGCGAGTGTCGGGCATTGCCCCGAGCGAGGTAGGCGTCGAAGGCGGCGGCGATCGAGCGAACGAAAGGCCGGCCTTTCTGCGTCACCTGGAACAGGCCGCCGGCAAGTTCGATCATGCCTTCGCAGTCGGTTTCGGCGATGCTACGGGCCTCGTTGATGACCGGGTCGGCATCGCTGCCGAATTCGCGCCTTAGATCGGCGAAGGCAAAGGCGAAATCGCACATGAGGAGCTCGATGATCCGGGCGCGGATGCGGTCGTCCCTGCCGAGCTCGAAGCCTCGCGCGGCGGCGAGCCGGCCGGAATTGACGATGCGCTGGTACTCGCCGGTCGGCGTGACGTTCTGGACGTAGCCCTGCGGCAACTGGCCGATCGAGGAGGCGCCGAGGCCGATCAGTGCATCGGCGGCGTCGGTCGTATAGCCCTGGAAGTTGCGGCGCATCCGCCCGGAGGCGGCGGCAATGGCGAGGCTGTCACCGGGCAGCGCGAAGTGGTCGATGCCGATCGCGGTATAGCCAGCGCCGGTGAGGCGCGCGGCGGCCTGGCTCATCTGCTCGTAGCGCTCGGTAATGTCGGGTAGCGCCGTCTCGTCGATCATCTTCTGGTGCGTCTTCATCCACGGCACGTGGGCATAGCCGAAGAGCGCGATGCGATCGGGCGACAGCGAGATGATCTGATCGACCGTGCGCTCGACGGAGGCACGCGTCTGGAACGGCAGGCCGTAGAGCACGTCGCAATTGACAGAGCGCACGCCGCGGGCGCGCACCTCTTCGACCACGCCGCGTGTCTGCTCGAAGGTTTGCTCCCGGTTGATCGCCTTCTGCACGCGCGGATCGAAGTCCTGGACGCCGATCGACGCGCGGCTCATGCCGATCTCGGCAAGCGCGTCATAGCGTGCGGCGTCGAGGTCGTTCGGGTCCATCTCGACGCTGATCTCGGCGGTTGGGTTGAAAGTGAAGTGGCTGCGCAGAAACGCCATGAGGGCGATCAGGTCGTCGGGTCGGAGCAGCGTCGGCGAGCCGCCGCCGAAATGGAGCGCGGTGACGCGGCAGCCGGGATCGACGAGGGTGGCGACGGTGGCGATCTCCCGGCGCAGCGCCTCGAGGTAGGTCGCCAGCGGCTGGTAGCGCAGCGTCTGCTTGGTATGGCAGGCGCAGAACCAGCAGAGCCGGTCGCAATAGGGGATATGAATATAGAGCGAGAGGGTCTGGCCGGTTTTGAGCGAGCCGAGCCAGCGCGCATAGGTGTCGGAATCGATCGCGGGGTGGAAGTGCGGCGCCGTCGGATAGCTGGTATATCTTGGGGCCGGTCCGGCGTGACGCGCGATGAAATCTTTCTGCATGGCGGAATTTCCAGGAATGATACTGGACGCCTTATCGAATGGATGGTTCGACCGCTCCTTGATGAAGATCAATCTGCGGGCAAAATGTCGCGGCGCATTTTGTCACTACCCTAAATATGAGGTTCCGCGGCAGCACGTTTGGCGATAAGCTGCATGACGACTTGGAGCCCCGCCAATGGATACGCCCCGCAAGGACATTCACAATTCCGAGGTGCCGGTGGTCTGCGCGAGCTGCGAGGCGAGACATCGTGGCGTCTGCGGCGCTCTCAATCCCTCGCAACTGACTGCACTCAGCCGAGCGACCACGCGTCGCCGGGTGCCGTCCGGTCGCGAGCTCTACGGAGAGGATCGCGACAACTGCGCCTACGCCAACATCATCTCCGGTGTCGTCAAGCTCACCAAGATGATGGCGGACGGACGCCAGCAGATCGTCGGCCTGCAATTCGCGCCGGACTTCCTCGGCCGGCCGTTCGCGACCGGATCGACGCTTTCGGCCGATGCGGCGACCGACGTCAGTCTGTGCGCCTTCCCGAAATCCACGCTCGAGCGGATGATCCGCGAGACCCCCGAGCTCGAGCACCGGCTGTTGCAGCAGACGCTCAAGGAACTCGACGAGGCTCGGGACTGGATGCTCACCCTCGGGCGCAAGACCGCGGCGGAGAAGGTGGCGAGCTTCCTCCTTCTCATCGCCACCCATTCCGATCCCGAGCAGGATAGTGACAGCGCCGAGTTCGAATTGCCGCTCACGCGCTCCGACATCGCCGATTTTCTCGGTCTGACGATCGAGACGGTCAGCCGTCAGCTCACCAAGCTGCGCAAGGAGGGGACGGTGGAGATCACCAACAACCGCCACGTCCGCATCCCGGATCTCGATGCGCTCGCGGAGCTCGCCGGAGCCTGACGATCGCCTTTGGGTGGAAGGCCACCCGGCAATCCCGTCGTTCCGTCGGTCAGTTCCGATGGAGTGCTGGCATTTTCCGACTGGTCAGGCGCGCCGGCCCACGTCTCACCCTCGCGAGTTTCGGCCGGCGAAGGTCTCGCATGTCCGGTAGAGCGCACGCGGGATTGGTGGCCGCCTCTTTACTTTTCCCGGCTCGGATCCAGTTTTAACGGAACGAATTCCACGGCTTAACGCCAGCGGGAACCCACACGGAAAATGACGAACTCGCGATTGCCGATCTTGCGTTTACGTAAACGTCAATTCAGGATGGGGAGCGGTCGAAAGTTCGCCCTTCCGGCTCGACTTCGGACGCGGCTTTTGTCATGACGAAAGTGGAGCCTGCCGGCAGGGGCACGGCAGGGATGGAATTCGAGGACAGTCGATGAGCGATACCGAAAACAGCGCCGGCATGGAGCTTCCCGAGCGGGAGAGCATGGAATTCGACGTGGTGATCGTCGGCGCCGGCCCGGCCGGCCTGTCGGCGGCGATCCGCATCAAGCAGCTCGATCCGGACCTTTCCGTCGTTGTGCTCGAGAAAGGTGGCGAGGTCGGCGCGCATATCCTGTCGGGCGCCGTGGTCGATCCGATCGGCATCGACCGGCTGATCCCCGACTGGCGCGAGAATCCCGATCATCCGTTCAGGACGGAAGTGACGGCGGACCATTTCCTTGTCCTCGGACCTGCGGGCTCGGTGCGCCTGCCCAACGTGTTGATGCCGCCGCTGATGAACAATCACGGCAACTACATCGTCTCGCTCGGCAATGTCTGCCGCTGGCTCGGTGCGCGCGCCGAGGCGCTCGGCGTCGAGATTTATCCCGGCTTCGCCGCTTCCGAAGTGCTCTATGACGACAACGGCGCCGTCATCGGCGTCGCCACCGGCGACATGGGCGTCGAGCGCTCCGGCCAGCCCGGACCCAGTTATGCCCGCGGCATGGCGCTTCTCGGCAAGTATGTGCTGATCGGCGAGGGCGTGCGCGGTTCGCTCGCCAAGCAGCTGATCGCCAAGTTCAAGCTCGACGAGCGCCGCGAACCGCAGAAATTCGGCATCGGCATCAAGGAGCTCTGGGAAGTCCGTCCGGAGAAGCACAAGCGCGGCCTGGTGCAGCATTCCTTCGGCTGGCCGCTCGGCAACTCCACCGGCGGCGGCTCGTTCCTCTACCATTTCGACGACAACAAGGTGGCGGTCGGCTTCGTCGTCCACCTCAACTACAAGAACCCCTATCTTTCCCCCTTCGAGGAATTCCAGCGCTTCAAGACGCATGCGGCGATCGCACCGACCTTCGAGGGCGGCAAGCGCATCTCCTACGGCGCGCGCGCCATCACCGAAGGCGGCTTCCAGTCGGTGCCCAAGCTCGTCTTCCCGGGCGGGGCGCTGATCGGCTGCTCGGCCGGCTTCGTCAACGTGCCGCGCATCAAGGGCTCCCACAACGCCGTCCTCTCGGGGATGCTCGCCGCCGAGCACCTGGTCGAAGCGGTGAAGGCCGGCCGCGCGCACGACACGCTCGACGCCTACGAGGCGGAGTGGCGCACGTCGGACATCGGCCGCGACCTGAAGCGCGTGCGCAACGTCAAGCCGCTGTGGTCAAAGTTCGGCACGCTCGTCGGCATCGGCCTCGGCGGGCTCGACATGTGGATCAACACTTTGTTCGGCTTCTCGCCGTTCGGAACGCTCAAGCACGGCAAGCCGGATCATGCCTGCCTCGAGCCGGCAGCGCGCCACAAGCCGATCGACTATCCGAAGCCGGACGGCAAGCTTACCTTCGACCGGCTCTCCTCGGTGTTCCTGTCGAACACCAACCACGAGGAAGACCAGCCTATCCACCTGCAGCTCAAGGATCCAGCGCTGCAGAAGTCGTCCGAATATGCGGTCTATTCCGGCCCGTCGACGCGCTACTGCCCGGCCGGGGTCTATGAGTGGGTCGATGCGGATGGACGGGGGCTCGCCGGCGGCCCGGCCTCGCCCGAGAAGGGCGGCGAAGTCTCGCATACGGCGCCGGATGCGCGTTTTGTCATCAACGCGCAGAACTGCGTCCACTGCAAGACCTGCGACATCAAGGATCCGAACCAGAACATCAACTGGGTCCCGCCGCAGGGTGGCGAGGGGCCTGTCTACACCGACATGTGACAGAGGGGTTCACGCGCCATGGCAGACCTGTTTTCCGGTTTCGAGACTCGGCGGATCAGGGGCGATGGCGTGGACATCCATCTGCGCATCGGCGGTGCGGGCGCGCCGCTGGTGCTCCTCCACGGCTATCCGCAGACGCACGCGACCTGGCACCGCGTTGCGCCGGAGCTGGCGCGGCATTTCACGGTGGTCGTCCCCGACCTGCGCGGCTATGGCGACAGCGAGGCGCCGGCCGACGATCAGGCGCACACCGTCTATTCCAAGCGCGCCATGGCGAAGGACATTGCCGCCGTCATGACCGGGCTCGGCTTCGACCGCTTCTCGGTTCTCGGTCACGATCGCGGCGCGCGCGTCGCCTACCGCCTTGGGCTCGACCTGCCGGATCGGGTGGAGCGGCTCGGCATCATCGAGGTGGTGCCGACGGGCGAGATGTGGCGCGCCTTCAACGCCGACATGGCGCTCGGCACCTATCACTGGCCGTTCCTGGCGCAGCCAGCGCCTCTGCCGGAGCGGCTGATCGGCAGCGATCCCGACTTCTATCTCGAGTGGACGCTCAAGAGCTGGACGAAGGCGAAGTCGCTCGACGCCTTCGATCCGGAGGCGCTCGCCGCCTATCGCATCGCCTTCCGCCAGGAGGCACGGGTCGCGGCCGTGTGCGCCGACTATCGCGCTGGCGCAACCACCGACCGCGCCCTCGACGAGGCCGACCTCGCAGCCGGACGGCGAATTTCCGCCCCGTTGCATTTCCTGTGGGCCGACGGCGGCTTTCCGTCGCGCACCGGCGATCCGCTCGGCCTCTGGCGCAAATGGGCCACGGATGTCACCGGCTCGCAAGTCGTGTCCGGCCACTTCGCCCAGGAGGAGAATCCGGAGGGCGTGCTGTCGGCCTTCGTTCCGTTTTTCGAGGGCGCGTCCGGTTGAACCATATTCGGCCGTGCGCGTTGAGCGCGGCAGGGAGGATCGGCGGTGGTTCTCGCCAACGTGAAGGCACTTCTCTTCGACGTGTTCGGAACGGTCGTCGACTGGCGCTCGGGCATCGCGCGCGAGGCGGCCGACTTCTTCGCGCGCCATGGCATTGACGGCATCGATCCGCGCGCCTTTGCCGATGCATGGCGGGTACGCTACCAGCCGGCCATGGAAGCGGTGCGCTCGGGCAGCCGCGGCTTCGTGCGGCTCGACACGCTGCACCGGGAAAACCTCGACTACGTCCTGTCCGATTTCGACCTCGATCCGGCGGACTTTTCCGATGCCGAGCTGGACGAACTCAACCGCGCCTGGCACCGGCTCGATCCCTGGCCGGATTCGGTGGCGGGGATCGCACGACTGAAGACGCGCTTCGTCGTCGCGCCGCTCTCCAACGGCAACGTCGCGCTGCTTCTGAACATGGGAAAGCGCGCCGGCATCCCCTGGGATGCGATCCTCGGTGCGGAGGTGGTCGAGGCCTACAAGCCGATGCCGGAGGCCTATTTGAAGACCGCCGACATGCTCGGCCTCGGGCCGCGCGAGATCTGCATGGTCGCCGCCCACAATGAAGACCTGTCCGCCGCGCGCGACTGCGGCTTCTTCACCGCCTTCGTGCCGCGCCCGGGTGAGCACGGCGAGGGGCAGACCGTCGATCTCGCGCCGGAGCAGGACTGGGATGTCATTGCCGGCGACTTCCTCGACCTCGCCGACCGGCTGGGTGTGCCCACGCCGTGATCATCTCACGCCCTCGCTCCGCGGGTTCGGCGAACGTCGATGCCGGCGATACCGGTCAGC
>Ga0065721_10052530_pt1 | contig 11701 bp, 8 predicted proteins | sample Mesricmetagenome_FD_59108 | JGI IMG/M metagenome (GOLD analysis project Ga0065721, IMG submission 59108) | Mesophilic microbial community from rice straw/compost enrichment Sample: eDNA_1 v2 (version 2) | ecosystem: Engineered > Solid waste > Grass > Composting > Bioreactor | place: USA: Davis...
GGAGCCGGTGGGCGCGCTGCTCGCCCGTGCGATGCCCGACGGGCTCAGCGTCACCGGCGAGGTGCAGCGCGGTCCGGAATACCAGACTTATTCGCAGCACGCCTACGGCGCGCATTTCGCCGAGGTCGGCGTCGACATGGACACCGGCGAAATCCGGCTGCGGCGCATGCTGGGCGTATTCGCCGCGGGCCGCATCCTGAACCCAAAGACGGCGCGCTCGCAGATGATCGGCGGCATGATCTGGGGCGTGGGGGCGGCGCTGATGGAAGAGACCATGGTCGACCCGCGCTACGGCGCCTTCGTCAATCGCGACCTGGCCGGCTACCACGTGCCCGCGCATGCGGACATCCCGGCGATCGAGGCGGTCTTCCTCGACGAATACGACGACAAGGCCAATCCGCTCGGCGCCAAGGGCGTCGGCGAGCTGGGCATCTGCGGCGCAGGGGCGTCGCTGGCCAATGCCGTGTTCAATGCGACCGGCATCCGGCTGCGCAGCTATCCGCTGACGCTGGACAAGGTGCTGGACGGCATGCGGGCTTGATCGGGCGAAGGACAGGCATGGCACGCGCTTCGCATCGGCGACGTTAGAATGCATCGGCTACTGCGGCGGCAAGCCGCACCGCAAGTCGACCTGCGAGCCCAACCGCAAGCCCAACGCAAGCCCAACGCAAGTCGAACCGCAAGCCGACCTGCAAGCCGCACCGCAAGCCAATCGCCAAGCGACCGTCATGCCCGTCCATGCCACCGATACCGGGGATTCATGGGTACCGCCCCCGGATTCTCCCCAGGCCCGTGCCCTGGCCCATGTCGCCGCACGCAGCCTCGGCGAGCCGATCGACCCGACGCTGCGCGTCACGCTCAATTTCCATCCCGACCGCCTGCACCGCGGCGTGCCGTTCCTGCAGGCGCTTGCCAACGACGGGGTCTATCGCTCGCAGTTCGAGACCGGCACCAGCAATGGCGGCCTGACCGCGCATCCCGGCGGCGACCGCTGGCAGTGGGAGAGCCGGCTGTTCGGCGGCGCCTACGATGACGCCTCGCCGGCCGAGCGCCCGAAGTATGGCGCGCTGAATTTCCGCGGCCGTGCCGCGGGCGGTTCGCCGCGCTTCGGCTCGGCGCATCTGCGGCTGACCGGCGCGGTGCTGGCGCGCACGACCTTCTGCTATCCCGACAGCGTCTACGAGCCGGCCGCATTCGGCGTGGCCGAGCGCATGGGGCTGATCGCGCTGGCCGCCACGCCGCAGCCCGACCCGCTCGACGACTATATCGAGGCGCAGGTGCACGGACCGGTCGATCTGGCGCGCGATGTCGAGGCGCTTGTGCTCGATCCCTGCTATCGCGGTACCGAGATCGAGGCGATGGCCCGCGCGCTGCCTTGCGCGCTGGAATGGCATGCGGGCTTCCGGCTGTCGGTCGACGAACTGCGCCGCCACCCCGGCTATCGCGGCCCGCGCTACGTCGAACTGGGCTGCGCGCTGGCACGCGGCGGCTGGCTGACGCCCGCGCTGATCGGCGAGGCGGCCCGCGGCGGACAGCATGACTCGCAGGAGTTGAAGAAGGTATGGCACTACCTCGCCCGCTTCGGCGAGCGGCGCCGCGAGCCGGCGGCGGACTAGCGGCGCGACGCGAGCCGGCGCAGATCATCCCAGACCGGTACGGCCGCCAGCGCGCCAAGCAGCGCCGCGAACAGCACCGTCATGCCAAAACCGACCTGCTTGAAACCCAACGCACCGGCGGCGCCGCCGACGAAGAACAGGCCAACCAGCGTGGCCAGCATGACGAGCTTGCGCCGATCGGCGACGACGCGCGCAGCGCCCTCGCCTTCGGTCAGGTTCCAGTAGAACAGCTTGCCGAGTTCGATTCCGATATCGGTGACCATGCCGGTCACGTGCGTGGTACGGATCTCGGCGCGCGACAGCTTGGTGATCAACGCGTTCTGCAGACCCATGATGAAACACAACACCGCGACGGTGGCGGGCACGAACAGCCATTCGCGACGTTCGAGATTGCCGCCCAGCAGACCGAAGCACAGCAGCAGGGCGGCTTCGACCATCAGCGGCAGCGCGTACTGGCTGTGCAGCCGCACCCGCCGCGCCCAATTGACCAGCATCGCCGACAGTGCGGCGCCCGCCACGAAGCAGATCAACGCGCCCAATCCGGCCAGCATCAGCGCGGCATGGCCGACGGCGAGGTCGTCGGCCATCGCGGACACGATGCCGGTCATGTGCGAGGTGTACTGGTGTACCGCGAGAAAGCCGCCGGCATTGATGGCCCCGGCGACGAAGGCCAGGTAGCGGGCCAGTTGCCAGTTGGCCAGGGTACTCCTGTCCTTTCCGGTCAGATTGCGCAGGTACGTGATCGGCATGGTGCGGGCGCTCGGCGGAGGGGCACCGCCGCACAGGGCAGCGGCCGCAGGTACTCTACCATGGCGTCCCGCCGCGGCGGCGGCCGGATCCGCGCCTAGGACTGGCCCGAGCGCTCGCCGGGATGCTCGGCCGGCTGCCGTTCGACAAAGCGCCCGGTCTTGACCTGCACCGTCCGTTCGGCCGGCTGCTGCCCGCGCAGCGAGCCGTAGCGATGCGCATACAGCCAGGTGAATTCCGCCCCGAGCAGGAAGATCTGCGCGGAGTAATAGACCCACACCAGCAGCACCACCAGCGAACCCGCGGCGCCGTAGCCCGATGCCACGCCCGTCTTGCCGATATACAGGCCGATCAGAAACTTGCCGAACGTAAACAGCAGCGCGGTCACCAGCGCGCCCAGCCAGACGTCGGGCCAGCGCACGCGGGCTCGCGGCATGATCTTGTAGATCATCGCGAAGCCCGTGGTGATCACCGCCAGGCTGAAGACGAAGTCGACGGCATGGGCCAGCGCCTCCTCTTCCCCGAACAGCGGCGCCCATCCGCGCGACAGCGCAGCCAGCGCGGCGCTTGCCAGCAGCGACACGATCAGCAGGAAGCCGATGCCGAGGATCATTCCGAACGACAGCACGCGCGCGCGCAGCAGTCCCCACAGCCCGGAGGTCTTCTGCCGCTCCGGCACGCGCCAGATGCGGTCGAGCGCGCTCTGCAGTTCGGCGAACACGGTGGTCGCGCCGATCAGCAGCGTGACCAGCCCGGCCAGCGCCGTCAGCGTGCTGGTGGCCGGTTCGCTGACCGCCGCCAGCATGTCCTCGATGGCCTTCGCGCCCTCGGTGCCGAAAAAGCCCTGCAGTTCGGCGACGATGGCCCCGCGTGCGGCGTCGGCGCCGAACACCACGCCCGCCACCGAAATGACGATCAGCAGCAGCGGCGCCACCGAGAACACCGTGTAGTAGGCGATCGCCGCGCCCATGCTGGGCGCGTAATCGTCTATCCAGGCGCTGACCGTGTCCTTCAGCAGTCCGTAGAGATTACGGACCGCACCCACCGCGCGGCGCGGCATGGCGGCCTCGCGCTCAGCTGGCGGACTGGCCGCCGGCCCGATCGCCGGCGAACTTCGCGGCGAACAGCCGTTCGGTCAGTTCGCGCTCTGGCAGATGCACCAGGTCCTTGTCGACCTCCTCGGTCACCACGTTGGCGACCTGCGCGGGCAGATGCTTGCGCAGCAGCCCTAGGAAGCGCGGCGCGGCGGCGATGCGCAGTTCGTCGTAGCGCTGCTTCTGCAGCGCATCGGCCAGATGCTCGGCGACGCGCCGAGCGAAGCCCTCGGCTTCGAGATGCAGCTCGTCCTCGCCGGCCGACGACGTGACGCTCGATGGCGCACGCTGCCGGCCCGTGCCGCCGCCCACGGCCGGCCCCGCGCCGGGGCCCGCTCCGGCGCCTGCGCGGCGTCCGTAGGCGTCGCGACGCAGGTCGGCGGCATCGGCATGCGCGCCGGCGTCGGTCAGTTCATCGATGCAGGCCAGTTCCTGGCCGGGCTTGTGCCCTTCGAGAATACGGGCGATGGCCTCGTCGGCCACCAGGACCCAGGTGGTTTTCATCGGGTGCTCCTCTGCTTGCTCAGCTGTTGACGCCTGACGCATCGGCGGCAAAGGGTCCATGGCGCCCATCGCGCCGCGGACCTGCGTCGGTGCGCCGCGGCAATCCATTGCTACTGGCTGGTCGCGTCCTCGTCCCCGTGTTCGTCGCCGGCGACGGCGATCTTAACGGGGCCCTGCTGGCCCTTGTCTCCCTTGTTGTCGTTCTGGCTGTCCTGGCCGTCCTCCGCTTGCTGGAGGACCTTGCGCTCCTCGACGTTCTCCGCGCCGCCGGAGGTCATGCCATCGCCCAGCGTGTTGCCGCTGCCGGACACGCCGCCCGCGGCGCCTCCCGACGCGCCGCCCGCAGCGCGCTCCTCGGCCTGCACGGTCTCATCGGTATTCGCGGCCTCGGGATCGGGGCGCTGCGCCGGATCGGTGGCGGGATTCTGCCCGGGGTTCTGCTGGCCCCCGCCGCTGCCGCCCTTTCCGCCTTGCGGTTGCTGTGCCATGGTGTCCTCCATTCGTCACGATGCCTGCAGCCGAAGCTGCAAGAAGCCTGCCATTGGCGGCGGCGCATGCGCAGCGGGGGCCGCAAACCGCGTCGGGGCGGGCTTGCGGCGGGAGGAAGGCCTGTGCGGGCCGCATCGGCTCCCGCCCGCGCACCGGGCCCGTGAGTAACAAATACCCGGGCGGTAAGGTTCTTCACGCGGTCCTTGTCGAGGCTTCGCCGGCCTGCGGACGGTACTTTCCGCCGAACCAGCGATGCACCGCGACATAGAACAGCGGCACCCAGAAGATCGCCAGCACCGTCGCCGTGATCATGCCGCCGATCACGCCGGTACCGATCGCATGCTGGCTGCCCGAGCCGGCACCGACCGACGTGGCCAGCGGCACCACGCCGAGCACGAAGGCCAGCGACGTCATCACGATGGGCCGCAGCCGCATCCGGCTCGCCTCGATCGCGGCCTCGACGATGCCCTTGCCCTGGTCGTGCAGCGCCTTGGCGAACTCGACGATCAGGATGGCGTTCTTGGCCGACAGCCCCATCGTCGTCAGCAGGCCCACCTGGAAGAACACATCGTTGGGCAGGCCGCGCAGCAGCGTCGCCGCCAGCGCGCCGACGATGCCGAGCGGCACCACCAGCATCACCGAGAACGGAATCGTCCAGCTTTCGTACAGCGCGGCCAGGCACAGGAACACCACCAGCAGCGACAGCGCGTACAGCGCCGGAGCCTGCGCGCCCGAGAGCCGCTCCTCGTACGACAGTCCGCTCCAGGAGTAGCCCACGCCGGCCGGCATCTGCGCCATGATCGCCTCCACCGCGGCCATCGCTTCGCCGGAGCTGTGGCCGGGCGCCGGCTCGCCCAGGATCTGGATCGCCGCCACGCCGCTGTAGCGCTGCAGCTTGGGCGAGCCGTAGCCCCAGCTGCCGCTGGCAAACGCGGTGAACGGCACCATGGCGCCGCGGTCGTTGCGCACGAACCATTTGGCCAGATCGTCGGGGTTCATCCGCGCGTCGGGCCTGCCCTGCAGATAGACCCGCTTGACGCGGCCCTGGTCGATGAAGTCGTTGACATAGCTGGAGCCCCAGGCGATCGACACCGTGCTGTTGATCTCGGCCAGCGACACGCCGAGCGCGCGCGCCTTCTCGTCGTCGATCTCCAGCCGGTATTGCGGCTCGTCGTTCAGGCCGTTCATCCGCACCCGCTGCAGCTCCGGACGCTGGGCGGCGAGCTGCAGGAAGCGGTCGCGCGCCTGCATCAGCACCGCTCTGCCGACGCCGGCCCGGTCCTGCAGATAGACGTCGAAGCCGGTCGCATTGCCCAGCTCCATCACGGCCGGCGGCACGAAGGCGAAGGCCATCGCATCGCGCATGCCGCTGAACCGCGCCTGCGCCCGCCGCGCAAGATCGAACACGCTGGTCGCCTCGCCGAGGCGTTCGTGCCACGGCTTGAGCAGCACGAAGGCAAAGCCCGAGCTCTGGCCGCGGCCGGCGAAGTTGAAGCCGTTGACGGTGAACAGCGACTGCACCACGCCGCCCTCCTCCTGCAGCAGGTATTCGCGCAGCCGGTCCAGTACCTGTTGCGTGCGCTGCGCCGACGCGCCGGGCGGCGTCTGCACCTGCGCGAACAGCACGCCCTGGTCCTCGTCGGGCAGGAACGAGGTCGGGATCCGCGTGAACATCCACGCCGCCAGCGCGAGGATCAGCAGATAGACGGCGAAGTAGCGGCCGCGGCGTTTGAGCACCGCCACCACGCCGCGTTCGTAACCGCGCGTGGCCGCGTCGAAGCCGCGATTGAACCAGCCCAGCGGGCCGCGTTTCGGCTCGCCGTGCCCGTTCCCGTCTCCCTGCCCGTGCTGCGGCAGCGGACGCAGCATGGTCGCGCACAGCGCCGGCGTCAGCACCAGCGCGACCAGCACCGACAGCACCATCGCCGACACGATGGTGATCGAGAACTGCCGATAGATGACGCCGGTGGAGCCGCCGAAGAACGCCATCGGCAGGAACACCGCCGACAGCACCAGCGCGATGCCGATCAGCGCGCCCTGGATCTGTCCCATCGAGCGGCGCGCGGCTTCCTTCGGCGACAGCCCTTCCTCGGCCATCAGCCGCTCGACGTTCTCGACCACCACGATGGCATCGTCGACCAGCAGCCCGATCGCCAGCACCATGCCGAACATCGTCAGCGTATTGATCGAATAGCCGAACGCCGCCAGCACGCCGAAGGTGCCCAGCAGCACCACCGGCACCGCGATGGTCGGAATCAGCGTGGCACGCACGTTCTGCAGGAACAGATACATCACCAGGAACACCAGCACCACGGCCTCGAGCAGCGTGCGCACCACGCCCTCGATCGAGGCCGAGATCACCGGCGTGGTGTCGTACGGATAGACCACCTGCATGCCCGGCGGGAAGAACGGCTCGAGCTCGCCCAGCGTCGCGCGGATCGCCTTGGCGGTATCGAGCGCGTTGGCGCCGCTGGCGAGGCGGATCGCGATGCCGGAGGCCGGGCGGCCGTTGTACTGCGCATTAATGTTGTAGTCCTGGCCGCCGAGGCCGACTTCCGCCACGTCCTTGAGCCGGACCTGCGAGCCGTCGCCGTTGACCTTGAGCAGGATCTCGCGGAACTGCTCGGGCGTCTGCAGCCGCGTCTTGCCAACCACGGTCGCGTTCAGCTGCTGGCCGGCGACCGACGGCAGTCCGCCCAGCTGTCCCGACGCGACCTGCACGTTCTGCGCCTGGATCGCGGTCCTGACGTCCGACGGCGTCAGCTGGTAGGCGGTGAGCCTGGCCGGATCGAGCCAGATCCGCATCGCGTACTGCGCGCCGAATACCTGGAAGTCGCCCACGCCCGGCGTGCGCGACAGCGGGTCCTGGATGTTCGAGACGATGTAGTTGGCCAGGTCCTCGCGCGTCATGCTGCCGTCGCTGGATACCACGCCGACGATCATCAGGAAATTGCGCACCGACTTGGTCACGCGGATGCCCTGCTGCTGCACCTCCTGCGGCAGCAGCGGCGTGGCCAGCTGCAGCTTGTTCTGGACCTGTACCTGGGCGATGTCCGGGTTGGTGCCCTGCTCGAAGGTGACGGTGATGGTCATGTTGCCGTCGCCGTTGCTCTCGGACGAGATGTAGCGCAGGCGATCCAGGCCGTTGAGCTGCTGCTCGATGACCTGCACCACGGTGTCCTGCACGGTCTGCGCCGACGCGCCAGGGTAGTTGACCTGGATCGCGATGGTCGGCGGCGCGATGGCCGGATACTGGCTCACGGGGAGCGCGCCGATCGACAGCGCGCCCGCCAGCATGATCACCAGCGCGATGACCCACGCGAAGATGGGGCGTTCGATAAAGAAGCGGGACATCGAGGCGCTCCGTTCAACGCTGCGAGACGGCGGCGCTGGCCGCGGTGGGCGCATTCGCTGCGTCAGGCGCGTTGGCCGTGTTGGCCGTGTTGGCTGTGTTGGCTGTGTTGGCTGTGTTCGCCGCGTTGGCCACGTTGGCTGCATTGGCCGGCACCGCCGCCGTCAGCGGCAACGGCCGCACCTTCATGCCCGGCCGCACGAATTGCACTCCGTCCACGATCAGCCGTTCGCCCGGCTGCAGGCCGCCGCTGACCAGCCAGTTGTCGCCGATCACGCGTTCGGCCTCGATCCGGCGCAGCTCGACCTCGTCGTTCTGATTGACGAGCAGCGCGGTGGCCTGCCCCTTCGCGTCGCGCGTGACGCCGCGCTGCGGCGCCAGCATGGCGGCGGGCCGCACGCCCTGCTGCATCCGCGCCCGCACGAACATGCCGGGCAGCAGTTCGTGGCGGGGATTGGGAAACACCGCGCGCAAGGTCACCGAGCCGGTGCCGGTGTCCACCCCCACCTCGGTGAACTCGAGCCAGCCCGGCTCGGCGTACTCGCTGCCGTCTTCGAGGATCAAGCGCACGCGCGCGGCGTTGTCCCCCGCGGCTTCGAGGCGGCCGGCCGCGAGATCGCGCCGCAGCCCGAGCAGCGCGGACGACGGCTGCGTGACATCGACATAGATCGGATCGAGCTGCTGCACGGTGGCCAGCGCGTTGGCCTGGCCGTTGGTGGCGAGCGCGCCCTCGCTGGCGAAGGAGCGGCCGATGCGCCCCGAGATCGGCGCGAGCACCCGGGTGTAGCGCAGGTCGATCGCCGCGCGGTCCACCGCCGCCTGCGCCGTCAGCCAGGCCGCTCGCGCCTGCTCGTATTCCTGCTGGCTCACCGCCCGATCACGCGCCAGCCGCTCGTAGCGCTGCGCGGTCTGCCGCGCGGACTCCAGCGTCGCCGACGCGCTGGCGTGCGCGGCCTGGTAGATGGACGGGTCGATCTGGTAGAGCTGCTGCCCCTGCCGGACCTCGCTGCCCTCCTTGAACAGCCGCTTCAGAATGATGCCGTCGACCTGCGGCCGAACCTCGGCGACGCGGTAGGCCACGGTACGGCCGGGCAGTTCGGTGCTGAGCGCCACTGGCTGGTGCCGCAGCGTGACATAGGCGACCTCGGGGGTCCGGGCGGCGGCGGGGGCCTGCTCCTTGCCGCAGGCGGCCAGGGTCAATGCCGCCAGCAGCAGTGGCAGCAGCAGCGGCGCGGTGGCTGGCGGCCTCGAAGAAGACGATGCCGGTGAAGACGGCGAACGGGATGCGGCGAAGGCGGGGTCGGCAGGCATGGCGGCAATCGGAGAACATCGGGCGGCACCGATGCTATCCGTCGCTGCCGGTCAAGCCGCTGGCGCCAGGCTGACGGTTTTGTCATGTATGGCCCGGCACGGCTCAGGCGCCTTCCGTGCGCCGCCACAGGACCGCGACCGCCACGCGTACGAGCGGCGGCCTACGCCTCGCGCCTCAGATAGCGCGGCACGAAGCGGCGGATCGTGCCGTCCGGGAAGCGCACATCGACGCGTTCGCGCGTGGTCGCCACCACGGTCCCGACGCCATGACGGCGGGCGCGCACCTTGTCCCCTTCGGCGAAACGCGGCGCGCTGGCGCCGGTTTTCGTTTCGGGCAGCGGCTCGACCGGATGGCGCGCGGCCTCGGCGGCCCGCACGCAGCTGTCGCAGGTGCCGCAGCGTTCCGGGCCGCCGTGCTCGCCGTAGTACTCCAGCAGCATCGCCCAGCGGCAGCGGCCGCTGCGAGCGTAGTGCAGCATGGCCTCGAGCGTGGCGCGGTCCTTGTCGCTGCGTTCGGCGTACTGCGCCGCGATGCTGCGCACCGCCTCGGCATCGTTCTTGTCCGGCTGCCGGCTGTAGCTGCCGTCCTGGTGGCGGCGCGCGATATCGGCCTCGCACAGCATCGTCAGCGCGACCTGCAGCTTGCGCCGGGCCACATTGGGCAACGCCTGATGCAGCGCGTCGAGCGACAGCGGCGCGGCGGCATCGCGGCGGCCGCCCATCGCCGCGACGATCTGTTCGAGCGTATCGGCGCCGGGATAGCGGTTGGCCAGGAAGAACTGCTGGACGCGCTTGTCGCGCTCGTCGTGCAGCAGCGTGCAGCGTGCCGGCTTGCCATCGCGCCCGGCACGGCCGGTCTCCTGGTAATAGGCATCGAGGCTGCCGGGCAGCTGGGCATGGACGATGAAGCGGACATCGGGCTTGTCGATGCCCATGCCAAAGGCGTTGGTGGCGACCATCACGCGGCAATCGCCGGCCATGAAGGCGGCCTGGCTGTCGCGGCGCTGCACGGCGGTGCAGCGGCCGTGATAGAGGGCCACGTCCTGCCCGGCCTCCTTGAGCCCGGCATGCAGCCGCTCGGCCTCCCGCACCGTGGCCGTGTAGACGATGCCCGCGCCTGGCTCGCGCGCGACCAGGCTGCGCACCTGCGCCAGCCGCTCGTCGTCGCCGGCGACATGCTGGACCGCATAGATCAGATTGGGCCGGTACAGGCCGGCCTTGACCACGCACAGCGACTGCAGGTCCAGCTGCGCGGCGATATCGTGGATCAGCGCGTCGGTAGCGGTCGCGGTCAGCGCCAGCACGGGCGGGCGTCCGAGCGCGCGCACCGCATCGGGAATGCCGAGATACGCGGGACGGAAATCATGGCCCCACTGCGAGATGCAGTGCGCCTCGTCGACGACCAGCAAGGCGACGCGATTGCGCTGGATCGACGCGATGACTTCGGGGTCCTGCAGCTGCTCCGGCGTGGTCAGCACGATCCGCTCGTCGCGGCGGGCCAGGCTGTCCAGCGCGGCATCGGCCGCGGCATCGCCGACCGCGCTGTTGACCACCGCCGGATCCAGCTCGAGTCCTTCCAGCTTCTCGGCCTGGTCCTGCATCAGCGAGATCAGCGGCGAGACCACCACCGTCAGGCCGTCCAGGCACATCGCCGGCACCTGGTAGCACAGCGACTTGCCGCTGCCGGTGGGCATCACCGCCAGCGTGTCGTGGCCCTGGAGCACGCTGTCGATGACTTCGGCCTGCCCGGGGCGCAGCCGCCGGATGTCGAAGCGTTCGCGCAGCAGGCGCCGGATGGAATCGGGCAGCGAGGTCGTCATGTCGGAGCGGCCGCTGCAATTTCCGTGCCGCGCCCTCCCTGCCGCGCGCGTTCCACGATGCGGCCGCAGCGGTCCGTCTTTGAGAAAAATTGACACCCCCAAACGGACGGACTTACGCTCGGTCGTCCCTGGACATGCCCCGCACGCCGCCTCGCGCCGCCGCGCCGCAAGCCCTTCCGGGCACCGCAGTCCCCCATACCCATAACGACAAATCTCTCCGAGACAGCCCCGCCGTGCCTTCCTCCCGCCTGAACCCCTCGCTGCTCAGCGAACTGCGTCCCGCCCTGCCGATCCTGATCGGCGCTTCCGTGATGTTGAGCCTGGCCATGGGCCTGCGCCAGAGCCTGGGCATCTTCATGCCGCCGCTGACGCGCGACATCGGCATCTCGGTATCGGACTTCACCGTGGCGATCGCGGTGCAGAACCTCGCCTGGGGACTGCTGCAGCCGATCGCCGGCGCGTGGGCGGTGCGGGTCGGCTTTCGCCCGCTGATGATGAGCGGCGCCACGCTGTATGTGCTGGGGCTGGCCCTGCTCGCCGGGGCGGAGGGGATGATCGGCGTCACGCTGGGCGCCGGCGTCGCGATCGGCGCCTCGATGGCCTGCACCGGCAGCGCGATCGCGATGGCGGTCGCCGCCCGTCCGATCTCGCCGACGCTGCGCAGCACGGTGCTCGGCATCGTGTCGGCCGCCGGGTCGCTGGGCGCGCTGATCGCCGCGCCGATCGGGCAGGTCGTCGCGCAGGGCTACGGCTGGCGCGTCGGCATGG
>Ga0065721_10052531_pt1 | contig 11699 bp, 16 predicted proteins | sample Mesricmetagenome_FD_59108 | JGI IMG/M metagenome (GOLD analysis project Ga0065721, IMG submission 59108) | Mesophilic microbial community from rice straw/compost enrichment Sample: eDNA_1 v2 (version 2) | ecosystem: Engineered > Solid waste > Grass > Composting > Bioreactor | place: USA: Davis...
GATGCCGAGGGACTCGAGCGCCTTCGCGGCGACGCCCTCACCCTCGTGGATGAGGCCGAGCAGGATGTGCTCGGTGCCGATGTAGTTGTGGTTGAGCATCTTCGCCTCTTCCTGGGCGAGGACGACCACGCGGCGGGCTCGGTCGGTGAAACGCTCGAACATTCTGAACTCCTGGGGACGCCGGTCGGAAGGCGTCGGTACATCCGAGGGTAACGACGCGAGGGGCCGAAAACTCCCGTGTTCGCTCACGGCTCAGAGGGGTGTTGACACGACCGGGGGTGGGGTAGTTATCGTAAGTCGATAACAACGACTATCGATAAGGATGCTCTCGTGACCACGACACCCACGACCCTGTCCCGGTCGGACCGGTTCGGGATGTACACCACCGTCGTCTTCGGCGCGATCGGCGCCGTCGTCACCGTCTGGATCGCCGTCTCCCGGCTCATCGAGGTGCTGTCGGGGCGCGGCATCCCCGTGCTCGTGCCCTTCGTCGACGAGACGGCGACGCTGCCGATCGGCCCCGGGGGATCCGCGATCCCCGTCGAGGTCGACCAGGCCGTCGTGATCGTCGACGACCCCGCGCCCGCGACGCTCTTCGCCCTCATCGCCGAGCCGATCGTGACGGGCCTCGCGATCCTCGCCGGCATCGTCATCCTGTGCCTGTTCTGCCTCAACCTCGCGCGGGGCAAGGCCTTCTCGACGTCGACCGTGCGCCTCGTCTTCATCGGCACCGGCGTGCTGCTCGTGGGCTGGGTCGTCGGCTCGCTCTTCCGCACGATGGGCGTCAACGGAACCCTCTCCGCGGTGAGCGACTACACGTACGACGGCGTGCTCTTCCAGACCGACTTCGGCGTCGTGTTCGCGGTGCTCGTCCTCGGGGCGATCGGCGCCGCGTTCCAGATCGGCCACCGCCTGCAGCGCGACCAGGAAGGACTCGTCTAGATGGCGCCCGCCGACGACGAGGACGCCGGCCGCATCCACTGCCGGCTCGACGAGCTGCTCGCGGAGCGCGGCATGACCCTCACCCGACTGTCGGAGCTCGTGGGCGTGAGCCTCGTGAACCTGTCGGTGCTCAAGAACGACCGGGCCCGCGCCATCCGGTTCTCGACCCTCACCGCGATCTGCGACGCGCTCGACTGCGAGGTGGGCGACCTCCTGGTGGTGCGCCGCTAGACGCCGCCCCCACCCCCGCCGCCTCCGGCGCCCGGGTTCGACGCCTTGCCGTCGAGCCACAGGGTGTCGGAGGGGTCGCTGTGCGAGCCGCCCGAGTTCACGTGCTTGCTCGGCACCTTCGGCCCCTTCGTGATGACGTGCACGAGTGCCATCGCGTGTCCGCGGCCGAGGCCGTAGTCCGCCGCGAGCCACTCGACGATCGGGCCCGCCTTCGTGTCGGGGCCGAAGCCCTTCTGCTCGGCGAGCGCGAGGAACTGCCGCGGAGTGAGCCCTGTCTTCTCCTCGATGTTGTCGAGGTACGCCTGGAACGACATGGCGCTCAGCGTAGGGCCTCGGCGCGGTCGTAGCATCCGTGCATGAGCAACCTCGAGCAGGATCCGGCCGAGACGATCTGCCTCACCGAGCCCGCGCCGGGCGTCGAGGTGCTCGAGCCGCGCGACGTGCCGCTCGGCGGTCCGCGCGCGATGAACGTGCGCCGCACGCTCCCGCAGCGCAAGCGCAGCCTCATCGGCGCATGGTGCTTCGCCGACCACTACGGCCCCGACCCGGTGACCGGACCCGGCGCGATGGACGTGCCGCCGCATCCGCACACCGGGCTGCAGACCGTGACGTGGCTGTTCGAGGGCGAGATCGAGCACCGCGACTCGACGGGTGCCGTCGCCCTCATCCGCCCCGGCCAGGTCAACCTCATGACCGCGGGAGCCGGCATCCAGCACTCCGAGGTGTCGACCGCCGCCGCGACGCGCCTGCACGGCGTGCAGCTCTGGGTCGCGCTGCCCGACGCGTCCCGGCACACCGCCCCGTTCTTCGAGCACGCCAACCCGGAGCCGGTCACCATCGGCGACGCGACGCTGCGGGTCTTCGTCGGGGCGCTCGACGGCGACGGCTCCCCCGTGACCGCGTTCACGCCGCTCCTCGGCGCGCAGGTCGAGCTGCCGGCGGGCGGCGCGGTGACGCTCCCCGCCGACCCCGCGTTCGAGTACGGACTGCTCGTGGATGCCGGCGCGCCCCGGTTCGGCGGCGCCGACATCCCGCGCGACCACCTCGGCTACCTGCCGCCCGGGCAGTCGGAGCTGCGCCTCGAGGCGGGCGACGCCCCCGTGCGGGCGGTGCTGCTCGGCGGGGTGCCGCTCGGCGAGCCGATCGTCATGTGGTGGAACTTCGTCGGCCGCAGCCACGACGAGGTGGTGGCGTTCCGCGAGCAGTGGCAGCGCGACGTCATCGGCGGGGCGGATGCCGCGGGCCGCTTCGGGCGGGTCGAGGGCTACCCGGGGGCGGCGCTTCCCGCCCCGGAGCTGCCGAACGTGCGGCTCACCCCGCGCGACTGAGCCCGTCGACCTCGGGGGTCGAGGGGCGCCGCAGGGGCGCTACGCGGCTACTCGACGACCGAAGACGTCGCGGCGCGCTTCGCGCGCTCCTCGGCCTCGATCTTCGCGGCGATCTCGCGCTCGGAGCTGTCGGAGCGGAAGATCGCCCGGAACACGAACCAGAACACCACGCCGAAGAGCACCGTCGGGACGAGCGAGAAGATCGCGTTCCCCCAGAAGTCGTCGGGCATGACTCCAGGGTACGCCGCTTCAGCGGAGGAAGAACGCGACGGCGACGACCGCGACGATGACGACGAGCCCGGCGATCGCGACGAGTCGGGAGGTGCGGCGGTCCATCAGCCCTTGGCGACGATCCCGGTGATGCCGCTCACGATGAGGAACGCGGAGGCGGCGCCGACGATGATCCACACGGCGATCCGGGCCGGGGTGATCGGCTTCGGGCCGGTCGGCGTGGGCTCGCTCACGCTCGAACCCTAACAGGCGCCCCTCGGCGCGGGCTCAGGGTTCCTGCCGCCGCAGCCGCAGCCACTCGCGGCCGACGACGGCGAGGATGAGCCCCGCGAGGGTGCTCGCCGCGGCGATCCAGACGAATCCGCTCACGCCGCCCACGGCATCCTGCCGCCCCGCCTCGGGAGCGGGCTCGACCTCCGGCTCGACGGGCTCGTCGACCTCCTCGGCCGGGGTTCCGGGGCCGAGGGTGTCGAGCTGGATGTCGACGCTGAACGTCGCGATCGGCGACCACTCGCCGTTCGGCAGCGCCCGCACCTGCCAGTGGTAGATCGGCGCCGTGAGGTCGGTGATCCGGTGGGAGGTCACTCCCGGGAACGCCCGCCCGCCCGTCGCGGGGTCGAGGGCGCCGTCGACGCCGAGGGATCCATCAGCGTTCCAGCGCACCTCGTAGCCGGTGCCGAGCGCCTCGGTCCAGGTGAGCACGGGGTCGCCGACGACCGTCTCGCCGCCGATCGGGGCGACCGGGACGGCGGTCCCGGGCGCCGCGTGCGTGACCGCGGGCACGCCGATCAACGCACCCGCGATCGCGAGGGCGACGAGGGTGCGCAGCAAACCGGCGAGGGGGGATCGCACGGGGGGTGCCTCCGATGCGGCCGGCGGGGGTTCCGGCTTTCTCGCCAGGGTAGTTCGCGGGGCGCCCCGCCACGAGGGGGTCGATGCGCCCAGTTCGGGGGCAGAACTACTTGACGAGGGGGAAGAGGATCGTCTCGCGGATGCCGAGGCCCGTGATCGCCATGAGCATGCGGTCGATGCCCATGCCCATGCCGCCCATCGGCGGCATCCCGTGCTCCATCGCGCGCAGGAACTCCTCGTCGAGGCGCATCGCCTCGTCGTCGCCGCGCGCGCCCTGCTTGGCCTGCTCGACGAAGCGCTCGCGCTGGATGACGGGGTCGACGAGCTCCGAGTAGCCGGTCGCGAGCTCGAAGCCGCGCACGTAGAGGTCCCACTTCTCGACGACGCCCGGGATGCTGCGGTGGTCGCGCACGAGCGGCGACGTGTCGACGGGGAAGTCCATGACGAAGGTGGGCCGCTCGAGCCCGCCCTTCACGAAGTGCTCCCACAGCTCCTCGACGTACTTGCCGTGCGTGGGGAGCTTCACCTCGACGCCTTCGCGCTCGGCGAGCGCCGCGAGCTGGTCGAGCGGGGTCTCGGGGGTGATCTCGACGCCCGCCGCCTCGGAGAGCGAGCCGTACATCGAGATGCGCGCCCACTCGCCGCCGAGGTCGAACTCGGTGCCGTCGGCCCAGGTGACGGTCGTGCTGCCGGCGACGGCCTGGGCCGCGTTCTGCACGAGCTCCTGGGTGAGGTCGGCGATCGAGTGGTAGTCGCCATAGGCCTGGTAGGCCTCGAGCATCGCGAACTCGGGGCTGTGGGTGGAGTCGGCGCCCTCGTTGCGGAAGTTGCGGTTGATCTCGAAGACGCGCTCCAGCCCGCCGACCACGGCGCGCTTGAGGAACAGCTCGGGCGCGATGCGCAGGTAGAGCTCGGTGTCGAACGCGTTGCTGTGCGTCACGAACGGCCGCGCGGAGGCGCCGCCGTGGATCGTCTGCAGCATCGGGGTCTCGACCTCGAGGAAGCCGTGCGACGCGAAGGTCGAGCGCAGGCTCGCGACCGCGGTGGCGCGCGCGACGACGGTCGTGCGGGCCTGCTCGCGCGTGATGAGGTCGAGGTAGCGCTGCCGCACGCGCGTCTCGTCGGAGAGCTCGGTGTGCAGGTTGGGCAGCGGCATGAGCGCCTTCGACGCGATCTTCCAGTCGCGCACGAGCACGCTCAACTCGCCGCGGCGCGACGAGATGACCTCGCCCGAGACGAAGACGAAGTCACCGAGGTCGACGAGGTCCTTCCAGCGCTCGAGCGACTCCTCGCCCACCTGGTCGAGCGACACCATCGCCTGGATGCGGGACCCGTCGCCCGCCTGGAGCGCCGCGAAGCAGAGCTTGCCGGTGTTGCGCGAGTGCACGACCCGCCCCGCGAGGCCCACGATCTCGCCCGTCGCCGCGTCGGGCTCGAGGGACGGGAACTTGGCCCGCACGTCCGCGATCGTGGTGGTGATCGGCACGGAGACCGGATACGCGCCCTCAGCGGCCGAGGCGGCATCCTCGATGAGGCGCGCGCGCTTCTGCAGCCGGACGGCCTTCTGCTCGGCGATGTCCTCGAACTCGGGGGTCTCGTCAGTCACGGCAGAACTCAATTCAGGTACAGGGCTTCGTTGTCGATGAGGCGCGCCGGTCCGACCTGCGCCGCGATGATCGCGCGCGCCGGACCGCGGTAGTCGTCGTCGACGGGCTGGAAGGTCGCCGGATTCACGACCTTGAGGTAGTCCAGGGTAACCAGTTCCTCATCCATGAGCACCGACTGCGCCGCGGCGAGCACGGCGTCGATGCCGCGGTCGCCGGCCGACTGCGCAGCCTCGAGCGCGCGGCTGAGCGCGCGCGCCGCCTGACGCTCGGAGGCGCCGAGGTAGCGGTTGCGGCTCGACAGGGCGAGCCCGTCGTCTTCGCGCACCGTCTCGATGACCTCGACGGCGACCGGGATGTTGAGGTCGCGGATCATGCGCTTCACGAGGAACAGCTGCTGCGCGTCCTTCTGCCCGAACGTGACGACGTCGGGCTGCACGATCTGGAGCAGCTTCGCGACGACAGTGAGCACGCCGTCGAAGTGCCCGGGGCGCGAACGGCCCTCGAACATCGTCGCGACGGGACCGCCGGTGATCTTCACCTGCGTGCCGCCGTCGGGGTACATCTCGGCGGGCGTCGGCGCGAAGACGAACGCGACGTCGTGCGCGGCGAGCTTCTCGACGTCGCCGTCGAGGTCGCGCGGGTACTTGTCGAGGTCCTCGTTCGCCCCGAACTGGAGCGGGTTCACGAAGATCGACACGACGACGACGTCGGCGAGCTCCCGGGCCCGCTGCACGTGCGCGAGGTGCCCGCGGTGCAGGGCGCCGAGGGTGGGCACGAGCGCGACGCTCCGGCCCTCGGCCCGCACTCGGGCGAGTTCCGCCCGGATGCCGGAGATCGTGTCGACGACGAGCGGTGCGGTCACGCCAAAGCCTCTTCCCCGGTGCGGATCGCTGCCGATCCCACCGCCCCCGATCGTAGTCGCCTCGCGCCTACCGGTCGGCCTCGGGCTCGTCGTCGCCGGCGTCCTCGTCGTCCGCGTGCCACGCCGAGAGCGGGGTCGGGCCGGCGAGCGCGTCCTCGACCGCGGAACGCAGGAGCGAGCCGAGCACGCGCCGCGGCTCCTCGACCCCGATCGCGTCGAGACGACCGACGGCGTCGGCGACGACCCCCTCGGCGAGCGCGCGCACGGCCGCGACGGCGGCGGCGTAGGCGGGACGGTCGGCCTCGGCGACGACGACGGGCTCGGCGCCCATCTCGACGACGAGCGCCTGCGCGATCGGCAGCACGGGACCGGGGGCCGTGACGGCGCACCACGCCTCGTGCAGCCGGGTGAGGTCGAGCGACGTACCCGTGAACGCCATCGCGGGGTGGATGGCGAGCGGGATGGCGCCCGCCGCCGCGGCGGGACCGAGCACCGCCGTGCCGTACTCGGCCGCGGTGTGCACGACGAGCTGCCCCGACTGCCAGGCACCCGTCGCGGCGAGGCCGCTCACGAGCCCCGGCAGCTCGGCGGGAGGGACCGCGAGCAGCACGAGCTCGGCCCGCTCGACGACCTCGGGCACGGTGAGCACGGGCACGCCCGGCAGGATGACGTCGGCGCGCTCGCGGCCCACGTCGGAGACGGTCGCGATGCCGACGATCGCGTGGCCTGCGCCGCCGAGCGCCGCGCCGAGCACGGGGCCCACCCGCCCCGCTCCCACGATGCCGACGCCGAGCCGGCCCGAACGCGTCGCGCTCACGCCTCGCCCGCGCGCCAGCGGTGGGTGCGGTCGTTCGCCGCCGCCGCGACCGCGGCGCCCGCGGCATCCCGGAACAGGCGCTCCGCGTCGGTCGCGTCGAGCGCCCCGACGTGCGTCGAGACGGGGCCGGCCACGGTGTGCACGACGACGCCCGCGAGCCGCAGCGACCGGGCGAGCGGACCCTGCTCGATCGCGACGCTCTGCACGCGCGGCGTCGGCACGATCGCGAGCTCGCGCCAGATCGCGCCGCGGCGCAGGAGCACGGCGGCGGGCACGAGCGCGAAGCCGTTACGCCGCCAGGAGAACCAGCGGAAGACCGCGGCCCGCCGCGGGGAGGTCGTGAAGTCGGCGTCGGAGTCGCGCCCGGCGAGGCCGCGCTCGAGCACGTCGGCGTGCGCGGGCGCCTCGGTCTCGTCGGCCGAGGGCGCTGCGACGAGCTCCGGCAACACGAGTCCGAGCACGCGGAACGCGTCGGCGCGCGTGCCGACGGGCAGCACGACGCTCGCCTGCTGTGCCTGCTGGCTGCCGTCGCCCGTCGAGGTGCGCGACGCCCGGTTGACGCGGATCGTCCACCAGTCGAACGGACGCCACAGCAGCGGCTGGCTCACCGAGACCGAGTGGATGCGGCCCGGCGGCAGCGTCTCGTTGCGGGTCGACAGCAGGCCGTAGCCGATGCGCACCCCGTCGGGCGTCGCCGCGATCGAGTAGCGCAGGAACTTGAGGACGCGGTTCACGAGATACGACCCGAAACCGAGCACCATCGGGATGAGCGAGAAGAGCGTCCAGTAGAAGCCCTCGGCGACGGTGGACCCGAGCACGAGGATCATGATCGCGGCCCCTGCGGCGACGACCAGGAAGATCGCGCTGACGCTCAGCACCGACGACGCGATGAGCCGCGTCGCGGGGATGCGCACGACCGACTCCGGCGGGGCGAGGTTCGGGTCGAGCTCCGGGGCGAGCAACTCCTGCACGCGGCGGTCGATGAGCGAGCCCGCCGCGGCGGCGCCGGGTGCCGGGGCGCCGGCGGCCTCCGCCCGCGCCCCCGAGGCGAGCCGCAGGATGTCGGCGCGCAGCCCGTCGGAGAGCGCGTTGCCGAGGTAGGCGAGCTGCACGTTCGCGTCCTGTCCGGCGACCTCGACCTCGAGCCGGGCGGCGCCGAAGAGGCGGGCGAACAGGGGCCGGTTGATCGAGACGCCCTGGATGCGGTCGAGCCGCGCCTTGCGGTGCGTGCGGAACAGGACGCCGCTGCGCACCTCCACGACCTCCGCCGTGATGCGGAAGGTGTGCATGCGCCACGACACGTAGAAGAAGGCGATGACGACGAGCACGATCCCGAGCACGGCGCCGAGCCCGACCAGCAGGTAGCCCTCGTCGATGAGGTAGGTGACGGGGTCGCTGGGGCCGCAATAGCCCTCCCCGTCGTCGCAGAACAGGTCGGGCAGGAACCACTCGACGAGCCGTTCGCGCAGGTTCGCGATGAGGATGCCCGCGACGGCGACGAGGGCGAGGCCGCCACGCAGGAGCGGGGTCGCCGGGTGCAGGCGGTGCCACTCGCCGTCGGCGAGCCCGGTCGCCCCGGCTCGGGTCTCCGCGCCGTCGGGAGCCGTCACAGCCCCGCCCGGCGGCTCTCCGCGAGTTCCACGAGGCGGTCGCGCAGCTGTTCGGCATCCGCCTCGGGCAGCCCCGGGATCGTGATGTGGCTCGCGGCCGCCGCCGTCACCAGCTTGAGCTCCGAGAGCCGGAACGCCCGCGCCACCGGCCCGCGGTTGATGTCGACGAGCTGCATGCGGCCGTAGGGCACCGCGACGACGCGCAGGAACATGATCCCCTTGCGCACGACGAGGTCGTCCTCGCGCAGCCGGTAGCCGATCGCCCGCACGCGGCGCGGCGTGAACGCGGCGATCGCCAGGTGCAGCACGAGCGCGGCGATCGGCAGGATGACGAGCCACGCGACGCCGGAGAGCAGCCACGGAATGCCCGTGCCGACGACGACGAACACGGCGGAGACGAGGAGGCCGACGAGTTCGACGACGACCTGCTTCGACGACACCCGCTGCCACTCCCCCGGGACGGGGTCGATCTCGGCGCCGGTCGCGGCCTCACCCGGCGCGGGGGCGAGGTCGTCGGGGGAGGTCACGGCTCCACGCTACCCGGCGCCGGGTCGAGGTCGGCCTCGTCGTCCCCCGGCGGCACGGTGCACAGCCACTCCCCGACGAGTCCCGCGGCGACGAGCGCGATCGACCCGCCGAGCACCGCGAGCGTGCGCAGGAGCGCGTCGGTGTTGAGCCCCCCGCTGCGGGTGAGCAACTCGACCAGGAGGCCGATCGCCGCACCCGCGAGGAGCGCGCCGGCGAGGCTCGACGCCTTCGCGAACAGCACGACGCGCGTCGCGTGGAACGGGTCGATGCGGGTGCGCACCTCCGCCCGGGTCGCCCGGCGGATGGGGAGCGCGAGCGCGATCACGATGCCCGCGATGAACAGCAGGCTGAGCCCGAGCGTGTAGTCGGGCCGGTACTTCGGCAGGCCGCCCGCCGCGAGGGCGAGTTGCACGACGAATCCCGCCACGGCGCCCACCGCGGCGAGGGCGACGAGGGTCGACGCGGCGGTGCGCTTCATCGACCGGCCTCGAGGGCGGCCAGTAGGTCGACGACGCGGCCGTGTCCGGGCAGCTCGGCCTCCGGGGCGACCTCCGCCCAGGGACGCAGCACGAAGGTGCGCTCGTGGGCACGGGGGTGGGGGAGGGTGAGGTCCTCGCTCGACGACTGCATCCCGGCGTAGTCGACGATGTCGAGGTCGAGGGTGCGGTCGCCCCAGCGCTCGCCGCGCACGCGGCCATTCTCGCGCTCGATGTCGTTGAGCAGGCGCAGGAGGGCATGCGGCGCGAGGGTGGTGCGGATGAGCACGACGCCGTTGAGGTACGCGGGCGCCTCCGGGTCCTCGCCCTCGGGACGCACGGCGACCGTCTCGATCGGGGTGGAGATCGCCGTCAGCTCGACGCCGTCCGCCTCGGCGAGGGCGCGCACGGCGGCGGCGAAGATCGCGGCGCGGTCGCCGAGGTTGCTGCCGACGGCGACGACGGCATCCGCCTCGACGCGGCGGTGCGAGACGTTCACGGGCGCCTCCGGGTGATCGTGACGCTCACGTCGTCGAACGGCACGGTGATCGGGGCCGAGGGCTTGTGCACCGTGACCGTCACCTCGCGCGTCGCGGGGAAGTCGAGGGCGACGCCCGCGATGCGCTCCGCGACGGTCTCGATGAGGTCGACGGGGTCGTGCTCGATCGCGGCGACGACGCGCTCCGCGAGCACGCCGTAGTGCACGGTGCGCTCGAGGTCGTCGCCCGCGGCGGCCGGTCCGAGCGGCAGCCGCACCGTCACGTCGACGACGAACTCCTGCCCGTCGCGGCGCTCGTGGTCGAAGACGCCGTGGTGCCCCGTCGCACGCAGCCCGGTGAGCCGGATCTCGTCGAGCGGCTCGGCGCCGGGCTCAGCCATCGCGGCCCTCGGGCACCGCCGCGGCGATCTCGAGCGCGATCCGGGTCGAGGGGACGTCGTGCACGCGCACGGCCCAGGCGCCCTGCCGCGCGACGAGCGCAGAGATCACGGCCGTCGGCAGGTCCCGGTCGGTCATGGGGGCGCCCTCCGGCAGCAGCGCGCCGATGAAGCGCTTGCGCGAGGCTCCGACGAGGATGCCGTGGCCGAGCGAGCCGATCTCGTCGAGGTGGTTCAGCAGAGCCCAGTTGTGCTCGGCGTCCTTGCCGAACCCGATGCCCGGGTCGAGCACGATCTTGGCGGGCTCGACGCCCGCGACGACGAGTTCCGCGACGCGGGTCTTGAGCTCCGCGCGCACCTCGGCGACGACATCCGCGAACGCTGGCTCGACGTCGGAACCGCCGCGCCAGTGCATGACCGCGAAGTGCACGCCCGTCTCGGCGACGACGCGCGCCATCCCGTCGTCGGCGAGGCCGCCGGAGACGTCGTTGACGAGCTGCGCTCCCGCCTCGACCGCCGCGAGCGCCGTCGACGCGTTCATCGTGTCGATGCTCACGGCGACGCCCTCCTGGGCGAGCGCGGTGACGACCGGCACGACGCGGGCCCGCTCCTCCTCCGGGTCGACGCGCGCCGCCCCCGGGCGGGTCGACTCGCCGCCGACGTCGACGATCGCGGCGCCCTGAGCGCGCAGCTCGAGGCCGCGCGCGATCGCGGCGTCGACCGCGTCGAACTGCCCGCCGTCGCTGAACGAGTCGGGCGTGACGTTGAGGATGCCCATGATGAGCGTCATGCGTGACCTCCGATGAGCGCCATCGCCTCGGCGCGCCCCGCGGGTGTCGAGAGCTCGCCGCGGCTCGCGATCGTGACCGTCGAGGACCGCATCTGGCGGGCATCCCGCGCGGCGACGCAGTCGTGCTGCGCGTCGAGCACGACGATGACGCCGCGCGGCGCGAGACCGGCGTCGATCGCGTCGGCGATCTGCTCGCCGAGGCGCTCCTGCAACTGCGGCCGCGCGGCGAGGGTCTCGACGACGTCGCCGAGGCGGCCGAGGCCGACGACCTTCGCGCCGGGCAGGTAGCCGACGTGGGCGCGGCCGCGGAACGGCAGCAGGTGGTGCTCGCACATCGAGCGGAACTCGAGGTCGCGCAGCAGCACGAGGTCGCCGCGCTCACCGTCGCCCGCGGCGTCCTTGCCCTCGCGGAGGATCTCCACGGGATCGACGTCCATCCCGGCGAAGTACTCGGCGTACGCCTCGGCGACGCGCGCGGGCGTGCGCACGAGCCCCGGTCGCGCGGGGTCGTCGCCGATGGCCGCGAGGAGCTCGGCCACGGCAGCCTCG
>Ga0065721_10052532_pt1 | contig 11695 bp, 9 predicted proteins | sample Mesricmetagenome_FD_59108 | JGI IMG/M metagenome (GOLD analysis project Ga0065721, IMG submission 59108) | Mesophilic microbial community from rice straw/compost enrichment Sample: eDNA_1 v2 (version 2) | ecosystem: Engineered > Solid waste > Grass > Composting > Bioreactor | place: USA: Davis...
CGCGCCAAGGTGACCCCGCGCGCCCGCGCGCCCCGCCCGGACGCGCTGCCCGCCTACCGCCGGCTGGTCCTCGACGTGCTCGCCGCGGCCGAGCAGGAGGGCGCGACCCTGCGCTTCTGGGCGCCGTGGAACGAGCCGAACCTGCCGCCGTTCGTCTCCCCGCAGCGCGCGGAGTGCGACCCCGCGTCGCCGAGCCTCGCGCCCGCCGTCTACACGTCGCTGGCGCGCACGCTGCAGGACGCGCTGGCCACCGCCCCCGGCGACCAGCAGCTGCTGATCGGCGAGACCGCCGGCCTGGTCAAGGACACCAAGCTCGTGACCAGCGTCGGCCAGTTCATCGCCGGCCTGCCGCGCGACCTCGTCTGCGCCTCGCCCGTCTACACCCAGCACGCCTACATCGGCGGCGAGGACCCGGTCGAGCAGGCCGCGACCGCGCTGGCGGCGCACGACTGTCCGCAGCCGCACACGATCTGGATCACCGAGACCGGCGTCGGCCCCGCGCCTGAGGAGTACTCCGCGGTGGCCGACCCGGCCGCCGCGGGCTGCCAGGACCTGCACGACCGGCTCGTGCGCTGGTACGAGGACCCGCGCGTGACCGTGGCCTTCCAGTACACGGTCCGCGAGGACGACAAGTTCCCGGTCGGCCTGTTCTCCACCAACATGGCCGAGCGCCGGCCCTCCCTGGCCGAGTGGACCGCGTGGGGCGGCGGACGGCCCGCGTCCGCGCCGCCGCCCGCCTCCGCCTGCGCCACCTGAAGCGGGACAGTCCCGCTTAAGAAACGCCGCCCGCCGCAGAGCCGAATCAGCGCGAGATCGGCTCCGTGGCGAGCGGCTGCGCGCCTTAAAGGGGACAGTCCCCTTTAGCGGACGTTTAGCTTCAGGGTCCGGGTCAGCGGGGCGCCGGAGGCGGGCTTGAACGTGACCCTCACGGCCAGCTTGCCCTTGCGGGAGACCTTCAGCTTGAGCTTGGCCGTGCCCGCCTTCTTGACCTTCTTGGACGTCTTGCCGACCGTGCGCTTGCCGGCCTTGGCCACGGCGGACAGCTTGCCCTTGCCGGCGACCTTGACCTCGAGCCGGATGCCGGACTTCTTGCTCGTGCCCTTGACGGAGACCGCGAGGGCCTTGTCGGTGTTGACGCCCGGCCCGGGCTGCGGGGCGGGCTTCGGGGCGGGCTGCGGGTTGACGGCCGGGCGCGGCGCGGGGACGTCGGCGGGACCCCAGTCGGGCTCGCTCGCCCCCGGGATCAGCACCGGCGGCTGCGGGGTGGCGCCCTCCAGCGTGCACTCGCCCGGGAAGTTCGGCACAGCCGCGATCTTCAGGCCCGCGCCGTCGGCGAACGCCAGGCGCGACCCGTCCGGGGACCACGTCGGCTGCGAGTAGGAGCCGCCCACCGGCCCGGAGTAGCGGTAGCAGCGCACGACGTCGGAGCCGATCGGGTTGCCGTCCTTCCATGCGCTCGGGAAGCCGCGGACCATGTAGACCGTCAGCGTGGAGTCGTTCGCACCCGTCTGGGCGGCCAGCTTGCGCTTGTCGCGCGTGATCTCGGCGCCGCCGGTGTGCGCGTTGTCGACGACGTCGCTGAACCACGCCATGACTATGTTGCCGTGGCCGTTGCCGCCGTCGGAGATGCGGTCCAGCAGCAGGTCGTGGTTGGGCAGGTGGGTCGGGTTGGCCAGCAGCGTCATGTCGTTGTCGACCCACGACGGGTGGCGCCAGCCCGAGTGGTAGCCGATCGCGTCACCGGTCTTCCAGTCGGTCAGCCGGTCCGACCACGTGTAGCCCGTCCCGCCCTCGTTGAGCGCGACCAGGCACTTGGGCGGCTGGCAGTCCGGCGTGGCGGTCTGCGAGAGCCAGTAGTAGGTGTAGGCGACCTTCGTGCCGTCGGGCGAGACCGCGGGGTCGTACGGGCCCCAGAACTGCTTGGCGCCCGCGGGGCGGGTGTCGGACACGGGCGTGGCGAAGTCGGCCAGCACGGCGCCCTCACGCGAGAGCTTGTGCAGCCGCACGCCGTTGAGCGCGACGATCGTGCCGTCGTCGGCCTGGGTGACGTCGGAGTAGCCACCGGTGGTGGTCACCTGGTACTGGCGGGCGCCATCGGGCGTCGTGAGCCAGACGTTGCCCTCCTTGACGTAGGCGATCGAGTCGGCCGAGGCGCTCGCCGCACACGCCAGCACGAGCGCGGTGGCGGCGAGACCTGCGAAGAGTGAGCGAAGCATGCGCGCATGGTCGGCGGCGGCGTTTGCCGCCCGCTTGCCACGACCTTGCCGGGCTCAGTTGCCGGCTTGCGCGAGCAGCCAGAGCGCGAGCGACGTGAAGCCCACCATCACGCCCAGCATCCAGTACTGCGAGCGCACGGCGAGCTTGGCCTCGCCGTAGAGCCTCAGCGCCCGGTCATGGGCGAGCGCGAGCGCCGCGACGTGCCCGATCACGACCACGGCGACCTGCACGTACCACGTGTTCTCCTGCGGGAAGACCCGGTAGTCGATGCCCCAGTTGACCGTTCCGAACAGGTCCCAGCCACGGCCGAACGGGTCGCTGGCCAGGTACGTGATCGCCTGCCCCTCGTAGACCAGCAGCGTGAGGTAGTGCGCGGCGACGTAGACGGCCGCGATCGGCACGAGCGAGTGGATGAAGCCGAACTCGAGCCGCGAGAGGCTGAGGTTGCCGCCGACCGAGCGCGCGCCCTCGATGCCGAGCCGGTAGAAGCCCCACACGAGCAGCACGCCGAGCAGCAGGCCGAGCGTCGACGCGATCTTGGTCGCGTCCACGGCGCCGATCCCGACGCCGTCCAGCGTGTCCACGACGCCCGTGGACAGCTCGCGCCAGATCGGGCCCTGGCTGAGCCCGTCGAACGTGACGGTGCCGATCATCACCATCACGAACGCGACCGTGCCCGGCGCCCGGTCCAGCCCCGGCAGGCCGCCGAGCGGCCGGCGGAGGCCGACGACGCCGTTGCGCGTCTCGAACACGGACATCCGCGCGAACAGGTTGAAGTAGACCGAGAACGTCTCACCGTGGCGCGTCCACGCGTCCACGCCGAAGTACACCTGGGCGGCGAGCGTGACCACCGTGTAGACGAGCGCGGCGGTGACCAGCAGCGCCGGGTCCGAGTCGCCCCAGCCCGACACGAGCTCCACCCACACGAACAAGAACAGCCCGATCGCCGCCGGCCAGCGCCCGAGCCGCTCCGGGTAGGGCCGGTTCAGCGACGGCAGCAGGCGCCCGATCGCCCGCCACGGGCTCAGCGCCCGGAACAGGTCGCCGAACAGGATCGAGGCGAACACGAGCCCGACCCAGAACGTGATCAGGATGAACGTCGGCGCCCAGTTGTCGAGCGCGGTGCCGCCGCCCATGTATCCGGCGACGATCGTGACCACGAACAGGAACACGCCGAGCCCGCCCAGCGCGATGTGCAGCGGCCGGCTCGCGAGCAGCCTGCCGCCCGGCATCGGACGCCAGTTGTCCTGCTCGAGCCGCGGTGTCGGCCACAGCACGGCCAGCGCGAAGAACGAGATCACCAGCACCGCGGCCGCCGCCCACGCGAACAGCCACTGCGGGATCGGCAGCGGCGGGCGCTGGACAAGGCCGTGGGCCTCGGCGGCGGCGGGGAGCAGGACGAGCAGGCCGGCGGCGAGCGCCGCGGCCGGGGCGAGCTTTCTCACAGCGCGGTCTTGAGGGCGTCCTCGAACTGCTGCACGCCGATCGAGCCCTCGAGGCGGGCGGTGATCTTCCCGCTCTTGTCGACGACGAACAGCCACGGCTCCGAGGGGAGGTTGAACTGGCGCAGCGGCTCCCGCAGGCCCTGGCTCACGTCGTTGTCGACGTAGACCTCCTGGTGGATGAACTCCATCTGGTCGCCGTACTTGGCCTTCAGCTGCAGCGCGATGTCGGCCACCGGACCGCACACGCGCGACGCGCACAGCTGCGGCGTGGCGAACAGCAGCGCGATCGGCTTGGAGCCCACGACCTCCGCGAAGTTCGCGTGCATGTCACTCGGCGGCTCGCGCGTGTCCAGCAGCGCCTGGTCGCCCTTGACGCTCTCCAGCGTGTCCGTCTTGACCTTCGGCGCCTTGTCGCCGACGCCCGGGATCGGGTCCGCGTCCTGGCTGGACACCTGCACCTGGCCGGTCGCGCCGGTGAACTTGCCGTCGGGCAGCTTGGTCACCGACAGCACGTCGTACTGGCCGCGTTCGGGGAACTCGACCTGCGCGGCGTAGATCGCGGCGAACGGGTCCTCCTCGGTCGCGGCCTGCTTGGAGCGGTAGCGCGCGTCCGTGAGCAGCACGTCGGCGGGCGCCACGAACGGGCCGATGGCCGGCTGATCCGGCGCCGACGAGACATACACGGCGGTGGGGCCGTAGACGGGCGAGCCGTCCTCGCCGATCACGCCGAACGCCATCCGGGTCGGGCCGCCCGCGGTGAACACCGAGGTGGCCATGCCCAGCGACGGGCCGGCCGTCATCTCGTTGGCCAGCTCCTCGAGCGTCTTGCCGTCCACGGACGGGAACTCCGAGGCCTCGGGGCTGACCGCGACCTTCACCTGCTCGCGGACCCCGGCCTCCTGCGGCACGTTCTCCACCGGGTCCTTGGGAGCGGCGTCATCGCCTCCGCAGGCGGCGATCAGCAGGGCCAGAAGAGCAGCGAGGAGCGCGACGAACCGAGGCATAGCGCGGGCTAGGTTAGTCGGCGCCCGCCGGATCGGACGTGAGCGCCTCGATCAGCGAGCGCGCGTCGAAGGTGTCCGTGTGCGCGCGCCCGTTGACGAAGAACGCGGGCGTCGCGTCGAGGCCGTTCGCGCGCGCGGGTTCGGCGTCACGGGCGACGCGGGCGGCGGGCGCGCCCGAGGCCAGGTCGGCCTGGTAGCGCTCCAGGTCGAGCCCGATGCGGTCCGCGAGCGCCAGCAGGTCGGCGTCCGAGAGCCGGCCGCCGTTGGCGTACAGCGCGTCGTGCATCTCCCAGAACGAGCCCTGCAGGGCCGCGGCCTCGGCGGCCTCCGCGGCGCGCTGCGCGTCCGGGTGGACCTCCGTCAGCGGCAAATGACGGAACACGAACCGCAGGCGGCCCGCGAGGCGCTCGCGCACGCGCCGGATGATCGACTGCGAGGCGGCGCAGTACGGGCACTGGAAATCGCCGTACATGACGAGCTCGAGCGGCGCGTCGTACGGGCCGGCGACGTGGTCGTGTTCGTCCAGGGGCGGTTGCAGGGGCATCGGCGCGGCGACGATCCTAGACTCCGCACCTCCGTGGGCGAGCTCGAGCTCCTCTTCGCGCTGCTGTTCGCGGCCGTGCTGCTGGTCCGCGCCGCCGACCGGCTGCACGTCCCGTACCCGATCGTGCTCGTGCTCGGCGGGCTCGCGCTGGCGCTCGTGCCCGGCGTGCCGCGCGTGGACATGGACCCGCACGTCGTGCTGCTGGTGTTCGTCCCGCCGCTGCTGATGAGCGCGGGGTTCAACTCCTCCGCGCGCGAGCTGCGTGCGGAAGGCCGGATGCTCGGCTTCCTCGCGCTGGCGCTCGTGCTCGTGACCACGGGCGTCGTGGCCGTCGCCGCGCACACGCTCGTGGACGGGCTGCCGTGGGCCGCGGCGTTCATGCTCGGCGCGGTGATCGCACCCACGGACGCGGTCGCCGCGGTGGCGACGTTCAGCTCCGTCCGCGTGCCCGACCGCGTGCGCCGGCTCGTGGAGGGCGAGTCGCTGATCAACGACGCGACGGGCCTGACCGCGTTCCGCGTTGCGCTCGGCGCGGCCACGGCAGGGACGTTCTCGCTGCTGGACGCGACCGCCGAGTTCGTGCTGGCGGGGCTCGGCGGCGCGCTGATCGGCGGCGTCTTCGCGCGCCTGTTCCTGCTCGCGATCCGCAAGCAGAGCGACGTGACGGTGTCCGTGCTGCTGACCGTGCTGGCCGCCTACGCGAGCTACATCGCGGCCGAGGAGCTCGGGGCGTCCGGCATCCTCGCGGCCGCGGTGTGCGGCGTCGTCAGCGGCTGGAACCAGTCGAGCTTCTTCGACGCCGACACGCGCCTGACGGCCACCGCGTTCTGGGGCATCCTCACGTTCGGGCTGGAGGCGATGCTGTTCATCCTGCTCGGCCTGGAGCTCGAGGCGGTGGTCGCGGCGATCGACCACGGGGTCGGGATGCTGATCGCGATCGGGGTCGCGCTGGCCGTGGTGACGATCGTCGTGCGGCTGCTGTGCGCGCTGATCCCGGTCGCGCCCGGGCTGACCCTGCGCGAGCGGGCAGTGGTCGGCTGGTGCGGCATGCGCGGTGCGATCTCGATGGCGGCCGCGCTCTCGATCGCGGCCGACATCCCCGGCCGCGACGAGGTCGTCTTCCTCACCTTCGTCGTGATCCTGGTGACGCTGCTCGGCCCCGGGCTGTCGCTGCCGTGGGTGGTGCGCGCGCTGCACATCGCCGGCGAGCGCGAGTGGTCGCCCGAGGAGGCCATCGCCCGCCTGGAAGCCGCGCAGACGGCGCTGGACCGGCTCGACGAGCTCGAGGACGACCACCTGATCGCCGAGGAGCCGCTGCGGCGCCTGCGCGAGCTCTACCGCGCCCGCTTCAAGCAGTGCGTCGCCGTGCTCGGCGGGCAGAAGGCGCCGGACACCGCGGACGAGCAGCGGCTGCGCTACTCGGCCGTGCGCCGCGACCTGATCCAGGCCGAGCGCGCGGCCGTGCTCGGCCTGCGTGACGAGGGCCGGATCTCGCAGGAGACGCAGCGCCTGATCGAGCGCGACCTCGATCTGGAGGAGGCGCGGCTGCGTTAGCGCTTCGCGCGAGTCCGCGTGCCGCGACGCGCCGGCGGACTCGCCAAGCCCTTGCCCTCAGGGCAAGGGCTCGTTGTCCAGGCTGCGCCAGAGGTACAGGCACGCGCGCGTGCGGTACGGGCGCCACGGCTCGGCGAGCTCGGTCAGCGCGTCCGGCTTGGGCGGCGCGTCGAGCGCGTAGGCCGCCATCACCGCGTTCTTGATGCCCTGGTCGCCCGTCGGCAGCACGTCCGGCCGCTGCAGGGTGAACATCAGGTACATGTGGGCCGTCCACTCGCCGATGCCCTTGACCGCGACGAGCTCGCGGATGACCTCCTCGTCGGGCAGCGCGTCCAGCCGGTCGAGCTCGAGCTCGCCGCTGATGACGTGCTCGGCCAGCGAGCGCAGCGAGGCGGTCTTGGCGCGCGAGAGCCCGGCGGCGGCGCGCAGCTCGTCCGGGTCGTCGGCGAGGATCTCCTCCGGCGTCGGCGCTCTCCCGCCGAAGCGCGCGAGCAGCCGCCCGTGGATCGCGGCCGCGGCCTTCACGCTCAGCTGCTGGCCCGTGATCGAGCGCAGCAGGGCACCGTAAAGGTCGGTGCGGGGCTCGGACTCCAGCGGGAGCGGACCACCGAAGCGTTCGATCAGCCCGGCCAGCACCGGGTCCTTGGCGAGGTGCGCGTCGGCGGCCTCCATGGCCGCGCCAGGTTAGCCGTCCGCGTTGATCTTCGTGATCAGCTCGTCGAGCACGCGCGCGGCGTCCTCGTTGGCGACCTGGCAGGTGCCGGCCGCCTCGTGCCCGCCGCCGCCGTAGGTCAGCATCAGCTCGCCGACGTTGGTCTGCGAGCCGCGGTCGAGGATCGACTTGCCGGTTGCGAACACCGTGTTCTGCTGCTTGAGGCCCCAGAGCACGTGGATCGAGATGTTGCACTGGGGGAACAGCGCGTACAGCGTGAAGCGGTTGGTGGGGTGGATGACCTCCTCCTCGCGCAGGTCGAGCACGACCAGGTTGCCGTGGACCGTCGCGCAGCGCTTGACCTGCGCCTCGGCCGCGGCCGCGTGGGCGTGGTAGAGCTCGACGCGCTCGGCGACGTCCGGCGTCTGGAGGATCTCCTCGATCGACAGCGTGGTGCAGACGTCGATCAGCTGCATCATCAGCTGGTAGTTGGAGATGCGGAACTCGCGGAAGCGGCCGAGGCCGGTGCGCGGGTCCATCAAGAAGTTCAGCAGCACCCAGCCGTCCGGGTGCAGGATCTCGTCGAGCGAGAACTGCGCCGCGTCGCCCTTGTCGACGGCCTCCATCAGTTCCTCGATGGCTCCGAACGTGGCCGCGCCGCCGTAGTAGTCGTAGACCACGCGGGCCGCGGAGTCGGCGCCCGGGACGATCACGTGGTTCGGCTTGGCCTCGCCGACGCGCACGGTCTCGGAGTGGTGGTGGTCGAAGGAGATCGCCGCGTCCGGGTGGTACGGCAGGTTCGTCGTGACGTCCTTCGGACCGATCTCGACCTTGCCGTCCTGCACGTCCTTGGGGTGCACGAACAGGATGTCCTCGAGCAGGCCGAGGTGCTTGAGCAGCGCCGCGCACACGAGCCCGTCGAAGTCCGAGCGGGTGACGAGCCGGTAGCGCTCGGCGCGGGTGGAGGTCATGGTCGCAGTCATTGCCCCGTAGATCGGCGGCAAGCGCTGAAAGTTCAGTGAGCGGGTACCCCGGTTTCATGCGGGAGTCCAAGCTGGTCAAGCAGCTGTGGTTCTGGGTGATCATCGCGATCGCCCTCGGCATCGTGTTCGGCCTGGTGTTCCCGGGCCCGGCGGAGAAGGCGAAGTGGCTCGCCGACGCCTTCATCCAGCTCATCAAGACGGTCACCGGCCCGGTGATCTTCCTCACGGTCGTCATCGGCATCGCGTCGCTGGGCAACCTCGCGCGGGCGGGCGGGCTCGCGCTGCGCGCGCTCGGCTACTTCTTCGCGATGACCGTGGTCGCGCTGACGCTCGGCCTCGTGGCGGCGAACGTGTTCGCGCCCGGGTCGGGGTTCGACGGCGAGCCGAGCGAGTCCGCGCGCGAGAGCGCGCAGGCGTCGATCGACGAGGCGGGCGCGACGGAGGAGGGCGGCCTGGTCGGCTTCCTCACCGACGACCTGCTGCCCACGAGCTTCGTCCAGCCGTTCGTGGAGAACGAGATCTTGCGCATCCTGGTGCTGGCGATCCTGGTCGCGGCCGCGATCTCGATGCTCGCCGACCAGCAGCGCAAGCAGATCGTCAACGTCTTCGAGGCCACGTCGAAGATCGTCTTCGGCCTGATCCGGATCATCATGTGGGCCGCCCCGCTGGGCGCGTTCGGCGGCATGGCCTACACGGTCTCGGTGTTCGGCGCCGACTCGCTGACCAACCTGGGCGCGCTGATGGCCGTGTTCTGGGGCACGTGCGCGTTCTTCGTGGTGGTCGTGCTGGGCGCGGTCGCGCGCGTGGCGGGGTTCTCGATCTTCCGGATGATCCGGTTGATCCGCGACGAGCTGCTGATCATCGTCGGCACCTCGAGCTCGGAGACCGTGCTGCCGCGGCTGCTGGCCAAGCTCACGGCCGCCGGCGCGTCACGCCAGGTCTCGGGGATGGTGCTCCCGACGGGCTACTCGTTCAACCTGGACGGCACCTGCATCTACCTGACGCTGGGCGCGCTGTTCATCGTCCAGGCGACGGGGCAGGACATGGCGATCGGCGAGCAGATCGCGCTCGCCGGCCTGATGATCCTCACCTCCAAGGGCGCGGCGGGCATCACGGGCGCCGGCCTGGTCACGCTGACCGCGTCGCTGACGGCGTTCGGCGGCACGTTCTTCTCGGCCGAGTCGATCGCGGTCGGCATCGCGCTCGTCGTCGGCATCGACCGGATCATGTCCGAGGGCCGCGCGCTGACCAACGCGATCGGCAACTCGGTGGCGACGATGGTGATCGCCAAGTGGCAGAACGAGCTCGACGAGGAACACTTCCAGCGCGTCCTGCGTGACCCGGAGCTGGTCGACCGCGAGGTCGAGGCCGCGATGCGCGGCGAGGACCTCGAGGCGACGCGTCGCTTCGACCGGGACCGCACGCCCGAGATCATCGCGCCATGAAGGTCGGATGATCGGGGCGGGGCGGAGGGGCTGCGTGGCCTTCGATTACGCCGTGACGGTGACGGTCGCCCCGTCGAGCGCGTTCAGCGCGCGCTCGACGGACATCGCCACGCACGTGAACGTGGGCGTGTCCCGCTTGGTGTACGCGCTCGCCTCGGTCGTGCGCAGGCGCTGCACGAGGTCGAGGAAGACCGCGGGCTCGTCCCCCTCGAAGGCGACGACGAACTCCTGGTCGTCGAGCCCGAACGAGTAGCTCGTGTTGAGGTCGATGCTCGGGTACTCGCGGCCCACGCGGATGTGCTCCTGCATGATCCGCCAGCGCTCCTTCGGGTCCACGTTGTACCACTCGCGGGTCTTCACGAAGGGGTACACGAACATGTACTTGGAATGCGCTTCGCGGACCTCGAGCCGGGACTCGTCGGAGTACTCGCTGGGCTTGGTCATGGCCAAAAAGCTGTACGGCGTGGAGGCCCACGCCATCAGCCCGGACTGCGCGAGCACGACGTGGAACTCGTGGATGCGCTCGAGGTTCGTGGCCTGCGTGAGCAGCAGGAGATCGGTGTCCCCGCGCGTACCCACCGTGGAGAACGCGCGCAGGAGCCGCTCGGAGGCAAAGTCCTCGCACGCGGCCATGAACTCGCGCTTGTGGGTGGCTCGCACCTCGGGGTCCAGCCGCCGCCAGGCGGGATCGACCTTCAGGAACGTGTACTTGACGAACTGGCGCTCAGGCATCTTTGTGGCCTTCAGGATAGGTGAAGAGCGGTTAGCCGCACCCTGGATCTGCGTGCCAACACGTAGGATCGCCTGATGCGGGTCGCGCTGGTCTCCCCGTACTCGTGGACATATCCCGGTGGGGTCACCCGCCACATCGAGGCGCTTCGCGCCGAACTGGACCGCTCGGGTCACGACGTACGAGTGTTCGCGCCGTTCGATCCCGATCGGCGGCGTACCGCCATGCTGCACCGCGGCGCGCGGCCACAGCAGCGGGAGCTCCCGGAGTGGCTGACGCCGCTGGGGCCCACGATCGGCTGGCCGTCCAACGGCGCGGTCTCGAACCTGTCCGCGTTCCCGTCCGCCGTCTCGACGCTGCGCCACGAGCTGCGCGCGGGCGGCTTCGACGTGGTGCACCTGCACGAACCGGTCGCCCCCGTGATCGGCTGGGACGCGCTCACGAGCACCGACGCGCCGCTCGTCGGCACGTTCCACTGCTATTCGGAGTCCGTACCCCCGCACAAGGTCGCGGCGCTGATCGGCGCGCGGCGCAAGCTCAACCGGCTGAACGTGCAGATCGCGGTCAGCGAGGCCGCGGCGTGGACGGGCCGGCGCTTCTACGGCGGGCGCTTCCGGATCATCCCCAACGGCGTCGTGCTGCCGGACGGCGGCGTGCCCGCGCCGCGTGAGCGCCGGCCGGGCGAGCCGCTGCGGATCGCGTTCGTCGGCCAGGCCGTCGAGCGCAAGGGGCTGCCGGTCCTGCTGCGCGCGTTCGAGGCGCTGCGCGGTCAGATCCCCGCCGAGCTCACCGTCATCGGGCTGACGCCGCAGGAACTGGCGCCGCTACTCGTCGAGGGCGACGGCGTGACCGCGCTCGGGCGCGTGGATGACGACGTCAAGGCCGACGTGCTGCGCGACGCCGACGTGCTGTGCGCGCCGTCACTGGGCGGCGAGTCGTTCGGGATGGTGCTGACCGAGGCGTTCGCGGCCGGTACGCCGGTCGTCGCCTCCGACATCGCGGGCTACCGCGACGTCGTGCGCGCCGGCACCGACGGCGTGCTCGTCCCGCGCGGCGACGCGACCGCACTGGCCGAGACCCTGCGCGACCTGGCGCTCGACCCCGCGCGCGTCGAGGGGCTG
>Ga0065721_10052533_pt1 | contig 11693 bp, 10 predicted proteins | sample Mesricmetagenome_FD_59108 | JGI IMG/M metagenome (GOLD analysis project Ga0065721, IMG submission 59108) | Mesophilic microbial community from rice straw/compost enrichment Sample: eDNA_1 v2 (version 2) | ecosystem: Engineered > Solid waste > Grass > Composting > Bioreactor | place: USA: Davis...
CCATCGGCTGAAAACTCGCGCGTCGTTCCCAGCCTTGACCCCACCCGTCTCGCGCCTTCGGCGCGATCCACCCTCCCCTGAAGGGGAGGGATCAACGGCGCTTGTCTTCGTTGTGACTGTCCAGCGGCACGCCGCTTGAGCGGCGCTCCACCGCTGCGGCGAGACAAGCCGGTCGCAAAATGCTAGCCAGCAGCGATTCATTCGCACTCGAACGGAGGCGTCATGAGACTGAACGGCAAGGCGGCGTTGGTGACGGGCGCCGCGTCGGGTTTCGGCAAGGGCATTGCGGCCACCTTCGCGCGTGAGGGCGCGCGCGTCGCCGTGCTCGACCTCAACCTGGCGGCGGCCGAGGCGGCGGCGGCCGAGATCGGCGGCGGGGCTATCGGCGTCGCAGCCGACGTGTCGCGGTGGGATCAGGTCGAGGCCGCGGCCAAGACGATCCTCGCTGCCTTCGGCCGGCTCGACATCCTCGTCAACAATGCCGGCGTCAGCCATCGCAACCAGCCCATGCTCGATGTGAGCGAAGCCGAGTTCGACAAGGTCTTCGCCGTCAACGTCAAGTCCATCTATCTGACGGCGAAGGCCTTCGTGCCCCAGTTCCGGGCCCAGGGCGGCGGCGTCATCCTCAACATCGGCTCGACGGCGGGCATCCGGCCGCGGCCCGGCCTTGCCTGGTACAACGCCTCCAAGGGCGCCGTGAACCTCCTGTCGAAGTCCATGGCCGTCGAGCTCGCGTCCGAGGGCATCCGGGTGAATGCGCTCGCGCCCGTCGCCGGCGAGACGCCGCTGCTCGCCACCTTCATGGGCGAGGACACGCCCGAGAAGCGGGCCGCCTTCCGCGCCTCGATCCCGCTCGGGCGGCTGTCGACGCCGCAGGACATCGCCAATGCGGCGCTGTTCCTGTGCTCGGACGAGGCGTCGATGATCACCGGCTCGGTGCTGGAGGTCGACGGCGGGCGCTGCGTCTGAGGATCAGGCGACCGTAATGGCCGTGGCGCCCGTCGCTTCCGCGAGGCGCCGCGGATCGACGGGGAACACGGTCGTCGGCGTTCCGGCGGCCGCCCACACGATGTCATGGGCGAGAAGATCCTCGTCGATGAAGGTCTGCAGCCTTTCGGCATGGCCGAAGGGCGGGATGCCGCCGATGGCGTAGCCCGTCAGCGCCCGCACCTTGCCGGCATCCGGCCGGCGCAGCCCCTCGCCGAGGGCCGCGGCCGCCTTCTTCTCGTCGACGCGGTTGTTGCCGGCGACGAGGAGGAGATAGGGCCGGCCGCTGTCCGCGCCCTCGAAGACGAGCGACTTCACGATGCGCTCGACGCCGGTGCCGCAGGCTTCCGCCGCCTCTTCCGCCGTGCGTGTCGGCCGGTCGTGCACGGCGATAGTAATGGCGAGGCCGAGCCTGCGGGCCGCCTCGGCCACGCGTATGGAGCTGGCCGGCAGTTCCTGTGTCGTCTCGCTCATCCCCTTTGCCTCCATTGCCTCATCCCGGTCTCTTGCCGCATTCGCAGCGAGCGGCCGATGGTCTACCATAGCCGCTCGACGGCGCCGAAACCGGCACGGAAGAGAGATGAACGAGCACCAACCGTCAGCGCAAGGGGAGAAGGGCGAGGATCTCAGGGAGGCCGTGCGCCGGGCACGCCTGGAGGACGCCGAGCGCTCCGATGTGGTGGCAGAGCTGAGAAGCGGGGCGCTCGCGCGCCTCGAACTGGTGGCCACGGCACTTGCGCCGGTTCTCGCCGAACTGCCCGAGGGCATCGATCTCTTCGATCACGGCCTCGTTGCGGGCGAGAAGCCGCGCTTCTATGTCGACGTGCTCGCCTTCGTCGAGGTCGATCGCGACCGGCGCACCTACCGGTTCCTCGTCGATACCCGCCACGGCCGCCGGGTGCTGGCCGCCAGCGAGGATGTCGAGACGATCCGGCGGGCGGTGACGGACTATGTGGCGCGGCGGCTCGTCGAGCGCGAGAAGGCGCTGGCCGGCGATGGCGGGCTCGCGGTGACACCGCTGCCGCAGGCGGACAGCGGCCGCGGCGGCGACCTCCTCTTCGCCTTCGTCATGGGGGGGATCGTCGGGGCGACGCTGTTCTATCTGGCGCTGTGGTGGAAGGTTCTGGGATAAGGCCGCTCGGGATGAGCCGGATCAGGGCTCCTGGCGGATGACGCCGTGCCAGCCGAGGCCGGCATAGGTCTCGTAGCCGGGGGTCTTGTGGAAGGCGACCGTGGCGCCGCCCGTCTCCGTGTAGAAGCCGGATTCACGATCATCGCTGACGAGGTTGAAGCGCTCGTTCAGCACGCCCTTGCCGTCGCTTGCCGCGATCACCCGATTCTGGGCGTCGAGCAGCAGGACGCGCGAGCGCTGGCGCTCCTCCGGGCGCAGGCGCACGCCCTCGACGATGGTGCGCGCCTGCGGTTCCCAGTCGAAATGGATGGCGAGGAGGCCGAGCGGGCGGCCATTTGCCGTACCGCCCTCGCGCACCGTCGCGACATAGGTGGCAGTGCGGGCGCCGCGGAGCAGCGGCTCGACGGCGATATCGCCGGCATAATAGTCGTCGCCGCTGGCGAGCGCCTTGCCGCGGGCGAACCAGTCGCGGTCGCGCACCTCGCGGCCGGCGACGGCGAAGCGGTCCGGCCGGCCGGAAGCGAGGATGCGCCCGTCGAGGTCGCAGAGCCACAGGTCGAGATAGACGGTGTAGGCCGAGAGGATCACGCCCATGCGCCTGCCGGCGTGGCGGCAGCCCGCATCGGTCGGCTGCGCGGCGGCGTCGACGATGGCGGAATCGGTCGCCCACCAGCGCACGTCGCAGGTGCGCTCGTAGAGATTGCGGTCGATGATCTCGATGGCGTTGAGGGCGAGATCGACGAGGCGCTGGCCCTGGGCCTCGCCCGCCATCAGCCGCGTCAGTTGCTCCAGGGCGGCGATCTCACCGGCGAGTTCCTGTTCGAGCGAGCTCGCGATGCCTTCGACCTGCGAGGAGGTGCCGCGCACTTCCTGCGCCACCACGGAGAAGCCGCGTCCGGCCTCGCCAGCACGGGCGCTCTCGACGAGCGCGTTGAGGGCGAGGATGCGCAGGCGTTGTGTCACGGAGCGGATCTGCCCCACCTTGGCATTGGTGAGGTCACGCGCCGTCGCCGTGCGTGCCGCGATGTCGCTGAGACGGATAGAGCTGTCGCCGTTGACTTCCGCCATGACGTGTTCCCGTTGCCCGGCCATGCGTCGGCGCGCAGGCCGGACAGCAGGGGATGTGACGCGACTGGAAAAACGGACGAAAGTCTAGGTCGCCGCGCTTGTGCAGGGCTGTCGGGTGCAGGGGCGGCGATTGTCAGGCCGGCGTGAAGTCGAGCTTGCCGATTTCCTCGATGGTGCCCTCTCGCGTCAGGCCGCGGGTCAGGCCGGTGATGCGCGAGCGCGCTCCATCCGGCTCGATGCTGAGGAGATGGTAGCCGGCACGGTGGGTCCAGGTGCCCTTGATGGCCGAGCAGGACGGCACGCCGAGGATTGGCACCGGCCCGTGCTTGCCGGGGATGTGGGTGAGGGAGGTGCGGTGATTGTGGCCGTGCAGCACGACCTCCGCCCCGACCCTGGCGATGACCTTCTCGAAGGCGACGGCGTCGGTGAGGCTGCGTCCCACGGCGGTGCCGCCACGCAGGGGCGGGTGGTGCAGCATGACGACCCGGCACAGGCCCTCGCGGTCGAGCTCGTCCATCATCGCTTCGAAGGCGGCGAGTTGCGGCTTGCCCAGCGTGCCGCTGGCGACGAAGGGCATGGTCGGCACGGCAGAGGACAGGCCGACGAAAGCGATGCCGTCACGGCGGCGCAGATAGGGGAAGGCGCTGGAGGAGGCGCCGTCACTCGCCATCCACGGCCACAAGGCATTGGCCAGCGGCTTCAGCGAGCCGCGCACATAGGCATCGTGGTTGCCGGGAACGAAGGAGACGAAGTCCGGCGCGCCGAGCCGCTCGAGGAAGGCGCGGGCGATGGGGAATTCCGAGGCGAGGCCGATGTTGGCGATGTCGCCGGTGAAGGCGATGTGGTCGGGCTGGTGCGCCCGCATGTCCTCGATCAGCCGCTCCAGCACCGTCATGTCGTGCGCGACCTTGCGGCCGCGGCGCCAGTTGACGTAGCCCGTCATGCGCTTGCCGACGAGCTCGCGCAGCCTGGGCTGTGGAATGGGGCCGATATGCGGATCGGAAAGGTGAGCGATGAGATACATTGGCAATCCAGGTGGACTGCCAAGGCATCGCCGCTCAGAGCCCGCGCGTCAAGCCGCAGGCGCTGACGAAAGCGGGTTGTGACGCGCAGTCAGTGCTGCGCGTCCGGAATGAGGGCCGAAATGAGCTGCGGATCGTCGAGCTCGACCGCAGGCTGCCAAGCATAGCTGCGGAGCCGCGAGAGCCGCGAGAGAATGAAGGTGAGAAGCATTTGTCGTGTCCTTGCCGTATGGCTTCCCGTCTCATATGGCGATTCTCTTCGGCGTCTGCACGGCATATCGTCAGGCAAAGGGGCAATTGAGATATGCACCGGGCGCATGGGGATAGCGGGCGGCGTTAACGACTTGTTCAGGAGATCTTCCCGATGGGCGGCATCGCGCTTCCGCGGCGGATGAACGGGCTGGAACCCGTGACCCGGCGCATGATGCATACCTGGTGGCGCTTCTCGCGGCCGATGACGCTCGGCGTGCGTGCCGCCGTCATCGACGAGGATGAGCGTGTCTTCCTCGTGCGCCACAGCTACACGCCCGGCTGGCACCTGCCCGGCGGCGGGGTGGAGGCCGGCGAGAGCATGCTGGAGGCGCTTTACCGCGAGCTTGCCGAGGAGGGCAACATCGTGCCCAGCGGCGAGATCGCGCTGCACGGCATCTTCTTCAACCGCAAGGTGTCGCGGCGCGACCACGTCGCCATCTATGTCGTGCGCGACTTCGCCGCGGGGCCGCGCCCGCCCGACAAGGAGATCGTCGAGACGGGCTTCTTCCCCGTGACGGCGCTGCCCGAGGGCGTCACGCCCGGCACGCGCGCCCGCATCGTCGAGATCGTCGAGGAACGGCCGCCCTCGCCCGACTGGTGAGGTTCAGCCGGCCGCGAGCCGCTCACGCCCGTGCGGCGCGTCGAGGTCGAGCGCCGGGCCGCGCGGCACGATGCCCGTCGGGTTGATGGTCTTGTGGCTCTCGTAATAGTGCCGCTTGATGTGCTCCATGTTCACCGTCCCGGCGACGCCCGGCACCTGGTAGAGGTCGCGCAGGTAGGGGCCGAGGTTGGGATAGTCGGCGATGCGGCGCAGGTTGCACTTGAAGTGGCCGACATAGACGGCATCGAAGCGCACCAGCGTCGTGAACAGCCGCCAGTCGGCTTCGGTGAGGCGGTCGCCGAGGAGGTAGCGGCGCGTGGCCAGTCGGATATCGAGCTCGTCGAGCGCGGCGAAGAGAACGTCGAAGGCCTCTTCATAGGCGGCCTGCGTGGTGGCGAAGCCGGCCTTGTACACGCCGTTGTTGACGGCGTGGTAGACGCGCTCGTTGATGCGGTCGATCTCCGCGCGCAGCGGCTCGGGATAATAGTCGTCCGCAACGTCGGTGAAGGCGGCGAAGGCCGCGTTGAACATGCGGATGATCTCGCTCGATTCGTTGTTGACGATCGTTCCGCGCTCCTTGTCCCACAGCACCGGCACGGTGACGCGGCCGCTGTAGTGCGGGTCGGCCTTCAGATAGACCTCGTAGAGGCGCCTTGCGCCGTTGACGGTGTCCGGCACCGTGCCCGGGCTGTCGCCGAAGACCCAGCCTTCCGAGCCCATGTAGGGATCGACGACCGAGACGGAGATGACGTCCTCGAGCTTCTTCAGCTTGCGAAAGATGAGGGTGCGGTGCGCCCAGGGGCAGGCGAGCGAGACGTAGAGATGGTAGCGCCCGGCCTCGGCCTTGAAGCCGCCTTCGCCGCCCGGTCCCGGCGCGCCGTCCGCCGTAACCCAGTTGCGGAAGGCCGAATCCTTGCGCACGAAGCGCCCGCCGGTGCTCTTCGTGTCGTACCATTCATCGTGCCAGACCCCATCGACGAGCAGACCCATGACGTCATCCTTTCGCGTGTCCCTTGTCTTCCACCATGACATAGGCGGCGCACGGCGCGAGGGGCAGGCATGCAAGACCGGTCTTGCACGGATGGGAAGAAGCCTGCGGCGCGTGCCAAGGCCATGGACGGTGCGGCGACGTGTGTGGTAGAGCGGCAATCCTCACGAGAGCGGATGGCGACGTGCGCATCTTTGCTGCCCAGCGACGACGATAACGACACGGCCGCGCCGAGCGGCCGCAGCATCATGCGCGCCGCCGCTCCCTTGGGAGCGGCATCGATGGAAACGTCCTTCCGCAAGACCCGTCATGACCGATCTCAAGCTCACCATTCGGCGTGAGTTGCCCGCCGATGCCGAGGCCGTGGAAAAGCTGCACGAACGCGCCTTCGGGCCCGGCCGCTTCTCCCGCACCGCCTTCCGCCTGCGCGAGGGCGTGCCGCCGCTCGCGGACCTCTCGTTCACCGCCCTCGTCGGCACGCTCATCGTCGGCTCCGTGCGTGTCTCGCCGGTGATGGCGGGCGAGGAGCCGGCGCTCGTGCTCGGCCCGCTCACGGTCGATCCCGCCTTCGAGAACCGCGGCATCGGCGCGGCGCTGATGAACGCCTCGCTCGACGCGGCCCGCAAGGCCGGCCACAGCCTCGTCCTCCTCGTCGGGGATGCGCCCTATTATGCGCGCTTCGGCTTCGCGCCCGTGCCCCCGGGCCAGTTCACGCTGCCGGGGCCGGTCGATCCGCGCCGCTTCCTCGCCTGCCCGCTGCAGGACGGAGTGATGGAGCGGGCGCGGGGGCCGGTCACCGCGCTGCGTCGGGATCGTTGAGGCCGCGGCGCCGGCCCTCGACGAGCCAGACGACGAGCACGGCGCCGAGCAGGAGCGCAAGGCCGAGGAAGCCGTAGCCGAGCGGCATCACCGAGACGCCGCGCACCACGGCGCTGCCGCTGGCCCGAAGGCCGATCCAGTCGCCGCCGGCAAAGCGCGAGCCGCCGCTCGAAACCAGGGTCAGGCGCGGCAGGTCGACGGCGCCCGCCGTGCCGGAAGCGATGCGGCGCACGGAGCCGCGCGTCGCTTCCGCGAGTGGCCGCAGGCGCTCGGTGTCGCTGAAGACGTCGGTCAGCTCGCGCGGGTTCTCGGGTCCCACATTGACGAAGGCCGCGAGGTCTCCGCTCGCGAGGCGATAAAGCCCGAGCTGCTCGGCGGGTGCGACGGCATTGAACAGGCCCGGCTCGCCGCCGGTGAGCGTCACCTCGCGCGTCGTGCCGTCCGGGCTCGTCACGACGACGGGGCCGGGCGCGTCCGACATGGTCTGGCGCTCGATGACGATTTCGCCGCCGCGGGCGTTGGCCCTGAGCGCCTCCTCCTCGAGAGCGGGCTCTTTCATCAGCCAATGGGCGAGGCGACGCAGCAGGTCGAGGTGGGGGCCACCGTTGCGGTAACCGCGAGCCCACAGCCAGGCGTGGTCCGACAGCAGCATGCCGACGCGCCCCTCGCCCTCGCGCAACAGCACGAGGAGAGGGCGGTCCTCCGAGCCCGACATCAGCACCGAGCCGGTGTCGACATGGGCGCCGACGAGGCGCAGCCATTCGCCCCAAGCCGGCGGGGTGGTCTCGCTGCCGGGCAGGGCGCGCGTGACGGGGTGGCGGTTGCCCGTATCGGTCACCTCGGCCTTGTAGGGCGCCTCGAGCACCCGCCCGTCCGGCGCGGCGGGCAGGACCGGGCCGAGTGCGGTGCGGGCGATGCTGCCGGCCGTGGCGAATTCCGGCCCCGCCGCGACGAGCAGCGCGCCACCTTCGCGCACATAGCGGGCGATGTTGTCGTAGTAGATGTTCGGCAGGATGCTCTGGTTGGCGTAGCGGTCGAAGATGATCAGGTCGAACTCGCTGATCTTCTGCTGGAAGAGCTCGCGCGTCGGGAAGGCGATGAGCGACAGCTCGTTGATCGGGGTGCCGTCCTGCTTTTCCGGCGGGCGCAGGATGGTGAAGTGGACGAGATCGACGTTTGCGTCGGACTTCAGGAGGTTGCGCCAGGTGCGCTCGCCCGCGTGAGGCTCGCCCGAGATCAGCAGCACGCGCAGCTTCTCGCGGATGCCCTCGATGGTGAGGACGGCGCGGTTGTTGGCGTTCGTCAGCTCGCCGTCGAGGCCGTCGACCTCGAGCTCGACCACGTTCGGCCCGCCATGATCGATGGTGATCGGCAGGGCGAAGGGCCGGCCTGTCGCGACGGTGAGCGTGCGCAACAGCTGGCCGTCGCGGCGCACGGTAAGCGTCGCATTGCCGGTGCCGCCACGCTCCTCGACCATCAGCCGGATGGTCTGGTCCCTGCCCACGATACCGAAACGCGGCGCCTCGAGGAGGGCGATGCGCCGGTCGCGCTCACCCTCGTGGCCGGTGACGAGGGCGTGCAGCGGCGCGTTGAAGCCGAGGAGGGCGGTCGAGCCCGGGATGTCGTGCACCACCCCGTCGGTGACGAGGAGGGCGCCGGCGATGCGCTCGCTTGGCACGTCCGCCAGAAGATCGGAGAGGGCGGAGAAGAGGCGCGTTCCGTCGCCGCCGCCGGCATTGTCGGTCACCGTGGCGAAGCGTGCCTCGATCTCACGGTCCGTGGCGCCGAGACGGTTCCGCAGTTCCTCCACCGCCGCGGCCGTCTGGGCGGCGCGCGGCCCGAGCGTCTGCGACGTCGAACGGTCGACGACGACCGCGACGATGTCCTTCACCGGCTCGCGCTCCTCGCGGACGAGGGAGGGATTGGCAAGGGCGAGGACGAGACAGGCGAGCGCGAGGGCGCGCACGACGCCGGGAAGGCCGCGGGTGAGGATCGCGGCAAGGCCCGCCACCGCCGCGAGCACGGCGACGGCTGAGAGCACAAGGGTGGGAACGAGCGGAGTGAAGGAGAGGCTCAGCATGCCCTGATCCTATTGCCCCAGCCGTTCGAGCAGCGCCGGGACATGCACCTGGTCGGCCTTGTAGTTGCCGGTCAGCGCGTACATCGTGATGTTGATGCCGACGCGATAGGCGATCTCGCGCTGGCGCGGATCGGGGCCGACGACGGGAAAGAGCGGCTCGCCCCGACCGCCGACGGCCCAGGCCGCGGCAAGATCGTTGCTGGTGATGATGAGTGGGCTCACGCCGTCACCGGCACGTGCGGGGCGACGGTTTGTTTCGTCGTCCGGCGGCAGCGCCTCGACCCAGGTCTCGCCCGTGGCGTAGCGGCCGGGGAAATAGTCGAGGATGTAGAAGGCCCGGCTCAGCACATGGTCGCGTGGCACGGGCTCCAGCTCGGGGATGTCGAGCGTCGCGAGCATGCGCCGCAGCTGCTGCCCCTCCGGCGTCACCGCGCCATCGAAGCGCAGCGCCATGGCGTCGCGCGTGTCGAAGATGACGGTGCCGCCGCCCTTCATATAGGCGTCGAGCCGCCGCAGCGCCGCAGGCGAAGGCAGCGGGTTGCCCGCCACCACGGGCCAGTAGAGCAGGGGGTAGAAGGCGAGCTCGTCGCGCTCCACATCGACGCCCACGGGCTCGCCCGGCTCCAGCGCCGTGCGCATGACGAGGGCGCGCGTCAGGCCGTCGAGCCCGGCGCGGCTCGTGCCGTCGATGTCGGCATTGCCGGTGACGACATAGGCGAGGCGGGTGATCGCCGCGCGCTCCACCTCGTCCGGCGAGATCGGCGGCAGCGCGCGCGCCGTTTCCTGGGGCGCTTCTCCCGTCGCCCCCTGGGCGCGGGCATGTCCGCCGGGGAGGGCGATGGCGCCGAGGGCGGCCAGTGCGAGGATGGCCGCGGTGGCGCCGCGCGGCCTCAGCCGTCGGCGCATGCCGCCCATCCCCCCGAAATGGCCGCCGAGGAGAAGCGAAGCGATGGTGTCGACGATGAGGAGGAGGGCCGCGAGGAGGAGGAGCGGCGGTCTCAGGTCGACCGTCGCGGCCCGTTCGATCGGGACGAGGGAGCCGGCCAGCGGTCCGTAGTCGAGCGGCACCGGCCGGTCGTCGGGCAGGAGCGTGTTGAGCGCGATGCTCGCCTCGCTCGGCCCGTAGAAGCCGGGCGGGTGATCGAGCGTCGCGCGGCCGGCGTGGTTGCGGGCGATCGGCTTGGCGGTGGCCGGCGGCGAGCGCCAGATGCCGAAGCCGTCGAGCGTGCGCTGGGGCGCAGCCGTGTCGGCGCTGTTGTTCGCCTCGGCGCCGGTGGCCGTGACGCTCCGGCCGGCGAGCGCGATCGTGCGCCGCATCATGTCGACGAAGACGCCGGAGAGCGGCAGGCTCGACCATCCCGGATCGGCGGTGACGTGGAAGAGCACGATCAGTCCCTCGCCCCTCTCGGCCGCGGTGACGACCGGTGTGCCGTCGGCGAGCGCCGCCCAGGTGCGGCGCGAGAGCTCGCCGTCCGGCTCGGCCAGGATCTGGCGGGAGACGGTGATCTCCTCGGGCACGGGCAGCCCGGCGAAGGGGCTCGTCTCCGGGAAGGGGGCGAAGGTCTTCGGCGCATCCCAGGAGAGGGAGCCGCCGAGGCTGCGCCCGCCGCGCCTGAGGCGCACCGGCACCAGCTCGTCGTTGCCGGCAGCCAGACGCGTGCCGGCGAAGCGGATGAGCAGGCCGCCCTCCTCGACGAAGCGGGCGAGCCGGGCTTCCGTCTCGCTGTCGAGCGAGCCGACATCGGCGAGCACGAGGACGTTGACGCCCTGGTCGACGAGATCGCCGATGGGGTCCGGGATGCCGCGCCGCGCCTCACGCAGCTCGGCGTAGGGCGCGAGCGCTCGCGAGACGTAGTAGGTCGGCGCGAGGAGCGGCTGGGCCGTGTCGACCGTGCCGCCGGAGACGAGACCGACGCGCCGGCGCTTGCCGCTCTCGTCGATGAGGCCGACAGCCCCGGCCGACGTCTCGCCGGCGATCTCCAGCCGCGCCGCGGCATTGTTGAGCTCGACCGGCAGGTCGAAGCTCGCCGTCGTCTCGGTCGTGCCGGCAGAGAAGCTGAAGGGCATCTCGGCGAGGAGCAGGCCCTTGGTATCGAGGGCGCGAAGCGTGCCGGCGTCGCGGCCGTTCGGCTCCGCACGCACCAGCCGCACCTCGATGCCGCTGGGGCCGTTGTGGGCGCCGGCGATCATCAGCGGCTCGGCCACACGGTTGCGATAGACGGTGACGGCGCCCGTGCGACCGGCGAGCGCCTCGCCGACGCCGGCTGCGAAGCCATCCGCGCCAAAGGCGATGCCGTCGCTGATCCAGGCGACTTCGGCATCGCCGTGTTCGGCGAGGAAGGCGCCGAGCGTGGCGAGGTGGATCGCGCGATCGGGCACGTGCGGCTGGGGCGCGAGGGCACGCAGCCGGTCCATGGCGCCGCCGGGAGCGAGCGCCTCGACGGTGTCCGGCCTGTCGGCGAGGCCGACGATGGCCACGGGCCGGTTCTGCCGCTCGGCCGACATGATGCGTTCCTCGGCGAGCGCCATTCGCTCGTCCCAGTCCCGCGCGGCGGCGAAGCCGTTGTCGATGGCGAGCACGATCGGGCCGGAGGCGGGCACGCCGCCGGAGATCGGGTTCCACACGGGGCCCGCGACCGCGAGGATGAGGGCCGCGGCGAGCGCCAGGCGCAGGGCGAGCAGCCACCAGGGCGTGCGTGCCGGCGTCTCGCGCCGGGGCATGAGATCGGCGATGACGCGTAGCG
>Ga0065721_10006517_pt1 | contig 11692 bp, 7 predicted proteins | sample Mesricmetagenome_FD_59108 | JGI IMG/M metagenome (GOLD analysis project Ga0065721, IMG submission 59108) | Mesophilic microbial community from rice straw/compost enrichment Sample: eDNA_1 v2 (version 2) | ecosystem: Engineered > Solid waste > Grass > Composting > Bioreactor | place: USA: Davis...
CCGGCCGTGGCGCGCAGGGCGGCGGCGATCGCCCGGTTGGCGGCGACGCCGCCAGCGACCACGAGCCGCGGCCGGTGGGCGGGGAAATCGGCGGCGAAGCGGGCCAGGGCCTGGCCGGCGCGGGTGGCGACGATCTCGGTGACGGCGGCCTCGAAGCTGGCGGCAATGTCGGCGACGTCGGCGTCGGAGAGCGGGGCCAGCGCCTCGGCCTTGAGGCGCACGGCGGTCTTGAGGCCGGAAAAGGAGAAGTCCAGCCGCGCCTCGCGCAGCAGCGGACGGGGAAAGGCGAAGCGTGTGCCGTCGCCCTCGCGGGCGATGCGCTCGACGGCGGGACCGCCGGGATGGCCGAGGCTCAGGAGCTTGGCGACCTTGTCGAAGGCCTCGCCCAGCGCATCGTCTATGGTGCCGCCCCAGCGCTCGTAATCGCCCACGCCGCGCACCAGCACGAACTGGCTGTGCCCGCCCGAGACCAGCAGCATCAGATAGGGGAAGGCGACGCCGTCGGTGAGGCGGGCGGTGAGGGCATGGGCCTCGAGATGGTTGACCGCGATCAGCGGCTTGCCGAGGGCGGCGGCGATGGCCTTGCCGGTGGTGAGGCCCACCAGCACGCCGCCGATCAGCCCCGGCCCGGCGGTGGCGGCGACGGCGTCGATGTCGCCGAGGGCGAGGCCGGCCTCCCGCAGGGCCTGGGCGATGATGTGGTCGAGCCATTCGACATGGGCGCGGGCGGCCAGTTCGGGCACCACCCCGCCGAAGGCGGCATGCTCGTCGAGCTGGGAGCGGACCACGTTGGAACGAATGGTGCCGCGGCCGGATTGATCCCGCACCACGATGGCGGCGGCGGTTTCGTCGCAGCTCGTCTCGATACCCAGAATGGTGGCTTGCGCTTGCCCGGTCACGACGAACTGGTCTACTCCCATGGGCAGGGCCGGTGCCGGTGCGCCGGTCCCGGCTCTGCCGCGTTTTCGTTAGGGTGAGGCGAGGCACCTTACCCGGAAACCGCCCCATCGCCTACACCAGGACAGTCGAGCAATGCAATCGCCAGCCCCCTTCGCCCGGATCGGAACACGCGGCAGCCCGCTGGCCCTGGCCCAGGCGCGGCTGGTGCGCCGCCGGCTGGCCGAGACCCATGGCGTCGGCGAGGACGACATCGCTATCGAGGTGTTCTCGACCGGCGGCGACCGCAGCCAGGCGGAGAACACCAGCCTGTCGGAGATCGGCGGCAAGGGCGTGTTCACCAAGGAGATCGACGAGGCGCTGCTGGACGGGCGCATCGATCTCGGGGTGCATTCGAGCAAGGACGTGGCGACCGGGCTGCCACAGGGCATGGCGCTCGCCGCCTTCCTCGAGCGCGAGGATGTGCGTGACGCCTTCCTGTCGGTGACGGTCAAGGGGCTCGACAACCTGCCGCGGGGCGCGCGGCTGGGCACCTCTTCCATCCGCCGGGCGGCGCAGGCGCGGCGGCTGCGGCCCGACCTGACCATCGTGCCGTTCCGCGGCAATGTGCATACCCGGCTGCAAAAGCTGCTGGACGGGGTGGCCGACGCGACGCTGCTGGCGCTGGCCGGGCTCAACCGGCTGGGCGAAGCCCACCGGGCCACCGCCATTCTCGACCCGAGGGATTTCATGCCGGCCCCGGCCCAGGGGGCGATCGGCATCGCCGTCCGCGCCGGGGATACGCGCATGGCCGAATTGGTGGCCCCGCTCGACCACGCGCCCACCCATGCCGCCATCGCGGCGGAACGGGCCATGCTGGCGGTGCTGGACGGCTCGTGCCGGACGCCGGTGGGGGCACTGAGCGGCACGGCGGATGGCGGGCTGTCGCTGGCGGGGGAGATCCTCAGCCCCGACGGGCAGACCAGCTTCCGGGCGGAGGCCAGCGACAGCGACCCCGAACGGCTGGGGCAGGCGGTGGGACGCGAGCTGCTGGCCCAGGCCGGGCCGGACTGGCCGAACCGGTGGAGCGCCTGATGCGCATGCTGGTGACGCGCCCGGAGCCGGATTGCCAGGCGACGCTGGAACGGCTGGCGGCGCTGCAGATCGCGGGAATTCCCGCCCCGCTGATGACGCGCCAGACGCTGCCGGCGCATCTGCCGGCGCTGGAGGGATTCGCGGCGGTGGCGGTGACCAGCGCCAATGCGCTCAGGGCGCTGGCCGATCTCGGCGCCATCGCGGCGCTGCGCGGCCTGCCGCTCTTCGCCGTGGGGGACCGCACCGGCCACGAGGCGCGGTCCATGGGCTTCACCGAAGTGGTGGTGGCCGACAACACCTTCGAATCGCTGGCGACGGCAATCGCGCTGGCCGCGCCGGGGGGGCCGGTGCTCTATCCCGCCGGCCGGCATTTGAGCGGCGATCTGGCGCATGCCCTGGCGCCGCGCGGCATCATGGTGGTCACCGTCCCGGTCTACGAGATGGTGGCCGAATCGGCGCTGTCGGACCAGGCGCGGGCGGCGCTGAACGGGGGCGGGGTGGAGGCCGTGCTGCTCTATTCGCGCCGCACCGCGGAGATCTTCTGCCAGCTGGCCGGCGACATCGTGCCCCGCTCCCGGCGCCGGGCGCTGGCCATGCTATGCCTGTCCGAAGCGGTGGCCGAGCCGCTGCTCGGCGCCCATTTCAGCCGGGTGTCGCTGGCCGACCACCCCAGCGAAGAGGCGATGATGGCGCTGGCGCTGACTTTTGCCCGCGCGCAAACTGGGCCATGATCGGNCCGAATGCGAGGACAGCACATGGCTGACGCCAAGAGCAACGAGACATCGTCGAGCGATCCCAAGGCCGCGCCCCGCTCCGGCGCCGTCAGGCCGCCGGTGCTCGAGGGGACGGCGCGGCCGGCCGAAGGCGAGGCGGCGGGCAAGGCCCCGGCCGGCTCAGCCGCCGCCGACAAGCCGGCGACACCCAAGCCCGAGACGCCGAGGGCAGGAAGCGCCGGGGCGCCGACCGAAACCCGGTCGGGCGGTGGCCAGGCATGGCTCGCCGGCCTGCTCGGCGGCGTTTTGGGGCTGGGCGCGGCCTATGGCCTCGCCTTTTTCGGCTACTGGCCGGCGGTGCCGGCCCAACCGCAGCCGGCCGATCCGCGCCTGTCCCAGTTCGCCACCGTCATTCCCGAGCTGCAGAGCACCACCGGGAGGGTGCAGGACGAACTGGCGACGCTGACGCGCCGCTTCGGCACCATGGAGGAGACCATCGCCAACATGGCGGATACCCCCGCAGCGTCGGCCGACGCCGGTCTCGCCGCCCAGCTGGCGGCGCTCTCGGAGCGGGTCGAGGCCTTGGCCGCCGCGCCGGATGCCGGCGCCGACACGCTCGGTGAGGCCAATGCGGCGGAGATCGCGGTACTGGCGGCGCAATTGGCACAGGTGCAGCAGCAGGTGGCAGAAGCGGCCGTCGCGCTCGAAGAGACCAGAGCCCGGATCGCGGCGCTGGACGGCGAATTCAACGAGGGCCAGGCCGCCGATCTCGGCGCGGCGCGGCTGCCGCTGATCCTGTCGGGACTGGAGACGGCCTTTGCCGGCGGCCGACCCTTTGCCGGGGAGCTGGCGGCTCTGCGCCAGGCGCTGCCCGAGGCCGAGATTCCGGCCGAGATCGCCAATGCCGCGCCGGTCGGCCTGCCACGACCGGATGTGGTCGTGCGCCAGGCCAGTGCCGCGCTGCCCGACATGCTCGCCGGCCGGCCGCTGGCGGCCGGGGCGGACTGGGGCGATGCGGCGGCCGACTGGTTCCGCGGCATCATCGCCCTGCGGCCCGCCGAAGCGGTGGAGGGCGACGGGCCGGACGCGGTAGCCGCGCGGTTCGAGGCGGCACTGGCACAGCGCGATTTCGCCGCGGCGCAGGCCGAACTGGAGCAGCTGCCCGAGCCGATGCGGGCGGCGGCCGGCGCGGTGGCGGCCGACATCGCCCTGCTCGCCCGGGCCGAGGCGCTGTTGGACGAATTGCGCGCCGCCGCCCTCGCCACGGGGAGCGGGGCATGATCCGGCTGGCCTCCTGGATCGTCGGCAGCCTGGTGGTGGCGGCGCTGGCCGCCTGGATCATGGCCCTGCCGGGCACGCTGACGCTGGATGTGGCGGGCTACCGCATGCAGCCGCGGCTGGGCACTGCGGTAGCACTCCTGCTGCTCGCCGCCGCGCTGGTCATCGCCGTATGGGCGGTGGTGCGGCGGCTGCTCACCGCGCCGCGCATCCTGGCGCGCCGTCGGGCGGCCAAGCGGCGCGAGCAGGGAGTTGAGGCGCTTTCCGACGCGGTGATCGCCCTGCAGGCGGGCGATCCGGCACGGGCGCGGATCATGGCGCGCGAGGCGCAGGCGCGGCTGCCGGACAACAGTGCCGCGCGGCTGCTGGAGGCCCGGGCCGACCTGGCGCTGGGCGACATGCCGGCGGCGCGGGAGCACTACCGGGCGCTGATCGCCAGCGAGAAGACGGCCCTGGCCGCCCTCACCGGGCTCTACGACCAGGCCCGGGCACAGCAGCGGCCCGAGGCGGCATTGACCTTCGCGCGCAAGGCGCTGGCGCTGGCGCCGGACAGCGGCTGGGCGGCGCAGGCGGTGTTCGACGACCTGGTGCGCCGCGGCCGTTGGGCCGAGGCGGTGGCCATGGTCAATGCCGAGATGCCGGCGAGCCGCGAGGACAAGGCGCGCAAGCGCCGCCGCCAGGCGGTGATCGAGACGGCGCGGGCGCGCGAGACCGAGACCAGCGAGCCGATGGCGGCGCTCGACCACGCGCTGACCGCGCTCAAGCTGCTGCCCGATTTCGTGCCGGCGGCGCTGATCGCGGCGCGCATCTACATCAACCGAGACGAGAGCCGGCGGGCGGCCAGCCTGCTGCGTCGCATCTGGCGGGCCACCGGCCATCCCGACGTCGCCGCGCTCTATGCCCATGTGCAGCCGGGCGCCTCGGCGGTGGAGCGGCTCAAGCGGCTGCGCGAGCTGATCGAGCTGCCGCCGCCGCACCGGGCGGCCGGCATGGCGCTGGCCCGGGCCGCCATCGACGCCTATGACTGGCCGCTGGCCCGCCAGGCGCTGGAGCCCTTCGCCGGGAGCGACGCCACCCAGGGAGTGGCCAGCCTGATGGCGGAGATCGAGGAAGGCCAGAGCGGCGACCAGGGCAAGGCGCGCGAATGGCTGGCCCGGGCGGTGCAGGCCCCGCGCGACCCGGCCTGGACCGCCGACGGCATCATCAGCGACGAATGGGAGCCGGTCTCCCCGGTGACCGGCCGGCTCGACGCCTTCGAGTGGAAGGTGCCGCTGGCCAGCACGGCCCGGCCGGCCCCGCTGTCGCCCAGCCTGTCCGAGCCCCTGCCGGCGCCGCCGCCCGCCACCCCTGCCTTGCCCCTTGCGCCGGCCGGCAACGCCCAGTAAAAGACCCGCCATCGGCCCGGGTCCGCCCCGGGCCGGCGCCGCAGTAGCTCAGTCGGTAGAGCACGTCATTCGTAATGATGGGGTCGGGGGTTCGAATCCCTTCTGCGGCACCAGTTTTCCCCGAGCGATGCAGGTGAGTTGCCCGGGCGCGGCGTTGCGACCCGGCATGGGCGCGGTACGGGCGTCGCAAAGCTGGGATGATTCCAGCCGACTATGAGCCCTTCTAGTCCTCCGCGCCCACCAGGTGCAGGCGGCGGGCCTGGCGCGCGGTGGGGGCGATGGCGGGGACGGGTTGCTGGCCGGGAGCGAACAGGGCCTGGCGCTCCTCGGGCGTGGACATGAAGAAGGGGAAGCGGTTCATCACCCGGTCGTAGATGACCTCCACCCGCGCGCCGAACAGGCAGACCGGGAAGGTCAGCTCGCCCCAATAGCCGAGGCCGGCCATCTGCTCCAGCCCGAAGACGCGGCGGTAGAAGGGACCGTGCTCGGGACGCACCGAGGAGATGCAATGGCTGGTGCGGAAATATTCGCAGGCCATGACTGCCACCCGCAGCGTCAGATAGGGCAGCGCCGGAAATTCCAGCGAGGCGTCGTGATCGGCGGTGAAGCGGCTGGGATCGATATAGCTGCCGCCGCCATCGACCAGCCCTCCCAGCACGTCGGGCCAGATGATGCGGCTGGGCGAAATCGGCTGGGCCGCGCTCACCACATGCAGGCGGATGGAGCTGACCAGGCGGTCGTCGATATAGACGCCGAAGCAGTGGCAGTTCGGGGCCTCGTCGTACTGGTCCCTCGTGATCCGCTGCGAGTTGATGGGAATGAAGTTCTCGCGTCGATAGGCCTCGTAGCGCAGGCGATAGACCGGGTCGAACTGCTCTTCCACCGAGACCCGCCTGTAATGCACGCGATCGAGCAGATCGATGAGACTCGTGGCAAAGCGCGACGTGGCGCCGGATGCCGTGTGGGTAACCGCACTCATACCTGTTTCCCTCGGGGGATGCGGCGATCTTAACCTTTCGTTAGGGTTAGCCGCATTGGGAAAAATGACATGGTAGCGGCGCCCGAAGCGCGGTATTTGTCGAAAAATTTATGAAAGTCAGCAGGTTAACTGAAGTTAACCATGTTTGCGTTTTGTCGGCGGCGACAAGGCGCCGCGCTGGCCGTTGAGCCGGGCAATCAACTCGGCGATGTCGCGGGCCGGCAGGGGTCGGCTGAAGAGATAACCCTGCACCTGCTGGATACGCGTGTGCTGCAGCATGGCGTCGAGCTGCGCCTCGGTCTCGACGCCCTCGGCCACCACCACCAGGTCGAGATCGCGCCCCAGCCGGGCGACGTTGGCGAGCAGGCTCAGCGCCCGCGGGCTGGTGGCGATGTCGGCCACGAAGGACCGGTCGATCTTGAGCTTGGTGAACGGCAGGGCGTTGAGATAGCTGAGCGAGGAATAGCCCGTGCCGAAATCGTCGAGCGCGATGGCGATGCCGCGCGCGGACAGGCCCTTGAGCACGCTCTGCGCCAGCTCGCGCTCCTCGATGACCGCGGTCTCGGTGACCTCGATCTCGAGCCGGTGGGCGGCGAGGCCCGTCTCGGCCAGGGCGGCATCGATCAGGGCAGGCAGGTCCACCCCGCGGAAATCGCGCGCCGACACGTTCACCGCCACCCCGATATCGCCCATCCAGCGGCTGCATTCGCCGGCGGCGTTGCGGATCATCCAGGCGGTGATGTCGGAGATGAGGCCCATCTCCTCGGCCAAGGGGATGAAGGTGGCCGGCGCGATGGGGCCGAGCTCGGGATGGGTCCAGCGCGCCAGCGCCTCGCAGGAGACGACGCGGCGGCTGGTGATGTCGAGCAGCGGCTGGAAGGCCAGGCTCAGCCGGCCCTCGGCCACCGCGTCGCGCAGATCGGCCTTGAGCCGCTGGCGGTAGTGGTAGTCGATATCCATCTGGGCGTGGAAGATCTGGCTGCGGCCCTTGCCCTCGCCCTTGGCGGTGTAGAGCGCCAGATCGGCCTTGGTCATCAGCTCGTCGAGCTCGTCCTGGCTGGTGGGGCTGGTGACGAGGCCGATGCTGACCTGCACCGGCAGGTTGAGCCCGTCGAGGGCGAAGGGGGCCTCGAAGGCCTCCAGCACGCGCTGGGCGTCGGCGCGGGCGATCTCGGCCTCGTCGCCGGACAGGGCGATGAACTCGTCGCCGCCCAGCCGGGCGAGGATGGCCCCGGCGGGCAGGGCGTGGCGCAGCCGGGCCGCGGCCTGGCGCAGCAGCTTGTCGCCCACTACATGGCCGAAGCTGTCGTTGACGTGCTTGAACTCGTCGATGTCGAAGATCATCAGCGCGGTGGGCCTGCCGGCGGCGGCGCGCAGCTCCAGCTCCTCCAGCGCCAGCTCGCCGAAATAGCTGCGGTTGGGCAGGCCGGTCAGCGTGTCGTGGCGGGCCATGAAGCTGATGCGCTCCTCGGCGGCCACGCGCTCGCTGATATCCTCGAACAGCAGCACGCTGCGGGCCCGGCGCGAGCTGACGGTGACCTCGTAGTAGCGGCCGGGGGTGAAGGAGAGCAGCACCTTGCCCGAGGCGCGGCGGCCGACCATGTCGCCCAGCCGGTCGACGGCGGTGCGCGGCACCTTGCCGGTGGCCCCCAGGGCCGCCAGCACCGCGGCGAAGGGCTGGTTGGCCACCTCGTGGATGTCCAGCAGGGCGAAGGTGCGGATGGCCCGCTCATTGGCGACGGTGACGACACCGTTCTCGTCCAGCATGCACAGGCCATGCTCGAGCGTGGTGATGGCGATGTCGAGCTCGGCGGCCAGGCGCGAGGCCTCGACCCGCCCATGCACGGCGCTGAGCAGGATGGAGCGGATGTCGCCGGCCAGCTTGCGAAAGCTCGAGAGCAGCACCAGCAGCAGGATGGCCAGCACCGCGTGATAGGGATCGCCGTTGAGGAAGAGGCCGGTGCCCATGGGCAGGATGACGGCGACGATCTGCAGCGTCACCAGCCGGTCGAGGCCGAAATTGCGCGCGCAGATGCCCACCATCACGGCGATGGAGAGCGAGACGCTGGCCAGCTCGGCGAAGGGATCGTCCACCAGCAGCATGGCGAAGAGGCACCACAGCCCGTGGGCCAGGGCCAGGGTGGTGCCGGCCAGGACGGCGCGGTCCTCCCAGTGCTGGGCGGTGGCGGCATCGTCGTTGTCGATGGCGGCGCGCCAGAAGGCGCGCATGTTGAGATAGCGGACGACGCCGAGCGCGATGATGGCGATGGCGACGGCGTAGAGCGGCAGGGATTGGGAGCGCCAGGCGGTCAGCGCCGCGGTCAGCCCGCTGGCGAAGGCGCCAGCCAGCATCGCCCGCCGGTCGCCATAGACCGAGCGGATGACGGACACATAGTCCAGGGCGGGCATGGTCTTGCGGGCCGAGGTCAGCACGGTCTTGTCCCTGTTACCGTGCCATCTGACTCCCCGCCCCTTAATATCGCCTTGCCGGGCAAGGGATATTTCCGGATGGAGGGGTGCAATCTCCGGGCAGGCTGAACGCTTGGTTAATGCGGGACGGAGCCGTATCCTCCGCCGCGGCGTTCTGCCTGGGCGGGCACCCGGACCGCCGGGCGATGCGCCGCCGGGGCGCCGGACGCTTTCAGGCAGGAGGAAACCATGGTGGAAAAGCTCAACCCCGCGGAGCGGGAGACGGCGCTGGCCGGGCTCGGGCAATGGGCCTACGAGCCGGCGGGCGACGCGATCACCCGCGAATTCCGCTTCGAGGATTTTTCGGAGGCCTTCGCCTTCATGGCGCGGGTGGCGCTGCTGGCCGAGAAGGCCGGGCATCATCCCGACTGGTCCAACAGCTACAACAAGGTCAGGATCAGCCTTTCCACCCACGATGCGGGCGGGCTGAGCCGGAAGGACGTCGAGCTGGCCGGGGCGATCGACGCGCTTCTCGGCTGAGGCGGCTGCAGCGATCGGTGCGGGCCGAAGGCCGATCGCCGACCGTCCGCACGCCTAGTGGAAATTGCGGCCTCCGGGCAGGGCGGCATAGGCACGGCGGCGGGCCAGCTCGATCTCGCGGGCCACGTTGCGGTCGCGCACCTCGCCTGCAGGCGGGTCCGAGCCGCCATCGTCGCCCGGAGCCGGCCCGGCCCCGCCTATGTCGATGCCGTGGGACAGATCGAGCAGGTAGGGCGTCAGGTCCTCCATGTCCTCGGCGATGATGTGGACGACGCCCCTTTCGGACTGCACCTTGCCGCGCACGGCCAGCATGCGGCTGGAGAGCAGGGTCTTGCGGATGGCCTCGTCGGCGAACAGCTTCGGCCAGATCACCACATTGGCGATGCCCGTCTCGTCCTCGAGGGTGGCGAAGATCACCCCGCTGGCCGTGCCCGGACGCTGGCGCACCAGCACGAGGCCGGCAACCTCGATGCGGTGATCGGAGGCGACCCCGTCGAGATTGCAGGCGCGGGTGGTGCCGCGCGCCTGCAGCAACGGGCGCAGGAACTGCACCGGATGGCCCTTGAGCGAGAGGGAAAGGGCGGCATAGTCGTGGATGACCTCCTCGCCCGGCTTCATGCGCGGCAGGTCGGCCGCGTCCTCGGCGGGCGGGACGAGAGGAGCCCCGGCAGCGGCGAACAGCGGCAGGGTCTGGGCGCCATGGGTGCCGACCAGACCCTTGACCGCCCAGAGCGAGTCGCGCCGGTTGAGTCCCAGCGAGGCGAAGGCATCGGCGCGGGCCAGCTTCTCGAGGCTGGCGACGGGCAGGCCGGTGCGCAGCCAGAGCTCGCGCACCGAGCCATAGCCGGCGCCGCGGCGGGCGACGATGACGTTGATGTCGTTTTCCGCCAGGCCCTCGATGAAGCGCAGGCCGAGCCGGATCGCCCGGGTGGAGAGGATGTCGTCGGCCATTTCGGCATGGCGCGGCCAGATATGGTCCCTCACGGGCCGGGTTCCCGGCTCCAGCACGCATTCGAGGTCGGAGCGGTTGACGTCCGCCGCCAGCACCTCGATGCCGTGCTCGCGCGCGTCGCGGATGATCTGGGCCGGCGAATAGAACCCCATGGGCTGGGAATTGAGCAGGGCGCAGGCGAAGACATCCGGATAATGGCATTTGAGCCAGCAGGAGGCATAGACCAGCAGGGCGAAGCTGGCCGCGTGGCTTTCCGGAAAGCCGTATTCGGCAAACCCCTTGATCTGGTTGAAGCAGCGCTCGGCGAATTCGCGGTCGTAATTGTTGGCCAGCATGCCGTCGATGAAGCGCTGCTCGAAGATCTCGATCCTGCCGGTGCGCCGCCAGGCGGCCATGGCGCGGCGCAGCTGGTCGGCCTCGCCGGGGGAGAATCCGGCGCCCTCGATGGCCATCTGCATGGCCTGTTCCTGGAACAGGGGAATGCCCTTGGTCTCCTTGAGCACCTCGTCGAGCTTGTCGCCGGGCCTCGGCTCCCACGGCTCGATGCCGTCGCGGCGCTTGAGATAGGGGTGCACCATGCCCCCCTGGATCGGGCCGGGCCGGACGATGGCGACCTCGATGACGAGATCGTAGAACCGCACGGGCCGCAGGCGCGGCAGCATGGACATCTGCGCCCGGCTCTCGATCTGGAAGACGCCGATCGTGTCGGCGCGATGGGTCATGGCATAGACGCGGGACTTGTCCATGGGCCCCTCGCCGGTTTCCTCGTCCAACAGGTCGGTCAGCAGATAGCGCTTGTCGTAATGAACATGCAGCAGCTCGAAGGCCCGGCGCAGGCAGGAGAGCATGCCCAGCGCCAGCACGTCGACCTTGAGGATGCCCAGGGCGTCGATGTCGTCCTTGTTCCATTCGATGATGTCCCGGCTGTCCATGGCGGAAGGCCCGATGGGCACCAGGCTCTCGAGGGAATCCCGCGTGATCACGAAGCCGCCGACATGCTGGGAGAGATGGCGGGGGAAGCCGCGCAGCACCTTCACCACCTCGAACATCTGGGCCAGCACCGGATCGTCGGGATTGAGGCCGATGGCCCTCACCTTGGCCAGGTCGAGCGTCCACCCCCAGCCCCAGTGGAGCTGGTTGAAGGCGGCGATGGTGTCGTCGGAGACGCCGAACACCTTGGCCGTCTCGCGGATGGCGCTGCGCGAGCGGTAGGAGATGACATTGGCGGTCAGCCCCGTGCGCTTGCCGCCATATTTCTGGTAGACATACTGCATCACCTCCTCGCGCCGCTCGTGCTCGAAATCGACGTCGATGTCGGGCGGCTCGTCGCGCTCGGTGGAGAGGAAGCGGCCGAAGACCAGCGTGTTCTTGGTGGGGTCGACCTCGGTGATGCCGAGGCAGAAGCAGACGCTGGAATTGGCCGCCGAGCCGCGTCCCTGGCACATGATCCGGCGCTTGTGGCGGG
>Ga0065721_10052535_pt1 | contig 11689 bp, 7 predicted proteins | sample Mesricmetagenome_FD_59108 | JGI IMG/M metagenome (GOLD analysis project Ga0065721, IMG submission 59108) | Mesophilic microbial community from rice straw/compost enrichment Sample: eDNA_1 v2 (version 2) | ecosystem: Engineered > Solid waste > Grass > Composting > Bioreactor | place: USA: Davis...
GGCGGGGGCGAGGCCGTGCGCGGCGAGGTCGGCGCGGTAGTCGTCGAGCACGGCCCACCCGCCGGCCGCGGGCCGCAGCACGAGCACGGGCGAGACCCACGAGCCGTCGACGGGCGTGTGCCCCTCGTAGGTCGCGCGCACGAGGAACCCGCCGTCGAGCGGCGCGTAGTGCCACCCCGTCAGCGTGAGCTCTTCGACGGGGGCGCGCAGCCACATCCCGAGCCAGTCGCCCCCGGGCACGCCCGTCGCGTCGGAAGGCTCGGCGCGGGAGAGCCCGAACGCGAGGGGCGGCGGCGAGAAGACGGCGTTGAGTCGGCCCGCGTCCGCGTCGCCCACGACGACGAGCGCCCCCGGGGTCGTCGCCGGGCGCACGAGCTGCACGGGCTCCGTCGCCGCGGGCACGAGCACACCACCGAACCCGATGCGCGACCGGAACTCCCCCGTCGCCGCGTTCGGCAGCGCCCCTCGACCGCCGAGGACCGTCACGTCGGTGAGGTCGCCGCGCCCGTCGAGCTCGAGCGTCGCCTCGACGCGATCCGGCAGACAGCGCAGCACGAGGTCGCGGCGCTCCCACGCCGAACTGCGCGCCCGCACGCGCACGGCGACTCCCCCGTCGGCGGCGTCGACGTCGACCCCGAGCACTCGGACCGTCTCGTCGGCCCCGGTGCGGGTGTGCGCCGACGCGAGCAGGCTGAGCTCCGACCAGGCGGCCCCCGCGGCATCCTCGAGGCGGGCCACGGGCGCCCGCCGCAGTGCGGCCTCGACGTCGAGCTCGAGCGCGTACCCGGTTCCCGCGATGCGCACCCGGGCCCCGTCGCGCGTCATATCCACGTGCGGCGCATCCTCGCGAGACATGCCCCCGATCCTACTCTGGCAACGTTCCCACACCGCCACCCCGCCGGCGCGGCACCGAGCGCGTCGCGCTGGAGTCGGATTCCGCGTTTCGCGTCTTCACCCTGCATTCCGAACGCGTACTGGGACGCGAAACGCGGAATCCGCACCCCCACCGACACGAGACGGATGCCGGAGGCCGCGGGGCGACGACCGGCGTCAGAGCGGCGGGCGGGCCGTGGAGCCGCGGCGCGACATGCCCGCGGGCAGCGTCACGACCTGCGGCTCGCGCCCCGGCTCCGCGATGCGGCGCAGGAGGAGGGCGACGGCCTCGGCGCCGAGCTGCGCGGCGTCCTGCGTGACGGCGGTGATGCCGGGGTGCACCATCGACATCCACGGGGCGTCGTCGAACGCGACGAGCGACAGGTCGTCCGGGATGCGCAGGCCGAGGGCGGAGGCCGCACGGAAGACGCCCTCGGCGAGGAGGTTGTTGGCGGCGAAGACCGCGGTCGGCCGATCGGGCCCGTCGAGGAGACGGCGGGCGGCGGCCCCGGCGGCGTCGGCGTCCCACCCGGCGGAGAGCACGAGGGACGGGTCGACGGCGACGCCCGCGGCGTCGAGCGCGTCGGCGTAGCCCGCCCGGCGGTCGCGGCCCGTCGTCCAGTCGGTCTCGTCGATCACGAGCGCGATGCGCCGGTGCCCGAGGCTGAGGAGGTGCTCGGTGGTGCCGCGTGCGGCGTGCCGGTTGTCGATCACGACGGCGTCGACGTCGCCGAAGACGCGGTCGACCTCGACGACGGGAACGCGCTGGCGACCGAGGAAGGCGGCGGCGGAGTCGGCGACGGGCGTGAGCACGACCCCGGCGACCCGGGAGGCGACGAACGCGTGGGCGGCCTCGAGCTCGCCCGCGGCATCCCCGCCGTCGTCGACGAGCATCATCGTGTAACCCGCCTCGCGCGCGGCGTTGCCCGCCCCCCAGGCGAGGTCGGCGTAGAAGGCGTTGCGGAGGTCGGAGACGACGACGCCGATGACGCGGCTCGACCGCTGCTTGAGGGAGCGCGCGGTCGCGTCGACGACGTAACCGAGCTCGTCCGCGGCCTTGCGCACGCGCTGCCGCACGGCGTCGGCGACGTAGCCGTTGCCGGCGAGGGCGCGCGACGTCGTCGAGCGCGAGACGCCCGCGCGTTCGGCGACCTCCTTGATCGTGACGCGCGCGTGCGGGTCGGGCTGGGCCATGTCGCTCACCTCCTCCGCCTGCGACTGTCGTGAGCCTACCGACGCTCAGAGCCGCTGCGCGCGCACGAGCCGCGCGTAGGTGCCGCCCGCGGCGAGGAGGGTGTCGTGGTCGCCGATCTCGGCGAGGCGTCCGCCGTCGAGCACGACGATCCGGTCGGCGGAGCGGATGGTGGAGAGCCGGTGCGCGACGACGAGCGTCGTGCGCCCGGACCGCAGCCGTTCGAGCGCCTCCTGCACGGCGTGCTCGGATTCGCTGTCGAGCGCCGACGTCGCCTCGTCGAGCAGCAGCACGCGGGGGTCGCGGATGAGCGCCCGCGCGATCGCGAGCCGTTGCCGCTGCCCGCCCGAGAGCCGGGCGCCGCGCTGCCCGACGACGGAGTCCCACCCGTCGGGCAGCTCGCGCACGAAGTCGAGGGCGTTGGCGTCGCGGAGGACGCGCTCGAGCTCCTCGTCGGAGACGTTGCGCAGCCCGTACTGCACGTTCTCGCGCACCGAGCCCTCGAACAGCACCGACTCCTGCGGCACGACGGAGAAGAACTGCCGCGCCTGCCGCAGATCGAGCTCGGCGGTGTCGCGGCCGTCGAGCAGGAGCCGCCCGCTCGTCGGCCGCACGAAGCCGAGCACGAGGTTGAGCATCGTCGACTTGCCCGAGCCGCTCGGTCCGACGAACGCGATCGTCTCGCCCGGCGCGATGTCGAGGTCGATGTCGCGCAGCGCCGGCTGCGGGTCGCCCGGGTAGCTGAAACCGACGCCCTCGAGCGTGATGCGCCCGGTGACGTTCTGCACGTCGCGCTTGTCGTGGTTGTGCTCGAGGTCGGGGTCTTCGAGCACCTCGGCGATCGAGCGCACCGACTCCCGGCCGCGCGCGAGCACGGGCGCGAGGTTGAGGAGCATGACGATCGCGTTGGTGAGGATCGTGAAGTACGACGACAGCAGCACGACCTGGCCGGGCGTGATCGCGAGCACCCCGGAGAGCGACGCCGCGGCGGCCGCGACGAGGCAGAACACGGCGAGGAACTGGAAGGTCAGCCACGACGCGGCGCCGAACCGGCCGTTGAGCTGGTCGAGCACGTGGGCGGCTTCGCGCACGTCCTGCACGCTGTCGACGACGCGCCGGGTCGCGTGCCGCTCGAGCCCGTGCGCGCGCGTGACCGGGATGAGGGTCGCCATCTCGCCGATGCGCGCCGAGAAGCCCTCCATCTGCAGCCGGAAGGCCTCGTTGCGGCGGTGCGAGACCCGGCGCACGGCGGCGACGAGACCGACGCCGACGGGGATCGTGATCGCGAAGACGAGGATGAACGCGGGCACCTGGAGCGCCGTCATCGTGATCGCGCCGACGAGGATGCAGGCGCCCGACATGATCGGCGGGAACGACCCCTGCAGCATCTGCTCGATGTTCTCGACGTCGCGCACGACCTTGGTCTGGATGACGGACGCCGACGAGCGCGTGTGGAACCCGATGGAGAGGTTCTGCAGGCGCTGCACGAGCGCGTTGCGCAGGTCGGCGCCGACCTGCCGGTAGACCTTGCTCCACTGGTCGTTGTAGAAGATGCCGACGGGGTAGTTCTGGCCGAGCACGAGGGCCGCCGCGAGGGCGTAGAGCCCGAGCTGCTGGAGGTCGCCGCCGCGCGCGACGACGTCGATGATCGCCGCGGTGAGCACCGGCAGCAGCCACTGCGGGCTGTCCTTGATGACGTAGGCGACCATGAGCAGCGCCATCCGCCGCTTGTGGCGTCCGACGACGCCGAGGAGGGAGCGCAGCGGACGCTCGAGCGAGAGGTGCACGGGCGCGGTGAGGTCTTCGCGCTGGATGGCGCCCGTCCAACCGGACATCGTCACGGCATCCCCCGGTCGACCATGTCCTCGGCGGCGAGCAGGAGCACGCCCGCGCTCCACGCGTGGGAGAGGGTGAGCATCATGCCCTTCGGCTGGAAGCACTCGGTCTGGTAGTAGCGCTCGGTGATCATGCCCCGGTAGGCGTTGAGGTCGCCGTCGGCGAGCGGCAGCAGCTGCCGGAAGCACGCGAAGGCCTCCTCGGCGCGCACGCGGTACCAGTCGTCGCCCGTCCACGCGGAGAGGTCGAGCAGGTCGTCGGTGCAGATGAGCCCGTAGGCGTGCACGTGCTGGTTGGAGCTCGACGCCTGGTCGGCGCCGCGCGTGCGGAAGTCCCACGTGCCGAGCGGCGTGCGCGGGGCGAACTCGACGTCGTAGGAGTAGCGGAAGGTGAACGTCCACTCGGCGGCGCGGCGCGCGAGGGCGAGCCAGCGCTCCTCCGCCGTCGCCCGGAACAGCGCCGCGTAGGCCATGACGGCGACGTAGCCGTCCTCGCTCGTGGGGGCGAGGTCGACGTCCTCGGGGGCGCCGTGCAGGTACTCGGCTTCGACGAAGCGCGCGTAGTACTCCCCCGCGCGCACGGCGGCGGGGAGGTAGCGCGCGTCCCAGTCGGCGGCTCCGACGAGCGCGGGCACCCAGGCGAGCGACGCCGAGCCGTCCCACGACAGCACCTCTCCGGTCTCGGCGTGGTGGATGCTGCCGAGGTTGCCGTCGGCGCGCTGCCGGCCGACGACCGCGTCGAGGTTCGACCGCGCCGCCGCCCGCCAGCGCGGGTCGTCGTGCAGCCCGAGGGCGCGCACGAGGAAGTCGGTCGCCTCGCCGAGCGTGCGCCCGTGCAGTCCGCGCGGTCGGGTCGTCCAGCTCTGCGTCCAGCCCGACGACCGGTACCAGACGCCCCAGAAGGTGCCGGAGGGCGAGAGCTCGGCGGTGCAGAAGTCGATCACCCGACGCGCGGCCTCCTCGGCCTCGGGCGACCCGACCCGGCGCGCGTGCCGCAGGAGCGCGAACGCCCACGGGATGCCCGACACCCAGCCGACGTGCATCGCCTGCCGGTCGACGCTCCTCCCGTCGCGACCCGACACCTCGCGGTCGAACCCGACGGTCTCGAGGAGCACGCCCGGGTCGGGGTCGTAGTGCCAGCGCACGAGCCCCTCGGCGGCGACCTCGGCGGCGGTGGCGGCATCCGTCCACGGGTTCTGCGGGAAGAGCGGGGCGGATGCCGCGTGCCGCTCGCGCAGGACGCGGTCGTAGTCGTGGCGGTCGGCGGTGAGCGCGTGCACGGCGACGTCGAGCGTGACGGTCTCGCCCGGCGCGAACCGGTGGAGTGGCACCTCCGCGGGACGCGGCTCGCCCGACCCGTAGTAGGAGACGGGGTACTCGCGCGCGGGCACCGTGACGGCGAGGGTCGCGACGCCGTCGCGGAACGCGAACCCGAGCGACTGCTCGCCGAGCGGCCCGACCTCGGTCGACGCGAGCGCGACACCGGGCTCACCGGGGCCGGTCCAGCAGAAGACGATCGGGGTCGCCGAGCGGTCGGCCCGGAGGTGCCACTCGTCGCTCACCATCGCGGCGTGCTGGGCGGGATCCGAGGCGCCGGGCTCGAAGCGCGGGAAGACGCGGTCGTTCGCGGCAGGGCGGTTCTCGCCGTAGAACGCACCGGGGATGAGGAACCACGGGTCGCGCGCAGGCACGGCGACGGTCACCCGCACGGCCGCGTCGACGGGCTCGGCGCCGCGGTAGGTCACCGTGACCGCGCCCCGGTCGAGACGCACGTCGAAGTCGTCGGCCGGGGCGTCGAGCACCTCGACCGCGAGCGACGGCGCGACGGGCGACATCACTCCCCGACGGGCAGTTCGAGCAGGTCGAGCTCGACCGGTTCGCCGGAGCGGGGCACGCGGTAGGTGCGCACCTGGTACGGGCCGAAGTCGACCTCGAGGGTGCGACCGACGAGCGGCAGGTCGATCGACGCGGTCGCGGGCTCGGGCGTCGTGTTGACGGCCCGCACGACGAGGTCGGCGCCTCCCGGCTCGCCGGTGGCGGCATCCTCGCTGCCCTTGAGCGCCGTCACGAGCACCGCCCCGCGCCCGTCGTCGGCGTAGGAGCCGGCCGGGCCGAGGTCGCCGTCGTGGAACGACTCGAGCATCGCCCGCACGCGCTGGCCGAGCTCGATCGCCCGCCGGGCGGGCTGCGCGGCGCGATGGTCGCCCGCGTGCGGGATGACCTCGTAGCGGAAGCGCTGGATGCCCTGGTCCTGGAACGAGTAGACGCCCGACTCGTCGAGCAGCCGCGGGTCGTGCCACGAGTAGACGGGGCTGCGCACGGCCGTGATGCCGATGCTCGGGTGCTCGCCCGGCGACGCGTCCCAGCCGTGCTTGTTGGTCGCGACGACAGTGAGGCCCGCGGGCGCGCCGCCGACCGTGCCGGTGAGGTCGACCCACGACTGCGCGGGCTCCTCCGCGCCGTCGACGGGGCGCTCGAGCTCGCCGTAGGGGATCTCGTAGGTCGCCGCCGCGTCGGCGAGCGCCGTCGGGAAGCGGAGCTTCAGCAGGTGCGCCTGCTCGCGCCAGTCGAGCGTGACCTCGACGCGCAGGGCGCGGGCGTCGTGGCCGAGCACGAGCTCCTCGACGAGCGTCGACCGGCCCCACGAGCGCTCGATGCGCAGGCTCGCGAACAGGGCGCCGCTGTGGCGCACCGAGATCCGGTCGACGGTCATCGGGGCGCCCGGCCAGGCGTAGGAGACGACGCGGTGGCCCCACGTGTCCGTCGGGTCGTCGCACACCTGGGTGTGGGTCTGCGACGGCGTGCCCGCGACGAGGTCGACGCCCGTCGCCTTGTCGACGAGCGAGCTCAGCCACCCCGTCTCGGGGTCCACGACGGCCCGCACGTGCTCGTTCTCGAGCGACGTCTCGGTCACGACGAGCCCGCCCGAGGGCGCGGGGTCGAGCGCCGGGCCCGGGCGCAGGCGGTAGAGGCGGTAGCCGAACGGCGGCAGGCTCGCTCGGAAGGCGACGGCGCCGCGGCCCTTGTCGTCGGTCGTCGCGACCGACTGCACGCGCTGCGACACCGTCGTGACGCCGTCGCCGTCGACGACGTGCACGCCCGTCGGCTGAACGCCGTACTGCAGTTCGACGTCCTCCTCGACGGCCCACGGGTGCGGGTTGAAGACGACGACCGGCTGCGTCGCGGCCTCGAACGGGATGGCGATGCGCTTCGCGATGACGTTGTGCGCCCGCACGATGAGGCGCTTCGCGATCGCGACCGCCTCGCCGAGCTGGTCGCGCGCGTCGTCGTAGGACTGCTCGATCGCGGAGCCCGGCAGGATGTCGTGGAACTGGTTGAAGAGCACCTGCTTCCACGCGCGTTCGAGCTCCTCGCGCGGGTAGGCGATCCCCGACTCCAGGGCCGAGACGGCGGCCCAGCGCTCGGCGTTGAGCACGGCGAACTGCGCGCGACGCTGCCACGCCTTGATGCCGGAGTGCGCCGAGTAGCAGCCGGGGGCGTGGTGCTGCAGGTCGTCGCGGCGCACGCCGAGGGAGTCGAGGAAGGCCGGCCCCCGCGCGATCATCTCGTCGAAGTACTCGCGCGGACTCGACATCTTCATCCTCCCGAAGGAGCCCATCCGGTCGTACCGGTGGATGGACTCGATGTTGGCCTTCGTGGGTCCGCCGCCGTGGTTGCCGACGCCGTAGAACACCATGCCCTCGCCGAGCGCACCGTCGAGCTGCGCGATCGACTTCTCGGTCTGCCACGCGACGTCGCCGGGCGGCGAGCAGTACTCGAACGGGATGCGGTAGGCCAGCACGCGGGAGCCGTCGGGCGCCTCCCACCAGAACAGCGAGTCGTCGAGGTCGGACTCGTGCTTGCCGGGCCGCAGGAACATGTAGGAGTCGAGCCGGTGCCCGCGCAGGATCTGCGGCAGGTTGGCGTTGTGCCCGAACGGGTCGACGTTCATCCCGACCTCGGCGAGCCTGCCGAACCTGTCGAGCAGGTAGCGCTGCCCGTAGAGGCCCTGGCGCGCGAACGACTCGCCCATCGGCATGTTGTTGTCGGGCTCGACCCACCAGCCGCCCGCGTTGACCCAGCGGCCCTCGGCGACGCGCTCCCGGATGCGCTCGAACATCGCCGGGTCCTGCTCCTCGACCCACGACAGCAGCACGATCTGGTCGCACGTGAAGACGAAGTCGGGGTACTCGTCCATGCGGTCGAGCACGCTCGCGAACGTCGCGCGCGCCTCCTGGTAGCCCTCCTGCCACGGCCACAGCCACACCGGGTCGAGGTGGGCGTTGCCGATCATGTGCAGCACGCGGCTCGACGACGCGGCCGGCCGCTGGTCGCGCGGCAGGCCGCCCTGCGGCCCGGAGGGCGCGTTCGCGACGGGGGCCTTCGCGGGCTCGGGCGCGCTCGACGGGGTCATGCGTACTCCCGGTCTCCGTCGGCCCACGCATCGATCATCTCGCTGATCACGTGGAGCATGAAGGTGTGCATCTCCTGGATGCGCGGCGTCGTCGACGAGGGGACGACGAGCGCGTGGTCGGCGTGCTCCTTCGCGGGGCCGCCGTCTCCGCCGCCGAAGAGCACCGTGGTCGCGCCGTTCGCCCGCGCGGCCGCGAGCGCGGTCACGATGTTGGCGCTGCGCCCGCTCGTCGTGAACGCGACCACGACATCCCCGGGGCGGGCGAGCGCCTGCACCTGGCGGGCGAACACGTCGTCGTAGGCGTAGTCGTTGGCGATGCACGTCATCGTCGTCGGGTCGGTGGAGAGGGTCACGGCAGGCAGCGGACGGCGGTCGCGCTTGTAGTGGCCGATGATCTCGCCCGTGAAGTGCTGGGCGTCGGCGGCGCTGCCGCCGTTGCCGAAGGTGTAGAGGATGCCGCTCCCGCTGTAGGCGGCGATGAGGGCCTCGCCGACGCGGCGCACCGCGGGCAACAGGTCGTGCACGGCGGCGGCGACCTTCTCGTGGTCGTCGAGCTGGGCGTGCATCCAGTCGCGCGGGTCAGACATGGCTCGACTCCTCGATCCGGTTCGCGGCGTGGACGGCGGCGCCCACGAGGCACTCCGACGGCGCCAGGGCGGCGCGCTCGATGCGCACGGCGGCCGCGGCGGGCGCCATCGCGGTCTCGGCGACGGTGCGGCGCACGCGCGCGAAGAGCTCCTCGCCCGAGCGCGTGACGCCGCCGCCGAGCACGACGACCTCGGGCTCGAAGGTGTTGACGAGGTCGGTCACGGCCTGCCCGATGACGTCGAGCGTCTCGTCCCAGATGCGCCGGGCGAACGCGTCGCCCGCGTCGGCGGCGGCGACGACGTCTTCCGCCCGCACGGTCTCGAGCGCGCTCAGCACGCTCGACTCCTGGCTCTTCTCGAGCGCCTCGCGGGCGCGCGCCGCGATCGACGTGCCGGACGCGTAGGCCTCGAGGCAGCCGAGCCGACCGCAGGTGCACCGCCGCCCGAACGGCCGCACCGAGACGTGGCCGAACTCGCCGCCGTTGCCGGCCGCCCCGCGGTGCGGCATGCCGCCGAGGATGGCCCCGCCGCCGACGCCGGTCGAGAGCGTGAGGTAGATCGCGTCGCGCGCCCCGGCGGCGGCGCCGTGCGCCCACTCGCCGAGCATCCCGGCGGACGCGTCGTTGACGAGGTGCGCGGGCACGCCGAACGCCTCGGCGGCGAGCGGTCCGAGCGGCACGTCGTCCCAGTCGGGCAGGTTGAGGGGGCGCATGACGACGCCCGTGTCGGCGTCGAGGGGGCCGCCGCAGCTGATCCCGACCGCGGCGATCGGCAGCCCGGCGTCGGCGATGGCCTCGTGCCCGAGCGCGAAGAGCCGGGCGAGGACGGCGTCGGGTCCCTCGTGCTTGTCGGTCGGCCGCACGCGCAGGCCGTGCACCGCGCCGTCGGGGGTGACGACGCCGACGGCGAGTTTGGTGCCGCCGATGTCGAGCGCGAGCGTCGAACGCGTCGGTGCGGTCATGCGGAGTGATCCTGCCTCGATAGAGCTGGGCGCGAGGCGGTCGGTGCTGACCGCTCTGGCATCGTTCCCACATCCTAGGTACTGCGTCGGAGGCGGGTCAACCGTCCCGCGCCGGGACGTGTCCGAGCAGGCGGGCGGTAACGATTCCACATCGCGCTCCCGGGAATGGTGCGCGTCGAACTCAGGAGAATCCGTTCATTCGAGACCGAGGAGTCCCGAGATCCCCCGGATCTCCTGAGTCGCGTCCCCCCGCCCGTCGGTCAGCACGACCACGCGGGCGCCGGGCGCGAAGTCGGCGTCGAGGACGAGCCGCGCGTCGGGCGCCTGCCAGGTCATCCGGACGGCCGTCGGCGAGGTGCGCTCGATCGCGAACGCGCCGTCGAACGCGGGGTGGTCGCGGCGCAGCCGGGCGAGCGCGAGGATCGCCCGCGGCACCGGCTGCGCGAGCGCTTCGTGCAGCTCCTCGTCCGAGTAGGCGTGCCGGTTGACCTCGCGGCCCTGCCCCGTCGTGAGGAAGCGGGCGACGTCGTCGCGGCCGTCGAGCAGCCCGACGTAGTAGACCTGCGGCTCCCCCGGCGCGAGGAACTGCACCGCGCGGCACAGCACGTAGGCCTCGTCGTCGGCGACGACGCTCGGGAAGGTCGCGTTGATCTGGTGCGGCATCGACGCCCACTGCGGTACGACACTCGCGACGTCGGAGTGCGCGTCCGTCGCGAGCGCGGCTCGCTCGAAGATCCCCCGCATGTCGTCCTCGGTGATCAGACCCGGCGCATCCCCGGCGGGACCCGCGTCGATCACGCCGATGCCGTCGTGCGTGTCGAGCACCGTGACGGCGTTCGCCGGCCGCAGGTCGAACCAGCGCAGGAGCGGCGCGACGTCGCCGTCGCCGAGCGCGTGGAGGAGCAGCGGCGGGAGGGCAAAGTCGTAGACGAGGTCGACGAGCGGCGCGATGCGGCGCTGCAGCTCGAAGTGGCTGTGCACCTCGACGAGCACCCGCACCCCCGCGGCGCGCAACCGCGCGGTGAGCTCCTCGACGAACGCGAGCGTCGCGCCGGTCATGAACGAGTCGCTCCCGGGCGTCTTCACGGCGTAGCCGACGGCGTCGAGCCGCACGACGTCGACGCCCGCCGCGGCGAGCGCCCCGACGACGCGGTCGAGGTAGGCGAGCGCCGCGGGATGCGCGACGTCGAGGTCGACCTGGCTCGGCATGAAGGTCGTCCAGACCAGTCGGCGCTCCCCCGCGACGGCGTAGGGCGTGAACGGCAGCCCGGGCCGCGGACGGTAGAACGCCGTGATGGCCGCCTCGTCGGCGCCGTCGGGGAAGACCCGGTCGTAGGTGAGGAACATCCCGTCGTGGCGGGAGTCCGCGCCGCGCTCACGCCAGTCGAGGAACTCGGGGCTGTCGGCGGAGACGTGGTTGACGATGACGTCGGCCGTGACCTCGCGTGTCGCGCCGAGGGCCGCGACGTCGTCCCAGCCGCCGAGCCGCGGATCGACCTGCGCGTGGTCGACGGGGTCGAACCCGGCGTCGTCGCCGTCGAAGGGCGTGTAGAACGGCAGCACGTGCACCCCGACGAGGTCGGCGAGCGGTCCGTCGAGGAGCGCCCCGAGGCGCCGCAGGTCGCCGCCCAGCCGGTCGGCGTAGGCGAGCAGCCGCACCCCGCGCGTCATCGGGCGGCGTCGATCGCGGCGGCGAGCCCGGATGCCGGCGAGCTCAAGACGGGCACGTCGACGCCGGCGAGCGCCGCGGCGGCCGCCATCGACGCCTGGGCGAGCACGACGACGTCGGCCCGCGCGGCGGCATCCCGCACGGCGTCGGCGATGAGC
>Ga0065721_10052536_pt1 | contig 11687 bp, 6 predicted proteins | sample Mesricmetagenome_FD_59108 | JGI IMG/M metagenome (GOLD analysis project Ga0065721, IMG submission 59108) | Mesophilic microbial community from rice straw/compost enrichment Sample: eDNA_1 v2 (version 2) | ecosystem: Engineered > Solid waste > Grass > Composting > Bioreactor | place: USA: Davis...
AGAGGAATGGAAGGCCGACATCGACGATTACATGGCGGGCCGACCGGAGCTGAACTACGTGAAAGGCTGCGAATCGCAAGGCGAGCCGATCATCGTGTCCGAATTCGGGGTATGGGGCTTGCCCAGCGTCGAGAAGCTGCTCGAGTTTTACGGCGCTCAGCCGTCATGGTTCGCGAACCTCGGAGACGATACCCACCGCGAAGATTTCAAAATGCCGCTCACGGCCTACGCGAACTTCGCCAAGTACCGGCTCGACCGGGTTTTCGGGGACCTGGAGCGATTGTCGGTCCATTCGCAGCGCAGAATGTTCCGCGCCGTGAAGTCGCTGATCGAGGAGATGCGCAAGCATCCGCGGATCAACGGCTACGTCGTGACGGAGTTCACCGACATCGAGTGGGAAACGAACGGCTGGATGGACTACACGAGAAACTTGAAGCTCGGCATGGAGCGCGCGGCCGACTTCAACGGCAGCCTCGTCGTCATGGCCGACGGCATCCGCCGCAACCTCTGGAGCGGAGAAGAACAGGCGTGGGACGTCGTCGTGTCCAACCACGACTTGGTGCCGCTGCGGGGCGTCGTCAAGTGGGAGATCGAAGGGACGGAAGCGAGCGGATCCGTTACGGTGGACGCGGGCGAGAGCGCCCATGTCAGGCTGCCGGGAGCGATTCGGTTCGCCGCGCCGGAAGTCCCTCGGGCCGGGTTCCATGCGCTGAAGCTGACGCTCGAGCTTGGCGGAGAGACGGCGGCCGCGAACGAGGAGGAGCTGACGATCACTCCTCGCGAGACGGCATCCGCGGCCGGGAGCGTCTGCGCGCACCGGATGGAGGCGCCGTTCCGCTCCGCGCTGGAAGCGAGCGGATTCGCGCTGACCGAGGATCTCGCGACGGCGGGCGCCGTCGTGACTTCGGTCCTCGACGACGAGGTGTTGGCGTATTACCGAGACGGAGGGAACGTGCTGTTCCTCGCCGAGGAAGGGGACGCCTTGACGGACAAAGGGCAATTCACCTTCCGCGAGCTCGTCCGCGGGGAAAGCTGGGATCGGACTTCGTCTTTCAACTACGTCGATCCGTCTTACTTCGAAGGCATTCCGCTGCATCGCGAGATGGGCTGGGAGATGGAAGGGCTGCATCCGGACTATATCGTGCCGTTCAGCAATTACAATAAGTTAGGCGGCACGATCGGCCGCATCGTCTACATGTTCGGCAACGAGACGCTGCCCGAATCGAGCGAGGTCGTATCGGGCTATTTCCAAGGCTGGATCGGCCAAGCCGGCGGCTCCTTCCTCGTTCAGCGAAGCGAGCGGGGACGTCTCGCCCTGACGACGTGGAAGCTCAAGAACGCCTATGGCTCGCACCCGATCGCGACCCGGATCGTGAACTCTCTGCTGGCTTCGCCTAAAGCGTAGCCTGAGCGAGGGAACGCATTGCGGCTTCGCCTAAAGCGCGGCCTTAGCGGATCACATGGATGGCGGCTTCGACTCCTAACGTCGATTCAAGGATTAATACGTCTATCTACCGACCAACAAGAACGGCTTCTCGGATTACAGAATCGGGAAGCCGTTTTGCTTGAAAAAATGGAAAAATACATGTAATTTACTCGCAAAACGCTAAAAAATCAGATGAAATGGAAAAGTCCATTTATTTGGCGATCGTATACCCTTGAAGGGCACCGGCAGCTCCAATTAACTGTATATTTCCTTTTATTCAATAAATCACAGGCCTACATCGAATAATGAAATGGATAAATCCAGTTATTTCACCCGAAACGGGCGTCGTCCGGCAGCAGACATCGTTCATAGAAATTCCTGCCTGTGCTACAATCAGGTTGAAGAGGGCGGTTCAACGGATCGACAGCAATCGATCGAGCCCGATGCCGCTGATCAGGCAGCGCTCCTTGCGATTGCCCAGCATTCGCTGCGTCCAGTCGACGAAACCGCCGTCTCCGACTTCGATGGTCTCGTTATCGACGGTTGCGAAGATTTTGAAGTTGAGTCCTTTATAGTATAGATTTTCGCTGTCGGCATCGATTTTGGAAATCGGAATGTCCGGAAGCCGCGAGGAGACGAAATCGAACATCCGGCCGAAAAATCCGTCCGAATCCGGATAGCCGCTTCGTTTGTACAGCATGATCGAGGTTTCCGCGCGAAAGCGAGTGCCGAAGAAGCCGCGATAGAAGGCGAATTGCTTGGCAAGCAGCTCCTTTTCGCACTGGTAGGATCCCCTGTCCTTGCCCGATGAAACCATCCCGTACAGTCCGAAATGGGCGAAGGAGCGGGCTCCCGAGTAATTCTGCGCGCGCGACAGCCGGTCCGTGGAACAGAGGTGAACGCCGTCTTGATTGTCGACCTCGCCGCGTTTGATCCGGTCGGCGACGATCGTCGCCAGCATGTTCGTGGAATCGGCCAACACTTCCGTTCCTCGGGTCGCGGACACGACGTTGTTCTGGTCGACCGTGCCGTAGACGGAGCTGTTTCCGAGAGGGGCTACGGGGGACAGGAGAACGGGTTGGATGTTTGCCTCCTTCGCCATGGTCAGGATGTCCGTTTCCAGTCGAAGGTAGGCGACCGGGTCGATTCCGCTCGGCGCCGCGAAACGGTTGTCGGCGAATTGCTTCAGCACTTCCGCGGGCTTCAGTTTATCGGTTCTCCTTCGATAGACTTCAAGCATGAAGGAGTTGAAATCGGACTGCGAAAGCCTCGCCAATCGGTCGATCGGATCGTCTCCGCTGAATTGCGCCAAAATCCGGTTGATCAACGGGTTCAACGTATATCCCTCCTATTTCTCATGAAAATGAATGCTTTTCCTAATTACATAAATGATGTTAACTTACTATATCATGGATATTTTCTAATATCATCCATGCATCGGCTCGACCGGCGTTCGAGTCTGAACAGAGGAGACCGAAGATGAACGAATTCATCAAGAACGAAAGTAAAGGCTGGCGCATTCCCGAAGGAGCCTTGCTCACTCGATGGGCGAAAGAGGTGGATCCTTCCGAACCGCTTCCCGAGTACCCTCGGCCCCAGATGGTCAGAGAGAAGTGGCTGAACTTGAACGGAACGTGGGATTATGCGATCCGCCCGGGCCGAGAGACGGAATGCCCGGAATACGACGGCGGCATACTCGTTCCCTTCTGCGTCGAGTCGGCGCTGTCGGGCGTGCGAAGACCCCTGACGCCGGACGATCGTCTATGGTACAGAAGAACATTCCGCTTACCGGGAGACTGGCGGGGGGAACGGGTGCTGCTGCATTTCGGGGCCGTCGATTGGGAGACGGAGGTCCGGCTCAACGGCGTCTTCGTCGGAGAACACCGCGGCGGGTATTGCCCGTTCAGCTTCGACGTCACCGACCGGCTTGCCGAAGGCGAAAATGTAATCGTTATCATCGTTAGGGACGCGACGGAAACCGATCTTCGGGAGCGAGGCAAACAATCGCTTCGGCCGAAGGGACTGTTCTACACCGCGGTGTCGGGCATCTGGCAGACGGTTTGGCTCGAGCCGGTTCCGAAGCGATATATCGCGGGCGTTCGGCTGACTCCCGATCCCGGCAAAGAGGAGCTTCTCGTACGGGTTACGGGAGCGGGGGAAGGCCAAGGGGACGGCTGGACTATCGAGGCGACGGCCTGGGAGCAAGGGAAGGCGATCGCGATCGGCGAAGGCGCGGAATCGGACGGCTTGAAGCTGCGCATCCCGAACCCGAAGCTGTGGACGCCGGATTCTCCCTATCTCTATCGGCTCGCGATCCGGCTGACCCGCGGCGGCGTTCCCTTCGACCGGGTCGAAAGCTACTTCGCGATGAGAAGCTTCGGCGTCGGAGAAGGGGCCGACAGCGTTCGAAGACTGCTGCTGAACGGCGAACCGTTGTTCCAACACGGCGTGCTCGATCAAGGCTATTGGCCGGACGGCCTGTACACCGCGCCGACGGACGAAGCGTTGGCTTACGACGTCGAGATAGCGAAGAAACTCGGTTTCAATATGATCCGCAAGCACATTAAAGTCGAGCCGGCGAGATGGTATTACCATTGCGACAGGTTGGGCATGATCGTCTGGCAGGACATGCCGAACGGCGGCGGGGGCTGGAACCACTGGCACCATCTCGTCTTGCCGAATTTCCTGAGCGGCGTACGGGTGAAGGATCGGGGGCTTAAGGCGCTGGGTCGCGACTCTCCCGGCAACCGGGAACAATTCAGGCGAGAACTGAAGGAGATGCTCGATGCTCTCTACAGCGCGCCGAGCATCGGCGCGTGGGTTCCCTTTAACGAAGCGTGGGGGCAATTCGACGCGGCGGAGATCGCGCGCTGGACGAAGGAATACGATCCGTCCAGGCCGGTCGATCACGCCAGCGGATGGCACGACCAGGGAGCGGGAGACCTGCGGAGCGCGCACGTGTATTTCCGCAAGCTGCGGATGCCGAAGAGAATTCGCGGCCGCGCCGTCGCGATCTCCGAATACGGCGGTTACAGCCTGACAGTTCCGGGTCACGTCTGGGAAGAGGGCAAAGGCTTCGGCTACAAGAAATGCAGGACGCGCGAGGAACTGGCCGAGGCTTACCGACGGCTGATCGACGGGCAACTGAAGCCGCTCGTCCGGCAAGGCATCTCGGCCGCGGTCTATACGCAGCTGACTGACGTGGAGACGGAGCTGAACGGCCTTCTGACCTACGACCGGGAAATCTTGAAGATCGACGAAGAGAGATTGGCGGCTTGGCATTCAAGACTATTCGGGGAGAGCTGAAACGGATGACGAACGATCGGATATCGAGGAAAAACTGGGCGTTGATCTGGATTCTCGGCATGGCGGGGCAAATCTGCTGGAACATCGAAAACTCGTGGTTCAATACGTTCGTCTACGACAAAATCGCCAAAGATCCGGCCATCATTTCCTGGATGGTCGGCGTCAGCGCCGTCGTCTCTACGTTTGCCACCTTCGTCGTCGGCACTTGGGGAGACCGGCTGGGCAAGCGGAAGCCGTTCATCGCGATCGGCTACATCTGCTGGGGCATCTTCACGATGGCGTTCGGAGCGACGGAATTCATGCCCGCGAATCCGCTGATCGCGGCGGCCGTCGCGATCGTCGCCGCGGACGCCGTGATGAGCTTCTTCGGCTCGACGGGCTACGACGCCGGGTACAACCCGTGGACGACGGACATTTCGAACGAGCGCAACCGCGGCAAGCTAGGCGCCGCCTTCGCGGCGATGCCGGTGCTCGCGACGATCTTCGGCGCCGTCGTGTCGGGCATCCTCGTGGACGCGTTCGACTTTTTCCCGTTTTTTATTTTGATGGGAAGCATCGTCTCCTTGATCGGGGTATACTCGTTGTTCGCGCTGAAGGATCATCCGGGGCTGAAACCGCGCAAGAACGAGCGGGGGTACTGGCGACAATTCGCGGAAGTGTTCCATGTCCGGACGGTGATCGGAAACAAGGAGCTGTTCTGGGTGTTCGTCGTCAACTGCGTGTATTTCGTCGCCTTTAACGTCTATTTTCCGTATATCACGATCTATCTGAACAACTATCTGAACATGAGCTATGCCTCTTCCGGGGCGATCCAGGGAATCGGGCTCATGGCGGCCGTGTTCCTGACGATTCCGGTGGCCAAGCGGATCAACCGAGGCCAGACGGCGCCCATCATCGCCTTCGCCGTGGCGGCTAACGTCGCGGGGCTTGCGCTGATCTCGGTATCCTCCGCCTTCGCGATGCTGCTTGTCGGCGTGTTCGGGGCCGGAGTGGGCTACGTTCTGATGGTGCAGACCATTACCGCTTGGGTGAAAAACCTGTATCCGGAAGACCAGAGGGGACAATTCGAAGGCGTCAAAATGATCTTCGCGGTCTGTCTGCCGATGGTCGTCGGGCCGGCCATCTCCAGCTTGGTGATCTCGCGGTACGGGGTGCACATAGAGATCGACGGCGTAGCGGGCATGGTGCCGACGGAATCGCTGTTCGTCGTGTCGGCCGCGCTTACGCTGTTTACGCTGCTGCCGCTCGTTCCGGCGGGCAAATACGCGAAAATCCGGCAAGGCCTGGCCGGTCGCCGGGATTCTCGCGATTCTCGGGATATGGAGGTTTGACGGCTATGCGCCAACATCTGATCGAAGAACCGGGAGAGCTGCTCGGACCGGACGGTTCCCTTCTTCAAAAAGGATACTCGACCCGCGGCGTGCTGAGGTACAACCGGGAACGGATCAAAGCCGCGCCATGGAAAATCAAAGAATGGGATTTCTACCAAATCTCCAACGGTCGGTTCTGCGTCCAGTTGACGATCGGGCACGTATCCTACGCGGGAACGATCTCGGTCAAGGCGTTCGAATTCGCTACCGGCAAGCACGTCGAAGCTTCGAACATGCTCGCGTTGCCCTTTAACCGGCTAAGGATGCCGGCTTCCGCGGAGCAGGGGGACCTGGCTTACGAGGGGAAAAACATGCGGATGAGGTTCGAGCTTTCGGAGGGCAAGAGAAGGCTGATCTGCCAAGCGAATCCGGCGAACGGTCCGAAGGTCGACATCGACCTCGAGCTGTCGCAGCCCGACCGGACGGCGATGGTCATCGCGACTCCTTTCGACGAACGAAAATCCTTTTTCTATTACAATCATAAGATCAACTGCATGCCGGCCGGCGGGACGGCCGTCGTCGGCGACATCGCCGTCAAGTTCAATCCCAGAGACGCCTTCGGGCTGCTCGACTGGGGGAGGGGAGTCTGGCCGTTCCGGCACGAATGGTATTGGGGCAACGGCAGCGGGTACGTCGGCGGCAAGCGGTTCGGCTTCAACATCGGTTACGGGTTCGGAAATACGTCCGCGGCCACGGAGAATATGCTGTTCTACGACGGCCGGGCGCATAAAATCGGCAGGGTTTCGTTCGATCTCGCCGGAGGCGGATATATGAGCCGGAAAAGCTTTACGAGCGACGACGGGCGGTTCGAGATGGAGTTTACGCCGATCTACGATCACGTCACGAAGACGAAGCTGCTTTTCGTGGACAACTGCTGCCACCAGGTGTTCGGCAAATTTAACGGGAAGGCCGTGCTCGACGACGGTAAAACGATCGAGGTCAAGGATTTGGTCGCGTTCGCCGAGCATGCGGTCAACCGCTGGTAACGGCGGCGACGCACGGACGGACTGACGGGTACTGACGGGTACTGACGGGTACTGACGGGGACTTACTGACGACGGACTGACGGACTGACTGACGGACGGTATCGGTTTCACCCCTGGTCGCGGGCGGTTCATTTTTCTCCGATTCGATTTCATTCCGACTATTGGAGCTCGAGATAAGCGGTTTTACCGCTCATCGCCGGCGGAATCCGACCAATGGAGCTCGAGATAAGCGGATTTTCCGCTCATCGCCGGCGGATTCCGACCAATGGAGCTCGAGATAAGCGGCTTTACCGCTCATCGCCGCCAAACAATAACCGGACACAATTCCTGCTATCCCAATTGTCTTGAACCAACTAACTATCCGGCATAACTATCCATCCCGTCAACTCAGTATTTCCGCCTGCCAACTCGTAATTCCAGCCCGCCATTCCCGCGCAACTGTCCACTCCCTGCCAATCCACCATTCCCGTACAACCTGTCGACTTTCCCTGCCAGCCCACTATTCCCGCGCAACTGTCCACTCCCTGCCAATCCACTATTCCCGTACAACCCCGCCCACTCCTTGCCACCTCGTAGTTCAACCCAGTAATCCTGCTCGCCTGCCCAATGATCTCCGCCAATCCGCCATTCCCGCGCAAACTACCCAATCCGCCAACAGCCCAATCCAGCTCAACTTATAGCTCCCGTCAACTTGCTAGTCCGGCATAACCTACGCCATCCCGCCAACTTCTCGTTCGTATTGGGAGTCGCGGTGCTAGATCTCTAGGCGCGGGGGACAATCCGATGGTTGCTGCTCGATCGATGTTCCCGCGTCGGACGGAAGCCGGGTAAGGAGGGCTTGAAATTAACGGTGTTCATCTCCAACCCAACCCAACCCAGCACAGCCCGGCCCGGCCTAGTCCGAAGCCCCGCTTACCGATGGAACTTATCAATGGTACTATCGCAAGTATGACATCCGGGATATACAGAATCGGCGCTCGAACATTATAATGTTTTGAAACGCCGTTTCTAAGGGGAGTCGCGATGAGAAGATGGTTCGCTAATTCGCTCAAGAGGAAGCTGACGCTGCTGCTGCTGCTCGCCATCCTGCTGCCGATGCTGTTCACGGGCGTCGTCTCTTTCCAGATGGCCTCATCCGTCACGGAAGAGAAGGCGAAGCAATCGGGCATGAACACCTTAAAGCAGATCAAGGAAAAGCTGGAGTTCGTCATTCAAGACGTGGAGAACATGTCGATCTTCCTGATCGGCGAAAAAGAAATCCAACTCTACCTGGATAACGAGACCGACGACGTCGCGCGCTATTCCCTGGTCATCGGGACGCTGACGAACCTGGCCTTTTCGAAGAAATATATATCGAACATTACGATCACGCCGCTGAACGGCAAGCCGGAGCTGTCCAATTCCACCATCCTCGAATCCGGTTTGCCCCCGTTGCTGGAGCAGTACAAGATGGATTATCGCAGAACCTCCAAATGGTGGACCTCGTTGTACGAGAACCGAACGTTGGAGGGGGTGAAGCGGGTCGTATCGCTCGTGCGGCCGATCCGGAATTTCTATAACTTCCGGGAAATCGGTTGGATCGCGGTCAGCCTCGACCAGAAGGAAATCCATCGGTTCATCGAGGAGGCCGGCTGGGAGAAAAGCGGTTACGTGCTGCTGCTCGACGGTAACGGCAGGGTCATCTCCGGCGGCGACCCGCAGTGGCTGAACCAACCGCTGAACTCGATATTTCCGGATATGGGGGAGCTGGAAGGCGAAAGCGGCGTTCGGAAATACGGAACGGGTCAGGAGCAGAACACGATTCTATACCAGACGGTCCCGTCCCTCGACTGGAAGTTGGTCGGATTTATTCCGACGAGGGTGTACGGCGCGCAGAACAATTACGTGTTGACCGTAACGGCCGTCGCGACGGGAATCGCGCTCGTGCTCGCCGCGGGACTCGTGCTGATCTTGATTCAATGGGTCACGAAGCCGCTTACGAAGCTGACCCGCTATTTGAAGGACCTGAATCCGGACGACGCGCTGCCCACCTATGCCATCAAGAGCACCGACGAGATCGGCTTGCTCGTCCGCAGCTACAACAAGCTGGGGGATAAGATCGACCGGCTGAAGGATCAGGTGCAGATGAACGAGGCGAAAAAAAAGGAAGCGGACATTCAGGCGCTGCAAGCGCAGATCAACCCGCATTTTCTGTACAACACCCTGTCGTCGATCCATTGGATCGCGCTGATGAACAAGGACCGGCAGATCGCCGAGATGGTCGGGGCGCTCAGCGACTTCATGCGGTTCAGCCTGAACAAGGGAGAGGAGTATTGCCAGGTTCGGCAAGAAATTTCCCACGCGCAAAATTACGCTTATATTCAATCCATCCGCTTTCCGGATCAGTTCGAGATTCAATTCTACGTCGATCCGGACATGATGAACCTGCCGATGCTGAAGCTGCTGCTGCAGCCGCTGATCGAGAACAGCCTGATCCACGGCATCCAGAAGAAGAAGGAGAAAGGATATATATTCGTTCACGGAGAGCTATCCGGAGATACGATGAAGTTCGTCGTGGAAGACACGGGGATCGGCATCGAGGGAGCCAAGCTGCGGGAGCTTCGGCGGCGGATGGCCGAATCCGGAGAAGAGCGGCCGGCGAAAGAACCGCCGAAACCGAATGCCGGGAGCTACGGCCTGCTGAACGTTCACCGCCGGCTTCGATTGCATTACGGGGCAGGATCCGGCCTCGATGTCGACAGCCACGTCGGGAGCGGCACGCGCATTTCTTTTACGATACCGCACAAGGGGGACTCGGCATGAAAATCATGATCGTGGACGACGAGGTCATTATCCGCAACGGGCTCTGCACGGTAATCGACTGGAAGGAGCTCGGATTGGACTTGATTCCGCCCGCCTCCTCCGCGGAGGAAGCGTTGGAGAGAATTCCGCTCGAGAAGCCGGATATTTTGCTCACCGACATTCGCATGTCCGGCATGGACGGCATCGAGCTGGCGAAGATCGTCAAAGAAACGCGGCCGGATACCGAAGTGATCATTCTCACGGGGTACGACGACTTCGCCTACGCGCAGCAAGCGCTAAGAGGCGGCGTCATGGATTATTTGCTGAAAACGAGCCGGCCGGAGGAGATTATCAAGGCGGCGATGAAGGCGAAGCAGACGATCGCCGAGAAGCGCGAATGGCTGAGGCAGGACATCCGCCAGCGGAACGCGGCGAACGAACAGGCGCTGCTGAAGCTGCTCCAAGGCGGTGCCGACGGGAGGAACGCGGCCGAGATCGAACGGATTCGGGAGGCGTTTCGCAATCGCATGCCGGAGGCCGCCGCCGGAGAGGGACAGGACGACTGGAGGGCCGTTCTGCTGTCCGCCGGGGGATGGGGGGAGCAATCGTCCGGCGGCTTGCTGCTCGGCGCCGTGGACAATATTTTGCGCGAATTGCTGCCCTGCATGACGCTTGTGGACCGGGACCGGCTGATCCTGGTGCTTCGCGGGAATCCGGGCGAGGAGCAGGACGATCGTGCCGGCCTATCCGCGGCTCTAAGGCGCGTGGAGCAAATCTTGAAGTGCGAAATATTCGCCGCGGCCGGGCAAGCCGCGAACGGATTCGAAAGCCTTCGACGGTCCTACGAGGAAGCCGCCGACATTTATTCGTACAAAGGCCTGATCGGCACGCGCGGGTTGTTCTCGGCCGAGCATCTTGCCGGGCGGACCGGCGGCCGCGCGCATTGCTCCGTGAAGGAAGAGGCCGAGCTGTCGGCGATTCTGATGAACAACGACGCGACCGGGCTTCGCCATTGGACGAACCAGACGGTGCGGGCGCGGGCGGACGATCCCGCGGCGACGCCGGCGACGCTGCAGGCTTACGTGCAATCGATGCTGCTGGCCGGCCACCGATGGCTGGAGAGCGTCCGCGACGGCCGGGACGAGGACGGGGAAACGCCGCCGTCTTTCCCGGCAACGTTCGCTTACGATTGGGAGGCGCGGCCCGAGGAGGAAGCCTTCAAGATGCTGTCCGCGGTCATGTCCTCGTACCACCAATCGCTGGCCCGGTCGAAATTCTCGTACGTCCGCAAGGCGATCGCGTATATCAAGGAGCATCTGGACCAGCCGCTGTCCTTGCAGCAGGTAGCCGGGTTCGTGCATTCGAATCCGAACCATTTCAGCGAAGTGTTCAAACGCGAGACGGGCATGACGTATCTGGAATTCGTAACCCGGGAGAGAATGCGCAAAGCCGAGGAGCTGTTAAGCGGAACGCCGTGCAAAGTCGTCGAGATCGCGAGCCGGGTCGGATACTCGGACATCAAATATTTCACGCAACAATTCAAGAAGCATGCCGGACGGACGCCTTCGGAATACCGGCAGACGGCGAAAGAAGCTGAAGAATGACCCCCTTCCGCCCGAAGTTTATCCCGTTATCCGGAACTTCTTCGCCCTTTATACTGATCCTGTAACGAGAGAAGAGGAGGGCATCGCGATATGAAAAGATTAGGGTTGACGGCACTGTCCGTCATCTTGGCCGGATCCTTGATCGGATGCGGCGGCAGCGAGGAGGCCGGCAACGAGCCGCAGGCAAGCGGCGATTCGTCCCAGGGCGCTTCCG
>Ga0065721_10052537_pt1 | contig 11687 bp, 12 predicted proteins | sample Mesricmetagenome_FD_59108 | JGI IMG/M metagenome (GOLD analysis project Ga0065721, IMG submission 59108) | Mesophilic microbial community from rice straw/compost enrichment Sample: eDNA_1 v2 (version 2) | ecosystem: Engineered > Solid waste > Grass > Composting > Bioreactor | place: USA: Davis...
GGCGGGAGCGGATGGTCAGCGTCTCCTCCTCGTCGTCGTCCTCGTTCAGCCGGGCGATCCAACTGCCCACCGGGTTGGTGTGGCTCCGCAGATCGCGCCAATGCTTCTTGAAGCCGGGACGCCCGAAGCCGACCGGCTTCCCGACCCAGAAGTCGAGGTCCGGGGTCTCCCGGGACAGCAGGGGGAGCTGCTTTTTCGGCGTGCGCGGGATGTCGCCGCGGTCGATGGCGTCGAGCAAAGCCTCCATCGTCTCCCAGACCTCGACGCGTTCCTCGTCTGGAGCGGGAAAGACGATCTTATCCTGCCGGACCCACTCCTCCATCGTCTCGGAGCGGAGGCGCTCTGGGTTCTTTTCAATCTTCTCGCTGGCATAGCGCCATACGATATTGGGGTCACACGGATACCAATATCCTGTCTTCGGGTTCTGAACAGGATAAAATAGATTTGGCCGCTCCCAACGGTCAAAGCCAAGAGTCAGAGGATCAACATTCCACAGGCCGCGCGGGTCCTTGTCCGGATTCTTGTATTTCTTCTTGCTCTTGGGCGAGCCTTGGAAGCTGAACTCCGGCCCGCCGTACACGAGGATGTGCTCGTGCACGTCGGAGAAGTTGCGGCCCTTGGCGCTCGTGGAGTCCCGCGTCCTCCAGACCATCGAGCCGATGCGCATCCCCGGGAAGACCTCGTCCATCAGGAGTTCGATCTTCGCTCGGTTGTCATCGTTGATGAAGACGACCACGACGCCGTCGGGGGTCAGCAGATCCCTGGCGAGCAGGAACCGTCGGTAGAGGAACTCGAGCCACGTCGAGTGCCTGAACCGGTCCTCCTTGGACACATAGTGGTCGTTGTAGACCCAGTCCTTGTTGCCGGTGTTGTACGGCGGATCGATGCAGATGGCCCGAACGCGCCCGGAGTGGGTCATCCGGAGCCAGCGCAGGGCATCGAAGTTGTCGCCCTCGATCAGCAGATTCTGGTACGCCCCGGCGGGGGACGAGGATTGGCCGATGTCGAGGTCCATGACCACGAAGTCGTCGTTCAGGGCATTCTCATGCTCGATTTCGTCACGTTCCCAAACGAGCCCGAGCTTCCGTCGGGCATCGCGTTTGATCAGCAAGTTGATTGCCTGCTCGCGCGAGAGGTCGTCGTAGCGCACCGGAATTGCCCCATGAACCTATAGATTGAATTACTTCCTGGAGAGAATTCTTTGAGCTCGGAGGCGTCTGCAAGCTATTTTTGAACGGGAGAATGTAATATATCGAGTTCTCGCAAAAGGTTCATGAAATGTACCATGTGTAACATATGATGGTATGAGGTGGGGGGGGCGCCGACGGTGCGGTCCACATCGGCCAGCCACCACCGGCGCAGGATCGGCTTCCCGCCGAGAGTCACGCGGATGCTTGCCAGAGAGCCGCACGTGCACTCGCGCTTGTTCTCCTCAAGGAGCTTCTTGGAAGTCCCTGCTGGCGCCTCAGTCTGATGCGCGTGGAAGGCGATGATTTGCTTGGCGACGTCCTCGCGCCATGATGCATCGGCGCCTTAGAGGCTGCTGGGCTTACTTGACGACGGTCAGCTTCGGCGGTCGCGTGGGGCCCGAACCACCATTGGGCGCCCCGCCGGCTAGGCCCGTGAGGATGAGCCGGAATACCAGGCAGTCGACCTCCTCGAGTTCGACCTGCAAGGCCTGCGCGACGTCGGCCCGCGTTACGCCCTCGTCACGTAGCGCCGCAAAGATCTTGGCCAGCATCTGCGACGTCTCCCTCTGCGCGCCTTCTGGCTCCACCTTCCGGTAGCCGCGGCCCTGCAACTCAATGCAGAGCGTCCGGTAGTGCCAGTCGGAGAGGACGCCGAGCGCGTGCAGGCGGTAGGCCAGGGCGGCGACCGAGACGATCCATTGCTTCTTCAACTGGATCAGGTGAGCCAGGGTGGCGGTGCGGGGTGCCAGGGCGAGGACGCTGGCGCGCGGCATGAGGAAGGCCGAGGCGAACGCGTTCGCCTCGCGCTCGGCGTCTTGCCCAAGCGGTCCACCGTGCCGGTGCAGGACCAGATGGCCGAGTTCATGCGCCGCGTCGAAGCGGCCATGCTCGGCCGACTTCAGCGTGTTGAGGAACACGAACGGCGTCCCGTTCCGCCAGAGCGAGAAGGCATCGACCTCGACGGTGTCCTCGGCTAGGGAGTACACGCGGACTCCCTTGGCCTCGAGCAGGTGGACCATGTTGCGGATCGGGCGCTCGCCGATGCCCCACTGCTGCCGCACCGCCATAGCTGCAGCCTCCGGCTCCTCGCCGGGGAGGTGCGGCAAATCCGCTGTGGGCAGTTCGAAGCGCGCTTCGATCCAGTCGTTGAGCGTGAAGGCAATCGCGCCGGCGCTAAGCGCCGCATCCCGTCGAGATGCCGACATCCGTGACATGGAGCGGAAGCTCGCCGTCTCTGGTGTCGGCTCGTCAAGATCGTCGCCGTCGAAGAAGGTTGGTGGAAACCGTAATGCGCTCGCAATTTTGCCAAGCGTCTCTGGCGGCGGCGGCCACTCACCGTTCTCGTATCCGGAAATTGTCCGCGCCTCCACACCGACGGCAGTGGCGAGTCGCGTCATCGTCAGGCCACGTCGTTTGCGGGCCAGTCGGAGCCGGGACGGGTTGAACATAAGATCACGCTTGTTAAGCGCGTCGCTTGATGTCGACGCTGATATCTGGTCCGAAGTCAGGTACCGCGGGAACAAGGACGGGATCAAGCGGGATCGATGGAAGAACAATGCGCTCCTTCCAGCCATCGATATGACCGTTGTCGCCCATGGAGGCCGGCAGCGACAGCTCGAGACGGACCTCCTCGCGATCGCGGTGGAACAACAGCAGCCACGTAACTGGGCCGTCAGCGCCGGCCGGCACCGGAACTGGGAAGGCGTCGGCGAACAGGTCGAACTGGGCGAGGTTGGCGTGCACGGCAGCGACCGTGTTCGGCCCCTTCGGCGACTTTGTCGTCGGCAGGAACTGCGGCTTGCCGGTGTTCGCGCAGCCCGACGACACCGCGATGGCGATGCCCTCGGTCGGGTCGACGACGGTGGAATAGTTGCTCTCGTCCGACTTCGTCCACCCGCGCGGCAGGAGACGCTCGCGGAGGTCACGGACCATGCGCGCCCATTGAGTGCTTCCCGGGAAGGAAGGAGGATCGTTCGCGGTTGTGGAGGCCCACGCTAGAACACCGGCCCGCGCGACCTCGAGCAGCGTCTCCAGATCGAGTCCAAGCTCGGCCAGGGCGGCATTGACATCGAAGGCTTCCACTCGCACGGCCGTCAGCATTTCTACCCCTTTCCCGTCTGCGATTTCCGATTTTCCTACCTCTTTTGAGGAGGAAAAACAAGAAATTCTTGCTGCGGGTTTGAAAGGGATCGCAGTGCCAGTGGTCGGTCATCCCAAAGGAGCAGAACGGTATCATGGTTCGCTGTGCTGAGACCTCCGATGGTCGAGGATGGCCTTCCGGGCAGTTTTCCGGTGTACGCCCAGTCTTCGGCCAATTTCTTTGGCGCTCAGTTCCGTGGTTGCCGCCAGTTCAGCCAGCTGGGCCCGCAGCTCCTTAGGAAGGTTCTGCCCGCTTTTCCTCGGCGGTGCCTTGGTTGCTCCGTCCATCCCCACGCTCGTCGCGGCCGCGTCGGGAGCCGTGGTCGTATCGATTTCCGACTTGGGAGAAGGATTGTCACCCCGGCGTTGACGGATCGTCCGCACGTCCATCTCGAAGCGCTCGGCGAGTTGCTCGTCGCTCCACCCCGTCTCGAACAGCCGCGCTAGCTCGCGTAGTCCCGCCTTCGTGAAGCGTTTCTGCTTCCCCTCGCCGCACGTCAGCGGCTCCGTCCCGTCCGCCAGTCTGGCGACGAGCTTGGCGCGGCGGGTACGCACCGACGAATCGCTCAACCCGAAGGCTTTTACAATCTGGCGGTTGGTGTCGCCCCGGGCCACACGCCGGGCAAACTCCACCTCCCCCTCGTCGGTCAGCCGGCGCTGTGTACCGGTACCGGTCACCCACGCGTTCGGGCCCATGGCGGGCGCACGCGCCGACGTTCCGACCATTACGTTTACTGCTTGGTTCTCCTCGAGCTTGGCAAGGCGCCTCTCGGCAGCGGCAAGCGTTGCCTGCAGGTGGACCACGGCGCCGGGCAGATCGCTGAAGCCGGCGGGCAGGCGCATCGCGTAGGCGGCTTCAAGGGCGTCGAGCGCCGTCCGAAGGGTTTCTTGCACCTTCGGCGTCGTCTTCATTGCCCTCGCGATGCGGCGCAACAAGGCAGCCTCTTCATCGTTGCGAACGCGCAGACTGACAGGGTTCATCGACGTCTCCAAGCGACGCTGTAGTGGACTTCCACTACATGCGTGTTCGTCTTGTCTCGGTCAAGCGCGAAAGGCGGCGTTACCGGTGGTGCCGCGCCGCTGGAATAGTGTGGGATAAAAGGCATTATCCCATACAAAAGGCCGGTAGCTACGCCCGCTTTTGCGCTTAACCGTGGCGACATCAATTGCGCAGACAATCTGTAATTTTTTGTAATACAGAAACGCGCGACAACCGATCCCATACAAGGCGCGCCGTCGCGTATCGCGAATGTATCTATTCAAACTACAAAACGTTCATCGCTACCTAAGAAGCTGACGCGCGCTGACCGGCGCGATCCTGGATAGCCAATCGGTGAAGGCGCCCAAGGCTGCGGAGCGCGGCTACGATGCTGGCAAGAAGATCACCGGACGTAAACGCCACATCGCGGTGAGCACCGACGGGCGATTGCTGATGGTCCACTTCACCCCGGCCGATCTGTCGGATTCCGCTGGCGCTCAGTTGATCCTGGACGCACTCCGCAAACGCTGGCCTTGGCTCAAGCATCTGTTCGGTGATGGCGCCTACGACCGTGGCCACCTTCCTGGACTTCACCGTCGCCGTGATCCGGCGTTTGGCCGAGCGGAAGAACCCTGGCAGGCACCAGAACCGCCTGATCACGCTTATGGAACTCACGGACGCTTGGCCGCGGTGACTCGCGCGCCATTCATAACGTACAACAAGATCGTTGACAACGTACATGAATGCATTTGATATTCATAGTCACGCTATGATGTACAAAATTATCGTACGTAACGACACTGACGATGAGGTGTGTGATGACCGTGGGTAAGACGAGGGGATCAAACAAGGCATCGAAGCAGACGGCGGCACCGAAGGCCACGCAGACGAAGGTCACGCGCACGCCGTTCTCGGCTGACACGGCGACGATGGCGAAGGCGCGTGCGCGCCTGTCAGCGATCGTCGACAAGGCCAAAGGCGGTGGCGAGGTGGTGATCCACCGCTGGGACGATCCGATGTACCGGGTCGGCCCGCTGACGATCTTGACGGCGGCTGAGCGCGAGCGAGCGGTCGAGATAAACGTGACGGAGTTGCGCGAGAACCTGTCGAATGAATGCTCGCGCATGGCGCAGACACTGCGCCCGATCCTCATCACCCGCAGCAGCAAGCCGGTGGCGGCGTTGTGGCGTGCCAAGGAAGCCGTCGCTTCGGACAGCGAGCTGGCCGCGGTCAACCTCTTCCGCGAGCAGTTCGACAACGCGTTCGCGGAGCACCGCCGCGTGCTCCTGCGCGACTTTGTGGCGGCCATGCACAAGCTCCTCAAGTCGACCTTGCCGACAGCCATGCGCGAGGCCGCCGAGCCGGTCATCCGCAAGGCGCTCGCTGAGAAGCTCGACGGCGTTGCCGAGGACGTGGCTGCCGAGATCACCGACTTGGTGGTCGAGGGCATCGCGACGTCGGATCGCATGTCGGACCTGATCCGCGTCCTAGCGTCGCGCATTGAGGAATGATCCTCTTCCGGCACACGGAGAACGCGCTTCGGAGTGCGGACTACGCTATTCGGGGCGGCGCGCGGGGAGCATCGCGGTCGCCCCTTCGCCGTCTGGCTTCTGGCGATGTGTGCAGGGGCAGCGTGTGGAAAGGCAGGGCATGGGCGCGATCGGGCAAGGCGGAATCGGACGGAACCTGGGGCGGAAGGACAACAGCTTGGGCGACGGCACGCTCGACCCTGACATGCCGGTCGCCGACAGCGACGTGGCATGGGCCGGTGCTGGCCATCCCAATCAGCGAGCTGACGCGCACCGTCGGTTGCCGCCTCGCGGGGCGCATAGGACGGTGGCTTGGCGACGGCTGCCCACTACTGGAAACCGTCCACCGCCAGCACGTCCTCCGCGCCCCGATTGACATTGGTATGCCTTTATTCGGCAGCCTGTGTGCTGGCTGCCGGGACATCCTGAATTGCCGCGCTGGACGGCGCCGCTGGAACAGCAGATAGCGCAGCTCCAGCGTTAAGAAGGCCGTAGCCGTAACGCGGATCCCAAGGGGTCTTTTGACTCGCGTGTTCCCGCACGTTTTGCAGCAACAACCGCCTCGTGTGATCGATGTCTAATGTGATGCCATTCCTGAGAGCCTTTTCAAACATCTGGGCGATGGTACCTGTTACGTGTGGCGCCGCCATGCTTGTGCCACTCGCTTGATACGCCTGGATTTGAGTACGCGAATGCGCTCCCCAAATATCATTGCCGGGTGCGCAGATTTCAGGTTTTTCTCTGCCGTCTCGGGTTGGACCAGCTGAGGAAAAGTGGGTGACGATTTTCGATGGTTTATCGGAATGATACGCGCCGACAACGATGCTCTGTCGGCCACAGGCGATCGAACCAAGTGTCGTTGCATCGTTGACGAACGTTCCCGTGAACCGGGAGCGTCGTGCTCTCGTTCGCTCAATCCAGGCGTGAAATGTGCCTTTCTTTATGCTCTGTGGGCGCAGTCGAATCGTCCAAGTTCCATGGGGAGTCCATTTTTCCAGAAAAATGCCAATGTGGCTGCAGCCGTTGTCGTTGTCCGGTGTGCGATTGACCACGAGCACCTTCACCTGCCCCGTGGAGGTTTGCAGCGTCTGCTTTTGGTCTAGGCCGACGGGGCCGATTACCGCCCCAGTCGGCGCAATCAACTCTACGTCCACCAAATCTTCTTTGGAATACCAGATGTCCACTTCACAGTGGCCTGTTGAGCCTTTTTCGATCTTCCAATGTAGATCCACGGATTGCCCGGCGACCAAATCTCCAGATGCGTGGATGTCCTTGGCGTAGTAGTTGCCAGCTGACAGTACGACAGCGCGATTCGGGCGCTCCTCAAGCAACGCGTCGATCCCTTCCTCAACCAACGTGCTGCCATCGTGCGGCCCGCCGTGCATGCCCAAGCTAATGTTCACAACACAGGGGCGATCGCCAGCGCTGGTAAAAATGAAGGACACAGCTTCCAAAAGCTGGGCCGAGTCGCCGAAGTTGTAATGAACGACGTTTTGTCCGGTACGCGGGATATCGGTCGTTGCTGGATCAACGAAGATGATGGCGCTGCCTGGGGCCGCGGCGGTGTACATAGGATCGTTGCCGCAGGCAATGCTCATGACGTGCGTACCATGGGCCCCCTTGGTGCTGCCGGCGGCTGTTGGCGGTGGTCCGTAACCCAAGCTGGTATATGGGTCAGCAGTGCCCAGTGCCGAAGCAATCTGGGGGGCGGTGTAGAGCCGGCCGAATTTCGGATGCCCCGGTGTGGGCGGCGCCCCCAGTGGCTGTCCTTGCGCCCAAATAGCTTCGATGCGCGATGTGCCGTCGGCGGTGCGAACGTGCTGATGGGCGAAATCACACCCGTGATCGACAATACCGACGACAACCCCGGCGCCAGTAAAGGTCTTGGGGAGAATTTGCGGAGGCGCCGACGCGCCGTCCGGCGGCGTGCCGTCACTGGATTGGGCGAAGAGGGGAGCGGGAGCCGTCAGAGCAAGCACTTCTGGGAAGTCGGCGATGGCGTAGAGACGCTCCACGGGGACGCGAGCCGTCACGATGCTTGTCTCTTCTCTCAAGATTGGGATGCAAACACCGGGGCTTACCTCGCTCCGCCCCTCCCACGCGGCGACGTTGTTAACTTTCGCGATCACGAACACTTCATCATTGTCAGTGATCGTGCCATCGTCGGTGTCGTGGCTTCGCTCATAGCGCTCAATGGCGAACTCTAGCCGTGGATCAAGGACTTTCGACATCAACCTTGTAATCCCATCTTCGGTAGCTTGCCCTCGCAAATTGCGTTATCGAAATTGGTATGGCAATAGAATTAGGCATATTGGCGGGTTGTGCGCCATGTGGGTTGCCGCCGCCTGCGACATTGAACCGAAAAGGTCGTTACGGTGTTGTTCCTAGAATACCGCCCTTACGTCAGATCGGGCAGCGAACGCTCCGATGCGCGACCGAAAGATACCTCGCGTCGCTTGCGTTCAGCATGGCGATCTGATGTGATGGCTTCTAGTGATGCGAGGTTCAAGCAATGACTCAAGCACGTCGTAAGGCTCATGGTGCCGGTGCTGCATTCCCCAACCGATACCGCCTCGTGAAGGGTAAGGCCGGGGTGGCAGATCTCGCACTGGCGCGTTTGGCCAAAGCAGCCCCGTCTACTGTCCGCGTCATCGTCCAAGTGTTGCAACAGGACTATATCCCAGCGGGCGTTCAGGTAAGCCGACGCATTGGACCGAAGATGTTCACGGCGGAAGTTCGGACGGATCAGCTGGAGCTTGTGAGGGCAGACCCGCTGGTAAAGCGGATGTCGCCGGGTGAGCCGGTTCATCTCATCGGATGAGATAGAAGGCTTGTGCGGCCGTGGGATATCGCGCTGGGTGCTGATTCAGGCGAACGGCATCGAACCCCCTGCTGCGAAGTCGTTACGGGCGCTGCAAGCCGATTATCGTACGCCCTACGCGGCGCGGATTCTTTACGCACGGTGACATAAGTCCGGTCTCGATGGCGACGTCGGAGTAGCGTGCCGGCCGGCCGCGTCGGCCATCCAGGCGGCGATCGCCTCCAGCGTCCGACCCGGCGTTTTTGCACCAACGTCGTCTCAATGCCCATCGGTCATGGGCGCCTCAGCGCACGCTGTTGGCTCGGGAATGGGGGATGGTCGCGGCAGTCGGCTCGACGAGATCGAGGACCTGCTCCAGCGGCCGGGGCACGATGGCCATGCGATTGCCGGGCAGGACGACGATCGTCTGCGACTGGCTCTCGTCGCTGTCGTGCAGTCCCTGGATTGAACCGATGCGCACCGCGTGGCGTTGGCCGTTCGCGTCGACGAGGAGGAGGAAGCTCCCGCGCCGTGTGCCCTCAATGAACTCCGTCATGGTGCCTCCCCGGCCGAACTTTTCATTAAACTTTCTGACCTCGTGCTGTGATGCGGCGCCCCCGGCTCCGGGGCTACAGCCCGAGCTGTCCGGCCGGGCTGGTGGCGAAGCGCCTGGCATCGCGGATGTAGCGGCGCATCGTCCGCAGATCGTGATGCCGGCTGTGCGTCATCAGCTCGTGTTCGGGGCAGCCGGCGCCGGCCGCAGCGGTGATGCAGCCCGCGCGCAGCGAGTGCCCGGCATAGGCCCGCGGATCCAGGCCGGCCGCGGCAACGGCCCGCTTCACCACCCGCGCCACGTCCTCGTCGGACAGGCGGTGCTCGGTCAAGCGGCCGCCCTTCAGCACGGACCGGAACAGCGGTCCGCTTGTGATCCCCGCGCGCGCCAGCCAGGCGTCGACGGCGCGCACCGGGCAAGTGTCTGGCATGGCGCCGACCGGCACGGCGACCGGCTGCGCGGTGTGGCCGTCCTGATTCTCCTTGGACCGTAGGAAGGTGATGATCAGTCCATCCGGAACCCGGGTCAGCCAGGCGCGGCCGCCACCGTCCGGCGCCGCGTCGAGGTCGGTCAGCTCCGACCGCCGCAGCGCGCCGGCATAGCCGAGCAGCAGCAGGGCGCGGTCGCGGATCCCGCGCAGGGTGTCGGGCAGCGCCGCGACGGCGGCGGAAAGCTGCGCGGTGGTGAGCGCGCGCTTGCCAACCGCCGGCCGGCCATGCGCCCGCCGGATCCCGTCCCAGGTTTCGCACAGCCGTTGGTCGGCGCGGTCGAGCGGCAGGCCGAGCCGGCGGTGGATCGCCTGGACGGCGGCCAGCCGGCGTTCCAGCGTCGCCACCGACAGCCGGTCGGCGTGTGCCGTCAGGTAGAGGGTCAGCGTCAGCGGCGCCGCCGGCGCTGCCATCAGCCCATGGACGTCGCACCACGCCCGGTAATGGCGCCAGTCCTGCGCGTAGGCGCGCGCCGTCGCCGGGGCCCAGCTGAGCGCCGCATAGCTGTCGGCGCGGTCGGCGAGATCGGCCAGGGTGGCGGATGGCGGCGAGGCCGGGACGGCGGTGGGCAGCATCGGCGTGTCTCCCTCAGACTGTATCGGACGGCCGCACCGCCTCTGTCTGGATCATCCGCTGGGCGACGGCGCATGAGACGTCATCTCGCGACGTCAGAGCGGCGGCTACGCGGTCACCGCGCGATAGACGATGTCGGCGACCGACCACGGGCAGGTCCTCGGCAGTTCGACGCCTGGATGCGACCGCCGGTGCGCGCGGCGCGCGGCGCGCCAGCAGTCGTCCTGGCGCCCGACCAGCACCGACCACAGGCTCGGCTGTCTATGGAGCAGGCCGGGCAACGCCGTAGGATCGACTTGGACGCCTGCGCCCAAGCGCGCGGCCAGGGCTTCCGTGAACAACGTCAGCACCCGCGCCTCCTCGCGCTCGGCCAGCGTCACGAGCTCGAAGGCGATGCGCCCGGCATCGGTCGCGACGGACTCGCCCCGGCACAAGGCCTCGACGGTCCGGCACAGCCACGTGTAGCGGTCGGGCGCCTGAGGGTGCTTGCTGATCATCGTCCTTCTCCTCCGAAAATCCGTTTCGCTGCAAAGCTTTGGTTCGCGCATCCGATCCAGGTGTTCAATCAGGCCGCCCTTGGCGACGGCGTTCGAGGCGAGCGTTGCGCCGCTCCGCGACGAGCCGCCGATCCGTCACCATCCAGTGAGGCGTCCCGACGCTCGTAATCTCACCAGTTGCGCCGCCGCAGGGGCAGCCACGCCAGCCGGACCAGCGTCGAACTGTCGCCTGGGCCTCGCCGCAGGGGCACACGGGATAGAGCTCCCCATCCGCATCGAACCGCGCGGGCCATGGCGTTGAGGTGAAGAGTGGTTCCGTGGCCATTTTTCCTCCTCAGTCTCCGAACCCTGCTGCCAAAAAGTTTTCAGGCGACGATCTCGGCGCACGTTCTGCTATTGACCGGCGTTTTTCAAGATACACATCGTCATATGCCGGGTCTAATGAAGTTATAGCCGAGACGTTATGTCGTGGCAATCTTCATTAGGCAACGGTATTTCTTGCCACTTCATCGGCCTATGAACGGTTTTCAAGAGCGGTACTTGTGAAAACAACCGTTCTTAACGAGGGAACGTGAATGATCATTACCGTTGCTAGCGCGCAGAGCCCCCTGTCGACCGTTGCCAATACCGTTCGGTCGGCACCTCCGCCGCTTCCGGGGACGTCGACGACCGATCCCGACGCCACCGGAGGCCTGGCGCCCACGCCTGAGGTGTCGCCCGCCAACGCGCGCGTGCCGCTTGCTGCGCCGGCGCCCAAGCGCACCGTCGCGCCGGGCGCCGGCGGACAGCCGGGTGACGCCCTCCCGCTCGACGGTGTCGTGGCGGTCGTCCTGCCGGCCAACGCGCGTCTCGATGGCCCGCCGCAGCTGCGGGCCGGCCGGGTGATCGTCTCGGCGACGCTCGCCAGGACGGCGTGCGCCTGCCCGACGTGCGGCGGGG
>Ga0065721_10005780_pt1 | contig 11686 bp, 11 predicted proteins | sample Mesricmetagenome_FD_59108 | JGI IMG/M metagenome (GOLD analysis project Ga0065721, IMG submission 59108) | Mesophilic microbial community from rice straw/compost enrichment Sample: eDNA_1 v2 (version 2) | ecosystem: Engineered > Solid waste > Grass > Composting > Bioreactor | place: USA: Davis...
GACTGAAGTCCCGGCTTCTGTGATTCAAGCCCGCCTCCGCGGGCTCCGGTGCTCGATGCCGTTACCGCATCCCGGTAGCCGCATCGTCTACGGGAGCCCGCGGAGGCGGGCTTGAATCACAGAAGCCGGGACTTCAGTCCACGGCGACAACGGGGTGAGGGCGCCCCCTAAGCCGCGACAGCCACCTTACCGGTGCGCTGCTCGTAAGCATCGATATCCGCCGTGTGCTGCAGCGTCAGGCCGATATCGTCCAGCCCCTTCAACAGGCACTCCCGCCGGAACGAATCCACCTCGAACGGCGCCGTAAAGCCCCCCGGCCCCTCCACCACGCACCGCTCCAGATCCACCGTCACCCGCGCGCCCGGCTCCGCCTGTAGGCGCCCCATCAGGTCGTAGACCTGCGCCTCGGGCAGCGTCACCGGCAGGATGCCGTTCTTAAAGCAGTTGTTGTAGAAGATGTCCGCGTAGGACGGTGCGATGATCGCGCGGAACCCGTAGTCCAGCAGCGCCCACGGCGCGTGCTCCCGGCTCGACCCGCACCCGAAGTTCTTCCCCACCACCAGGATCTCCGCCCCCTGAAGCGCCGGGGCGTTCAGCTCGAACGCCAGGTTCGGCGTCACCCCGTCCGTCTGGTAGCGCCAGTCGAAGAACAGGAACTTGCCGAAGCCGGTGCGCTCAATGCGCTTCAGAAACTGCTTCGGGATGATCTGATCGGTATCCACGTTCGCCCGGTCCATCGGGGCCGCGACCGCGGTCAGTGTCGTAAACGGCTGCATATCACTTAACCTCTAACCTCTCGCTTCGTGAGCATGAACTCTTCGTACAGGGCCAGGCGCGTGAACCCTATCTTCTCGTACGCGCGCAGCGCCGGGGCATTGTCGGTGCGGACGTTCAGGCTAACGTGCTCGACCCCAGCGGCCCGCAGATTCCGGCAGAGCGCGGCGCAGGCGCGCGTGGCGAACCCCTTCCCCCGCGCTTCGGGCAGCGTCGCCACATTCCCCAGCGTCGCCACCCGCTGCCGGGGCGCATAGACATGCACCCCGGCCACGCAGCCCAGCGCCCCGGTGCGCCCGTCGCGCACCCCCACATACTGCCCTGTCCTCAGCGTTTCCAGGTCGATCCACCCCTCGGGATAGGCCGCCCGGTAGAACGCCTCCACCTCGTCCGCGTCGTCCGGCGTCAGACGCACCGTCTCGCCGCAGCCCACCGCCTCCAGCCGCTCCGGCAGCGTCAGCGCCATCTTGTAGTGGACGCCATGCGATGTCCGGCGGTACCACGGACGCAGCGCATAGGCTACCCGCGGGTTCAGGTGCGCGTACACGTACCGCGGCAGCGCCTCCGGCCCCAGCGCCGCCAGCAGGGTCCGCGTGTCCGCCTCCCGCTCCCGCTCCGTGGTCGCCAGCAGGATCGGCAGGTCCGTCGCCGTATACAGCAGCGCCATCGCCCGGAAGTGCTGCGGGGCCTCGCCTCCGCCCGCCAGTGCGTACCACGCCGTGTGCGGCCAGAAGAAGTCGTCCAGGTCGCCCAGTTCGTAGGCGTGCGCCGCCGCGCCCGCCGCCCGGTAATACGCCTCGATCGCCGCCCGATCTGTGACCCGCACGCAACAACTCACGCCGAAGACGCCCCTCCGTCCTCAGAAATCGGCTTCTCGGCGCGCAGGAGGACCCGCTGCCAGGCGAAGCGGGTCTCGCCCGTCTCCGGGTCGGTGCGGACGCGGAACGCGGCGCGGGCGCCCTCGGGGGCTTCGGCGAACATCCGCTGCACCGTCTCGGCGCACTCCCCGGTGCAGCCCGCCGTCTCCAGCCACGCCGGCAGCGCGATCTCGATGGCTCCACTCAGGTGGTCGCTGTCGGTCACGCGCAGGCCCGCCGCTTCGCACAGGGCGCGCCACTCCGAAGGGGGCAGGTTGCGCCCGTGGGACGGGTCGCGGACCTTCTCCACGGCGTTCTGCCACGCGGCGGCCTCCGGGTCGTCGTCGGGCACGGTCGTGTCGCCCAGCACAAAGACGCCCCCCGGGCGCAGCACCCGCACCACCTCGCGGACGAACGCGGCGGGGTCCGGGAAGTGGTGCGGCGCGATGCGGCTGGTGACCAGGTCGAACGCGCCGTCCGGGAACGGCTGGGACTCCGCCGGAGCCTCGACCCACTGCACATTGTCCGCCCCCGCCGCCTCCGCACGCTTCGCCGCCTGCGCCAGCATCCCCGGGGAGACGTCGGTCCCGACGACCGTGAGGACGTGGGGCGCGAACGCGAGCGCCGTGAACCCCGTGCCCGTCGCGATATCCAGCACGGCCATGTCCGTCGAGGGGTTCGCCATCTCCAGCAGGCGCCGCAGCGTCTCGTCGCTCCAGGACGCCCACCGCTCGTTGTATTGCGCCGCCTGCCGGTCGAACTGCTCGCGCGCCGAAACCGTCGCACTCATGCCTTCGCCTCCCCTGCCTCTTCTTCGATCGTCTCCGGGGCCGCGAGGAACGATGCCGCCGTCCCCCGCGGCAGGTGCAGCGCCAGGGTGTGCCCGCTGGCCTCGTCCACGTCCACGAACGGCTCCGCGTCGGCCGCCTCGGGGCCGACCGGCCCGAGCGTCCGCACCGCCACGTTGTAGAACGTCCCCCCGTGCAGTGTGACGTTCACGGAATGCACCATCAGGTCCGGGTTGACGGCTCGGAACGCCGCCGCGCAGCACGGCCACAGCGCGTGCAGGGGGCTGTCCGCGGGGTAGCGGTTGTGCAGGCGCGAGTGCATGTTCCCGCAGAGGGCCACGACCTTGCCGCCGGGACAGCGGGCCGCCCGCTGCTCCGCCAGGTTCCGCGCCATGGCCGCGTCCCGCTCCATCCACTCCGAGGACGCCGCCCCGTCGGGCAGATCGAAGCAGAGCAGTTCCCACCCCGCCGACACCGCCGCCCGGATCAGCGCCGGCGTCTCCGCGCTGCCCCGCCCGTCGAAGCCCGGCTTCGTGAAGAACTCCGGGAGCGCATCGGATTCGCCGCGGCTCCAGAGGACGAGGGGGTCCGTCAGCGGGGCGGGCAGCTCCAGAGCCAGGCCGCGGTAGCCGCGCGCGGCCAACTCCGGCAGAAGCGTCGCCAGAAGCTGCGGCACCTCGCGCGTGCCGTGCATCTCCCCGAAGAACAGCACGTCGCTGCGCTCCGCCAGAGCGAGCAGCTTCTCCCGCGCCGGGTCGGGCAGCGGGTACGGGGCGAGGTCCGGCACGCCGTCCGCCACCGCGGCCGGCTCACCGGTCCGGTCCGTCACATCCGCCAGGGAGAAGCCAACGCTGCTCATCTCGCCCTCCAGGCGCCGCGCCACTCCGCGAGGGGGTGGCGGCTCGCTTACTTCGCCACTTCCCGCACGTCCACCAGCCGCCCGGTGATGGCGGCGGCGGCGGCCATCTGCGGACTGACCAGGTGGGTGCGCCCGCCCTTGCCCTGCCGCCCCTCAAAGTTGCGGTTGCTGGTGGAGGCGCACCGCTCGCCCGGCTGCAGGATGTCGGGGTTCATGCCCAGGCACATGGAGCAGCCCGGCTCGCGCCACTCGAAGCCGGCGGACTTGAAGACCACGTCCAGCCCCTCCTCCTCCGCCTGCTGCTTCACCTGCTGTGACCCGGGGACGCACAGGGCGCGCAGCCCTGGCTTGACCTTCTTCCCCGCCAGGATGGATGCCGCCGCGCGCAGGTCCTCGATGCGCCCGTTGGTGCAGGAGCCGAGGAACACCGTGTCCAGCGGGATGTCGGAGATCTTCGTGCCCGCGGTCAGGCCCATGTACTCCAGGGCGCGCTCGCAGGCGCGGCGGTCCACCGGGTCCGCAAAGGACGCCGGGTCCGGCACCACACCGGTCACCGGCGCGACCATGCCCGGGGATGTCCCCCAGGAGACGTACGGCGCCAGATCCGAGCCGTCCACCTCGACCAGGCGGTCGTAGGTCGCGCCAGGGTCGGAGGCCAGCGCCGACCACTCGGCCACCGCCGCGTCCCAGGCGGCGCCCTGCGGCGCGTGGGGGCGCCCCTTCAGGTAGGCGAACGTCGTCTCGTCCGGGGCGATCATGCCCGCCCGCGCGCCCGCCTCAATGCTCATGTTGCACACCGTCATGCGCCCCTCCATCGAGAGGGAGCGGATAACCGAGCCGGTGTACTCCACCACGTAGCCTGTCGCGCCGTCGGTGCCAATCTGGCCGATAATGCCCAGAATCACATCCTTGGCGGTGACACCCGGCCCGAGCTGCCCGTTCACCCGAATCTCCATCGTCTTCGGGAGCGACTGGGGCAGGCACTGGGTCGCCAGAACGTGCTCCACCTCGGACGTACCGATGCCGAAGGCCAGCGCGCCAAACGCCCCGTGGGTGGAGGTGTGCGAGTCACCGCAGACGATGGTCATGCCCGGCTGGGTCAGGCCCAGCTCCGGCCCGATGACGTGCACGATACCCTGGCGCGGCGAGTTCAGGTCATAGAGCGTCACCCCGAACTCCCGGCAGTTGCGCGCCAGCGTCTCCATCTGCAGCCGCGAGATGTCGTCGGCGATAGGCAGGGAGCGGTCCGTGGTGGGGACGTTGTGGTCCATCGTAGCGACCGTGCGCTCCGGGCGGCGGACCCGGCGCCCGCTCAGGCGCAGCCCCTCGAACGCCTGCGGGCTGGTGACCTCATGGACCAGATGCAGGTCGATGTAGAGCAGCGCCGGCTGCCCCGGCTCCTCGCGCACCACATGCGCGTCCCAGATCTTCTCGAAAAGCGTCTTCGGCATCCTACTCTCCTGTCGGCAAACTACAAGGCGGTCCAAGAGCGAGTCGTGGCACGCCCTCCGTCCCTGTTCAGGATTATAGGGGCGGCCGCTCCCCTCGTCCAACATATTCTTCTGATACAAACGATAGGCGATACCTATGGGTAGAGGACAGGCCAGGGCGCCAGCCAATAACCCGACAAATATACACGCACGTAACCATTAAAACAGGTCTATCCCGGGGTAACCAGGGGGATAATCGTGACCGAAAATGTAGGATTAGGGCCCATCCTACGGTACAACACAGCCCAATATGTGTCAAAGGTGTACATTCTCGTGTCAAACAATGTTAGTCTCTCACGTGCCCTGGTAAACAGCACGGCAACGGCAACGGCCGCCTTGCTGCTGTCCGGCACGTTCTGCGCGCCCCCCGCACGCGCGCAGAACGCCGCGGTTACGGTGACCGTGGACGTCGCCGCGAACCGCCGCCCCATCTCGCCGCTGATCTACGGTCAGAACTACGCCGAAGGCAATCTGTCCGATCTGAACGCCCCGATCCACCGCATCGGCGGCAACAACCTGACGCGCTATAACTGGCAACTGAACGCCGACAACCGCGGCAACGACTGGTACTTCCAGAGCATCGCGGACGCCAGCAGCGCGCCTGGCGCGCGCATCGACAGCTTTATTCAGACCAACCGCACCGCCGGCGCCGAGAGCATGGTAACGGTGCCGATCATCGGCTGGGTCGCCAAAGTCAACGCCGATCGCAGCAAGCGCTGGTCCTATTCCATCGCGAAGTACGGCGCCCAGCAGGACGCGGACTGGAGTTGGGCGCCCGACGCCGGCAACGGCGTGCGCGCCAACGGCTCGCTCATCACCAATAACGACCCCAACGACGCCAGCATCCCCGTCACGCCCGCCTTTATGAAGCCCTGGATCCAGCAGATCGTGGGCAAGTTCGGGCAGGCCAGCGCGGGCGGCGCCCGCTACTACATCCTGGACAACGAGTACTCCATCTGGCACTCCACGCACCGGGATGTCCAGCCCACCGGCGCCCGCATGGGCGAAGTCTTCGCCAGGATGCGCGACTACGCCGCGATGATCAAGAGTGTGGACCCCACCGCGCAGATCGTCGGCCCCGAGGAGTGGGGCTGGAGCGGCTACTTCTACAGCGGCTATGACCTCCAGGTAGCCAACTGGAGCAACCCGCCCGACCGCGCTGCGAACGGTGGCATGGAGTACGTCCCCTGGCTCCTGAAGCAGCTTCGCAACGAGGAGCTAACGAAGGGTGTGCGCCTGCTGGATGTCTTCTCGCTCCACATCTACCCACAGGGCGGCGAGTTCAGCGACGACGTCTCCACTGCCATGCAGCGGCTGCGCAACCGCTCGACGCGCTCGCTATGGGACCCGAACTATGTGGACGAGACGTGGATCAACGACCGGGTGCGGCTGATCCCCCGCATGAAGGAGTGGGTCAATACCTACTATCCCGGCCTCAAGACCGCCATCACCGAGTACAACTGGGGCGCTGACGGGCACATCAACGGAGCCACCACGCAGGCGGACATCCTCGGCATCTTCGGGCGCGAGGGGCTGGACATCGCCACCCGGTGGGTCGCGCCGGACCCGTCCACCCCGACCTACAAGGCGTTCAAGATGTACCGCAACTACGATGGCGCCAGGGGCACCTTCGGAGACGTCTCGGTGGCAGCAAACTCCAACGGCAACCCGGACAACCTGTCCGTGTTCGCCTCCGAGGACACCAAGAGCGGCGCGGTCAAGGTGATGGTGATCGCCAAGGCGCTGTCGGGGAGCACACCGGTGACCCTGAACCTGGCCAACTACACGCCCGGCGCCACCGCGCAGGTGTGGCAGCTTACCAGCGCGAACGCCATCCGGCGCCTGTCGGACGTGGCCGTGTCGAGCAAGAAGATCAGCCTGAGCGCGCCGGCGCAGTCGGTGACCCTGGTCGTTGTGCCGAAGGGCAGCAGCACCCCGCCGCCCGCGACCGTGGCAGCGCCGACGTTCAGCCCGGCGGGGGGTACGTACACCAGCGCGCAGACGGTGACCATCAGCAGCGCCACCAGCGGGGCCAGCATCCGCTACACCACCAACGGCACCAACCCCACCAGCACCACCGGCACCGTCTACAGCGGCCCGGTCAGCGTGGGCAGCACGACGACGCTGAAGGCCGTCGCCTACAAGAGCGGCATGACCACCAGCGCCGTTTCCACCGCGACCTACACCATCAATATCCCGACCGGCCCTTCGGGGACGGGCACCGGGCTGCGCGGACAGTACTTCAACAACCTGTCGCTCTCGGGGACGCCGGTCCTGACCCGGCGGGACACGCGCGTGAACTTCGGGTGGGGGATGAACGCCCCAAACGCGAAGGTCCCGGCGGACAACTTCTCGGCGCGCTGGGAGGGGCAGGTGGAGGCGCCCAAGGCGGGGGCTTACACCTTCTACACCCGCTCGGATGACGGCGTGCGCCTCTGGGTAAACGGCCAGCTGCTCATCGACAACTGGACCAACCATTCGGCCACCGACGACACCAGTTCGACCACTATCACGCTCGCCGCGGGCCAGAAGGTCTCCCTCCGGATGGAGTACTTCGACAGTGGGTACGACGCTGAGGCGCGGCTGTACTGGTCCTACCCGGGCCGGAGCAAGCAGGTAATCCCGCAGGCCTATCTGTACCCGGCCCCGTAACCCCGGCAGCAGAATCCAGAGCGAAGGAGCGCACACAAGCAGCGCGGGCGCGGCGAAACATCGTCGCGCCCGCGCTGCTTTTTCGCTCCGCCGCGGCGCCCCGGCCGTATACTGGTGGGGAACAGGGGGTGCTGCGCGTGTCCGAAACGCCACTTTTCGACTTCAAAGAGTTTCCCGTCCTGGAGACGGAGCGGCTGGTCCTCCGGGAGATCGTGCTGGCGGACGCCGACGCCCTGATGCGCATCCGCGGCGACTATGCCGTGACGCGCCTGAACATCGGAGCGGCGTACATCAGTGTAGAGCAGGCCCGCTCGCTCGTGCGGCGCATGGCGCAGCTCTACCAGGTGCGCAAGGAGCTGCGCTGGGGCATCACCCTCAAAGAGCAGGGCGGGGCGACAGGCAGCACGGACGCCCCGGTAGTGGGCATGGTCGGCTTCAACTACTGGGACCGCCGCGACCGCCGGGGCAGCGTTGGCTTCGACCTGGCGCGGGCGTACTGGGGACGGGGCATCATGCGCGAAGCGTTGCGCGAGGCGGTGCTGCCGTTCGGGTTCGCGCGCATGGGCCTCAACCGGATCGAAGCAGAGACCAGCACCGAAAACGCCGCCTCCATCCGCCTGCTGGAGGCGCTGGGCTTCGCGCGCGAGGGCTGCAAGCGCGAGCAGTACTTCGACGAAGACGCCTTCCACGACCTGCTGCTCTTCAGCCTGCTCCGGCGCGACCCGGCCGCCGAATCCCTCTTTACCCCGCCGCCGCCGCCGGCTTGACGCCGGGGAGCAGCGACTCCAGGTACGCCCGCGTCGCTTGCGCCGCCTCGCCTCCGACCTTCGCGTGGGCCAGCAGCGGGATGCCGTGCGGGCCGGGCGTGTGCAGCGCTTCCGGGAACGCCGCGAGAACCGCGCGCACCACCTCGGTGCGCCCCAGCATGGCCGCGGTGAAGAGGTCCAGCCGCGCCCCCTTTTCCAGCAGGTAGCGCGCGATGTCAGCGTGCCCGGTGTGCGCCGCGCCCCCGAGCGCGGACTCGAAGTCGCCCCCGCCCCAATCCCACACGGCGTTCACGAGACGCGGCTGCTCCGCGAGCATCGCCTTCACCTTCTCCAGATCGCCGTGGGCCGCCATCACGAACGCCTTCACCTGCTCGCCCGCGAGCGCGGGCCCCCGTTCCGGCCGCCTGGCCGGGGACGTTTGCTCCTCTTCCATGGCGCCTGCCGCCGGCAGAGCCGGCGCCGCCGTTCCCAGCGCCGCCGCAACGGCGGCCGGCGCAGCCACACTCGTCCCCAGGAATGCGCGTCGGTTCATCAGAGCGGACTTCCCCTTCCGTTTGGGTATGCTCACACCATAACAGAAGTCACGCCGAAACGCGGCGGGGCTTCACCGGAACCCCGAAAAATAAAAGAAGGGACGGCCGCCGATGGACCTGGCGATCCAGTTGATGATGGGGGCGAGCCTGGCCGCCTGCGCTGGGCTGCGGGCGTGGCTCCCGCTGCTGTGCGTCGGCCTGCTGGCGCGCACCGGCTACGTCTCGCTCGGCGAAAGCTTCGCCTTCCTCGCCCGCACCGACCTGCTCATCGCTCTGGGCATCGCCACGGCGCTGGAGGTGCTGGGCGACAAGATTGTGGCGATCGACAACGTCCTGGATGCCCTCGGCACCGTCGCGCGACCAATCGCAGGGACGCTGCTCGCAGCCTCAGTGGTCACCCAGGCCGACCCCGTGTACGCCACCGTTCTCGGCCTCGTGGTCGGCGGCGGCACCGCGTTCACCATCCACGCCGGCAAGGCCGCGGTGCGCGCCAAGACCACGGCCGCGGCGCCGCTGCACGGGGGCACCGGCAACCTCGCCCTGTCGCTCGGGGAGGACGTCGTCTCCGCAGGCGGCATCGGCCTTGCGCTGTGGCTCCCGGTCCTCGCCTTCGTCCTCGCGCTCGCCGCCCTGCTGGTGTGCATCCTGCTGGTGCGCGCCGCCCTGCACCACGGCCGCCGCCTCGTGGAACTCCTGCGCCCCCGCCCTCGCCCGGAGAAGGCGGCGTAACCGCAGCAGCGCAGAGATTCCCGAGCAGAAGAGCCTACCGCGCCGCCCCCGCCGGCTCTGCCTGCTTCGCATCCGCGAGGGCATCCAGGAACGCCCGCAGGCGACGTATCTCCTCCGTCCCACGCAGGCGGCTCAGATCCAGATGGGGCAGCTGCTTTTCGAACGCGGCTTCGACTAAATCCGTTAACAGATAGTCGCGGCCTGCTGCGGTATGCCTGCCCCCCACGCTGTCATCCAGCATCCATTCCAACCCCTCATAGGGATGGCTGTGCAGAACCGCACTCTCTTCTTCCGTCGGCGCCCGGCCGGTAAGCGCCCTTACCAGCACAGGTTCCTCTGCAATAAGGCGCTCGATCTCGGGAGCGATGGTAATGACTTCAAACGCGTTCGGGTCCGCATAGGCGCCCAAGGACTGTTTCAGAAATCGCTCCTGCTCCCGAACCGCGGCAGCCAGCGCGGCAGAATCCGGAGCCCCTATCTTCCGACTCTCTTCGTCCAGTCCGACTACCAGCGCCACCGGTCCCTGACGGATGACCAGGAGCGATCGTGCGAGCGACTCGGCACTCGACCACCCGCCTGCCTGTACGATGGCGACCTCGTGCCCTGCTTTTTCGAGCGCACTCAGTTCTGGCCTCAGGAGGGCCTTCAACAGGAAGACATGACGCCTTCGTTCTGTGACGATACGGATATTCATGATGACCACTTCGCGTTTCAATCTACCAGCAGGCTGAAGTCGGGGATCGCCTCCTGCACCAGGTAACTGACCTTCCGCCGCAGACCCTGACGTAACGTATCGGGCACGGCTAACGCCCGCCGCGCTTTACCGGAAGCCATTCGGCGCCGCCTGCGCCATGCCTGGAGGTTTCTCTCCAACAGATGCTCCAGTTCCGCCCCCTCCCAGAGCAATACGTTCTGGGGAGTTGCCATACGCGTCAAGGACTTCGCCGGCGGCGTGAAGCCTCGTCGGGAGAAAACCATCCCAATAACGAAGCTCGGCCGCCGCTGCAACTGCGCCCGCAGTTTCGCGATGGGTTCGAAGTTCGCGGGTTCATTCCTATCTTTCGCCTCCACCAGGCAGTACAAGCCGTCCAGGAAAACCGCGCCGTCTATCTGCTCCAGTTCCAGTCCTTCATGCCGGACGCTGAACGGCCACTCCACCCGCGCCCCTTCCAACTCAAACGCCCGCAGAATCAGGTATTCGAACGCCTTCCCTTCTTCCCACTCCGGCTCCAGGCCTCCCACTCGAAGACGCTGCCAGAACGCGTACAGGTCGGCGGGGGTTTTAAGCCGCCGAATGGCTGCGATACCTTCTTCGCGTGTCATGCTGGCTGAATTGTACCGGAAATAGGTAGGGGTGCAGGAGTGTCCGCCCGAAGGACACTTCTACATCCCCTCGGCCCGGCGAAAAACCTCTTGCGCGCTGACACTTACAGTGTATAATGTCACCATTGAGTACTGAATTTAAGGCGATTCTGGGCGGATTGCGCGCCTGGTCGGGGACGGCGACGGAGCTGGCGGAGAGGGTCACCGGCCTTCTTGAGCCCTTCGGCCTCGCTGCGGAGCCGGTGCCGAGCGAGCGCCTGGTGCGCTACTACGTCACCGAAGGCGTCCTGTCCCGCCCCATGAAAGAAGGGCGCGAAGCGAAGTTCGGCTTCCGGCAGATCCTCGAATTCCTGGCGGCACGCGTCCTCCTCGCCGACGGCTGGACGCTGAACCGCATCCGGGACTTCAACGTGGCGGCTGATGAGGCCCTGCTGGTCTCCCTGCTGCCGCAGATCCCGCCGTCCGAGGAGGTGCAGCAGGCGCCGCCGCTGCTCGCGCCCGCTGCCGCCCCGGCGCCCGCCCCCGAGGCGGCGGAAACAACGGCGCAGCGCCTGCTCCGGAAGTTCCGGTTTCAGGCGGAAGAGAGCCGCAGCAGCAGCGCGCCGCCGCCGCCGGGCGGGGCCGCTAAGAAGCGGGCGCGCGAGGCGCCGGAAACGGCGAAGAGTGCGCCGGTACAGAGCGTGGCGCTGGAGCAGGTGCGCCAGCGGGCGCAGCAGCGCCGGAAAGGAGAGGAGAACACACGGGAGGTCCGGAGCGCCCTGCGCCGCCTGGGTGTGGACGCGGACTTCCCGGAGCGGACGGGCAGCGAGGTGCGCTGGACCATCGCGCCGTGGTGCGACGCCCGCATCACCCCGGACACCCTGCTGCCGGCCTACGAAGCCGCGGTCCGGGACGCGGGGGGAGACGCCGCGCGC
>Ga0065721_10007260_pt1 | contig 11686 bp, 14 predicted proteins | sample Mesricmetagenome_FD_59108 | JGI IMG/M metagenome (GOLD analysis project Ga0065721, IMG submission 59108) | Mesophilic microbial community from rice straw/compost enrichment Sample: eDNA_1 v2 (version 2) | ecosystem: Engineered > Solid waste > Grass > Composting > Bioreactor | place: USA: Davis...
AAGATCGGCGGACGAACGGTGCTCACGGCTGCGCTTTATGGTTAACGGAACCTTGGCGAGCCTTTGCTGCGTCGCCTCAAGGAAAGGTTAACGCGCCTTGGCGAGCAGCGCCTTCGCGTCCTTCGGCGAGAGCGGACCGGTGTGCTTGGCCAGGATGGTCCCGTCGCCTCCCACGAGATAGGTCTCCGGCACCCCGGTGACGCCCAGTTCGATCCCCGCCCGGCCATCCCGATCGACCATCCGCTCCGCATAGGGATCGCCCAGGCGGCCGATGAAGGCCTTGGTGTTCTCAGGTGCGTCCTTGTAGGCGACGCCGACGATCCGCACGCCCTGCTTCTTCAGGTCTACCAGGACCGGATGCTCGATCTCGCAGGGCGCGCACCAGGATGCGAAGATGTTCACCAGGGTGGGCGCAGGCTGCGCCGCCTCGCGCAGGGCCATGGGCCGGCCGGTGTCCAGGGCCGGCAGCACCAGCGCCGGCAGCGGCTTGCCGACCAGGGCGTCGGGCTGCACCTGCGGATCGCGCTTCAAGGCGAAGAGGCCGAACAGCAGCCCCAGCGCCAGCAAGGCCGCCAGCGGCAGTATGGCCAGCAGACGGTTCACGGCCGCGTCTTCTCCGCACGTTTTCGCCACCGCCGCGACTGGTTCAGCGCAAAGACGATCATTCCCAGGAAGACGAGGGCGGTGATCGCATAGGCGGGCCAGACGAAGGCCGCGTACTTGCCGGCGTCGAGATCGAGCATCCTATCCTCTCGCCGCGCGCAGGGCCGCCGCCTCGGCCCGGCGACGCCAGACCTGGGCGCGGACGCCCACCAGCCACAGCGATCCGAACGCCGACATATAGGCCAGCCCCATCAGCAGGAGCGGCCAAAGGAAATCGGAGGTCATGGCCGGTCCATCGGCCCGGAAGACCGAGGCCCCTTGGTGCAGGGTGTTCCACCAGTCCACGGAGAACTTGACCACCGGGAGGTTGACCGCCCCGACCAGGGCGAGGATCGCGCCGGCCCGGGCGGCCTTGGTCTCGTCGTCCAGCGAGGCGCGAAGGGCGATGTAGGCCACATAGACCAGGAACAGCACCAGCACCGAGGTCAGCCGCGCGTCCCAAACCCACCAGGCGCCCCACATGGGCCGGCCCCACAGCGAGCCGGTGACCAGGGCCAGAAAGGTGAAGGCCGCGCCGAGCGGAGCCGCCGCCTGGGCCGCCGCGTCCGCCAGGGCGTGACGGAAGACCAGGGCCAGGAAGCTCGCCACCGCCAGGCATGCATAGACGAACATGCTCATCCAGGCCGCCGGCACGTGGATGAACATGATCCGGACCGTGTCGCCCTGCTGGTAGTCCTCCGGCGCGGTGAAGCCCAGCCACAGGCCTGCGAGGGCCAGGACCGCCGCGATCACGCCGAACATCGGCGCGGCCCAGCGTGAAAAGGCCATGAACCGCTCGGGGTTCGACAGGAATGCCGGGGCCGGGATCATGCGGGCGGATTAGCCGCCGCCGCGTCTTGCTGCAAGCGGCGCGCCCGCAACGCCTCGCCCCGGGGCGAGAGGCGGTAGCCCACCTCCAGGCTTTCGGTGAGGCCGAGCGCCTTCAGCTTCCGGACATCGGCCTTGAAGGCCAGGGTCTCGCGACCTAGCCGGGCGGCCAGGTCGCCAGCACGCACGCCCGGGTTTTCGGCGATGAGCTTCAGCGCGTCCCAGGTCCAGGGCCGGCGGCCGTCGAGGCGCGCCAATCTCGTCTGCACATCGTCGAGGCTATCGGCCGAAACCTCCTGTCGCAGCGCAATCCGCGGATCCTCCCCGATGAGGCGAAAGGCGATCCGATAGAGTGGCGCGTCGCCCCCAAGTGCTTCCAGCATCTCGCGGCGCGAACCGAAGCCGGCGCGCCGAGCCTCCTCGTCGGTGACCGATTGCGGCGCGACCTCGTCCACGGCCTCGACGCCAAGCACGCCGACCGGAGTGGAGAGCGTTCCGCCGGCCTTCACCGTCGGCCTGCGCCAACGGCGGAAGGCCAGATCGACCTTTCCCTCAGCGATGGCCTTAAGGACGGGCGCCTTGAAGAGCATGCCCGTCCCTTAGCACGGGGCGTCAGCCGCCGCGCGGGCCGTGGCCCCGTCCGCCGCGCATGCCGTGCTTGCCGCCGCGCGGCTGAAGCGCGTCGAACGCCTTCTGCTGGGAGGGGGTGAGCTGGGCGTAGAAGCGCTTGGTCGCGGCCGCGCGCTGGTCGAAAGCGGCCAGGCGTTCGGTCATCATCGCGCGGCGGGCGTCGAGCCGCTCGGGCGTCGTCATCGACGCGAAGTTCTTGCGCTCGGCGCGATCGGCGCGCGCCTTGGGCTTGCCGGCCTCGACATAGGCCTTGAGCGCCGTCTCCTGGTCGGGACGCAGCTGCAGCGCCGCGCGCAGGTGGTCGGCGCGCTTGGCGGCCATGGCGGCAGGGTCCGGACGACGCCATTCGCCAGGACCGCGGCGGGCTTCGGCGCCGGCCTGGGCCGGGGCGGTCTGCGGCTGCTGCGCCGCGCTGGCGGTGGCCATGGCGCCGGCGATGAGGACGCCTCCGAAGGCCAGGGAAGCGATCTTGTCGAGTTTCATAAATTCAAGGCTCCGTTGTCCGTCCCTCACAGACTTCAACGGCGAGCACGGCCGGTTCCGTCGCCGCGCAGTTGAATTTTTTGGAAGGGCCTAGCTCAGGGCGTTGCGGCAGGCCGCCGCCATGGCGATCGGGCCGAGCGCCGCCGCCCCCGCGGCATAGGCCGCCAGCAGGGAAAAGCCGGCCTTCCAGGGCAGGCCGCCGGCGAAGGCGTCGAGCGCGCCGCCGCCGAAGATCACCGGCGGCACGAACAATGGCAGCACGATCACCGCGGTCAGCAGTCCCCCCCGCCGCGCGCCCAGGCTCAGGGCCGCGCCGATTCCGCCCACGAAGGCGAAGGCCAGGCCCCCCATCAGGGCGCAGGCGAAGACCAGGGGCGCCATGTGCGGCGGCGCCCCCAGAGCGATGGCGGCCACCGGCGCCGCGACGGCCAGGGGCGCGGCGGTGGCGATCCACTGGCCCAGGCACTTGATGGCGCAGGCGATCTCCAGCGGCGTGGAGGAAAGGGTCAGCAAGTCCAGCGCGCCGTCCTCGTAGTCGCGCTCGAACAGCCGGTCGAGGGAGAGGAGGGCGGCCAGCGCCAGAGCGACCCAGGCCGCCCCGGGCGCGACCGCCGCCAGACGCGCCGGCTCCGGTCCAGTGGCGAGCGGGAGCAGGGTGGCGACCCCGGCGTAGAAGCCCAGCGAGACCATAGGCCCGCCGCCGCGCCCCCAGGCCAGCGCCGTCTCTCGCGAGAGCAGGGCCAGCACCCGGCTCATGCGGCCTCCGCCGGCGCGGCGATCGCGACCTCCAGCGCCGGGATCGGCAGCGGATCGTGCACGGCGGCCACGATCAGGCCGCCCTGCGTCAAATGGTCGGCCATCAGCTCGCCGAACCGGGCGCGCCACTCGGCGTCCAGCGGGCTCAAGGGCTCGTCCAGCAGCCAGAGCGCCCGCGGCGCGGCCAGCAGCCGCGCCAGCGAGAGTCGGCGCCGCTGGCCCGCGGAAAGGCGCCGAACCTCCAGCTCCAGGAGACGGGTGAGGTCGAGCCTTCCCGCCGCCTCGCGCGCCGTCTCGTGCGAGCCGCCGCTCCACCGCGTCCAGAACGAAAGCTCCTCCCACGCGGTGCGGGCAGGCTTCTGGGCCTCCTGGTGCCCGGCGAAATGGATGTGGTCGGCCCGCGCGTCCTCCGGCTCGATGGCGGCGAAGGCGATCGTCCCGGCTTCCGGGCGCACCAGTCCGGCGATGGCGCGCAGCAGGCTGGTCTTTCCGGCCCCGTTGCGTCCGACCAGGGCGGCCGCCTGGCCGGCCCGGACTTCGAACTCCAGCCCTTCGAACAGCAGCCGTCCGCCCCGCCGCAGGGCCAGGTTCTCGATCCTCAGCCCCTCGATCAACACCGCGCTCCTTGCGGGTGATTCTCAAGTGGAGAGGAAATAGCTCCGCGCACATGGACGGTTAGGACAGTACGGTCTATGACGCGCGCGGCCGTCGCCACCTTGGGGGGCGTACGCGGCGCAGGGGCGTACGCTGTGTGTCCGCCTCGAAAAGCGCGCGATCCCCGATGTGGTCCAAGAGCGGCCGAGAACAGAGGAAGGATCCCTGACATGGCGTCTAACGACAGCCTGAAAACCCGCCGCGAACTCGACGTCGGCGGCAAGAGCTACGTCTACTACAGCCTTCGCGCCGCAGAGGAAGCCGGTCTTTCCGGCATCAGCCGTCTGCCGGTCTCGATGAAGGTGCTGCTGGAGAACCTCCTGCGCAACGAAGACGGCGCGACCGTCGGCCCCGACGACCTGAAGGCCATCGCGGCCTGGCTCGACAACAAGGGATCCGTCGAGCACGAGATCAGCTTCCGCCCGGCGCGCGTGCTGATGCAGGACTTCACCGGCGTTCCGGCCGTCGTGGACCTGGCCGCCATGCGCGACGCCATGACCANCCTNGGCGCCGACCCCGAGAAGATCAACCCGCTGAACCCCGTCGACCTGGTNATCGACCACTCGGTCATGGTCGACTACTTCGGCACCGCCAAGGCCTTCGGCGAGAACGTCGAGCGTGAATACGAGCGCAACATCGAGCGCTATCGCTTCCTGCGTTGGGGCTCCTCGGCGTTCAACAACTTCCGCGTCGTGCCGCCCGGCACCGGCATCTGCCATCAGGTGAACCTGGAATACCTCGCCCAGACCGTCTGGCTGAACGAGGACGGCGGCTCGACGGTCGCCTATCCGGACACGGTCGTCGGCACCGACAGCCACACCACCATGGTCAACGGCCTCTCGGTCCTGGGCTGGGGCGTCGGCGGCATCGAGGCCGAGGCGGCCATGCTGGGCCAGCCGATCCCGATGCTCATCCCGGAAGTCATCGGCTTCAAGCTGACCGGCGTCCTGCCGGACGGCGCCACCGCCACCGACCTGGTGCTGACCGTCACCCAGATGCTCCGCAAGAAGGGCGTGGTCGGCAAGTTCGTGGAATTCTTCGGCCCCGGCCTCGCCGGCATGACCCTGGAAGACCAGGCGACCATCGCCAACATGGCCCCGGAATACGGCGCCACCTGCGGCTTCTTCCCGGTCACCAAGGCCACCATCGACTATCTGCGCGCCACCGGCCGTGATCCCCACCGCGCCGACCTCGTCGAGGCCTACGCCAAGGAACAGGGCATGTGGGTCGAGGCGGGCGACGCCGAGCCGGTGTTCACCGACACCCTCGAGCTCGACCTGGGCTCGGTCCTGCCCTCGCTGGCCGGCCCGAAGCGCCCGCAGGACCGCGTCCTGCTCTCGGACGCGGCCGCGGAGTTCAAGGCCGCCCTCACCAAGGACTTCGGCAAGACCGGCGAAGAGGCGCGCGTGCCGGTGGCCGGCGAGAAGTTCGACGTCGGCAACGGCGACGTGGTGATCGCCGCCATCACCTCCTGCACCAACACCTCCAACCCCTCGGTCCTGATCGCCGCCGGCCTGGTGGCCAAGAAGGCGGTCGAGAAGGGCCTGAAGGTGAAGCCGTGGGTGAAGACCTCGCTGGCCCCCGGCTCGCAGGTCGTGACCGACTACCTGAAGGCCGCCGGCCTGACGAAGTCGCTCGACGCCCTCGGCTTCAACCTGGTCGGCTATGGCTGCACCACCTGCATCGGCAACTCCGGCCCGCTGCCGGAGGCGATCTCCGAGGCGGTGAACGCCAACGACCTGGTCGCCTGCTCGGTGCTGTCGGGCAACCGCAACTTCGAAGGCCGCGTGAACCAGGACGTCCGCGCCAACTACCTGGCCTCGCCGCCCCTGGTCGTCGCCTATGCGCTCGCCGGCTCGATGAACATCGATCTCGCCACCCAGCCGATCGGCGAAGGCAAGGACGGCAATCCGGTGTTCCTGAAGGACATCTGGCCGACCTCTGAAGAGATCGCGACCCTGCAGCGCAAGCACGTCACCGAGAAGATGTTCGCCACGCGCTACGCCGACGTCTTCAAGGGCGACAAGAACTGGCAGGGGATCAAGGTCTCCGGCGGCCAGACCTACGCCTGGGACATGGGTTCGACCTATGTGCAGAACCCGCCCTACTTCCAGGACATGAAGATGGAGCCGGCGCCGGTCACCGACATCGTCGAGGCCCGCATCCTGGGCGTCTTCGGCGACTCGATCACCACCGACCACATCAGCCCGGCCGGTTCGATCAAGGCGACCTCGCCGGCCGGCGTCTACCTGCGTGAGCGCCAGGTGCCCGCCACGGAGTTCAACTCCTATGGCGCGCGTCGCGGCAACCACGAGATCATGATGCGCGGCACCTTCGCCAACATCCGGATCCGCAACAAGATCACCCCGGAAATCGAAGGCGGCGTGACCAAGCACTTCCCGTCGGGCGACGTGATGTCGATCTACGACGCGGCCATGCGCTACCAGGCCGAAGGCCGTCCGGCGGTGGTCTTCGCCGGCAAGGAATACGGCACCGGCTCGTCGCGCGACTGGGCGGCCAAGGGCACCAAGCTTCTGGGCGTGCGGGCGGTGATCGCCGAGAGCTTCGAGCGTATCCACCGCTCGAACCTGGTCGGCATGGGCGTGCTGCCGCTGCAGTTCACCCAGGACGGCTGGCAGAAGCTGAACCTGACCGGCGAAGAGATCGTGACCATCCGCGGCCTGACCGAACTGGCGCCGCGCAAGCAGCTCACGGTCGAGATGTACCGTCCGTCGGACGGCCGCATCGCCCGCTTCCCGGTCCGCTGCCGCATCGACACCCCGACCGAGCTTGAATACTTTAAGAACGGCGGCGTGCTGAACTACGTGCTGCGCAACCTGGCCCGCTCCGCGGCCTAAGGCGCAAGTGGTTTTCCTCTCTCGCCGAGAGGGGTAGACCATCGCATTGGAAGGGGGCCTGCCGCCCGTGCAGGCCCCCTCTTTCGTCCGCCCCGGTGGTCACGCCTTGTTGAGATCAAAAGCTCAGGGAAGTCCGCTTAAGTGCGCCACGATGCGTAAGGCCGCGCTTTTCTGCCTGCTCCTATGGGCGACGCCCCTCGCCGCGGCCGCCAAGACGCCCGTGGTGGTGGAGCTGTTCACGGCCCAGGGCTGCGCCTCCTGCGGCGAAGCGAACGCCTATGTGGGTAAGCTGGCGCAGCGTGACGGCGTGCTGCCGCTCACCTTTTCCGTCGACTACTGGAACTATCTCGGCTGGACCGACACCTTCGCCAAGCCGGAATTCACCGAGCGTCAGAAGGCGTATGTGGAGCGGCTCGATCTGCGCGAGCCCTATACGCCCCAGGTGGTGATCGACGGCCACGCCCAGGCCGGCGGCCTCCAGACCGAAAAGGTCGAGCGCCTGATCGGCCAGGCGGAGAAGGCCGATCGCGATCCCCCGGACATGGCCTTCATCGGTCCGCGCCGCGTGGACGTCGGATCAGGCCGCGTCCCGCGTGGCGGCGCTGAGGTCTGGCTTGTGCGCTATGACCCGCGCGAGCGCGACGTGGTCGTGAAGAAGGGCGACAATCGCGGCCAGACGGTCTCCCATCACAACGTCGTCCGGGAGATCAAGCGTCTCGGTCCCTGGCGCGGGCGGCCTACCGCCTACCGCCTGCCGCCGTCCGCCGAGGACGGGCTGGAAACCGTCGTCCTGGTTCAGGGCGCCAACGGCGGCCGCATCATCGCCGTGGAGATCAGGGATTAGGCCCGCTCTCCGGCGCCTCGAAGGCGCTGAAGCTTTGAACGGCCGTGCAAGCCGCCCGCCATGGCGCAGATACGACGAAGCCCGCGCGGGAGGGGGGAAATCCGCGCGGGCTCGCAGTGTGGGGGGCTCTATGAAGAAGCGCCGGTTGATCGAAAGCCCACGATCCAGGGGGGCTGGGGGGGCTGTTCAGGATCCGGGACCAGCAGGTTCCGACCAACCGACAGTGAGACTATGGATAGTGGATCAGGCGCGCTAACGACCGAAATAAGGTCATTCCATGGCGCGAGGTTACGGTTCATTTAGATTCCGGCGGCTGCGTGGCGCGTCCGCAACGGCGCCTCCAACTGAGGATTTGTCCCCCGTCGGGATTTGAGGCAGGCTCATCCTGATGGCGCTTGATCCGCAACAGCAGCCTACCCGGACCGCACAGGTCTTTTTCGAGCGCCGAGAGCTCGATCGGCTGCTGGCCCTCTATGGCCGTATGGTGGCTGCTGGCGAATGGCGGGACTACGGCATCGGCGCCTTGAGCGACGCCTGCGTCTTCTCGGTCTTCCGCCGCGCCTCGGAAGCGCCCCTCTACCGCATCGAAAAGCGCCCCGCATTGGCGCGTCGGCAAGGCGCCTGGGCCGTGATCGGCCAGGGGGGCATGGTCCTGCGCCGCGGTCACGAACTGGAGCAGGTGCTCCGCTTCTTCGACAAAGGCCGCTTCAAGGTCGTGGAGTAGGGCTGTCCTTTCTCCCTCGGGGGAGGAGGGCCATCGCATATGGATCTTCTCGATCGCTTCGTCATGGCCGGGCCGGCAAGTCCCGGCCATCCATAGACGCGAAGACTTGTCGAAAACCCTGGCGCGCAAGCCCTGGCTAAACAGGCGGGAAGGCGCCGATGCGTGATCCCCGTCCCGCGAGGGGAAAGGACAAACAAAAACCCCGGCGGTTTCCCGCCGGGGCCGAACTCTCGTTCCGGAACTCAGCGCTTAGCGGCGGTCGCCGAAGATGCTGAGCAGGAATTGGAAGAGGTTGATGAAGTTGATGTAGAGGCTGAGCGCGCCGTAGTTCGTGGCGATCGCCATCGAGCTCTCGTCGCCGCCCATCTCGTAATAGCTCATCTTCAGGCGCTGGGTGTCGTAGGCGATCAGGCCCGCGAAGATGAACACGCCCAGCACGCTGATGATGAAGCCCATCGCGCTGTTTTGCAGGAAGATGTTCACCAGGCTGGCGATGATCAGGCCGAACAGACCCACGATCAGGAAGCTGCCGAAACCGGTCAGATCCTTCTTGGTCGTGTAGCCGAACAGCGACAGGGCGCCGAAGGCCGCCGCCGTGATCAGGAAGGTCGAGAAGATCGAGGCGCCGGTATAGACGAAGGTCAGGACGCCCAGACCCGCGCCGATCAGGCTGACGATGGTCCAGTAAAGGATGCCGGCCGACCGCGGGGTCGGGTTGCGCATGGCGAAGGCGCCGAACAGCATGACGGCCAGCGGCGCGAACGCCACGATCATGCCGATCGGGGTGTAGCCGACCCGGCCGTTCGGAGCGACGCTGAACATCAGGTCGCGAACCGGCGGGAAGCTGCCGGTCAGGAACGCCAGGGCGGCGGAAAGCAGAAGACCCAGCGCCACCTTGTTGTAGACGCCGAGCATGAAAGTGCGCAGACCCGCGTCCACCGACATGTCGGCGCGATCTGCGGGGACCGTGCGCGCGTAGCCGCGGTTATAGTCGCTCATCAGAGACAAGGCCCTTCTAGAAGCGCCCCGAACGGGCGCACCCTCCGAATATCGTGGTCTGCGAGCAATCGTGCAAGGTTGCATCCGTTACGAATTGCGTCAGGACCTCAGCATCCTAGGTCGTCTTCTATGATCCGTCTCTTCGCCGCCCTCGCCATTCCCGAGGACATCGCCGCTGAATTGACCCCTCGGCAGGATCATCTGCCAGGCGCGCGGTGGCGTCCGCCGGAAGCCTTCCACATCACCCTGCGGTTTGCCGGCGACGTGGCCGAGAACGTGGCCGCCGACCTCGATGCGGAGTTGACCACGATCAACGGCGGTCCCCTTGAGCTGTCGCTGAGCGGCGTCGGCGCCTTTGGCGAGGGCGCGGACATTCACGCGATCTGGGCGGGCGTCGAAGAGAACCAGGGCCTGCGCCACCTCGCGCGCGCCTGCGAGGTCGCCGCCCGGCGTGCGGGGTTGAAGCCTGACACTCGGACCTACAAGCCCCACGTCACCCTGGCCTATCTGCGGCGGCCAAATCCGGCCGAGGTCGCAGCCTGGATCCAGGACAACAACCTCCTGCGCACCCCGCCCTTCAGGGTCACCAGCTTCGGTCTCTATTCCAGCTGGCAGTCCGAACAGGGTTCCTGGTACCGCCTGGAGCGCGAGTACCCGCTCTACTGAAGGGGGCCGCGCCACGGCGCTGGCTTCACCCCTCGACCGCGTGGTCCTTCAGCACCCCGAGGGGCACGATGGCGAGGGTTTCCTCGTGCGTCGCCTCCAGCACTACGCGAGGCGCCGCGCCCGCATCCAGCGCCTCCTTCCAGCGCGGCGCGCAGAGGCACCAGCGGTCGCCGGGCTTCAGGCCGGCGAAACCGTATTCCGGCGCCGGCGTGGAGAGGTCGTTGCCGACCAGGCGCGAAAAGGCCAGGAACTCTTCGGTCATCACCGCGCAGACCGTATGCAGGCCCACATCGTGCGGCCCCGTCTCGCAGCAGCCGTTGCGGAAGAAGCCCGTGACCGGATCCAGCGAGCAGGGCTGCAGCTCGCCGCCCAACACGTTTTTGGCGCCAGCGTCATAGCGGGTGGTCATGCCGCCATCCTAGCCCTTATGACTTGCCTCTCGCCATCCTGACGGAGCTCGGAAGCCGTGATTTCAGCCCGGCCGCGCCGCAGCGCGCTCTACATGCCCGCCGTGAACGCACGCGCGATCGAAAAGGCGCGCGAACTGGCCTGCGACGTGGTGATCCTCGACCTCGAGGACGCCGTCGCGCCCGACGCCAAGGACCAGGCCCGGGAACAAGCGGTGAAGGCCGTCCAGGCCGGCGGCTTCGGGCCGCGCGAGGTGGTGATCCGCATCAATGCGCTGGAGACCCCCTGGGGGCGGGAAGACCTCGTCGCCGCCATAGAGGCCAGGCCCGACGCCATCCTCGTGCCGAAGGTGTCCTCCGCCCACGACGTCACGCACTATGGCGCGGCCCAGGCGGCCGGCGTTCCGCTCTGGGCGATGATCGAGACCTGCGCCGCGCTCTTCGCTCTCGACGAGATCGCCGGCGCGGGCGCCGGGCTCGAGGCGCTGGTGGTGGGGACCAACGACCTCGCCAAGGAGATGCGTTGCCGTCTGACGACCGGGCGCCTGGCCCTCGCCGGTCCGCTTTCCATGATCGTGGCCGCGGCCCGCGCCCACGATCTTTCGGTTCTCGACGGCGTCTTCAACGACATCGACGACGAGGCGGGCCTCGCCGTCCAGTGCGGGCAGGGGGTCGAGTTCGGCTTCGACGGCAAGACCCTGATCCATCCCAAGCAACTCGCCGCCGCCAACCAGGCCTTCAGTCCGACGAAGGAGGAGATCGCATGGTCGCAGGCCATCGTCTCGGCCTTCGATTCGCCCGAGAACGCCGCTAAGGGTGTCATTAGGGTTGAGGGGCGCATGGTGGAGCGGCTGCATCTGGCCCAGGCGCGGCGCGTACTCGCCGTAGCCCAGGCCATCGCCGCGGCGTGAGGCGAGATTTGGTTTTTCTGCTGAGAGCATCGATCCTCGCGCTGGTCCTTTGCGGGGCCGGCGCTGTCCAGGCGCAGGACGTGGTGGACCCGATCGGCGCGCTTCTCGATCAGGTGGACGAGGACACCGCCGAGGCCGTGGGCGCCACGCCGCAGTCGCTGGCGCCGCCCGCGCCCCTGCCTCCGCCCGCGCCGCCCCCTGCGCCGTCCCGCCCGGCCCCGACGCCGCCGGCGCAGTCGCCCTTTCCCTATGGCTCGCAACAGGCGCCTCAGCCCTATCGGCCG
>Ga0065721_10000149_pt1 | contig 11682 bp, 11 predicted proteins | sample Mesricmetagenome_FD_59108 | JGI IMG/M metagenome (GOLD analysis project Ga0065721, IMG submission 59108) | Mesophilic microbial community from rice straw/compost enrichment Sample: eDNA_1 v2 (version 2) | ecosystem: Engineered > Solid waste > Grass > Composting > Bioreactor | place: USA: Davis...
ATGAATATGACCGAAGTTTCCTAAACCTATCTCCGGATTGGGCGGTAGTGACTTCCACAGATGCAGATCATTTGGATATTTACGGAGATAAAAATCATATTGAAGAAGGCTTCAGACAGTTTGCTTCATTGGTTCCGGACAGTAAACAATTGTTTATCCGAAAAGGAATTGAGATCGGAAGAAATCACAGAACCTATGCCGTGAATGAAAAGGCAGATTATTATTCAGACAACCTTCGTATGGATTATGATAAGATCTATTTTGATTTTCATACCCCTACGGAAACCATTAAGGATTTTGTCTGGGAAATCCCTGGAATCCATAATGTGGAAAACGCTACTGTTGCCCTGGCTATTCTTCACAATTTAGGAGTAGACTTTGGAACCTTGAAAAAAGCAATTGCCAATTTCAAAGGAATCAAAAGAAGATATACTAAACATATTTATAAAAGCGGTAAAATATATATTGATGACTATGCACATCACCCTACCGAAATCAATGCTGTAATGGGGTCTATCAGAACTTTTTACCCTGATAAAAAGCTTTTGGTGGCATTTCAGCCNCATTTGTTCAGCAGAACCAGAGATTTTGCGGATGGTTTTGCGGAAAGCCTGAGTAANGCAGATGAANTNATCCTGTTGGATATCTATCCTGCAAGAGAACTTCAGGAAAACTTTGAAGGNATTACATCAAGTTGGCTGTTGGATAAAGTGACNTTAGATAAAAAAGAAGGGTCGTCATTATCTGAAGCTTTTGAAAAAATAAAAGAAAAAGACTTCGATATTTTACTCACTGTAGGTGCAGGAAACATCGATACATTATATGACCCGATTTGTGAATGGCTGGAGAAGCAATAAAATAAATTTAACGCAAAGAACGCGATGAAGTTTTAATAAGATGCATTAATTCGTTCGCAAAGGCGTTTCACTCAGCAAATGATAGCTGAGAAAATTATAAAACACAACATGAATGAAATGAAATTTCAAATTTGGTGAATAAAAACAGATTTCTTTGCGATCATAGCGTTAAAAGCAAGATAAAATAAAATGAAAAATAAATACAGAATATTAAAAATTGTTATCACGGTGATCATCTTAGGATGTCTGCTGAGCTTCTCGTTGAAGAGATTCAGTGGCCAGAAGATCACGGATAATAAAATTTCTGTAAAAATGAATGAAAAAACTCCGGTGTACTTCATTGATGAAAAAGACATCAAGGACATTGTAAAAAAAGAAAACCCCTCCGGTAAAGTAGGTAATCTCAACATTCCCGCACTGGAAAAGAAAATCAATGCGCTTCCTGCTGTGGACAGTGCCAATGTGTATCTGAACCTGAACGGAAAGCTCAATCTGGATATCAAACAGAGAGTTCCTGTATTCAGACTGAACAAAAACGGAAGAGATTTCTACGTAGATGAAAAAGGTGTGGAGTTCCCTATTTCAAAAACGTATTCACATCCGTGTATGCTGGTAACCGGGGATGTAAAANCAGATGAATATCAAAAGCTGGCGGAGCTGGTCGCAAAGATCGATAAAGACGATTTCAGCAAAAAATATTTCATCGGAATCTCAAAATATAAAGACAGCTACAATCTCCTGACCAGTGAAGGAAACTATAAAGTAGAGATCGGGGATCTGGACAATATTGAATTTAAAGTAAAAGGTTTTAAAGCATTTGTGGAAAAATACCTGGTCTATCAGGATCCTCAAAAGTACAAAATGGTTTCTGTGAAATACCAGAACCAGATNGTTACCACTTTGAATCCTTATTTTAAAGAAAATGACAGTATTTTAAAAGCGGGACATAAAGAATTGGCGGCNACCGTTACTGCTCCGGCAGCGAAAAAGGCAGAAGCCAAGCCCGTCGCAACAGAGGTGAGGAAAGCAAGTCNTNCAACNCCGAAACCGAAAGAAAATACAAAGCCTAAAACGGCAGCAAAACCAAAAGAGACAAAAACCACAAAAGAGAAAAGTCAGGCTGCAAAGCCTAAAGCAAAAATTAAAATAGAATAAAAAATCAAATCGATATACACAATGGAAAATCAAGAGTATTCAGTAGGTCTGGACATCGGGACAACGAAGATTGTCGCGATTGTCGGAAGGAGGAATGCACACGGGAAGATAGAAGTTCTCGGTGTTGGTAAGGCCAAAAGTCTTGGGGTTCACAAAGGTATTGTGAATAATATTTCGCAAACCATCAGTTCAATCAAAGCGGCTGTAGCAGAAGCACAGTCCAGCGCAGGAGTTCCTATCCGTAAAGTTACGGTAGGTATTGCAGGAAAACACATCCGTTCACTGCAGCACTCGGATTATATCATGCGTGAAAACCCGGACAAATTCATTACAGACGACGACATTGAAGCATTAAAAGACCAAGTAAAAAAACTGGTGATGCTTCCGGGAGAAGAAATTATCCATGTTCTTCCTCAGGAGTATAAGGTAGATTCCGAAGGTGAGATCCAGGAACCTATCGGTATGCACGGAAAACGTTTAGAAGCCAACTTCCACGTAGTTGTAGGACAAATGGGCAGTATCCGAAACATTGCAAGATGTGTGAGAGAAGCCGGTCTCGAAATGGAAGCCTTAACATTAGAACCATTAGCATCTTCAGAAGCTGTTCTTACCAAAGAAGAAAAAGAAGCCGGAGTTGCTATCGTGGATATTGGTGGTGGTACTACGGATATCGCTATTTTTAAAGACAATATCATCCGTCATACATGCGTGATCCCCTATGGCGGCGGAATTATAACAGAAGATATCAAAGAAGGCTGTTCCATTATAGAAAAGCACGCAGAGCAACTGAAAGTGAAATTCGGTTCTGCGGTGCCTGAACTGGAAAAAGACAGCACATACGTTACCATTCCTGGACTTCACGGAAGACCGGATAAAGAAATTTCCCTGAAAACCCTTGCGCAGATCATCAATGCGAGAGTGGAGGAGATCCTTGAAATGGTAAATACAGAATTAAAAGCCTATGGCGCCTTCGAACAAAAGAAAAAACTGATCGCGGGAATTGTTCTGACAGGTGGTGGTTCCAACCTGAAACACCTTCGTCAGCTTGCCAATTATACAACCGGATTCGACAGCAGAATTGGTTTTGCCAATGAATACATTGCCAACGATAAAAACCAATATCTTAAAGGTCCTGANTTTGCAACTTCCATCGGATTATTAATGGAAAGCTTAAAGATCAGGGATAAAAGACAGAATACGGAAGTTGAAGAACCTGTTCAGGAAAAAGTTCAAACTGAAACAGTAACTGCTGTTGAAAGCCAAACAGTTGTTCAGCAAGCTCCGGTTCAGGAACAGGAACCTGTAAACGAACAGACCGACAACAAAAAAGCGGCAAGATTAACTTTCGGTCAGTCGCTTATGGAAAAAGTAAAAAAATTCTTTGAAGAAGTTGAATAAAAAAATATAAATGATGAATGGTAATTGATGAATGATTTTCTCATCAACTATCAAAAGTCAATTATCAATTATAAAAATTATAATTATGGAAAATATAGGAACACAAGGATTTTCATTTGACCTGCCAAAAGGGAATTCATCAATCATAAAAGTAATTGGTGTTGGAGGCGGTGGAAACAACGCACTAAAGCACATGTACGAAAAAGGGATTCACGGAGTGGATTTCGTGATCTGTAATACAGACGCTCAGACTTTGGACAATAACCCCGTTTCCAATAAAGTTCAGTTAGGAACTTCTATCACGGAAGGTCTTGGAGCCGGAGCAGATCCTGAAGTAGGAGAAAAATCAGCGATCGAAAGTATCGAAGAGATCAAAGCAGCTATGGGACAAAACACCAAAATGGTTTTCATTACTGCAGGAATGGGTGGTGGAACCGGAACAGGTGCAGCTCCCGTGATCGCTAAGGTGGCTAAAGATATGGGAATTTTAACGGTGGGAATCGTTACCGTTCCTTTCAGTTTTGAAGGAAAAAGAAGATTGGAACAGGCTGAAAACGGTCTTGAAAAATTAAGAAATAATGTTGATTCATTAATTGTCATCAACAATGACAAACTAAGACAGCAATTCGGGAACCTTGGATTCAAACAAGGGTTCTCAAAAGCCGATGAAGTTTTGACCAATGCCGCAAAAGGAATGGCTGAAGTTATTACAGGTTACTTTGATGTTAATATCGACTTCAGAGATGCTAAATCTGTGCTTCAAAACTCAGGTACAGCTCTAATGTCTACCGGAACCGCTTCAGGTGAAAACAAGGCAGAAGAAGCGGTGAAAAAAGCATTGGATTCCCCATTATTGAATGATAATAAAATTACCGGTGCTAAAAACGTACTATTGCTGATCAGAAGTGGTGCGGAAGAAGTAACCATGGACGAGATCGGTATCATCATGGATCATATTCAGAAAGAAGCAGGAAATACGGCAGATATCATCTTCGGGGTGGGTACGGATGAAGAGTTGGGAGATTCTGTAAGCGTTCTTGTTATTGCTACGGGTTTTTCTAATGATCATCAAAAATATTCCGGTCCAACTGAAAAAATCAGAATCGGGTTGAATGATGCTTTGGAAACTCCGAAGGCTTCACCTTTTAAAACAAGAGAAGAAAGAGAGGTTTCTCCTGAACCTACACATGATTTCGGAGGAAAAAACCTGTTCAGACTGGATGATGAGGATACAGAAACGCCACAGTTCAAAGTGACGTCTACTGAAAAAAAAATGATTGTTGAAGAAGAAGAGGTTACTACGGAAATCAAATTCTTTGATAGAGAGGAAGATACATTAGACAACCCGGTACAAAGCTGGAGAAATGAAGAACCTCAGCAGGAAGCCTTCAATTTATTCTCATTTGATGAGGAAGGAGCAGAAAACGGAAATGATCTGGAAATACAGTCTTTCTCTTTTGAAACAGAAGAAAAGAAAGAGGAGCCTAAAACAGAAACTTTCCAAAGCTTTTATCAGGAAGAAAAACCTGTTGAATTCAGCTTCTTTGTAAATGAGCCGGTAAATGAACCAAAAGCTGACTTCGGACAGCCAAAGGCAGAGTTTACGACTCCTGCTAACATTGTTGAAGAGCCTGTTCAGAAAACAGAAAGTTTCTTTCAGCCTGTAAAAGAGGAGCCTAAAATTGAAGAAAAACCTGTATTTGAAAACAGAATTGAGGTTGAAACTCCGAAACCTGCAGAAAGCGAGTTCACATTTGTGAATAAAACAGTGGACAACGACAGAGTAATGGAAAGAAGAAATAAATTAAAAGAATTCAATTCCCGTTACCAGAGCTTCGACGCTGTGAATGAGTTTGAGTCTATCCCTGCTTTCAAAAGAAAGAATATTTCTATTGACGGAACTAATGCTTCAGATCACAGTATCAACACTTATTTGTCTGAAAACAACGGTTCTATGCAGATCAGAGAAAACAGGTTTTTAAACAAAGATGTTGACTAAATAATGTAACAATGTATCAATCTAGTAATGTAGCAATGTTGTCCGTTTATAGTTATTGGTACATTGATACGCTTTTACATTGGTAAATTAATTAAAATGAGTTTAGAAAATACAATCAACGAAGCTATAAAAACAGCAATGAGAGAAAAGGACAAAGTAGCCTTAGACTCTTTACGTGCTGTAAAATCACAGATCTTATTGCTGAAAACCGAAGCTAAGGGCGCAGAAATCTCTGAAGAGCAGGAAATTGCTATTCTTCAGAGAATGGTTAAGCAACGTAAGGATTCTTACGACCAGTTTTCTGCACAGGGAAGACAGGATCTTGCTGAAGTAGAAGAAGCCCAGATGAAAATTATTGAGCAATTTTTACCTAAGCAGCTTACTCCTGAAGAACTTGAGCTTGAGATCAGAAAAATTATTGGAGAAACCTCATCCCACTCTATCAAGGATTTGGGAAAAGTAATGGGAGTTGCTTCAAAAGTATTAGCAGGAAAATCAGACGGAAAAAGTATTTCCGAAATGGNGAAAAAGCTGCTATCATANGAGTTCCGGGTCGGATATTCAATGCTTAANTCATAACTTGTATATCTTTTTAACCCGTTTCTCNAACAACCAGGGATATTCAACCTTTGCATATCGATTTGATTAAAGAAGCCCGAAACTGTCGTTTCGGGCTTCATTTTTTTATCCAGAGAGATTATTTATTTCATGTAGAATAAATTCTCATTCAATTGAGGGAACTCAAATAGTTTTTTTTCATGGGTTTTAGAATCGTTTCAAAATTAGCAAAAATATATGATTATTAATATTTTGTAAATATGTTTTTTTTATTATAGATACAGCTTTAACAATTAAAATACCATTCTTTATTTCATTCTATGATAGAACCAATAGTTTTTATAAATTGACAAAAAATAAATATTTGCTTAACTTTGTAAAGATTAAAACAACAAGAAATGTATCCAACAGACTTAGTAATGCCNATGAAGGCTGAACTTACAGATAAAGGCTTCGAAGATTTAACAACGCCTTCGCAGGTGGAAGAAGCTTTAAAACAATCAGGAACTACCCTACTGGTAATCAATTCCGTATGCGGATGTGCTGCAGGAGCAGCAAGACCGGGAGTTGTTTACTCTTTAACAGGAGATAAAAAACCTGATCATTTAACCACTGTTTTTGCGGGNTATGACACAGAAGCCGTAGCAGAAGCCAGAAAACATTTGGCTCCATTCCCTCCAAGCTCACCATGTGTAGCGCTTTTCAAAGACGGAGAATTGGTTCATATGCTGGAAAGACATCATATCGAAGGAAACCCTGCAGGAGCTATTGCAGCGAATCTACAGGCNGCTTATGATGAATATTGCTAAGGAATAATAATCCTTTACATACAACCGTTACAGAAATGTAGCGGTTTTTTCATTTTATCACCTGTAAAATATTCTCTGAAAAGTCAAATATCATTATATTTGAAAATGGCAACGAAAGCACTTTTCAATACTGTGGTTAATTGGTTTATCCGACAGAGGATAGATCAGATCCAGAATTTCATGAACCATCCTATTGAAACACAGAAAGGCATCTTATTTTCCCAATTGTTTCACGCTGAAGATACTGAATACGGGAAAAAGTATGGTTTCAATTCGATTTCCAGCTATCAGGACTTTAAAAATAAAGTTCCTATTGTTACCTATGAAGATTTTGAACCTTATATAGAAAAAGCAAGGCAGGGACAAAAAGATATCAGCTGGCCCGGCTATATCAAGCATTTTGCCAAATCTTCCGGAACAACCAATGCCAAAAGTAAGTTCATCCCTATTTCTGCCGAAAGTCTTGAATACTGCCACATGAAAGCGGGAAAGGATATGGTTTCCATTTACGCAAATAACCATCCGGAAAACCAGCTTTTCACCAATAAAAACTTACGTCTTGGTGGAAGTTCCGAACTATATGCGGATTTTAACACTAAATTTGGGGATCTATCTGCTATTTTAATCGATAATCTTCCATTTTGGGTAGAGATCACCACCACTCCGAGTAAAAAGGTTTCCCTGATGTCCGAATGGGAAAGCAAGCTGAGAGCGATCATTTCTGAAGTTAAAAATGAAGATGTAGGAAGTATTTTAGGTGTTCCGAGCTGGATGATGGTGCTTCTGCAAAGGATATTAAAAGAAACGGATATTGAAAACATCTCAGAACTATGGCCCAATCTGGAAGTATTCTTCCATGGCGGGATCAGTTTCAAGCCTTACAGGGAACAATACAGGAAAATTATCGGNAAAGACATCAATTATTATGAGATCTACAATGCTTCTGAAGGCTTTTTCGGTATTCAGGACCGATCTGATAGCGATGAAATGCTTCTGATGCTTGATTACGGGATTTTCTATGAATTTATTCCGATGGATCAGTTCCATTTTACCAACCCGAAAGTAGTCAGTCTTGAAGATGTGGAAATCGGGAAAAATTATGCCATGGTTATTACGACCAATGGAGGTTTATGGAGGTATTTAATTGGAGATACTGTTGTCTTCACTTCTACCAATCCCTTCAGGATCAAAATTTCCGGAAGGACAAAACATTATATCAATGCTTTTGGAGAAGAACTGATGATCACCAATGTAGAAACTGCGCTTGCCAAGGCNTGTGAAGAAACGGGTGCGTGCATAACGGATTTTACAGGGGCTCCTGTTTTCATGAAAGAAAATGAAAGTGGTGCCCACGAATGGATTTTTGAATTCAGCAACAATCCGGATGATCTGGAAAAATTCATTGATGCTTTTGATGAAAACCTGAAAGCCATTAACTCGGATTATGAAGCGAAAAGGTATAACAATATGACGTTGAAAAGACCNATTGTACATATGGCAAAGCCTAATTTGTTCTATCATTGGNTAGAATCCAAAGGAAAACTTGGTGGTCAGAATAAAGTTCCAAGATTAAGCAATGACAGGGAGTATATAGATCCTTTATTGGAAATGAATAAATAAAAAACCGCAGAAATTCTGCGGTTTCTTTTATCTTTTAAGGTCTTCTTTCAGCTTTTTGGCTCCCTCTTCTACCTTTTCAGCNCCTTTTGCGGCGGCATTCTTTACATCTTCACCAATTTCCTTTGCTCCGGTTTTAATGTCTTTTCCGGCTTTATTAAGCCCTTCTTTTGTTTTCTGAGCGGCTTCATCAATGGTATTACCTGCTTCATCCACTTTGATTTTAACATCCTCTTTCACCTTGATGATTTTTGAAGTATCAACACCTGATGAATATTCAGTTACGGTTGTTGTGGTGACAGATCCGTCAGGATTTTCTGTTCTTGTTGTGGATTTAGTACAGGAAACCGTTAAGACCGAGGTCATTACTGCTGTTAAAATGTAATTTTTCATATTTATATTTTTTGGAATTTTTATTCTGCTTTTATTTCTCCGGAAGCAGCAGGTTCTGCTAATTTCTGTTGTTCTCTCTCCTCTTCCAGTTTCTTTTTATTCTCTTTTTCCAGTTCTTCTTTAAGTTTCTTTTCCTGCTCCTGAAGCTTTAATACTTCTTTTATGGAATCCTGATATTTTTTAGAAGACTTTCTGATCTGCTCCACAATATCCACAGAAGTAGCTCCCGGCGAAAAAGAATCTATGGCAACAGTATCATAATGTGGTTTTATTACTTCTTCTACATTTCCGCTCACCTGTTCTTTTTTAGAACATGCGGTTAACAAAATACCCAAAACAAAACTTACAGATAATACATTTTTCATGGGAACTAATTTAGAAGAAATTCCGCAATTACAGGATAGTGATCTGATAATTTTACGGAATGATCTACTTTATAACTTAATGGAGTTATGGATTTAGAACTGAAAATATAATCCAGTCTCAGAGGAACTTTATAATCATGAAAGCTGCTTGATATCCCATTTCCTGCCGCTAAAAATGCATCCTGAAGGTCTTTTCCGAGATTATAATATTCATAGGAATTGGGAACAGAATTGAAATCTCCTGCTAAAATCACCGGATAAGGTGAAAGATCAATCGCTTTCCTGATCTTTTTGATCTGTTCTTCGTGAGCCTGAAAAGTAGGGACCATATGTGATAAAAGAGTGTCGATCTTCCCTTTATCTTTGAGTTTTTTCAATTCAAACATAGATTTATGCAGCCTGAATGGTTCGAGATAAACATTGACCACTCTAACGATCTTTCCGCAAACATCAATATCAGCATAAAAAGAATTTCCTCTGGATTTATCTTCTATAAGTTCTGCATGTCTTACGATACGGTGTTTTGTCTTTAAAATAACGGTGGGGTATTTTATCAGATCCTGTCGCAAGGCTCTGTTTGTATCTCTTTCCTGAACCAGAATAATATCTGCATCCTGAGCCCGGATATACTTCTTCACCCGATCCCATCCAAAGCTGCCGTATTGTACATTGAAGGTCAACACTTTGAGATCTCCTTTGGATTGAGCTTTTTTGGATTGGGGTGAAAAATTCACCCATCTCCTGACCGGATTGTAAAAAAGCAACATACTCGCCGCAAATGCAATCGCAAACTTCTTCTTTTTAAATATCCAAAATAGGGTAAGCACAACGTGTAAAACGATCAGATAAGGGAAACCCAGAGAAAGAAGATTCACTCACCCATTCTATTGGGCGGAATCCATGCATTTCCCAATGTGCAGAGTAATAATACAATAACGGATATATGAAAAAACAGCAATATCTGGTTCAGCTTCATGAAAAACATTCTTGGTTTCGCTTGATTTTAGCAAAAATCTTACCAAGTTCCTGGCTTTTAACTAACTTTAAGATAATTATTTTTCAATTTTGAAAGTTGCCATTACCGGATAGTGATCTGATAACCTTACAGATCTGTCGACATGATAGCTTGTAGCTTTAAGGGTTTCCGATGAGAAAATATAGTCTATCCTTAAAGGAAATTTATAATCATGGAAACTTGTTGCGCTTCCGTTTCCTGCATGGACAAAAGCGTCTTTTAAGCCTTCAGATATATGATAGTATTCATATGAGCTGGGAACGGAATTTAAATCTCCCGCAAGAATTACAGGATAGGGTGAATTTTCAATAGCTTTTGTGATAGGTTCTATCTGTTCCTGATGTTTTTTAAAGGTCGGAACAAGCCTTCTTAGCACGTCCTTCAGTTTCTTTTCGTCTTCCTCGCTGTTTCCTTCCAGCTTCACCATACTTTTTTCAAACTTAAACGGCTGAAGGTAAACATTAATAATACGAAATATTCTTCCTTTTATTTCAATATCGGTTTGACCGGCATAAGCGTTATTGGTTTCATAATCACTTTCAATCAGATTCTTCTGATCAATGATTTTATATTTGGAAAACGTAGCGACAAGCAAATTCTCGCTCTTGTGTTCCAGTCCTTTGAAATGATAATCTTTAGGGCTGTATTCCTGAAAAAGAACAAGATCTGCATCCAAACTGTTAATATAATCCTCAATATTATTCTCTCCATATTTCCCTCCTTTCACATTGAAAGAAACCACCTTCAGATCGAAATCTCCTTTTTGTCCGGAACTGTAATTGATCCATCTTTTTACCGGGTTTGTGAAGATTAATGCCAATAAAAGGAATACTATCGTTCTTTTTTTCCAGTTAAACAACCAAAAAAGCGTTAACAATATATAACTCCCGATGAGTAAAGGAAATCCTAAAGCCAATATGTTAAACCCTGGGAATATTTTAGGGGGAATGTATGCATTGAGCACCACTCCAAGCAAAAGGCAGAATATGCCAATATGCAGTATTAATAGTATGAGACGTACAATTTTCAAGAAAATATTAATTGAATCTGTATAAATGTTTTTTCCAGTTCCTTGCCAAAAGCCAACCTACCAAAGCTCCTCCCACGTGCGCTAAATGAGCTATTCCTCCTACATTCCCCGAAACTCCTAAAAAGATGGAAACAACCACTACAATGGGTAACAAATACTTCACTTTTATTGGGATAGGAATGAACATCATCATGATTCTGGCTTCTGGGTATAGTGTGGCAAAGGCAGCCACAACTCCGAAGATGGCACCTGAAGCTCCGACCATTTTACTTACCAATCCGATATATAATCTTACAGCATCTTCATTAGTTACATAAGGAAAGTCTCCTAACTCAAATTTGCTCAGATCTGCTTTTGCATAGATTTCTGAAATATTTATATTGGAGTCAGCGAGTGCTGTTGTCAATTGCTGAATTTCATATACATTCCACAAATTGAATAAAACAAAAGACCCCTAAACCCACTTAAAAAATACAGGAATCAGGT
>Ga0065721_10052539_pt1 | contig 11681 bp, 9 predicted proteins | sample Mesricmetagenome_FD_59108 | JGI IMG/M metagenome (GOLD analysis project Ga0065721, IMG submission 59108) | Mesophilic microbial community from rice straw/compost enrichment Sample: eDNA_1 v2 (version 2) | ecosystem: Engineered > Solid waste > Grass > Composting > Bioreactor | place: USA: Davis...
CCATTGCTCGGTGCGGACGGAAAAGTTTACGCCGTTGCACAAGGCACGTTGGCAGTCGGCGGTTTCGTCGGCGGCAACGGCACAGCCAGCGTGCAAAAGAATCATCCGACCGTTGCGCAGATTTCCGGCGGCGCTTTGGTGGAACGAGAAATTCCGACCGAAATCGTCCGCAACAATTTCGTGGAATTGCTGCTCCGCGAACCGGATTTCACGTCCGCAGCTCGCATGGCAGCAGCCATTAACGCGGTGTTCACCAACAGCGCCGAAGCGGTCGATTCGACTTCCGTGCGGGTGAATGTGCCGACCGAGTTTGCGCAGAATCCAGTGCCGTTTATTTCATTGGTTGAAACAATCGAAGTTCAACCCGATGTGCCGGCACGCATCATCGTCAACGAACGAACTGGAACGATCGTCGCAACATCCCGCATTCGCATTTCGCCCTGCGCGGTGTCACATGGCGAACTGACCATCTCCATCGCAAACACGGATCAGGTGTCGCAACCGAATCCGTTCAGCGAACGCGGTAACACTGCCATTACTACGGCGACCGACACGAAGGTGAACGAGAAGCAAGGCCAGTTCATCACACTGAGCGAGATGCCGACGATTGAAAAAGTCGCCGCGGGTTTGAATGCGATCGGCGTTACGCCGCGCGACATGATGGCGATATTTCAGGCGATGAAACAGGCCGGTGCGTTGCAGGCGGAACTCATTATGCGTTAATCATGAATATCTCCGCTTTCCAACCCAATCTGCGCCCGGTCGAAACTCCGCTCGAACAACTCGAGCGGCAACCGAAACTCGGTGACGCACAAAAAATCGCCGAAGTGAGTCGGCAATTTGAAGCCGTGTTGTTGCGGCAGATTCTTTCCGACGCCACGAAGAACATGTTTGGCAGCGCCGATGGTGAAGAATCGGCTACCAAAGGAATTTATCAGGACATGGTTACCAACAGTCTGGCCGAAAGTATGAGTCGGTCCGGTGGGTTGGGCCTGGCCACAGTGATCGCAAAACAACTCCAGATCGAATCCAACTCCGTCCCTGCGCCGGAATCCGGTGCCCCCAACGTATGAACGACGCCCTTGAGAAATTGATCCAGGCTCTGCGCGAAGAACTGCAGCAATACGGCGAAATGCTCGCGCGCCTCGACTTGCAACAGGAGCACGCCATCAGTCGGCGCTCGGAAGACTTGTTGCAGGCCACCGCCGAAATCGAAGTGCAAAGCCAGGTGATCAAATCCGCCCGGCAAGCGCGCATCGAATGCCAGGCTGCTGTCGCCGAAGCGCTCGGTCTCGCGAGCGACGCCACCTTTGCCGATCTGATTCCGCTGTTACCGGCGGATTATCGTCCGCTCGTCTCCGCCCTGGTGCAGGAGAACAACGAATCGCTCGGCCGCATTCATCAGCGGTCGCGACAGAATCACATTTTACTGTGCCGTTCACTGGAGTTAATGAGCCGGTTGCTCGGCAATCTGATGCCCGGCACGCATAACCCCGTTTACACGGACAAAATGAACGTCAGCAATGGCGCGTTCCCGGCTCACGCCGTTTATCAGGCGATTGGCTAAAATTTATGCTCGGACTGTTCGGCACCTTGAATCTCGCGGCGCGCTCTATGAGCACGCAACGCGCGGGCGTGGAAATCGCGGGCCAAAACCTGGCCAACGTGAACAATCCCGCTTATGCGCGTCAGCGGGTGGCGATTGCGACGTCAATGTCCATCGTCACCGCGGCGGGCATTCAAGGCACCGGTGCCGATGCGATCGAAATCACGCAGTTGCGTAACGCGATTCTGGATAACCAGATTCAGGCTGAAGCCAGCAATCGCGGTGCGTTAGCCGCGCGTCAGCTTGCGTTGCAATACGGCCAAGCCGCTCTCGGAACGCAGATTGACACCACGTCCACTGCGGGCATCACCGGCGGCAACAGTCTCGCCGAAGGCCTCAGCAATCTGTTCAACGCGTTCCAGAGCCTCTCGACGAATCCCACTTCGATGGCTGAGCGCCAGACGTTGTTGATGAAAGCGTCCAGTCTCGCGTTGCAGTTCAATCAGCTGGATACGCGACTGGACAATCTTGCAGCGTCACTCAACACCACCATCGGCGCAGAAGTCGCCAGCGCGAATCAATTGCTCACCGACATTGCGCGGTTGAACGACATGATTCGCACCGCAGAAATTACGTCCGGTGCGACCGCAAACGATTTGCGCGACACCCGCCAGGCGCGCATCGAAGAACTGGCAAAGTTTGTAAATTTAGACATCACCACGGATGCGAGCGGGGCATTGAACATCTCCATCGGTGGCGTGGATATGGTGTCCGGACAACAACGACTCGATTCGTTGGAAGCTTACGACGCAGGCGGCGGCCAGATCCTGTTGCGCGCTGCGACCGCCGGCACTCCGCTGGCCATTACGGGCGGCAGTATTCAAGGCACGATTGAAGCGCGCGATGTCGGAATTGGAAATCTCCGCGCCAGCATCAATTCACTTGCCGCGGCTTTGATCACCGAAGTCAACGCCGTGCACAGCGTGGGATTCGGCCTGACAGGCGGGACGGGTGAAAATTTCTTCACCGGCACGAACGCTGCCGACATCGGCGTCAATGCAGCGTTGCTGGATGATCCATCACTCGTGCAAGCAGCGGGAGTTTCCGGCGCACCCGGTGATAATCAAGTGGCGCTCGCGCTCGCGCGTCTCGCCCAAACGAAACATCCGGCGCTGAACGATCAAAGTTTCAATCAGGCGTACAGCCAGACTGTGGCTGCGTTCGGTCAGGAATTGGCTACCGTCAACACGCAACTCGGCGATCAGCAGGCCATCGAAAATATGTTGCTGCGCCAGCGCGATGCGTTGGGTGGTGTTTCGCTGGACGAGGAAATGACTGATTTAACGCGATTTCAAAAGGCCTTTGCCGCGTCGGCCCGGTTGGTCACCGTGGTGGATGAAATGCTGGAAACCGTGGTGAACCTGAAACGATGATCGGCCTATAACTGATAACCCAGCCACTTGAAGCACTATGCGCGTTTCTGCCAACACATTCTCCGACACGCTGATCACGCAACTGAGCCAATTGGCCGTACGTCAACAGAAGTTGCAGGCCCAGGCGGCCACAGGGCAACGCGTGCGATTGCCGGAAGACGACCCGATCGCGCTGCGTCGCGTGCTCGACCTGCAAAACGATTACAGCACGAACTCTCAGTTCACGGAGAACATCGCGCGCCAACTTGAACTGGCTCAAGCGTCGTTCGACAGCATCAAAGCGCTGAAAACCATTTCTGATCGCGCCAGCGAAATTGCCACGTTGGCTGACAGCCTCAAATCAACTCCTGAATTGCAGGCCTACGCCACGGAAATCACCGAAATGATCAAGCAGGCCGTGCATGTGCTGAACGGTTCGCATCGCGGCGATTATCTTTTTGGCGGCACGCAGACGGATCAACCGCCTTACACCATGACGCTCGACGCCAACGGAAACGTGACGGGCGTGACGTTCCAGGGAAATCTCGACATCCCACAGGTGGAAATTTCCAACGGCGTGCTGGCTTCGAGCCAGGTAATTGGCGAGAACAGCACCGGCACTGGCCCGCGCGGCCTCGTTGCGGACAGTCGTTCGGGCGCTGATTTATTGAATCATCTGATTTCGCTGCAAAACAATTTGCTGTCCGGCAACGTTGCATTGATTGCGTCCACCGACCGCCCCAATCTGGCGCGTGACGAAGACAATCTGCTGTATCACATCAGTTCCAACGGTGCGATTCAGGCGCGCTTGGAAACAACGCGCAAGCTCAACGAGCAACACAATCAATCCGTTGAATCGCAGGTGTCCCGGGAAGTGGATGCGGACCTGGCGCAAACGCTCGTAAAGTTGACTCAGACTCAAACCGCATACGAAGCCGCACTCCAAAGCGGCGCCCGCGCGCTGAATCTTTCCTTGCTCGATTACCTCCGATAACAACCGGTCAGGGAGACTTCGGCGTTATCTCACCGCGAACGGGCAGATGGGCGAATCGCGCGACGGCTTCAGTGCGAGAACGCACGTGTAATTTTTCGTAAATGCGCCGGATGTAGGTGTTCACTGTGGGCACCGCGACGTTCAACGTATCCGCGATTTCCTTGTAGAGAAAGCCCTGCGCGAGTAATTGCAGAACTTCATTCTCACGGGTTGAAAGTTCCGCGACGGCGGGTTGTGGCGGCGCCACCTGATGGAATGCTTTCACGACTTTGCGGGCAATGTTGGTCGTCATCGGGGAACCTCCGGCATGGACGTCACGCAACGCGGCGACCAGTTCCGCCCGCGAGGTGCGTTTGAGCAAATAACCGATCGCGCCCGCTTGCAACGCCTGAAAGATGTGATCGGAATCTTCGTAAACGGTCAGCATCACGAACTGCGTTTCCGGAAGTAAAACTTTCAGACGGCGCACACATTCGACGCCATTCATGCCAGGCAGGTTGATATCCATGAAGACAACTTTCGGCTCAAGCGACGGCAAGGTCGCAAGTGCGTCTTCAGCGGATTCGTGATCGCTGATACACTTGAAACCCTCAGTGCGATTCACCCAATCGGCGAAAATCTCGCGGGCTTTGCGATCGTCTTCCACGATGGCAACTTTAATGGACATTTTTCTCATCGTATCAGTCTTCAGGTTGGAGCGACGAAGGCAAATTTTGATGACAAGACAATTGACAATTCACTCATTGACTGGTGGCCGCTCCTGTTAACGGCACGAAAAAATCTACGCTCGTGCCGACGCCGGGTTCACTGTGCAACCGACTCCGTCCGCCGATGCGTTGCAAGCGCCTTTGCATGTTGGGAAGACCATTGCCAGCGGCAGGACGATGGTCGGCACGGCGGGATGCTTTATCAATTTCACGGTTGCTAAAACCGGTTCCGTTGTCGGCCACGATGAATCGCAATCCGTCGGGTAGAAGTTCCAGGGTCAATCGCACTTCATTGGCGCGAGAATGTTTTACCACATTGTTCAATGCTTCCTTGCAGGCGAGGAACAGATTGTGACGCACTTCAGAACGCACCGAAATATCCGGCAACTGCAACGGCATCGCGAGGCGACAGCGAATGTTGGCCGTGCTAAGGAAATCTTGCGCGAAACGCGAGATGTAGTTCGTGAGAGATTCCAATGTGTCATGCCGCGGATTGACCGCCCAGACGATTTCATCCATTGAGCGCGTCAATTCCCGCGTAGTGGTGATGATTTGATCGAGATTCATCGCCGCCCGCTGCAGATTTTCGAGATCGCCCGCCGTGGATTCGCTCAGCAAACCAATTCGCGTCAGACTCGCGCCGACTTCGTCGTGAATATCCTGCGCAATGCGGGAACGTTCGCGTTCGAGTGCCCGCTCGCGCGCGATATTTTCCAACTTACGCCGATGGCGACGACGCGACACCGCGTAAACGAGTCCACCAACCAGCGCACAACTGCTGATGGCGAGCGCGGTTTTGAACCACAACGTCTGCCAGAAATACGGCAACACGCGAATCGCCAGCGCATCACCGGATTCATTCCACAAACCGTCGCTATTGCACGCCGTAACGCGGAACGTGTAATTGCCCGGCGGGAGAAAACTGTAGTTCACGCGGCGACGTGAGCCCGCTTCGGTCCATGCCTCATCTACGCCATGGCCTTCGAGGCGATAACGAAATTGCACGCGTTCGGGCGAAGTGAAACTCAGACCGGTGAAGGAAATCTCAAGTTGGCGACGGCCTGGCGCTAGTTCGATTTGACGTTGTGCCGCTGGCGCGGAGGAAATCGGTTTAACGGTCACATTGGTGGAAGGCTCGGCGGCGTGCGTATCGACGAGAATTTCTTCAATCCAGACGGGCGGTCGCACGAGATTAGGCTGAGCGGCTTGAGGCGAAACCATCGCAATACCACGGGCCGTGGAAAAACAAAGTTGCCCTTCCGGCGTGCGGAAACCCGATGGCGTAAATCCTCCCGTGCCGGCGAGCGTGCTCAAACCTTCCGCCATTCCGTAAGCGAGCACGTTGAGACGAGTAGCTTTACCGTCCGCGCAATCGTTGAGTTCCTGTTTGCTCACGCGAAAAAGTCCAGCAGGTGAATTGCACCAGAGATTTCCGAGGTCGTCCTCTCTCAGCGAGTAGATGATATTAGCAGGCAAACCTTGCGCCGTCGTGATGGCGCGGAATTCGCCATTGTGATAACGACAAATTCCCATGTCCAACATGCCAATCCACAGTGTGCTGTCGGATTCGGCGTAGAGCGACAAAACGAAATTACCGGGTAAACCGTCGCTGATACGAAACGTTTTAAATTCATTGTTGTGCCAACGGCCCAGACCCGAACCCTGAGTGCCAATCCAGAGTTCGCCGTTAACGCCGGCTGCTATGACGCGCACATCTCCAGCCGCCGCACCACCAAAGCGCGCCAGCGATTCAAATTTCCCATTGTGCAACCGCGCCAATCCTGCACCCGTTCCGATCCACATCGTTCCATCAGGCGATTCGTAGAGTGCAGTCACCGGGTCGGAGAGCGGGACCAGATTGGTTTGTACGATGAATTCATTATCGATCAGGCGAAACAACCCTCCCCCCCACGTACCCGCCCAGACATCGCCACGACTATCGGCCAACACCGACCAGACAAAGGGATTCGCCACGTCGAAATGCGTCCAGCGATTGCTTTGAAAGCGATAAACTCCCGCGCCTTCCGTCGCCGCCCAGATTGTTCCGTCCGCCGCGCGAGTAATCGATTGAACAGGGCGACCCTGCCAGTCATCCGGCGGACTTTGCATGAGGACTTTGCGATTTCGTAACAACGCCAATCCGCCACCAGTGCCGACCCAGATATTTTTTTCGCGATCTTCTACCAGACAACCGACGCCATCCTGCGGCAGACCATTGCGACGATTGAGATTGAACCATCCGGTAGCAGCATCGAACACATACAAACCGTTTCGCAACGTGCCGACAAATAGACGGCCGGAAGAGACTTCTCGCATCACCGTCAGCGACGCATCGCCCCACGGCGGCTCCCCCAAATCCGCGATCCAATTCGTTCCGCTCCATTTACGCAAACGACCCTCGCCGGCTACCCAGAGTCCACCATCACGAGCCGCAGCGATACCCGCGTAATAAGGTCGAGTAGAAAGATCGCCAAAATCAATCGGGGCGTAAATGTTCGCGCTAAAGTGCGCGACTGCTCCATTACGAACGATGAACAACTGACCGGAGTTATCGCGGACGACGCTCAGGTTCAGGAACGGATCTTCGCCAAGCAACGGTGGTGGTTGGGCGATGAAGCCATCGCGCACGCGCAATGCAGCACCGAGCTGATTGAACGCCCAGACATCGCCGTGTTCATCTTCGGCAAAACCTTTGATGGGCGCTTTTTCCCAGTTCGTCGGCAAAGTGAAGGAACGAAACCCGGCGACGCTGACACCCGAAACTTCGCCGTTATCGTGACCAATCCACACATCGCCGCGCGAATCTTCGTGCAGTTGTGTGACGCGGCTGTTGGCCAGGCCTTTGGTGTTGGATGAATCAAACACCTGAAAACGGATGCCGTCGAATTGCGCGATGCCGTTGTAGGTGCCGACCCAGATGTAACCGCGCCGGGTTTGAATGACGTCGGTGGCATTGTTCTGCGGCAAGCCATTGTCCGCCCGCCACGTTTCAATCGCGTATTCCGACAAAGGCCGTGCGTCCTCGGGAGTTGCCGGAAACATCTCATGCGCCAACTGAGCAATTGGAAACAGGATGATCGCGAGAGCAGCGACAAGACGATGAAAGCGCGCAACCGAAGACCTGGTCCTGCGGCGACACGAATAGACTGCGGCGCAAAGGGGCATTGGATTTCACGCTTGGTAACCGATGCCGCGATGGCAGGCAAGTCGCACGTCGTGAGCTTCAGGTGACAGGCATCAAGTAGCAGAGGCAGGTGTCGCCGTCTGTTTTGTTGAACTGTCATCTCTTTTGATGACGTGAACCCGACGGCGGCGCGCCTTAGCGTAAGCGCAAGTTACCACCGCCAGCCGCAAAGCGTTCGCCGTTGCTGCGGTCGTTGGAGCGATGCCATTTATGATGAGATGCCTCTTGTCGGGTTTGTTGGCGCTGAGCTTCGGAAGTGTGGTCGTTGGTTGCAACCAACAGCCGGAAGCCACCCCGGCAACCGGTCTCGCCACTCAAGCCGCATCGCCGGAAGCCATCAGCACTTACAACGACGCGAATTTGGCGGAACTTACCCGCGAAGTGCGACGCTACATCGTCGCAACGAAACAACGCCCGACCAGTTTCGAGCAATTCGCCACTGAAGCGAAAATAACCGTTCCGCCGCCGCCGCCGGGAAAGAAATATTCACTCAGTAAAGAAATGCGCGTGGTGTTAGTGGAAGCGCGATAAATAGCTGTCGTATGAGCCGACCAACGATCAATCGCCAATCGCTGTTCAATGCGGTGCGTCGGAGTTGCCATCCGAGCGGTTTCACCTTGATCGAACTGCTCGTCGTAATCGCCATCATCGCGATTCTGGCGGCAATGCTGTTGCCCGCTCTCGCCAAAGCCAAAGCCAAGGCGCACCGGATTCAGTGTGTTTCTCAACTCAAGCAATTGGGATTGGGCATTGTTCTTTTTACCACCGATCGCGGCGAAATGTTTCCACCTGCGGCTTACGGCGCAAACAACGGTCAACTTTCGTGGGACGTTTACATTTATAACTACCTGGGTGGTCGGGCGGCGGAGGCGGACTTAAATCAAGGCATCGTAGATCAGGCCTTTGCTCCCAAAATCGCGCTTTGTCCCGCCGATCGCGGCACAAAAGTCTGGTGGATCACTGACACATTTTCCGGCGTGCGTTCGTACGCGATGAATGGAGTTGGCCCCGCTTGGAGTTCGGAATATCAGATCGACACCGTCAATCAATCGTACCCGCTACCAAAGCCCAACCGCGGCGTGGGGGTTTATTGGCGGGACAAAGGACTCATCGGTGGGCGACCCGATTGGGAGGCGCGAAGTTTCAAGACCAGCGTAGTAAAGGATAACGCCGGAACGATCTTATTAGTGGAACAGCCCAACGGTCAGGGGGCAGTCGGAAATGAATGGCCAAGCATCAGTCTCGGGCCCTATCAAACAGGTTCAACTTTACACCAGATTGACCCGAATAACCCCAGTCAGGATCCCTCCGCAACCAGTGGTGTTAATCAGGGCAACCTCGTTTACAAAGCTCACGGTGAGCGCTTCAACTACCTTTTCCATGACGGACATGTTCAGGCATTGCGCACTACTGAAACCGTTGGCACCGGTACGCTGACCGCTTCGCGAGGGATGTGGACAATCGCAACGGGCGATTGATTGAAAACATTCTCAACTGTCGTGCGTTTAGATGACATGGCGAAACCCGTTGCTTTGTTATGATGTCTCTAAGCCTGAATCATGATCTAACCGCCGGTGTCGTGCGGATTAGATTCAAACCAACCTGACCCCGTAGCTGATGTTCATACGGTAACGCTTCATACAAGTAACCAAACCACATCCCATGAAAAACAAACCCACTAGATTCGCTTCCTTTCGGACGCGTTCTGCCCTCTACGGTCTGGCCGCGGCCTTGACTGTGTCCACCGCCTGGGGCGTCCCCGACAAAGTTCTCAATACCTTCGATGGCGCCGCCAATGGTTGGGGCACCGCCTGGGGCAATGCCACCGCGGTTTACGACCCTAACGAGGACAACACCGGGAATGGCGGGGGATCGGTGTACATCTCAGCCGACTATGCGTTAGACCAGAACACTATGACCATCTTCGCCAATGAACCACCGAATGGGGCATGGTACTTCCCTGGACCGACATTCAATCTTTCCGATTACCAAAGTGTCGAGTTCGACATCAAATGGGATACCACCAAAACGGTGAGCATCGCTGATTTCAACAGCGTTCCCCTGGGCGGCGACGGAGGCATTTTATTATGGGCAACCGATTCGCCAGATTTCTCGATTCGTCCTCAACTCGGAACAGTGAACGTTCCAGAAGCAGCGGCGAGCGGATGGGTTCACGTCAGCTTTCCCATTGACCCAGCCATCTCCGGCATTGATCCCGCCGTCGGGATAGTTTTCAAAAAATGGATTTCCGGCGGACAACTGGAGGCCGGAGGCACCTACGGCTTTTGGATCGATAACCTGGTCCTTAAAGGAAGTGACGGCCCGCCGCCACCACCAACCGTTTCTCTGACCAAAGCGACGCCAGGCCTCGGTTTTGTCAGCTCCAGCGGCGGACAATATGACCGCCAGAACATTGTCACTGTTGGCGAAAATTATTCCTGGATCGGAGCATCCGAGCCGGTGAGTTATTCCGTGGACATTGCGCAACTGGGCGACAACGCACGTCCGGGTTACGAATTTCACTTTTTCTTCGTTCCCGGCACTCCTGCCCTTGATCGCAGCGATCCCGATTGGCACGAGCCGAATGTGATCCGCTGGGATATCGGCAACAACGCCGACGGTAGCGCGTACTCGACCTTCCGCTATAAAACAAACGCTCCAGACGACAACGGTGTTTTTTATAGCGCGGGCCAATTGGGTGGCCCCGGCAGCGCCACCAGCTCTGGCACTTGGACCATTACGTTCAACAACGACACCAACGTTACCATGACGTCGTCCGACGGGACGATCCTCGCCACGAATATCCCTGCGGACGTGGCGGCTCTATTCGCGAATCCGCTTCGAGTTTACGCTGGCACCGTGCCGGGTGATCCTAGCCGCGTCGGTCAAATGGCAGTAGTAAACAGCCTTAGCATCCAAGGTGCGCCGAGCGCTCCAAATCTAAACTCGCAATTTATTGATCAGCCTCTGAATTATAGCGACTGGACCAATAATGCGGCCAGTGCGACCGGCGTACAGTCCTTCTCTACTTCCGTGCGCCATTGGCTGCAGTGGACGCTACCAGCATTAGGATTCTCGCCACAGATTGCAGGCAGCGTCACGGGGCCATGGTCGAATCCGAAGCTTAGTGGTTTCGATGGCGGCGGAATGCGGCGAGTCCTTGTTAGTTCGACGAATTTACCAGTCGGCAACAGCGCCTTCTTCCGATTAGTGCAGCGGAATACTGCGGCAACGAAACTGCAGGTCCTCTTGCCGGGCGAAACGAACGATCCAGATTCTCCCAATGGAAAGACCGGTACCCCCTTGACGGCTGCAGTGGGTGTCGAGACGCCATTTACTATCCACTCTGTGGATAATGATTGGTTCATACGCAACACCTCAACAAACATGATCCGGCTATCAGTCACGCCAGAAGATCCTCTCGGGATAGTTGATGACGACGCGCCTATAACCAGTGGGACCGCGAGTATCCTGATTCTCTTTGGCACCCCTGGCAACTACACGATTACGGCCACCGATATAACCGACGGCACTCTTTTACCAGGAACGAGTGCGACAATTACGGTCACCCCGTAAGAACCGGAATGGTATATTTCACGGGCGCTGGGAAACCAGCGCCCGTTCTTTTCAGACTCAAAAGGAACGGCAGGTCTCCACGCCACGTCGCCCGTCATGGATTTTCATGACGTGTCACCCTACCCATCGAAATGTTATCTTCAAATTAAGTTCATCCCATGAAACGCGCATCTAAGCTGCCTCCAACTTCACCCGCATTTACTCTGATCGAGCTGTTGGTGGTAATTGCGATCATTGCGATTCTCGCCGCCATGTTGCTTCC
>Ga0065721_10007412_pt1 | contig 11680 bp, 12 predicted proteins | sample Mesricmetagenome_FD_59108 | JGI IMG/M metagenome (GOLD analysis project Ga0065721, IMG submission 59108) | Mesophilic microbial community from rice straw/compost enrichment Sample: eDNA_1 v2 (version 2) | ecosystem: Engineered > Solid waste > Grass > Composting > Bioreactor | place: USA: Davis...
GGACAGTCATTTTCCGCCTGGACGGGACAATTGTCGCAAGCCGTTTAACGGCTCCCTAACCATACCCGCGAAAACATCCGCACGCACAGCGGCGAGGGCTTGCAGCTCGCGCCATACGCACGGGGAAGGCGGAATGGGAACGAAGCCCTCACGACAGGCATGGTCGCATCGGCGGGCACGGGCATATCGGACAGCGCACGGCCGGCTCGTTGCCGTGCCCTCGACGACTCGCGCTGCCGGTGCGCCGCGATGAGCGATGCAGCGCCCCGGGAGTTCTCGCCCGCCCTTCCCGCCGCGCTTGCGCTCGTCGGCCAGCCCATGGCCGTCGTCGAGCGGGAGCTGATCCTCGCGACGCTCGTCCACTGCGGCGGCAACCGCACCCATGCAGCGCGCATGCTGGGCATTTCCATCCGCACCTTGCGCAACAAGCTCGCCGACTATGCGGCCGCCGGCTTTGCCGTGCCGGAGGCAGGCAGCGGCATCGCGCGCAACGCCCCGGCCTGAGGCGGCAGGCCGCTCAGCGCTTGCGCAGCCACAGGCTCGTCTCGAAGGCGCCGTCGACCAGCGGCAGGGCGCCCGCGGCACTCGCCGCCACCGCATGGCGGAGGCGCGTCGCGGCGTAGTGGCTCGCGAAGACGATGTCGTAGCCGCCGCCCTGCAGAAGCGCGGCTACGAGCAGTTGCTCGTTGTAGCCCCGCCATGCCCACGTCTGCGGATAGGCATCCGGCAGGAAGACATCATGGACGTGCACCAGGACGCCGGCCGGCAGACCCGGCAGGATGTCGAGGAACAGCCGGTCGACGTCGTTGCCCGGCATGGCGATGTGGCTCGAATCGATGAACAGGACGTCACCTGCCGCGAGCGGCGGAAAATCGGCACCCGCGACATCCTCGACCACGACGGGCCGATGGGTGACGGACAGGGCGGCGATGTCGGCGCGGGGCGCCGGATCGATGCAGGTGATTCCGGTGGCGAGGCCACCGTCCGCAACCGCGCGGGCCATGAAACGGGTGGAATGGCCGGAACCGATCTCGACGATGCGCGCGGGCTTCTCGCGGCGCACGATGGCATAGGCAGCCGCCGCGTCGAGCCTGGGAAACCACATCTGCCGCCAACGCAGGCCCGTTCCCTCGGCCGGGATGGCGGAAAGCTCCACCGCCATCGCGTCGATCGCGGCGAGCACCGCCGCGATCGACGGCTCGGCGGCCGCGAGCAGGGGCTCCAGCGCAGGATAGCTGGCGGAGCGCGCCTCGCGGGCGTGCCGGTAAGGGATGAAATAGCCGCGGCGCGCAAGGCCGGTGACGGTGCCGAGACCGAAGGCAAGCCGCCGCAGGCGCGTGCGCAGCGCCGGCATCAGGGGGCGCCGTCTCCGGGACTGGGCGCCCCGGCCTTGCCGGTGCCGACCTTCGCCGCGACCCGCTCCTTCAGCGTCCGGGCGATGCGCGAGCGCTCGAACAGCACCACGACCACGATCGAGAAGGCGAGCGGGATCAGCAGGTAGAACAGCCGGAAGACGAGCAGGGCCGCGAGCACGTCCGCCGGATCCATGTCCGGCATGGCCTTGAGGAAGACGAATTCGAGCACCCCGAGGCCGCCGGGCGCGTGCGAGATGAGAGCTGCCGAGAAGGAGGCGAGGAAGACGCCGAGGACGACGAAATAGCCGGGATTGCCGGCTTCGGGCAGCGCGAAATAGATGATGCCGGCAGCGCCGAGCAGCTCGAGCGGGGCGGCGAACAGCTGGCGCAGCGTGATGTTGAGCCGCGGGTAGTAGATGGCGAAATTGCCGATCTTCAGCGGCTTGAACTCGCGCCACGACCCCAGCACGTAGAGCGCGACGAAGGCGAGCATGGCAACGCCGGCGAGCTGCGACAGCCAGATCGGCGCATCCTCGACGAGCCGGTTGACGATCTCCGGCTCACCGACGAGCACGAGCCCGCCGAGAAGGACGCTGCCGAGGCCGAAGGTGAAGGAGCACAGGGCGACGAGCACGCCGACCTCGGCGAGGCTGAGCCCCATCGTGCCGTAGGCCCTGAGGCGCACCATGGCGCCGGAAAGGACCGAGGCGCCGATATTGTGGGACAATGCGTAGGTCGTGAAGGAGACGAGCGAGATGACCACCCAGGAGAGCTTCTTGCCGAGATGCAGGAGCGCGATGCGGTCGTACCAGGCGAGCGCGCCATAGGCGACGACCGTGGACAGGCCGGCGAGGAGCCAGTGCTTCAACTGGATGGCGGCGATGCTGTCGAACACCTCGCTGGCGGAAATGTCCTTCAGCTCCCGGTAGAGGAGCCAGACGGAAAAGACGACCGCTGCAAGGCCGATGACCGGCCAGACATACTCGAGCTTCTTCTTCATAGATCCTTGAGCTTCGCCCCCGCTGCCAATGCTTCCTCAGTGCATTCCCCGACGCACTCCCGGTGCATTCTTCGCCGATCTGTGTCGGCATCTGTGCCCGACCGCGCGCGCGCCCGCAAGGCTTTCTTGACGTCGGCCGGCCTTCTCGTGCAAGGGCAGGGAAAGGCTCGCGCCGCCGGCTTCGGCGCCGCGGCCGAGGGCCCGTGATCAGGATCTGGAGAAGCGCCGGCCATGCTTTGCGACGGCTATACCGACATCCCTGCCGGCAAGCTCGCCACGGTCGTCACCTATCTCGAGATGACCGCGCCGCCGGCGATCGGCAAGGGGGACAGCGGCGATTTGTCCCTGCGGCGGCTCGGTGCGTCCGACGTCGACCGCTATCTCGGGCTGTTCAGGACGGTCGGTGGGCCGTGGCTGTGGTTCAGCCGGCTGACGACGCCGGCCGGCGAGGTGGCCCGCATCCTGGCCGATCCGGAGGTCGAGGCCTATGCCGTCGTCCTGGCCGGCGAAGAGGCCGGCCTGCTGGAGCTCGACTTTCGTGGCGGTGACGAGGCCGAACTCGTCTATTGCGGGCTGGTGGAATCAGCCGTCGGCCGGGGCGCCGGACAGGCGCTGATGCAGCTTGCCCTCGCCCGGGCGTGGTCGCGCCCCATCCGGCGGCTGACGGTACACACGTGCCATCTCGACCACCCGCGCGCCCTGCCCTTCTATGTCCGAATGGGATTCCGCCCCTTCAAGCGGGCCGTCGAGGTGATGGACGACCCGCGTCTTGCGGGGCTTCTGCCGCACGATGCGGCGCCGCACGTTCCCCTGATCGCGCCGGAGCGCTGACGGGCTGGACCGTCAGGCGTGGGCGACAACCTCGCGGGTGGAATCGCGCACCGTCTCGCGGTCGTCGAGCAGCTCGACCTTGCGCAGCTCCTCCAGGGCCCCGTCGAGCTCGGCGCGGGCATCGTCGAGCTGCCCGCGCAACTCCTCGGCCGAGCGCACCAGGTTGTCGCGCCGCTGCGCCGCCGCCTTGGCGTAGGTCGGATAGGCGAAATGGGCCGGATCGGTGATGCCGGCCCGCGCCTCCTCGGCTGCGATCTCGCGCGCGAGCTCGTCGGCCATGCGCGTGAATTCGGCCATCATCGTCTCGATCTGGTGGACCCTTCGGCGCTTCTCCTCCACGTGGAAGCGCTTCAGGCGAATAAGCGTGTTCCGCGACTTCATCGCTTGTACTACTCCTCGACAAGCCGCCAAAGACGGGGCACAGCCGCCGCAACAGGCCGCTGACCTGTCGAACCATCGCCGATGGAGGTTAGCTCTTCCTTACCCGGAGGCATCCGCCGGCATCGCGACGGCGATGGCGCCGCCATTGCGACATTCCTGCAACAGCGCCCCGTCCGCCGAGCCCGGGCGATCCTCGCGCGGAGCGCCCGGGCTCGCGCGAGTTATCCAACGGCGCCGCTGCGGGAGCCTCTCCGTAACCTTTCATTTACCGCGGTCGTTAAGACTGGGGCTACGTCTGCTCCACCGGCGGCACGGACTGCCATGCTGGAGCAAGCGAGTCACATGAGTCACTTGCACCGATTTCCTCATGCGTTGCGTTAACTGTGTAGAAACTGGAAACCGACTGCGATTCAATCTTTTACGTCGACTTTCACATGTTTCGGCGAGAGGTTCTTGCAAGAGGGAATCAGTTTTTGTTAACCATTTGGGCGTAGCGTCGCGAGTCGGAACGAGTGGGAAGATCGGACGCCAGCGCCGCGGCGTAACGCGGGCAGCGTCGGAAAGCCGGGACACCGCCAGCGCGGGCCTCGGGGCGAGGTTGGGGACCTGACATGCGCGTATTGCTCATCGAAGACGACAGCGCCACCGCGCAGAGCATCGAGCTGATGCTCAAGTCCGAGAATTTCAACGTCTACACGACCGATCTCGGCGAGGAGGGCGTGGATCTCGGCAAGCTCTACGACTACGACATCATTCTCCTCGACCTCAATCTGCCGGACATGTCCGGCTACGAGGTGCTGCGGAGCCTGCGTGTCGCCAAGGTCAAGACGCCGATCCTCATCCTGTCGGGCCTTGCCGGCATCGAGGACAAGGTGAAGGGTCTCGGCTTCGGCGCCGACGACTACCTGACCAAGCCCTTCCACAAGGACGAGCTGGTGGCGCGCATCCACGCCATCGTGCGNCGCTCNAAGGGCCATGCCCAGTCGGTCATCACGACCGGCGACCTNGTCGTCAACCTGGACACCAAGACGGTGGAGGTGGCGGGCAACCGCGTGCACCTCACCGGCAAGGAGTACCAGATGCTGGAGCTCCTCTCCCTGCGCAAGGGCACCACGCTGACCAAGGAGATGTTCCTCAACCATCTCTACGGCGGCATGGACGAGCCGGAGCTCAAGATCATCGACGTGTTCATCTGCAAGCTGCGCAAGAAGCTCGCCAACGCCTCGAGCGGCAAGAACTACATCGAGACCGTCTGGGGCCGCGGCTACGTGCTGCGCGAGCCCGGCGAGATCGAGGAGCGCATCTCCGCCTGAGGCCGTCTCCCCGCCCGGCGAGTGACGCCACGATGAAAAAGCCCCGCGTCGCGGGGCTTTTTATTATTCGCTTCGCCATCCGGCAGCGAGATGGCCATCGCCCGCTGTTCCTGTCACGCGGCGCGGGTCGCGCCGCGTCGCCGCGGAACATAGACGCCACGCAGGGTCGGATGCATCTCGACCTCCTCGCCGAGGCCGATGACCGTTTCGGCCGCCCCGAGGAACAGGCAGCCGTCCGGCGCGATCTGGCGCCCGAGCCGGGCGAGGATGTCCGCCTTCATCGCCATGTCGAAATAGAGCAGAACGTTGCGGCAGAAGACGACATCGAAGGTGCCGAGCGGCGAGAAGTCGCGCATCAGGTTGAACGGCCGGAAGGTGATGCGCTCGCGCAGCTCCGGCGCGATCTGCCATTGATCGCCCGCCTGCGTGAAATAACGCAGGAGGAGCTGGACGGGCAGCCCGCGCTGCACCTCGAACTGACTGTACAGCCCCGCGCGGGCACGCTCCAGCGCCTGGGTGGAGAGGTCCGTCGCCAGGACCTCGATGCGCCAGCCCGCGAGCCGTTCGCCCATCTGGTCGAGCATCATGGCGAGCGAATAGGGCTCCTGGCCCGTGGAGGCCGCGGCGCACCAGATACGCAAGGACCGCGTGGCCGCCCGCGCCTCCAGCAGCCGGGGCAGGATGTCGTTGCGCAGCGTGTCGAAGGGCGTCTTGTCGCGGAAGAAGAAGGTCTCGTTGGTCGTCATCGCCTCGACGACGGCGCGCTCGAGCTCGGCATCGCCGGCCCGCAGCGCCCTCACGAGCGCCTCCAGCGTCTCGAAGCCGCGTTTGCGGCCGAGCGGCTGCAGGCGGCTTTCGAGGAGATAACGCTTCTCCGGCGTCAGCGCGAGGCCGGAACGGGCGCGGACGAAAGTGCACAGGTAATCGAAATCGGCGTCAGTCATCGCCGCCCCCCTCCATGAAAACGCAAATCGCCGGCGCGATATCGTCGAGCGGCAGAATGGCGCGCGCCAGCCCCTCGCGCGCGATCGCACCCGGCATTCCCCAAACGGTGCTGGTCCCCTCGTCCTGCACGATGACGGGGGCGCCGGCGGCAGCGAGGCTGCGCGCGCCCGCCAGGCCGTCCCGGCCCATGCCCGTGAGCACCACGGCGAGCGCCGCCGGGCCGTAGACCGCCGCAGCCGTCTCGAACAGGACATTGACGGCCGGCCTGCAGACATTCGTCGGCGGACCGTCGTGAACATTGAGGAAAACGTCGGCGCCTCGTCGTACGAGCCCGGTGTGCCGTCCGCCCGGCGCGATGTGGATCACGCCCGGCCGCACGGCCTCGCCGTCGTGCGCCTCGCGCACCTCGCAGCCCGCGATGGCGGCGAGATGCTCGGCGAAGACGGCCGTGAAGATCGGCGGCATGTGCTGCACCACGAAGACCGGCAGGCGCTTCAGCACCGAGGCGGGCAACTGGCCGAAGAGCCGCATGACGGCCCGCGGACCGCCGGTCGAAGCACCGACGATGAGGCAGGCAGGCCTTGCGGCAACGGGGGCGGGAGCGGCAAGGCGGGGAGGCACGACAACGGCGCCGGACGTCTGCCCGCGCCCCGCAACCGCCCGGATCTTCTCCACGAGCTCGCGGCGGAAGGCGGCGAGCTCGTCCGCATCCCCGCGCGAGGAGGGCTTCGGCACGTAATCCGCCGCGCCGAGCGACAGGCAGCGCAGGGAGATCTCCGCATTGCGCCGCGTCAGCGTCGAGACGACGAGAACGGCGACGCCGGGCCTTGCCGCGAGCAGTTCCGGCAGGGCCGTCAGGCCATCCATGTCCGGCATGTCGAGGTCGAGCACGATGACGTCGGGATCGGCGCGCGCGACGAGGGCGAGCGCGACCCGGCCGGTCTCGGCCTCCGCCACCACGTCGATGCCCGGCTCCTCGTTCAGCCAGCGCAGCGCAAGGGCGCGCGCGACGGCCGAATCGTCGACGATCATGACCCGTATCACGACACCGCCCCCGCCGATGCGCCGGCCGCCGGGCCGGCCGCAGCCGTTCCCGCTGCCCGCGCGCAGCGCCTCAGACCAGCCCGACCTCTTGGAATTTCGCTTCCACGATATCCTTGTCGAAGGGCTTCATGATGTACTCGTCGGCACCGGCCTGCAGGGCCTTGGCGATATGGGCGACGTCGTTCTCGGTGGTGCAGAAGATGACCTTCGGCCCGTCGCCACCGGGGAGCTGGCGCAGCGCCTTGAGGAACTCGTAGCCGTCCATCACAGGCATGTTCCAGTCGAGCAGCACGGCCTCGGGCATGGCCTGCCGGCACCGATCGAGCGCCTGGGCGCCATCCTCGGCCTCGCTCACCTCGAAGGCGAGCGCCTCGAGGATGCGGCGCGCCACCTTGCGAATGACCGCCGAGTCATCGACGACAAGACAATGCTTCATGGTGCGAGACTCCCAGTCAACGCTCGATCATATCCGGCCATGGCGCCGCGAGGGACAAAGATCAATTGCCCCCTCCGTCGCCGTCGAAGGCAAGTACCGCATCCACGTCGAGCACGATGAGGAGGCGGTCATCCAGCCTGTGGATGTGCGACGCCAGGGACGCCCAGCGGCCATCCAGATGCGGCGGCGTGGGCTCTCGCGTGTCGGCCGGCACGCGCAGCACCTCGCCCACCCCGTCGACGATCAGGCCGAAGCTTTCGTCGCCCTGTTCCAGGCCGACGGCCATCACCGTCCCCGCCGTCCGCTCCCGCGCGGGCAGGCCGAGGCGCCGGCGCATGCACACGGCGGTGACGACCCGGCCCCTGAGGTTCACCAGGCCCCGGATCTCGGGCGGCGCGAGCGGAACCGGCGTCAGCCCGCCGACGACGAACACGTCGCGCACGCGCGCGATGGGAATGCCGAACAGTTGCTCTCCGGCCATCACCGTGACGTACTGGATGCCATCGTCGACAGCGCTGGCGCTGATGGCGGGATCGATCGCGCTCATGCCGCCGCTCCATAGCCGTCGACGGTTGCCGCGAGCGCCGCGAGCAGGCCGCCGCGGTCGAACTTCGCCACGAATTCCACTCCGCTGTAGCGTCGCGCCCGCTCGACGATGGCCGGGCTGATGTAGGAGGACAGCGCGATCACCGGCANATGCCGCATACGCTGGTCGACGCGTATGCCTTCGATGAGATCGAAGCCNGTCTTTCCGGGCATTTCTATGTCGGTCACCACGACGTCGACGACGCGCGGCGAGGCNAGCACCTCGAGCGCCTCGTCGGCACTGCCGGCAAGGACAAGGCGATAGCCCGCCGCCCTCAGGACCGGAGCCAGCATGCCGCGGAAGAAGTCGGAATCGTCGACGAGCAGCACGGTGCGCACCGGCGCGTTGGGCACGGCGGCGCGGCGCAGCCAATCCTCGTGGGCGAGTGGCAGGAAATGCGCGACGTTGATGAGCTCCGTCGCCTGCCCGCGCACGACGGCCGAGCCGACGAGGTCCGGCCGCTGAGGCACCGGGTCGATGGTCAGCCGCTCATCGACGATGTCGACGATCTCGTCGACAATCAGCCCCATGGCGCGCTCGGCATCGGAGAAGACGAGGATGGGCTGCATGCCTTCCTTGCGGATCACGAGCCGCTCGTGCGCAGCGACGAGAGGCATCAGCCGGCCCCGGTACTGCACGAACGGGCGATCGCCGATCCACTCGATCCGCGTCGCATCGATCTCCTCGAGCCGCGTGACGAGGGAGAGCTGCACCGCCTTCTGCCCGGGTCCGCCCGCACGGAAGACGAGGAGCGCCGTCGCCTCGACCTCCTCCTCCCGCTCCTCCTCCATTTCCGCCAGGGCATCGGCGAAGGCCGCCGCATCGACCCCGTGCGCGCCGAGGATGCGCGACACGCCGTTGGGGTCGATGATGAGGACCACCGCCCCGTCGCCGAGGATGGTGTTGCCGGAGAAGACCTGCAGATGCCGCAGCTTGCGCGACATCGGCTTGACCACGATCTCCTCCGTGTGGAAGACGCCGTCGACCAGGAGGCCGAAACGCTGCCGTCCAACCTGGATGACGACGATGAAGCCGTCGTCGGCCTCGTCCCGCCCGGCGCGGCCGAGGAGGCGCGCAAGGGACATGACCGGCAGGAGCCGCTCGCGCAGCCTGAGCACCGGCGCGCCGTTGACCGTCTCGATGCGCTGCTCGGAGCCGGGGCGCACGCGCACCAGTTCGAGGACCGCCATCTGCGGAATCGCGAAGCGCTGGTCACCGACGCTGACGATGAGCGCCGCGATGATGGCGAGCGTCAGCGGGATCTTGACCGTGAAGACCGTGCCGCGTCCGGACTCGGTATGGATGTCGATGACGCCGCCGATGAGCTCGATGTTGGTCTTGACGACATCCATGCCGACGCCGCGCCCGGAGACCGCCGTCACCGCCTCGGCCGTCGAGAAGCCGGGATGGAAGATGAACTTGGCGGCCTGCGCATCGCTCATGCGCTCCACCTCGGCGGCCGGCGCGAGCCCCCGCGCGATGGCCTTGGCCCGGATGGCGGCTATGTCGAGACCGCGGCCGTCGTCGGCGATCTCGATGGTGATCGTTCCGCCCTCGTGATAGGCGCCGAGGCGGATGGTGCCGCGCTCCGGCTTGCCCAGCGCCCGCCGCTCGGCAAGGCTCTCGAGCCCGTGGTCGGCCGCGTTGCGCACCATGTGCGTCAGCGGATCCTTGATGACCTCGAGCACCTGGCGGTCGAGCTCGGTATCGGCGCCGCGCATCACGAGATCGATTGGCTTGCCGAGCTCGGCGGAAAGGTCGCGCACGAGACGCGGCAGTTTCTGCCAGGCGGTGCCGATGGGCTGCATGCGCGTCTTCATCACGCTCTCCTGCAGCTCGGCCGTCACGTGCGACAGGCGCTGCAGCGGCACGTTGAAGGTGTTGTCCTCGTGCCGGCGGGCGATGTCGAGGAGCTGGTTGCGGGTCAGCACGAGCTCCGAGACCATCGTCATGAGATGTTCGAGCGTGTTGACCGCCACGCGGATGGTCTGCTGACGGGTCGTGGCGGCCGCGCCTGCCCCGGCCGCGACAGCTTCTCCCTGCCGCGCCGGCGCCTGCGTCTCCTGGCCGGGCGGCTGCGCCTCGGGCTCGTCGAAGGCGGCCAGGATGGCGGGATCGATGCCCCGCCGCCCGGGACCGCCACTGGAGCGCTCGAGGGGAAGGATGAGATCGTCGTCGCGGCCCGGCGGTTCCACCGACGTGCGTTCGAGCTCGGTGATGATGTGCTTGATCCGGTCGATCGTGGCCAGGATCAGCGTGACGTCGCGGCTCGTGACCGCCTGCTCGCCATCGCGGAAGCGCCCCATCAGCGTCTCGGCCGCATGGGCGAGCGCCTCGAGCCGCGGCAGGCCGAGGAAGCCGCAGGTGCCCTTGATGGTGTGGACGAGGCGGAAGATGTTGCGCAGGATGGCGCTGTCGTTCGGGTTGCGCTCGAAGCGCACGAGTTCCACGTCGACGGTGTCGAGATGCTCACTCGTCTCCGTCAGGAACTCGCGCAGCAGTTCATCCATGACGCACACCCGAAAAGCGCGCGCACGGCCGATGACGGCCGCCCGCGCCTCTGCGATCCGACGGGCAGTGTCAGGGCTAAGAGTTTAAGTTAGGTTGAAATCCCGCGCCATCCTGCACGGATGACGCGCAGGCGCTCAGCCAGCCACCGGGCCGGCCTTGATCAGCACCGTGTCGTCCTCGAGCGAGAAGCGCGCGTCCATGCCGGCCGCCCGCGCCACGAGCCCGGTGTAGAACGGCTGGATCGCATGCGCATCGACGCTGCCGCCTTCGGCCTTGCCCGCGAGCAGCTGCTCGGCGTGGGTCGGAATGCGCGCGCTCACGCCTTTGGCGGCGATGGTGAAGCGCGCATCGTCGCCGTCCACCTCGGCGTCGACCGTGATCGAACCGCCGCGCGGGATCGCGTTGGTGGCGAGGAGGATGAGGTTGAGCAGCAGCTTGACCTTGTTCTTCGGCAGGAGCAGGCGCGGCACGTTCCAGACGAGCGAGACCTTGTCGTCCTGGATGAAGCCCTTGGCGACGTTCTCGGCATCACCGAGATCGATCGAGGCGCCGGCGGAGCCGGCCGCACCGAAGGCGAGGCGCGCGAACTGCAGGCGAGCCGAGGCCTGCCGGGCGCTCTTCTTGATGAGGTCGAGCGCGAATTCCTGCATCGAGGCGTCGTTCTCGTCCTCGAGCACTTCGAGCCCGTTGACGATGGCCCCCACCGGGCTGATGACGTCGTGGCACACGCGGCTGCACAGGAGAGCGGCGAGATCGAGCGCATCGAGCGTAACGGCGGTCATGGCGGCTCCGCGAAAGGGGCTAACGCGAGATGAATGCACCCCGGACGGGGCACGAACGAATTTCGGTGATACACTGCTTCGCGCAGGGCAGGAAGCCCCGAGACCACCGAGCATCGCACCCGGTGCACTGCTTGCAATTCGTTGCCGTTTTGCGCACAACCGCCCTCGTCCCGTCACGATCCAGCGCCCCTGATGCCGCCCTTTTTTCCCGACGCCGACACCCTCGCCATCACCCTCGCCGCCATCGCCCACGGCGCCGGCGCAAGGATCCTGGAAAGCCGCGCCGCCGGCTTCGCCACCCGCACGAAGGAGGACGGCAGCCCCTGCTCGGATGCCGACATGGCGGCGGAGGCCTTCATCGCGGCTGGGCTTGCCCGCGCTTTTCCGCAGGTGCGCGTGATCTCGGAAGAGAGCGCCGACGCCGCTGCACCCGTCGGCAGGGAGGAGGCCTTCTTCCTCGTCGATCCGCTCGACGGCACGCGCGACTTCGTCGCCG
>Ga0065721_10052538_pt1 | contig 11680 bp, 14 predicted proteins | sample Mesricmetagenome_FD_59108 | JGI IMG/M metagenome (GOLD analysis project Ga0065721, IMG submission 59108) | Mesophilic microbial community from rice straw/compost enrichment Sample: eDNA_1 v2 (version 2) | ecosystem: Engineered > Solid waste > Grass > Composting > Bioreactor | place: USA: Davis...
ATCAGGCTGCGGCATGGTTCGCCCAGGTGTAACAAGGCCTTTTCCATCATTTGAAACTCGGTTTGCCGTTGGGTGTGCTGCTCTATTTCTTCTTCTACAGGAACTGTTTCTTCCAGTGTTTGCACATCGGGAAGGTATTTCTGCTGTTGTTGCAATTTTTTGAGCCATAACCGCCTGCTTACCGAATACACATAGGTCTTTAGCTGACAGTTGAGTTCAAAGGTACCGGATTTGGCTTTTTCATATAGTACGAGAATCGTTTCCTGGAATATATCCCTTGCATCGTCGGAACTACCGTTGTTGTTGATTATCAACGATTGAACCATGTTATAATAGAGTTTATAAATGGTTTCAACGCATTTCCGGTCGTTCTTTGCCAGTCCCTTTAACAGTAATTTTTCGTCGGTGGAATCAGTTTTCAAGTGTGAACCTTTTATTAATACCCAAATTAATGAGAAGTAACCCAAATGGTGGTTAAAATTTCAAGCCAAAAATGGCGTTTTTGGCCCTTCGGGGTTAAAAATGGCTTTTTTTAAAGAATTCCGAAAATTTTTTGGGTGACCGGGGTTACCTTTTTTTGTTTTTTGTATTAACGTACATAAATCATTTGTTAACAAACAAAAAACGGTACAATGAAAAAACTGTTGTTAGTTTTAGCTATTGCATCTTTCGCAGCTTGTAATGACGCCGGAACAGGTGAAGAAAACGCCGCTGATTCTTCTGCTATAACTGTAGATTCTTCAGCTGTGGCTCCTACTCCTGATTCAGCAGCCGTTTCTGCAGACACTACAGCCGTTGCAGATTCTACAATCCAGAAATAAGTTTTTTTTTCATATGGCAAGCAATCGTTAGAGGCCGTCCTGTTCTCAGGATGGCTTTTGCTATAAGCCATAAGAATATTGGTCCCGGCACACTGTGTCGGGATTTTTTTTGAAGTAATAGGTAAGAAGTAGGAAGTAGGATAGTACCGGTTCTTCTTACTTCCTGTTCCTGCTTCATAAAAAAAGGCTACCCACCGGTAACCTTACATGCATATCATAAGTTAGTTGATTATTATCGGCTGCCGTATCCTACAAGGCCTTTGGTGCCATAACATCCGCCCTTGGTGGCTGTACATGAGGTGATTGTTGCACATGCAAAAATAACCATAACCAGAATTACCAGTGTCCGTTTCATTTTTTGTGGTATTTTAAGTTTAAAGTAAAGCCTGGATGACAAAAGGGCTTTAACGATCACCAGGTGATTCAAAGGTAAACGGACTCAGGGGAAGAATGGACAAATTCGGTAGGATGGTGGATGATGTGATGGGTCAAAATAACAAAGAAATTTCGGCATATGCAAGAAGGGGCTGAAAAAATTTCAGAAGGCGGAAGTCAGAAGTCGGAGGTCAGAAAAAAGGCCGCCAAAGCTGCCCTTTTTTAGCGGTTAGCCGCTTACATTTGCCATGTAATCAATTAAAATAAAATGTTACAGTTAACGAGACCACTGGCTATCATTGATCTTGAAACCACAGGGGTGAATCTGGGCACCGACCGGATCGTGGAAATTGCCATTGTAAGAGTACAACCGGATGGCTCAAGGCAAATAAAACGGAAGCTCATCAACCCCGAAATGCCCATTTCGGCCGTGTCGAGCAATCTGCATGGAATTACCAATGAAATGGTAAAGGATGCGCCTACCTTTAAACAGGTGGCCAACGAGATCAAACAGTTTCTCGAAAACTGCGACCTGGCAGGTTACAATTCCAACCGTTTCGATATTCCACTGCTGGCCGAAGAATTTCTGCGGGTAGGGCTCGAGTTCGATTTTTCGAACCGCAGGCTGGTGGATGTGCAGAAGATTTTTCATTTAATGGAACAACGCACATTAAGCGCCGCCTACAAATTTTACTGCAACAAAACGTTGGAAGGCGCCCATGGCGCCGAGGCAGATGCCCTGGCCACCTGGGATGTGCTGCAGGCGCAAATGGAAAGGTACCCGCAGTTGGGCAACAGCATTGAATCTATCATTACCTGCATTGGCGACGAGTGCATTGTTGACTTTGCGCGCCGCATGATTATGGATAATGGGGTAGAGGTTTTTAATTTTGGTAAACATAAAGGCCGTGCAGTTGTTGATGTACTGACGGCCGAGCCCCAGTATTATGATTGGATGATGAAGGGCGATTTTCCCATGCATACCAAACATAAGCTTACCGAAATTTTTAACCGAACCCTGTTAAAGAAGGGATAAATAAGTGCATATCTGCAACTTATGTTAACCGTGCGGGGCAAAAAAGCGTAATTTCGTAGTTTACTCGAAACCATTGTTTTTTTGGAGAACATTGTTATCATACCAACTTATAATGAGCGGGAGAATATAGCGCACCTCATAGATGTGATATTTGCCCAGCATGATAATTTTCATGTACTGGTAATAGATGACAGCTCGCCCGATAATACCGCGCAGGTGGTAAAGGACATGCAGTTGAAATATGCGGGCAAATTATTCCTTGAAGAAAGAAAAGGCAAACTGGGTTTGGGTACGGCCTATATTCACGGCTTTAAATGGTCGCTGAACAGAGGTTACAAGTACATCATTGAAATGGATGCCGATTTTTCGCATAATCCCAAAGACCTTTCCCGTTTATCCGAGGTCTGTGCACACGGCGGCGCCGACGTGGCCGTGGGCTCGCGCTATGTAAAAGGCGGCGGCACGGTAAACTGGCCTAAAGACCGCATACTGCTCTCCAAAGGAGGATCATTATATACACGCCTCATTACATTTATACCGGTAAAAGATACCACAGCCGGTTTTGTTTGTTACAGAAGGGAAGTGCTGGAAGCCATCAACCTCGATGAAATTCGCTTCCTGGGATATGCCTTCCAGATAGAAATGAAATTTGCTGCCTGGAAACTGGGCTTTACCATTAAGGAAGTGCCTATCATTTTTGAAGACCGTAAATATGGTGTATCCAAAATGCATAAGGGCATTGTAAAGGAAGGCATTCTGGGTGTGCTGAAACTGCGCTGGTACAGTTTATTCAAAGATTATCGAAACAGGGTTAAGAACAATACTGTTTCATCGGCCCCCGTAAACAGAAGTCTTGAATATGAGGTAGGAAGTAAGAAGTAGGAAGTAAGAAAATACACTATCTTCATACTTCCTACTTCTTACTTCATGCTATGCGCAAGGCTTTTCTACAATTACATACGGCAGTTTTCCTGGCGGGCTTTACAGGTGTTCTGGGCCGGCTCATTACCCTTAACGAAGCATTGCTGGTATGGTACCGTATGCTGATAGCCGTGGTAACCTTGTGGGCATTGTACTTTTCCCGCAAAAAATTACCTTCCATTCCCAGAGCTGCCCTATTACAAACTGTTGGCGCAGGCGCGTTGGTGGCCTTGCACTGGGTGAGCTTTTATGCCAGTATCAAATATGCCAATGTATCGGTAGCCCTGGTTTGTTTTTCGGCCATCGGATTTTTTACCGCCCTGCTGGAACCTTTGATGCTTAAAAAGCGCTTCAGCAAAACAGAGCTGTTGCTGGGGCTGCTCACCATGGCAGGCATTTGCCTCATCTTTCATTTCGATCCGCAATATAAAACCGGTATCATCATCGGCATCATTTCGGCCATACTGGCCAGCCTGTTCACCATTTGTAATGGTTTGCTGGTAAAAAACATCCGGCCCGAAACGGTTACTCTGTACCAGTTGAGCGGCGGCTGGTTATTCCTCACCCTGCTCATGCCTTTTTATTTACTGTTATTCCCGGCGGGGCATCTCATACCTACCTTGAGCGATACCGGCTGGCTGTTGGTGCTCGGTTGGTTCTGCACGGTATGGTCTTTTAACCTGGCCATGCATGCGCTGAAAAAAATATCGGCTTTTACCGTTAACCTCACCTATAACCTGGAACCGCTGTATGGCATTGGGCTGGCTTTTTTGATTTACCAGGAGCATAAACTGTTGCAGGGAAGTTTTTACCGGGGGCTTTCGCTTATCATGATATCGGTATTCCTGCAAACCTGGCTGGTTTACCGTGCGCATAAAAGTTCATAACTTAGATACATGAGAAAATTGTTACTTATCCTGTTCCTTGGTATAACAGGCCATTCCGTTGTAGCTCAGAAAAAGCCGCTCGACCATTCCGTATACGACGAATGGCAAAATGTAAATGAACGCTGTGTCAGCAACGATGGCCGCTGGGTACTGTTTACCGTTACCCCGCAACAAGGCGATGGTTTGCTGGTAATACAGGCTTCCGATGGCTCCTGGAAAAAAGAAATTCCCCGTGGTTATGCCCGCCACTATCACCGAAGACAATCGTTTTGCGATTTGTAAAGTGCGTCCCTTTTTCAAAGACACCCGCGAGGCGCGTATCAAAAAGAAAAAGCCGGATGATATGCCTAAAGACAGTCTGGCTATTGTGGAAATGGGAAAAGACAGTGTTGTTAAGATCGCCCGTATACAATCCTATAAAACACCCAAAGAAGGCGACGGACAATGGATGGCCTGTTTAAAGGAAAAGCCATTGCCCGCTGCGCCTGCCGCCCCCGATTCAGCCACCCGACTGAATAACCTGCTGCGTATGGCCGATAGTCTGCGTGCCCTGGCCGATGAAGCAAAAACCAAAGGTCTGGGTATTCTGAAAACCAAAATGAGTCCCGAAACTGTTATTGAAGGTTCGGAACTGGTATTGCGCAACCTGGTAAGCGGCGAAGAAAAAAGATTTCAGCTGGTAAAAGATTATTTGTTCAATAAAAAAGGCACCGTACTGGTAATTGAAACCACCCGCAGCAACAGCGATACCCTGTTGCAGGCGGCCGTACACTGGTACAATTTGAAGGGCAGTTTAACAACCGTGCTGCGCCGCTTCAACGATGCAAAAAATTATTGTCTGGATGAAGAGGGAAACAACTGGCCTTTATTGCCGAACGCGACAGCGCCGCCAATGCCCTGACAAAATTTTATAAACTCTGGTATTACCGGCCCGGAATGGACAGTGCGCAAATACGTGTCACACATCTGTCCAAAGGGCTAACTATAAGTGACCATGCATCCATTCAATTCAGTAAGGATGGGAAAAGATTGTTTTTTGGCCTGATGCCTATTCGCAAACAAAAAGATACCAGTGCGCCCGATTTTGAAACCGCCCAACTGGATATATGGCATCAATATGTTTGCTGCAGCAAGCGCCGGTGCGCCGGTATCGAATATGACCAGCGCCTACGGCGGCATTCGCTGGCAATCGGGATTAAGCCGCCAGTTTCAGTACGAACGCTTTCAAAGCCGCATCGGTTATACGCTTTGGGAACGACCCGACCTATAGATCAAAAACTCGCCTTTGTTCAGGGCCGATAAAGTAACCACCCCCTTACTCATCATGCACAACTATGCCGATGGGGCAGTACCCTGGTACCAGGGTATTGAATTGTTTACGGCCCTGCGCCGCCTGGGCAAAATAGTGTGGATGCTGCAATACAATGGTGAAGCGCATAACCTCGTGGAAAGGCGTAACCGCAAGGACCTGAGCATACGCCTGGCGCAATTCTTCGATCATTATTTGAAAGGAGCGCCGGCTGCACGCTGGATCACAAACGGGTTGCCCGCCTTGCAAAAAGGCATAGAATGGGGTACCGATGTGGAAGAAAAAAAATCGTTTTAAGCTGCCCTGGAAATATACCTTACCAGGCTGCGTTTGGCTACCGGTAACAGGGTTTCTGTTAACGGCATCGTTAAATCGGTTTCTATGGAATATACAGCCGGGTTGGGCAGGTCTTTTTTATGCCGCAACAATTCGGCCTTGATATTCTCATAGGTGTTCACGATATTACGCTGCCATTCGCTGACATACTCCGTTCTGATGGCCCGGTATTTTTCGTCGTGTTTTTCAAAAAAGCTCAAACGGTACTGGTACACATAGGTACTGCGATAGGTACCCTCGCTCAGGAAAAAATAACCCTCATTGTTGTCGAGCGGAACAATGCCTACAGGCGTGATCACCAGTTTGTCTTCTACAAACTCATAAATCTCGGCGCCGTTGCTGATGGTAGTGCGCAATTCATCCTGCGCAAAGTTGATGATGTTCTCCAGCTCCTGCATCAACTCTGTGTCTTCAATGATCTGCTCATATAACAACTGCAGCTTTTCAATTTGTATGCCCGTTAATTTTTTCGGGAATTGTTCCTGCAGGTACTTTTTGTTTTCCTTCAGGGCTTGCAGATTGTTGTAATGAAAGATCACATCGCTCAACTGCGGGTACAACTTGTTTTCGTTAAAATAACGGGTCACCTGTTGTAAATAGGCCAGCAGGGTATATTTCTTCAGCTCAAAATCAATATACCCCTCGGCAAACCATGTTTCTGATAATGTTTTCATATGCATAATTTACATATAAAAACGATAAAAAACAATGCCGCTATGCAACCACAATTCGGGCGGTTTGCATCGCGGCATGCGGGAAGGCCGCCCGAAGGCAGGCCGGAAATCCTTTATAATGTTCTGTCTGTAGAAAAGTTTTCCAGTTCCTTGGCAATGGCATTCAGGAATGTAGAACCCAATGCCCCGTCAATAATTCTATGGTCATACGACAACGACAAATACATCATATGCCGTATGGCAATCGAATCGCCTTGTTCGGTTTCTATTACCACAGGTCTTTTTTTGATAGCCCCGGTAGCCAGTATGGCTACCTGCGGCTGGTTAATAATAGGCGTTCCCATCAAACTGCCAAAGGTACCCACGTTGGTGAGCGTGAATGTACCGCCCTGTGTATCATCAGGACGAAGACGGTTATTGCGCGCGGCATTGGCCAGGTGGTTCACCTGTTTGGTTAATCCCACCAGGTTCAACTGATCGGCATTCCTGATAACCGGCACAATCAGGTTACCCGTGGGCAGGGCAGTGGCCATGCCTATATTGATATCTTTTTTAACAATTAATTTATCACCATCCACGCTGCTGTTCAGCCAGGGATATCTTTTGATGCAGCGAACAATCACTTCAATAAACAGCGGCGTAAACGTAAGCTTTTCACCTTCGCGTTGTTCAAACTCTTTTTTCACGCGGTCGCGCCAAAGCACCATATTGGTTACATCGGCTTCGGTAAAGCTGGTCACATGCGCACTGGTATGTTTGCTGCGCACCATATGGTCTGCAATTAGCTTGCGCATCCTGTCCAGCTCAATAATTTCTGCATTACCACTATAGGCCGATGTGAGCTGTGTGGTGCGTTGTTCATTTTCATGCAATTGCGGCAATACGGTAGCCTGCTCCGGTTCGGGCTGATGAATGGTCATGGCAGAAGCCTGGGAAGCGCCGGTGGTTTTACCTGCTTTTTTTTGCTGCACATATTGCAGTATATCTTTTTTGGTAACACGGCCTTCATTGCCTGTGCCCGGTATGCTTTCCAGTTCGCTCAGGCTTATCCCTTCGCTGGATGCAATAGTTAATACCAGTGGCGAATAAAAGCGGTTGCCATTGTGGGTGGCAGAAGAAGTGGTATGGGTATATGAGTTATTGGCAGAAGCAGGTTGCTGCTGGCTGGTGGAGTGCGCCAGCGGTCGGTTGTCGGCCACCTCTTCGGCAGGGCTGGTTACCGGTTTACCGGAGGTAGCCGGTTCGGCAGCGCCGGAACGTATGCGTGCAATGACGGCGCCCACGGGCACCACATCGTTCACATTATACAAAGTTTCTTCAATGACACCATCGGCGGTGGACGGTACTTCACTGTCTACCTTATCAGTTGCGATCTCCAGTACCGGTTCCTCCATCTTCACTGTATCACCGGGATTTTTATACCACTTTAAAATGGTAGCTTCCATGATACTTTCCCCCATTTTAGGCATCACCAGGTCGACTAAGGCCATATTGAATTGCAGTTTTTATGTTAGATAATGCTCGTGGCAGATCGTAAACAGGCCTCCGGTGTATCCGGTGGCTACCCGCTACAGGCCACTTGTTGCCGCTTACAGCGGCCAAAGGTAATGATTTACTAACAATCGTTTGCCTAACTATTTTCAAGTATAAATTTCCGTAAAAGATTCAAAGCCTGTATGGCTGTCATTTCTATATTCCGCTGCCTGTCATAACGGAAATGGAATCGCCGGGTCACTTGTTTTTCCTCATTGCCCGCGGCCACCCACACAGTGCCTACCGGTTTTTCGGGCGTACCCCCATCGGGTCCCATAATTCCCGAAACCGCAACGGCATAGTTGGTATGCAGCTGTGCAATGGCGCCCTGTACCATTTCCCGCACCACTTCTTCGCTCACGGCGCCCACCTTTTGCAGGGTTTCGGGCGCTACCCTAAGTAACTGCTTTTTTACTTCGTTATCGTAGGCCACCACGCTGCCCTTGTAATGGTTGCTGGCGCCGGGTATGCTGGTGATCAGGTGGGCAATATAACCACCTGTACAGCTTTCGGCTGTAGACAGCGACCTGTTTTTCGACCCTAACAATTCCAGCAGCGCCATGGGCAGCGATATATCCCGGCTGCTTACCAGCCATTCCCGTACCAATTCCTGCAATTTGGCAAATTCGCTGTTCAGCGTGGCGTTTAATGCGTTCCTGTCGCTGCCCATGCCGGTGATGCGCAGGCGTACCATTCCATAATTCGGCAGGTAGGCCAGCTTCACATGAGCAGGCAGTTGCGCTTCCCAATCTTTGATCACTTCGGCCAGATACGATTCACCAATACCAGCGGTGAGCAGGGTACGATGATCAATAAAAGGCATGGTAAACACCTGTTGCAGGCGGGGTATCACTTCATCGGTCATCAGGCCTTTCATTTCATGCGGCACGCCGGGCAGGGAAACATATACTTTGCCGTTTTTCTCAATCCACATACCCGGCGCTGTGCCCCTTTTGTTGTGCAGCACAGTACATATATCGGGCACTTCGGCCTGTTGCAGGTTGCGTTCAATGATGGGGCGGCGAAATACCTGTTCAAACAGGTATTTGATGTGTTTCAGCACCTCTTCATTTACCACCAGCCTGCCACCAAAATATTCGTTCAGCACCTGCTTGGTGATATCGTCGTTGGTGGGGCCCAGTCCGCCGGTGATGATGATAATATGGCTGCTTTTACTTTCTTCATCCAACGCATGCACAATCTCTTCTTTTACATCGCCCACCGATATGCGTCGTTTGAGCCATATGCCCGCCTTGTTCAATTCCTGCGCTATCCAGGCGCTGTTGGTGTCCACCACTTGTCCTATCAGTAACTCGTCCCCGATGGTAATTATAGAGGCCAGGATCTTTTCCATATACGATAATTCGAAACAAATGTAATTTATCTTTACCGCATGACCACAAAGACGATGCTCCTGGGCTGCTGTACCTTATTAAATGCCTTTACGGCAGGATCACAAACCATTTCGGCCCGGCTTTCAAAGGCCATACAGGAACTGGAGGCCGATGCCCAAATGAAACACGCTGTTGTAAGCCTGATGGTGGCCGATGCACAAACCGGTAAAACCGTGTATGCGCATAATGAGCAGGTGGGGCTGGCGCCTGCCAGCAGCCAGAAGCTATTTACCAGTGCGGCGGCTTTGGAATGGTTGGGGAAAGATTACCGGTATAAAACCATCATTGGATATGACGGGACACTGACCAATGGCGTGTTGAACGGAAATTTGTATATAAAAGGTTTTGGCGATCCTACACTGGGTAGCTGGCGCTGGAAGGAAACGAAGCCGGAAGTGGTGTTGGGGAAGATCGTGGCGGCCTTACCCGGTAAAAAGATCAACGGAAATGTATTCATCGATGATTCGGCCTTCTCTATACAACCTTTGCCGGGTGGTTGGATATGGGACGATATCGGGAATTATTACGGAGCCGGTTCCTGGGCCATTAACTGGCGCGAGAACCAGTATGATATGAAGCTGGTGCCGGGTAAAAAAGAAGGCGATCCCACTACCATCCAATCGGTCACTCCGGCGCCCATACAAAACAGGATCACCACCGGCAAAAAGGGTAGTGGAGACAACGGCTATATCTATTTGCCGCCTTATTCTTCTTCAGGCTTTACACAGGGCACCATACCTATGGGTGTAAACAGTTTTACCATATCCGGTGCCTATCCCGATGGTCCCGCTCAACTGGCGCAGGAACTGAAACAGCAATTATCGGTGAGCGGTGAATATATCATACATTACCACCATGGCGGCATGCAGCACACCCTCACCACCATCTATTCTCCCACGCTCGACAGCATCAACTACTGGTTTATGCGCAAAAGCATCAACCTCTATGGCGAAGCCCTGCTAAAAACCATTGCTTACGAAAAAACTGGTTTTGGCAGCACCGAAAAAGGAGTGGAATTGTTGCGCAGCTTCTGGAGCGAACGCGGCATCGACAAAAGCGCCATCAAAATAATGGATGGCAGCGGCCTTTCACCCCAAAACCGCGTGACCACCGATGCCGAGGTAAAAGTGCTGCTGTATGCAAAAAACAGGCCCTGGTATAATTCTTTTTACCATGCCCTGCCTGAATACAACGGCATGAAAATGAAAAGCGGCACCATTGGCGGCGCCAAGTCCTTTGCCGGTTACCACAAACAATATGTGTTTTCTATTATCGTCAATAATTTTGATGGCCCGGCCGGCGAGGTAGTAAAGAAGATGTACAGGGTGCTGGATATATTGAAATAACTAGGCAAAGAATGGCGCCAGTTTTTGACGTAGTTCTTCGGGCATGGTGGTCTTTTCCCGGCTGCCGGCCTTCAAAAAAAACAGCACTACATGGCCCGCCGTAAGCAGTTTGTCGGCTTCGTTAAACACCTCCTGGTGAAACTCAATGCGGTGGCCGGTGGGCAATTCCCTGATCATGGTTTTGATGGTGAGCAGATCGTCGTAATAGGCGGGTCTTAAATAACGGCAATGGAACTCTACCACGGGCATAATAACCCCCATGGCTTCCATGTCTTTATAGGTATAACCCAACTGGCGGATGGATTCGGCGCGGCCTACCTCGAAATATTGCGCATAATTGCCGTAATATACGATATTCATCTGGTCGGTTTCGGCGTAACGGACCCTGATCTGCGTTTCGGCTGTGAACATTTGTTTGAAGTAGGAAGCAGGAGGTAAGAAGTAGGAAGTAAGAAATGCGGTGCCATCTTACTTCCTACTTCTTACCTCCTGCTTCATTATAATTTGTTAATTTATTTCCCAATTCTATTTCCCCATAGCCCCGTCTATACTATACCTGCCGGATCCCATTAATAAAATGCTGGTAAAGGCGGCCAGGAACATGATGGGCAGTTCCAGTTTGGCAAAGGGCTGGCCTTTGTGTGCCATAAAAACCACCACCAGGAAGGTAATTACAATGGGAATAACCATTACCCGGGTAAAAAGTCCCAATATTACAAACACCACACAAAATACTTCTGCAAACAATACCAGCATCAGCGATGTGGTGGAGCCCAAATGAAAAGGGTCAAAAAAATTATGCTGTCTTTGCCCGAAGGTTTTCAGCTTTTCAATACCATGATTCAATAACAGCATCAGGCCAAAGGTTACACGGATTACCAATACCGAAACATTAAACGCCATTTCGGAACAGGCAGTGCTCAAGAGTCTTTTCATGAGTTCGTTTTTAGGAGCCTCAAAAATAAGGGTATTTCATTTTTTGCTTTTAGTATTAAAAAGATTTGTTAATCCTGCTATTTATCCACAGGTGTTTGGAACGATGTTTGGT
>Ga0065721_10005783_pt1 | contig 11679 bp, 10 predicted proteins | sample Mesricmetagenome_FD_59108 | JGI IMG/M metagenome (GOLD analysis project Ga0065721, IMG submission 59108) | Mesophilic microbial community from rice straw/compost enrichment Sample: eDNA_1 v2 (version 2) | ecosystem: Engineered > Solid waste > Grass > Composting > Bioreactor | place: USA: Davis...
GCGTTGTCCTTGGCGGTTTTCATCGCGACCATGCGGGCGCTGTGTTCGGACGCCTTCGCGTCGAGCACCTGCTGGTAGATTTCGCGGTTGATGTAGAGCGGAAGCAGCGCTTCGAGCACCGACGAAGCGTTCGGTTCGAAAAGCATCTGGTTCGTGGTCGCCGCAGGAGCGGCGGTCGCGGCACCGTGACCGGCATCCGAACGAAGGTCGGCGACGACATCCTTGACGCTCGTCAGAGGGAGCAGCGGAAGGACGGTCGGGATCTGAACCAACGTGTTTTTGAAACGCGGGTAGATGATTTCGACGGTGTCGACGACGCCATCGAGGAACTGTTTCACCAGGAACTCCGCGACGACCTTCACTTCCGAGAAGGTGACTTTGTCGCTCACTTGGAAATCCGCGATGAGATCGCGGTGCGTGCGGGCGAGGAACTGCGCGCCTTTGCGACCGATGACGACGTATTTGGCCGGCGTTTTGATCTCGGTGACGAGCTTGAAGAGGTTCGCGTTGAGCGGACCGGCCAGACCCTTGTCGGTAGTGACAAGCAGGATACCGCGGGTCTTCACTTCGCGGCGGGCGAGAAACGGGTGCTGCGTTTCCTCCACGCGATCGGCGAGCGCGCCGAGCATCTGCGCCATGAGGTCGGCGTAAGCGCGGCCGGCGAGCGCCATCTGCTGGGCCTTCTTCATCTTCGAAGCGGCCACGAGCTCCATCGCCTTCGTGATCTGGCGCGTGTTTTTAACCGACTTGATGCGGCGGCGGATATCTCTGGTTGATGCCACGGTAGTGCGTGATTCGCGCGTTACGATGGGCGGGTCGAAGACCGCGCCCTACTTGATCAGCCGTTGAAGGTCGGTTTCCACTCTTCGAGCGCGGCCTGAAGCTTGGCTTCGAGGTCCTTGTCAAGAGCGGCCTTGGTGCGGATTTCGGTGAGCAGCGCGTCCTTGCGGGTGGCGAAGAACTCTTTCAGCGAATTCGCCGCGGCGACGACCTGCTTGGTGTCGATCGCGTCGAAGTAGTTCTTCTGCATTGCGAAAAGCACCGCGACTTGGAGCTCGATCGGAATCGGGTTGAACGCGGGCTGCTTGAAGAGCTCGACGATGCGCGCGCCGCGNTCGAGCTGGGCCTTNGTCTTNGCNTCGAGGTCGGAGCCGAATTGCGCGAAGGCNGCGAGTTCGCGGAACTGCGCGAGTTCGCCCTTCAGCTTACCACCGACCTGCTTGGTGGCCTTGATCTGCGCGGCGGAACCGACGCGCGAGACGGAAAGACCGACGGACACCGCGGGGCGGATGCCTTGGTTGAACAGGTCGGTTTCGAGGAAGATCTGGCCGTCGGTGATCGAAATGACGTTCGTCGGAATGTAAGCCGAGACGTCGCCCGCGAGCGTTTCGATGATCGGCAGCGCGGTGAGCGAGCCCTTGCCTTCGAGGCGGGCCGAACGCTCGAGCAGGCGGGAGTGGAGATAGAACACGTCGCCGGGATAGGCTTCGCGGCCGGAGGGGCGCTTCAGAATGAGCGAGATCTGGCGGTAGGCGACGGCGTGCTTCGAGAGATCGTCGTAAACGATCAGCGCATCCATGCCGTTTTCCATGAACCACTCGCCCATCGCGGCGCCGGAGTAAGGCGCGAGGTATTGGTTGGCGGGGTTATCGGCGGCGGGAGCCGAAACGATGATCGTGTATTCGAGCGCGCCGGCGGCTTCGAGCGCGGCGATCGTGCGAACGATGTTGGAGTTCTTCTGACCGATCGCGACGTAGATGGAGTAAACCGGGCGGAATTTCGGATCGCCGGACGCGAGGCCGACTTTGTTGATCTTCGCCTGGTTGATGATCGTGTCGATCGCGATGGTCGTCTTGCCGGTGCCGCGGTCGCCGATGATCAGCTCGCGCTGACCGCGACCGATCGGAATCATGGAGTCGATCGCCATGATGCCGGTGAAAAGCGGCTGGGAAACGGATTTGCGAACGATGATGCCGGGCGCGATTTTTTCGACCGGGTTCGTCTCGGTGGCCGCGATCGGACCTTTGCCGTCGACCGGATTGCCCAGCGCGTCGACCGCGCGGCCGAGGAGGGCTTTGCCGACGGGAACGGAGAGGAGCTTGCCGGTCGTCTGAACTTCGTCGCCTTCCTTCAGCTTCGAGATGTCACCGAGGACGACGCAGCCGACTTCGTCTTCTTCAAGATTGAGCGCGATGCCGATGACCCCGCCGGGGAACTGCACCATCTCGTTATACATCACGTCCGACAGGCCATCGATGCGCGCGACGCCGTCGGCGACCGTGCGGATGTGGCCGGTGTTCTTCTTGACCGCTTTGGTCGAGAGCTGGGCGATCTGTTGTTCGATTTGTTCGAGGACGGAGCTCATCGGAAACGTGTAATTAAAATTTGGATTCGGGGTGTGCGGGAGAACTCAGACGGCGGCGCCGAGAACGGCGAGCTGGCCGGCGACGGAGGATTCGTAAACGTCGTCACCGACCCGGACGCGCAGACCGGCGAGGAGCGCGTCGTTGCGCTTCGCGGTCGCGGTGACGGGACGGCCGTATTTCTTCGACANCGCGGCGGCGATNGCGTCGAGCGANGNNTGGTCCGCGGGACCGGCGTGTTCGATGACCGCCTGGCCGCGCGCCACTTCGGCGGCGACGAGGCGGTGGTAGGCTTGCAGCACCGCGAGCGTGTGCGCGGGACGGTGCTTCTCGATATAAGCCAGCACGCCGGAAACGCGATCGGCCGAAAGAACGCCGTTTTCGAAGCTCAGTTTATAAAACTGCTTCGCGAGTTGGGTGATCTGCTTTTTGGCGGAGGCCATGGCGCGCGGCGAGATATCGGGATCAGACGCTCGTCAATTCGCGGGCGGCCGCGTCGTTGTAGGCGGCGCGATCCGCGTCGGTGAGCTTTTTCGCGAGGACGCGCTCGGTCGTGGCGACGACGAGGCGGGCGATCTCGGTGCGGGCGTCGGCGAGCATTTTCTTGTGCTCGAGCTCGATCGCCTGCTGCGCCTTGGCGAGAAGGTCGCTGGCCTTCGTCGTGGCTTCCTGCGTTTGCTTATCGAGAAACTCCTTCGCGGTTTTGCGGGCGTCGTCGACGATGCGAGTCGCTTCGGCCTGCGCCTTCTTCACGATGGCGGCGCTTTCTTGCTGCGCGGCGGCGAGCTTGGCCTGCATCTCCTCGGCATGCTTAATACCGGCTTCGATCTTCCGGTTGCGCTCCTCCATCGTCGCNGTGACCGGCTTGATGCCGAACTTGTAGAGGACGAAGAGAACGACGACGAAGCTGATGAGCTGCCAGACGACGTATTTCCATTCGACGCCGAACTTCACGAGCATGTTGGGCTCGGCGGCGTGCTCAACNGCGGCAGCGAGGATGAGNGGCAGCGTCATGACGAATCAGATCGGATGAAAGAGAGTTGGCAGCGCGAGGNATTCGCGCCGCCGAATGAAACAAAAACGAACTTAGGCGAGGAAGAGGGCGAGAATGCCGAGACCTTCCGCGAGCGCCATACCGATGATGGCTTGAACGAGGACCTTGCCGGAAGCGGCCGGNTTNCGGCCGACGGCCTCGGCGGCCTTGAAGCCGATNAGACCGACGCCGAGGGCGGCGCCGAGAAGGCCGAATGCGCTGGCGATGTTGCCGGTGATTTCAGCGATGAGCATGGGTGGTGGTGGTTGTATTTGTTTTGTGGATGCCCGCCGTGCGCACGCTTGGCACGCTCCCGACGGAAAAGGGATCAGTGATGTGCTTCAGCGGCGTGGCCGTGTTCTTCGTCGTGCGCGTGGTCGCCGCCTTCGTGATTGGCGAGGAGACCGATGTAAACCGCGGTCAGGAGCGTGAAGACGAACGCCTGAATCACGCCGACCAGGAGCTCCATGAAATAGAACACCGGAATGAAGCTGGTGCCGTGGAGCAGGTTTTCGCCGCCAAACACGTTTCCAAACAGACGAACCGAAAGCGTGAATGGACGGATGAGAATCGAGAAGACTTCGATGAGCCCGACGACGAGGAACACGATCGAAAGGAAGGGATACAGCCAGCCGGGCGTTTCTTTCTTGTCGGCTTTGTTACCGAAGAGATCCCAGACGATCATCTTCACGCCAACATACTTGAAGACGATGATCGCCCAAGCGCCGAACGAAATGAGCGCGAGCGCGATGGTGCCGTTGAAGTCGGCATTGTGCGGACGAATCCACGGCTGGGTCAGATGAAAGTGGCCGTCGGCGTCCACCACCCCGTTGCCGATCGTGCCGACGCCGGGCAGCAGGCCCATCCAGTTATGAAATAGAATAAAGATGAAGAACGTGACGAGCAGCGGGAACGCGGCCGGGAACGCTTTCTTGCCAACGATCGGCTCGAGGATTCCGCGCAAACCTTCCATCAACGATTCGATGACCGCCTGGCCTTTCGACGGAACGACGGACGGCTTTCCGATCAGCCAAAGAACGAGCGTCACGAGGAGCAGCGAAATGATCCAGCCGGTCACCATCGAGTTCGTGATCGTGAAACCCCCGATCTCGACGAGCTTGGCTGCGCTGGGCGCAACGCCCTCCGCGAGGAGCAGCGACGAACCAAGGATGTAGGCGACGAAAATCGAAAGGAGTTTAGTGACCCGGGACATGTGTTGTGGCGGCTTGGTCAGCCGCGGGAAATGGGAGAGAAAGGCGTTTTGCGGCATCCTCCGTCAACCCCCGAAAGGTCGCAATCCGAGCTCCTCCTGATAAATAAGTGAGAGCGGAAAAGCGCGCGGGCGATCTTATGATAACCCTCCGGGCACCGCTTGCGCGACCAANGATCGGTAGGCCGCCGCGCGGCTCTGGAAGACGGTGACGTGCTCGAATTCCCATGNATCCGCGACAGCCNGCCACCGNGGATGATCGAGGATGAGTCGCTCGGTCCACGCGAAGTAGTCCGAATCATCCGTTCGGAAATACAACCGGCCTCGCGACGNCATCCGGTGGGCCACTGCGGAGAGGAAATCGGACTGCATCAAACGGTGCTTATGATGACGAAGCTTGGGCCACGGATCTGGAAATAGCACAAAACACCGATTTGAAAAGGACTTCGGACGGAAGTGTCCCGAGGAAGAGCCGTGCTTCCGCCCGCAGGAAGTGCAGGTTCGTGAGTCCGGCGCGATCTCGCTTTCGTCGGGCCCGCGTCACCCGATCGCTTTCGATGTCGATTCCCACGCACGTCCGCTCCGGATGCGCTTTCGCGTAGGCTTCTAGAAAATGTCCATGTCCGCACCCCACCTCCCACACGATCTCCGCTGAGCCTGACGGAAGCAGATGGCGAAGGGCGGCGACCAAATCCGCCCGTCGCGCCGTCGAGGATGGCTTGGTGCTCAGGGCGACTTCGCGGAAGAAGGGAGGGCTGATCGGAGGTGCTCACGCCGCTCCTCCTTCTCGACCGCGGAGATTCCCAGCCTCAATCGCAACCATTAACACGTTGATATCCGCCGGGTTAACCCCACTGATGCGACCTGCCTGACCCAAGGTAGCCGGTTTGATTTCGTTTAGCTTTATCGCGCTCTCACGACGAAGTCCTCGAAGGTGGAGAAAGTCGATTGTCTCAGGAATCCGAATCGTCTCGGCGTGGGCAAGTTTCTCGATCTGCCGACGCTCCCGATCGAGGTAGCCTTGGTATTTCGTTTGATAGATCACCTCTTGCTGGACTTCACGGCTCTCGGCGAGGAACACCTCGGGTAAGTTCAGCTCCGCTTCATCTCTTCGGATCCGCTCGCCCCAAGTCAGCCCCCCTACCCTTTCTCGTTCAAAGCGGTCCAGCCACCGTGCAATCGTGGCAGCTTTCGCGTCGACGCGTTCCATCCGATCCGGCGGAAGCAGCCCGTAGCGGCGTGCGTGATGACGCAACCGCAGTTCTGCGCTCCCATGGTTAAACATGAGCCGATGCTCCGCCCGACTGGTGAACATGCGATAGGGCTCGTTCGTGCCCTTTGTGACCAAGTCATCGATCAACACCCCGATGTAGCCCTCGTGGCGTCGGATCACCAACGGCTCTTCATCTCGAAGGAAAGCCACGGCATTCACACCCGCAACCAATCCCTGCGCCGCTGCTTCTTCATAGCCGGAGGTTCCGTTGATCTGCCCGGCGAGGAACAGTCCCCTCACCTTCTTAGACTCCAGCGACGGTTTTAACTGTGTGGGCGGCGCAAAGTCGTATTCGACAGCGTAAGCCGGACGCAGAAGAACCGCGTTCTCCAGGCCTGGAACGCTTCGAACAAGCTGCATCTGAACCTCGAACGGGAGACTTGTTGACAAGCCATTCACATAAAATTCGTTCGTCGTTCGGCCCTCAGGTTCGAGGAAAAGAAGGTGCCGCGGCTTGTCGGCAAAGCGCACAAATTTGTCTTCGATGCTTGGGCAATACCTTGGTCCCACGCCTTCTATGCTTCCGCTATACATCGCGGACTTGGTAAGGTTCTCACGAACCAGCCGTGCTGACTCCTCGGTTGTGTAGGTCATCCAGCACGAAACTTGTTCACAACCTGGCTGCCACCCCACCCGCTGCTCTCCCGTTTGTTCCACGTGGAACAAGTCACGATCTTGTCGAGTATCGTGGAACGCAAACAGCGTCGGCGTCTCGTCGCCGCGTTGTTCGGTCATTTTGCTAAAATCCAAGCTCCGCCCCAGCAGTCGCGGCGGCGTGCCGGTCTTTAGCCGGCGAAGCTCGATCCCGGCCTCCGCGAGGCTCGCCGAAAGCGTCTTCGCGCTGAAATCTCCCAAGCGGCCGCCTTCATTCTTGTTCTGACCGATGTGCATCAGTCCTCGGAGGAATGTCCCCGTCGTGATGACCACCGACCGCGCCAAAAACTCCAAATCCAAGTTCGTCCGGCAGCCCACCACGGCGCCATCTTTGAAAATCAACCCAGTGACCGTCGCCTGAAACAGCTGAAGGTTCGGCTGGAGTTCCAGCGTATGTTTGATCCGGAACTGATACGCTTTCTTGTCGCATTGCGCCCGGGGCGACTGCACCGCCAAGCCCTTCGATTCATTCAGGAGCCGAAACTGAACTGCCCGTGACATCCGTGTTGATGGCCATCTCTCCACCCAGCGCGTCGATCTCCCGCACGAGCTGACCCTTGGCCTGACCGCCGATAGCGGGATTGCAGCTCATCTGACCGACGGTGTCCAAGTTGCCCGTAAGGAGGAGGGTAGAGGCCCCGCGGCGAGCTGCCGCCAAGGCCGCCTCAATGCCGGCATGGCCGGCTCCGCAGACGATTACGTCGAAAGAAGTGTCCGAATATCGCACAAAATAAGTCCCCGCTATTTTCCGATGCAGAAAGTCGCGAACAATTGGTCGAGCATCCGCTCGTTATCGATCTTCCCCGAAATTTCCTCCCACGCGTGCAGCGCCCCCCGCAGATCGCTCGCCAACAGCTCCATGGGCTCGCCCGTTTTCAGCTTTTCCAGCGCTGCCGCTGCACAACGCTCAACCTCCGCCAAGGCGGCTGCGTGCCGGGCGTTGATGGCGATCGTTTCTTCGCCTATGTCCGTCTGCAGTCGATCCGCGAACCCTGCGATAGCCGTCACAAGTTCGCTCAGTCCTTCGCCTGTTTTAGCCGACACTCGAACCTCATTCCCCGGGCGTTGCTCTCCGGCTCCGCGGTCATTTGTCCCAGTCAGCAAGTCCACCTTGTTCTTTACCAAGAGGGTAGGGGCATCTCCGCTAATAACATTACCATCAACGGTATATCCATCTGCCTGTGTGGCGTCTACCACCAGCAAAACCAGATCAGCGTCCTCGATCCGCTCCCGCGTCTTCTCGATTCCGAAACCTTCCAGCAGGGTAGGAGAGGGGTTCAATCCCGCCGTATCGATCAGCCGCACCGAGTGCGGCCCGATCATGATTTGCTCTTCGATGAAGTCGCGGGTCGTGCCTGGTTCGGGACTCACAATCGCCCGCTCATATCCAACGAGTCGATTCAACAAGCTACTCTTCCCTGCGTTGGGCTTGCCGACGATAACTGTGCGCAGCCCACCGCGCAGCACATCACCGTAGTGTTTCGTGGCACGCAACTTAGCTGCATCCGCCGCGATACTCCTAATCCCATCCTCGACCATGGCTTGGTCTTCGGCCGGCAAATCTTCCTCCGGAAAATCGATATACGCCTCCACCCGCGCGACTACCCCAAGCAATCGATCGACCGCCGCAGCCGTTCTGCGCCCCAGCGCCCCGCGCAACTGCCGATTCGCTGCCTCCAGCGCCCGTTCGCTACGCGCATGAATCACATCCATCACGGCTTCCGCCTGGCTCAGGTCCATCCGGCCGCCCAAAAAGGCCCGCTGCGTGAATTCACCCGGCGCCGCCAACCGGCAGCCGCGCGCGATTAAATCATCCAATATCCTTCTTACTATCAGGGGATTACCGTGACAGGAGATCTCCAGTGTGTCCTCGCCGGTATAAGATTTTGGCCCGCGGAAAACCACAAACATCACGTCGTCCAACACCACTCCGCCGCCGTCCCGGTATTCGCCACGATGCATTTCGCGGGGAGGTGGCAGTTTCCCGAAAATCTCATTCGCCAGCCGCGGCACCTCCGAGCCGCTTACCCGCAGCACCGCCAAGGCCGACGTCCCTACAGGCGTCGACAGAGCTGCAATGGTGTCATGAATGAGCGGCACAAACGCCCCACCATAGCAGGCCGCCCCTGAACGCAACGCGAATTCCGCCCGCCCCGCCAATCGCCGCGCAGCTTTCGCCAACTCACACCGAGCCTCCACGCCGTGCCCTCGCGATTCTAGGCACCATGCCGACCTCGGATCCGTTGTCCCTCTTTGCTACGTGGTTTTCCGACGCCGAAGCCAACGAACCTCACGATCACACCGCCTGCGCACTCGCTACCGCCGACGCCTCAGGCCGACCGAGCGTGCGCATGGTGCTGCTAAAAGCCCACGGTCCCTGCGGCTTCGTGTTCTACACGAATCTCGACAGCCCCAAAGCCGCCGATCTCCACGCCAACCCCCGCGCCGCCCTCTGCTTCCACTGGCCGCAACTCGAGCGCCAAGTCCGCATCGAGGGCTCCGTCGCGCGGGTCAACGACGACGAAGCCGACGCGTATTTCGCCACCCGCCCGCGTCTCAGCCAACTCGGCGCATGGGCCTCGCGCCAATCTCAACCTATGTCAGCCCGCTTCTCGCTCGCGCCCGCGGTCGCCGCCGCTGCGGCGCGCTTTCCGGTCGGTTCCGTTCCACGTCCTCCAAACTGGTCCGGCTTCCGCGTCGTTCCGGATCGTATCGAGTTTTGGGTGCAGCGTCCGTTTCGGCACCACGATCGTGAACGGTTCACCCGCGAAGGCGACACCTGGCGCCACGAATGGCTTTTCCCGTAAACGCGTCCGCTACCTCGCGCTCACTTCGATCTCTCGCACCCGCACCCCGTCGCGAACACTGTCGCCCGGATACACGATCACGCGTTCTCCCGCGGTGAGGCCGTCCACGATCTCCGTCTCCAANCCGTTCGATCGCCCCACCGTCAGCTTCCGCAGCCGCGCCCGGCCGTTCTTCAACACGAAAGTCTGCCACTCGCCGCCGCGCTGAAACAACGCTCCCGCCGGCGCCTGCAACACGTCTTCGGCCTCCCACACCACGATACGCCCCTCCACTCGATAATTATCGCCGAGGGTAGGGCGGTCCTCGATCGGCGAAACAAAATCCGCCACGACATACACGCGCTGCTCCTCGACGCCCAGCGCCGAGATCTTCGTGAAAGCCGACGGCTCCACCCACCGCACGCGCGCCTCGAGCGGTTGCAGACCGCCCCAATGCTCGATCATCACGCGCGCACCCGGACGAATCGCCACGCCGTCGCGCGACAACACTTCGATGCGCGCTTCGAGATCCGTCGGGTCACCGACCTCCAACAGCGCGAAACCGGCCGGCACCACGCGCGCACTTTCCTGATACACGCGCAGAATTCTTCCATCCACCGGCGAGAAAACCGTCAGCGGCTCCATCGCCGTCTCCGTCTCTCGTTCGCCACCCGGATGGCCTCGCGTCAAAAGCGCCCGCGCCTGCTCCAGTTCAAACTTCGCCACCTGCAACGCAAACGTCGCGCTCCGTTCTTCCTGCTGTGCCGTCACCGCGCGCATCTCCGCCGCATCGAATTCCTGCGCCGAAATCACTCCCGTATCCCGCAACTTTCGCAGTCTCTCGAACTCCGCCGCGGACGTCCGCGCCGCGGCGCCCGCGCGATCGCGCTGCGCTTCCGCCGCCGCCACGTTCGCTTCCGCCGCCCGCACCCGCGCCTCCGCCTGCGCCAGCGTGCGTGTATCCAAAAAGTCAGCACCAGTCGCCTCGATCGTCGCGAGCGGCGTTTCTCCCGCTTTCACCTCCGCCCCGGCCTTCCAATCGATCCGACGCAATTGTCCCGCCACCGGCGCCGAGATCACGTAGCGGTTCCGCACGCGCGTCATCCCTTCCTCGTTCACCGTCACCACCAGCGGCCCTCGCGTCACCTCGGCCGCTTCCACCGGCACCGGCTTCGGCCACAACCCCGCCACGATCAACGCCAACAACACCGCGCCCGCAATCCACGGCCACCGCCGCGCTCCGCGTCGAGCACCGCCGCGCGCGGTCTTCGGCTTGCCAGAGGGTGGGGGAGCGGGAGGGTTCATGAGATTTGTCGATGATCAATCGCGCGCTTTCAGCACGCCGACGAGATCGAGTTGATTCAACCGGCGCGTCGCCGCCAGCGCGGAAATCGCCGCCGCGAGCACCACGATCAACACGGCCAGACTGTAGTTCGCCATCGTCAGGATCACCGGCACGCGCACGAACTCCGTGTTTACCGAGTGAATAATCNCGGCCGAAAACACCGACCCGATGATCAGCCCNACCGGCAGCGCCGCGAGCGTCAGAATCGCCAGCTCACTCACGAGCACCGCGCCCACTTCCGCNNGCGTGAAACCCACCACGCGCAATGTCGCCAGTTCGCGCTGCCGTTCCGACAGCGAAATTCGCGCGCTGTTATAAACAATCCCCAGCGCCACCACCACCGCGAAGCCCATGTAGAGTTTCTGAATCAACCCGATGCTCTCCGCCGTCGTTTTCCGAAAACTCTCCCGTATCCGAGATTTGACTACAACACTGCTCGCCCGCGGCGTTTCCTTCATCGCGCGCAGAAACTCCTCCCACTTTCCCTCCGCCACCGTGAGAAACGCTCCCGTGATCCGATCGCCCTCCGCGAGCAGCCGATTCAGTTCGCCGATTTCCATGAACGCCGCGGTGCCCGCAAAGTCCTCCGACAGTCGCGCGACCGGCACGACGAGCGACGGTCGCTTTCCTTCGAGCGCGCGCACGTTGATCAGATCGCCCGGCTTCGCGCCGAGCACGTCCGCCAACTTCGCCGACAACACGATGCCTTGCGGCGACAACTCGATCTGACGGCCATTCGCATCGACCACGCGATTCAACAGCGTGCGCGAGGGCAGCGCCGTGAGTCCGATGCGCCGCACCACGCCGCCCGACGCGAGCTCAACCGGCGCCGAGCGCACCGGCTCCGCCGTGATCACTCCAGGCAGACTTCGAAAATCCGCGATCGCACGCGCCGGTCCCGGTTCGATCAGCGAGACATACACCGTGTGCCGCTGCACCACGTCCCATTGATAATCGAGCACGTAGTCGATGCCGTCGCGGAGCGCACTCGGCACGATCAAGATTCCCGTCGCCA
>Ga0065721_10007677_pt1 | contig 11679 bp, 11 predicted proteins | sample Mesricmetagenome_FD_59108 | JGI IMG/M metagenome (GOLD analysis project Ga0065721, IMG submission 59108) | Mesophilic microbial community from rice straw/compost enrichment Sample: eDNA_1 v2 (version 2) | ecosystem: Engineered > Solid waste > Grass > Composting > Bioreactor | place: USA: Davis...
TAAAACTCGGCGTCCGTCTGCCCGGCCGGGTGTGGAGGGTGCTCCGGTCTCCTCGCGTTCCCGTTCGGGACAAGCTGTTGTTCATCGTGCCCGTCGTACTCTATTGGGTGCTGCCGGATCTGATGCCCTTTATGCCCATTGACGATATCGCGGTCACGATCGCGCTCGCGGGCTGGTACGCGGGGCGGATGGAGAACAAATACGGGATAAAAACGTAGCTATCGCGGCGAGGACAGCGGTATGCCGGGCGTTCATTATCCGGACGACTAAGCGAGCATTCCATTCTTGAGTTCCTGGACGGAAGTCATTACAATAGAACGAGAGCAAGCAAGAGACAAGCCGGATCGTCGGCGATGTCTACTAAATAGAGCAGAGACAGGAGCGAGACCTCACATGAAGTGCAAAATTACGCGCAACGCGGCGAAGATTCTGCTGAAGGAGATCGAGAAGCCGGAGAACGAAGGGCTGAAGCTTCGAGTATTCGTGACCCACGCCCACGGCGACCATGCCCACTACGGCATGGATCTGGACAAGCAGAAGGACGGCGACGTCGTCGTCTCCACGGACAAGGGCATCGATGTCCTTCTGAAGGAAGGAGAAGACTTCCTCGACGGAATCATCATCGACTACCTGTACATCCCGCAGGAAGGCTTCGTTATCACGAATCCGAGCAAAGGCAACCATGGCGAGCACTGAAGAACAAGTCAGACCCCGCAAGGCGACGAACGACATTATCATTTGCGATAAGTGCAGGCATATTCGGATCAAGTCGCTCGCAAGCAAGCTGCAGGCGGCTGCGCCGGGAACCGAGATCAAAGTGGGATGCAAGTCTTATTGCGGGCCGTGCAAGCGGACGGGCTTCGTCTTCGTAAACGGACGATACTTGAAAGGCGACACGGAGGAAGAGCTTGTCGAGAAAGCCAAGCCATTCATTAAATAAGGTTACTTCGTCGGATCGAAGGGTGCCTCGAAAGTCATTCATGGACTGTCGAGGCACCCTTTTGCGCGTAAGGGCAACTGGCCGGATCAGAGCGTTCTTATAGAAAAGTTCTATTTGGCATGCGGTTGACACTCGGCGCGGAAGGGTGGTAACTTTGTTGGTAACCGCTAATACCAATTAAGCTGATCAGAAATAGTGGAGTTGACCAGATCGACTGGAGACATCTACGGCGCAACGTCGCGTCGGCTGTCTCCTTTTTTGTTGCGGTAAAAAAGAAAGGAATGAGAAGATGGGCAACCCGCGCGAGAAAAGTTGGAAGTTCGATACGTTGCAGGTTCACGCCGGCCAGCAACCCGATCCGGTCACCGGAGCGAGGGCCGTCCCGATTTACCAGAGCAGCTCCTTCACGTTTCGGAGCACGGAGCACGCGCGAGCGTTGCTTAACTTCGAAGAAGAGGGCCATACGTACACCCGGATCGGGAATCCGACGAACGCCGTGCTGGAGGAGCGGATCGCGGCGCTCGAAGGGGGGACCGGCGCGCTCGCCGTCGCTTCCGGATCGGCGGCCGTCACGTATTCCGTCTTCAATATTGCCGGAGCGGGAGACGAGATCGTCGCGGCCAGCACGCTGTACGGAGGGACCTATAACCTGTTCGCGGTAACCCTGCCCAAGCTGGGAATCCGCACGAGGTTCGTCGATCCGGACGATCCGGAGGCGTTCCGGCGCGCGATGACGAGCCGAACGCGAGCCCTGTTTATCGAATCGATAGGCAATCCCGGGCTGAATATTCCGGACATCTCGCGAATCGCCGAGATCGCCCACGAGAACGGCATTCCGCTTATCGTGGACAATACGTTCGGAACGCCTTACCTGATTCGCCCTTTCGAGCACGGAGCCGACATCGTCGTGCATTCCGCGACCAAATACATCGGCGGGCACGGCAACTCGATCGGAGGGCTTATCGTCGACGGCGGTCGGTTCGACTGGACGGGGGGCAAGTTCCCCGGCTTCACCGAGCCCGACCCGAGCTACAACGGCATCCGCTACGTCGAGAAGTTCAAAGACGCGGCTTACATCGCCAAAGTCCGGGTTCAGTTCCTTCGGGACATCGGCGCGTCGATCAGCCCGTTCAACTCGTTTCTTCTTCTGCAAGGGCTGGAGACGCTGTCCTTGCGGCTGGAGAAGCATCTAGCCAACGCCGCCCAAGTGGTCGATTATTTATCGAAGCATCCGGACGTGGCGTGGGTCAATTACCCCGGCCTTCCCGACAATCCGTATTACGAGCTGTCGCGGAAGTATTTTCCCAAGGGTCCGGGTTCCATCTTCACTTTCGGGCTGCGCGGAGGCTTCGAAGCCGCGAATCGGTTCATCGACGGTCTCGAGCTGTTCTCCCATCTCGCCAACGTAGCGGACGCGAAATCGCTCGTCATCCATCCGGCCAGCACGACTCATGCTCAGCTGTCGCCGGAGCAGCAATCGGCGGGCGGGCTGACGCCGGATTTGATCCGTCTCTCCATCGGTCTGGAAGATCCTCAGGATCTTATCGAAGACCTGGAGCAGGCGCTGTCCCGCAGCCGGCAGCCGATCGGAAGAGCCGACGGATAGGAGAGGGAAGAGAACACCGGGGGGAGCAACGGAATCATGACGGAAATCATCGTGGAGAAAAACGCGGCGGCGCGCATGCGGGACGGCGTTCTGCTTTATGCGGACGTGTACCGGCCCGCGGACGGGCAGCCTCGCCCCGTGCTGCTGTTGCGAACGCCATACAACAAAGAGGATGCGCAGACGATGAATTACGCGCATCCGAGCTGGTACGCCCGGCATGGCTACGTCGTCGTCGTTCAGGATACCCGGGGGAGATGGAGCTCCGAAGGGGAGTTCGTTCCATACAGGAACGAGGCCGAGGACGGTTACGACACGATCGAGTGGGCGGCGGAGCTGCCGTATTCGGTGCCTAGGGTCGGCATGTACGGATTCTCGTATTGCGGGGCGGTGCAATGGCAGGCCGCAACGCTTCGGCCGCCCAGTCTCGCATGCATCTCGCCCGGCATGATCGGATCGGATTCGTATCAAGGCAAGTCGTACCGCAACGGCGCGTTCTCGCTCGCGCTTCTGCAGTCCTGGGTGCTGTTCGCCGCGCAGGACACGGCCTTGCGGCGAGGGCGAACCGATTGGGCCGCGGAGCTGGGGGACTATTATTCGAATATTCAATCGTTTTACAAGAAATTGCCGCTGGCATCGCCCCCTGGGCCGATCCGAGATCTGGCGCCTTATTACGAAGAATGGTTGGAGCATCCGGTCCGATCCGATTATTGGCAGGCGCATTCGCTTCGGGACCGGTACGATACGATCGAGGTGCCGGCGCTTCACCTCGGAGGCTGGTACGACGTCTTCGTCGACGGGACGATCGAGAACTTCCGCGGCGTCCGCGAGCGGGGAGCGACGGCCGAAGCGAGGGAAGGCCAGCGTCTCGTAGTCGAGCCGTGGTACCACATGCCCTGGTCGAGATATGTCGGGGAGCTGGACTTCGGTCCGAACGCGGCGAATCGGATCGACGAGCTGCAGCTGAGCTGGTTCGATCAATGGCTGAAGAACCGGGAGCCTTATCCCGCGCCCGCTCCGGTCCGTTACTTCCGGATGGGAAGCAACACTTGGCACGACGCGGAGGATTGGCCGCCGCCGGGAACGGCCGAACGGTCGTATTACCTTCGCAGCGAGTCGAGGGCGAACTCCATCAACGGCGACGGAACGCTATCGCCGGACAAACCGGGGGACGAGAGTCCCGACGTGTACGTTTATCATCCTTCTATTGCCGTTCCCGCTCTGGGCGGGAGGTCGGGAGCCGTGCCCGACCTGACTCCGATGGGTCCGCGCAATCAGCTGCCCGTCGAGGTGCGGAACGACGTTCTCGTGTACACGACGGCTCCGCTCGCGGAAGAGCTGGCGGTCGTCGGAGAGGTCTCGCTGGAGCTGTACGCGGCAACGTCGGCGGAGGACACCGACTTCGTCGCCAAGCTGGTGGACGTTTATCCCGACGGCCGAGCCTACAATGTCGCGGAAGGAATCGTGCGGGCAAGCTACCGCGACGGCTTGGCGAAGCGCGTGCCCGTGCCTGCCGGCCAAGTCGTCCGATATGAGCTGTCGCTCGGTCCGACCGCCATCGCGTTCGGGGCGGGGCACTCGATCCGGCTCGACCTCGCCAGCTCTCTGTTCCCGACGTACGACCGCCACCCCAACCGGCTTCTCGATCCGGGGAAGGCAACGGAGGCGGACTTCGTCGCCGCGACGCAGACGGTCTATCACGACCGCGTCTATCCGTCGCGCTTGCGGCTTCCGGTGGTCACGGGAGAGGGGGGCGCGGCAGGGCGATGAATGTCTCCTTCATCTGGTTCGATCTGGGCTATACCCTCGTTTATCAGGAGCGGGAAGCCGCCTACCGGCGTTTTCTCGCCGAAGAAGGCATCGACCTTGGCATCGAGCGGATCCGTCTGGCTTACCATCTGGCCGACAAGCTGTTCATGCGCGAATATCCGGGAGTTCTGGGCAGGGAGGTTCAGACGTTCTATCCCTGGTACATAGGCTGGTTAAACCATTCGCTCGGCCTCAGCTTCGATCTGGATAAGCAATGCCGGTTCCTGCGGGAAAGCCATGGCAAGCCCGAGCGAACGTGGAAGGCGTTCCCGGAAGCGGCGCGCGTCCTGCGCGAGCTGAGGAATCGCTCCTTCGGCGTCGGGCTCATCAGCAATTGGGACTCCTCCGCCAGAGCCGTGCTGGAGAGCGCGGGCTTGCTGAACCTGCTGGATCCGATCGTCGTCTCGTCGGAGGTCGGCGTTTCCAAGCCCGACCCGGAGATTTTCCGGATCGCGCTGGAGCGGGCGGGCGTCCGGGCGGAGGAATGTCTCTACGTCGGAGACAACTACTACGACGACGTCGTCGGCAGCCGGAGAGCGGGCATGGCCAGCTGCCTGATCAACCGGTACGGCACGCAAGGAATCGAAGAAATCGAAGGCGCGAACGTCATTGCGTCCGTCGGCGAACTGCCCGGGCGAATCTTGCCGGCATCGGCCGGATATCCATCTTATAGGGTGAAAGGGAGAATCGTACAATGAGAAAACAAACGAAGACGAAGCGGTGGTCGGCGTTAGCCGTAGCGTTATTGATGGCGGTACTAACCGCGTGCGGCGGAGGCAACGGTAACGGGAACGGAGGAGAAGCGGCAAGCTCCCCTAGCGCCGGCGCGCCTGCGTCGGAGGCCGCTTCCGCNAGTCCNTCCGNTTCNGGCGAGCCGTCCGGCGGCAAGAAGCAAGGGGGCAACGTCACCGTCCTGATCCTTCAGGACCTGGACTTCCTCGATCCTCACCAGGCGGTCGCCGCGGGAACGTACGAGGTTCTGTTCAACGTATTCGAAGGCCTCTTGAAGCCCAACGAGAAGGGCGAGCTGCTTCCGGCGATCGCCGAATCTTATACGGTTTCGGACGACGGGCTGAGTTACACGTTCAAGATTCGCGGCGGCGTCAAGTTCCACAACGGCCAGCCGCTGACGTCCGCCGACGTGAAATATTCTTACGCGCGGTTGGCGGGCCTGGACACGGGCAAGCCTCTGCAGGCCACGTTCGGCGGAGTCCGATCGGTGGAAGCGCCGGACGACTCGACCGTCGTCATTACGCTTAAGGAGCCCAACTCTTCTTTTCTGACCGCGCTGACGGCCGCCGTCATCCCGAACGGTTATCAGGACAGCAACAAGAACCCGGTCGGAACGGGGCCTTTTAAGTTCAAGGAATATACGCCCGGCCAGCATCTGGTCGTCGAGAAGTTCCCCGATTATTACCAAGCGGGAGTGCCTTCGCTCGACCAGGTGGAGTTCCGCATCGTCTCCGATCCGCAGGCGGGACTGCTCGCCTTGAAATCGGGCGAAATCGACATCTACCCTCGAATCGGCACGGAGCAGCTCGAGCAGGTAGCGTCGGACTTCCAAACGCTCAGCACGCCCCAGAACTTGGTTCAGCTGGTTACGTTCAACATCGACCGCAAGCCGTTCGACGACATCCGGGTCCGCCAGGCGCTCAATTACGCGATCGACAAAGACGAGATCATCCAGGGCGTGGCGCTGGGCAAGGGAACCAAGCTGGGCTCCAACCTGAGCCCGGTGCTGGCGAAGTACTATCAGGAAGGACTGGAAGACAAGTACAAGACGGATCTGGAGAAAGCCAAGACCTTGCTTAAGGAAGCCGGCTATCCGGACGGCTTCGAGACGACGCTGTCCGTGCCTTCCGTCTACCAATTCCACGTCGATACGGCTCAGGTCATCGCCGCTCAACTGGAGAAGATCGGCGTGAAGGTCAAGCTCGAGCCCGTCGAATGGGCGGTATGGCTGGAGAGAATCTACAAAGGACGCGATTACGATACGACCATCATCGGCCTGGACGGCAAGCTCGACCCTTACCAGATCCTGAACAAGTATCTCTCCGATTCTCCCAACAACTTTTTTAACTATAACAATCCCGAGTTCGACAGCACGCTCCAAGCGGCGGTGACCGAGACGGACGACGCCAAGCGGATCGAGCTTTACAAGAAAGCGCAGACCCTGCTTGCCGACGACGCGGCGGCGATCTACATCATGGACCCGAATACCAACGTGGCCCTGAACAAGAAGCTGGCCGGCTATAAGACGTACCCTCTTTACGTTCAAGATCTGTCCAGCGTCTACTTTACGGAGTAACCGGCGCGGTCGCCGGGACGAAAAACGATGAACTACTATTTTAGGCGGCTGTTTACGTTGGCTCTCACGGTCGTTCTCGTGCTTATTCTGACCTTCTCCGTATTCCGGGTCATCCCGGGGGATCCCGCGCTCGCGATTCTCGGCGTCGAAGCGTCGCAGGAGCAAATCGAGATGCTGTCCGAGAAGCTTGGCACGGATAGGCCGATGGCCGTCCAACTGCTGGAATGGTTCNGGGGNGCGGCGACGNTGGACCTCGGGACGTCCCTGCGATATTCGGAGCCGGTGTCCGATCTGATCGCGTCTCGGCTGCCCGTNACCTTGATCCTGGCGCTCGAGTCCGTCGCGATCGTCATCGCNTTCTCCATTCCGCTGGGAATCGCGGCCGCGCGCAGGCCGGGGAAGGCNGCCGATCTGGCCGTCTCCGTCCTGACCCAGCTCGGGCTGGCGGTGCCCTCCTTCTGGATGGGAATTCTGCTGCTGCTTCTTTTCGGGCTTACATTGAACTGGGTGCCCGTCAGCACGTACGTCGGTTGGGACGAGAATCCGTGGCTGGCGCTCCGGTCGACTTTCCTTCCGGCCGCGGCCCTGGCCATCCCGCAGATCGCGATCGTCGTTCGTTACTTGCGAACGTCCCTTCTCGAGCAGCTGAATCTGGATTATGTCCGGACGGCCCGAAGCAAAGGGCTAGGAGACCGGGCGGTGCTCTACGGGCACGCGCTGCGGAATTCGCTGCTGCCGGTCGCGACCGTGATCGGCATCCAGTTCGGGGAGCTGCTCGCCGGAAGCCTGGTCATCGAGCAGGTGTTCTCGCTGCCGGGCTTCGGAAGCCTGCTCATCTCGGCGATCGGCAACCGCGACTATCCGCTCGTCCAAGGGCTGGTCCTGTTCATCGCGGCTTCCGTCATCGTCGTCAACTTCTTGGTCGACCTGTCTTACCGGTGGCTCGATCCGAAGATCAAATTGGGATAGGGGACGGATATGAGACGAAGAATCCATATGACCGTCGGTCTCCTGCTGGTTTCGATGTTGTTTGTTCTTATGCTGGTCAGCTTATTCTACACCCCGTATGAACCGAACGCGATGCGGATCGCCGATCGTCTCTCGGGGCCGAGCGCTTCGCATTGGCTCGGCACGGACAACTTCGGCCGGGACCTGCTCAGCCGCTCGATGGTCGGGACGCAGACCGCGTTCCTCGTCGGGGCAGCCTCGGTGGCGATCGGGGCGGCGGGCGGCCTGCTGGTCGGTTCCTTGGCCGGCTATGCCGGGAAGTGGGCGGATGAGCTGCTGATGAGGGCGACCGACGCGCTGCTCGCTTTTCCGGGAATTCTGCTGGCGCTTCTGCTCGTCTCCGTGTTTCGTCCGTCGCTTCTGCAGACGATCCTGGCGATCGGGATTCTGTTCGTGCCCTCCTTCGCCAGAGTCGTCCGGAGCGGAGTCCTGCAGCAGCGAGAGGCGGATTACGTCCGCGCGGTTCGGGGCTTCGGAGCGGGACACGTCAACGTCTTGTTCGTCCAAATCCTGCCGAACATCGCATCCTCGATCATAACGACGGCCGCGTTAAGCTTCTCGACGGCGATTCTGATCGAAGCGGCGCTCAGCTACCTGGGACTCGGGGTTCAACCTCCCGATCCGAGCTGGGGAAGGATGCTGAACGAGTCGCAGACTTACCTGTCGGCCGCTCCATGGTTTACGCTCGCTCCCGGCGTGCTGATCACGATCAGCGTGCTCGGCTTCAATCTTCTGAGCGACGGCATCCGGGACGCGCGCGACGTCAGGGCATGAGCAAAGGACAAGGGAGGTGACCACTATGGCCGGAGCGAAGCCGAGTGGCGGCGAAACCGTGCTGGAGGTCCGCGATTTGCGGCTTGAATTGTCGGCCAAGGATGGCGCAAGGCTGCCGGTGCTGGAAGATGTGTCGCTTAAGGTCGGCCGAGGCGAAATCGTCGGCATCGTCGGCGAGTCCGGCTGCGGCAAAAGCGTGCTGAGCCTGTCCGTTCTCGGGCTGCTGCCGTCCTCGATTCGGGTAGCCGGCGGCGGTATCTACAACGGGGAGCGCAAGGAGCTTCATCGGCTCGGCGAGAAGAGCCTGCAGCGGATTCGGGGGAAAGAAATCGCGATGATCTTCCAGGATCCGATGACCTCGCTCAACCCCGGCATGACGGTGGGCAAACAGGTCGCCGAAGCGATTCGCCTCCATACCGGCGCTTCCAAGCGGGAAGCCGAGGAGAAAACGGTAGGTTTGTTCCGCAAAGTGGGGCTTCCGAGGCCGGAGTCGCTTTATCGGGAGTATCCGCATCGGTTATCGGGCGGCATGAGGCAGCGCGTCATGATCGCCATGGCCGTCTCCTGCCAGCCCGATCTGCTGATCGCGGACGAGCCGACGACGGCTCTTGACGTCACTATTCAAGCGCAAATCTTGAAGCTGATGAAGAAATTAAGGGAAGAGGACGGCACATCCATCCTCCTGATCTCGCACGATCTCGGCCTGATCTCCGGGGTATGCGACCGGATCGCGGTCATGTACGCCGGCCGGATCGTCGAGGAAGGCGCCGCCGCCGAAGTGCTTCGGCAGCCAGCCCATCCGTACACGGCGGGCCTGCTCGCTTCGCTTGCGCTGCCGTCCAAGAAGGGAACCCGGCTGCACTCCATCCCGGGCAGCGTTCCCGCGCTGCGCGAACGGGGCCCCGGCTGCGCGTTCGCTTCGCGCTGCCCGTACGCCGCCGACCGGTGCTTGGCCGAGAAGCCCGCGCTTCGCGGAGTCGCAGGCTCGGCGTTCCCGCGAAGCGCGGCGTGCCACTTGCTGGGCGAGGAAGGAGGTCTCGCGAATGTCGGCTCCTGAAGCGATCTTAGAGCTTCATCATATCGAGAAAAGCTATGCGCCGAAGCGTTGGCTCTCGCGGGGCGAAACGCTCCCGGCCGTCGACGGGGTCTCCTTATCCGTCCGCGAGGGGGAGACGCTCGGCATCGTCGGAGAGAGCGGCTGCGGCAAATCGACCATCGGCCAAATCGCCTCGCTGATGCTTCGGCCTACCGGGGGCAGCGTGGTCTTCAAGGGCGAGGAGCTGATGCCGGGACGCCGCTCCCCGCGCGATTCGCGCCGCAGCCGGATTCAATACGTGTTCCAGGATCCTTACTCGTCGTTAAATCCGCGATTCACGATCGGACGATTGCTGGAGGAGCCGCTCGCTATCCGGAAGCAAGGGACTCGCCGGGAGCGCAGGCGGGAGGTTCTGCGAATGCTGAGCAGGATAGGGCTCGATCCCGCTTATGCCGACCGCTACCCGCATGAGCTAAGCGGAGGTCAGCGACAGCGCGTCGGCATCGCGAGGGCGCTTATGCCGAGCCCCGAATTGCTCGTGCTCGACGAGCCGGTCTCCGCGCTGGACGTCTCCGTGCAGGCGCAGATCCTGAATCTCCTGAAGGATCTGCAGGCGGAACGTTCGCTGACTTATCTATTTATTTCGCACGATCTCAACGTCGTGCATTATATGAGCGACCGGGTGGCCGTCATGTATCTAGGAAGAATCGTGGAGCTGGCGGAGGTGAGCGAGCTGTACGACGGGCCGCTTCATCCTTACACCCGAGCGCTCGTGGACGCGATTCCGGACGAGCCCGGCACGACGCCCAGGGAGGCGGAGATCATCGAGGGCGAGCTGCCGGATCCGCGGCACCTCGCCGGAGGCTGCGCATTCCGCGCCCGATGCCCGTTCGCCCACGAGCGCTGCGGCCGTCAGCCTCTGCTGGAAGAGGTGAAGCCCGGCCATTTCGTCGCCTGTCATTTGCTTGAGCCGGATCGCGATTGAATCCCATAGGATGCGATGGACCGGTAAAAACCGGAGGCAGCATGACCCTTGAAGGGGATGCCGGCCTCCGGTTTTTTGCTTATGCGACATCCTTCATCCCTTGACGGCGGAAGGCGGAAACCCCTTGATCGACTTGAAAACGTTGCTGAAATACGAGATGTCGCGGAAGCCGCACCGGTCGGCGATCTGGGTCACGGTGAACTCGCCGGTCGACAGAAGCATCTCCGCGTGGTTGATCCGGATTTGGTTGACGTATTCCTTAAACGAATGGCCGGTGGTTTTCTTGAACAGCTTGCCCAGATAAACCGAATGAAGGTTCACGAGCTTGGCCATGTCGGACAAATGCAGCTCCTCCGAATAATGCTCGCTCACGTACTCCAGCACTTTGTTGATCCGCGCGTCGGCAGGGGAAGGGGCGTCGTGCCGATCGGACATGACCAGCAGCCGGTGGAGAATGAACAGGAACAGCGCTCGGGCCGGCATGACGTAGCCGGGCGGCTTGCCCATCCAAACTTGCGCGAACTGTTTCATATAGCCATGGAGCTCGTTCGTGACGACGTTCTTGGTGACGGTTTGAAAAGGGAGAGGCTCCGAGCTTCCGGGCAGCCAATTGAAATTGAACGCGTAGGAGTGCATCGGATCGTCCTTGAACGTATAGGCCTCCCTGACGCTGCCCATCGGGACGTAGATCATGTCGCCGGCTCGGGCCTCGTAGTCGACTCCATTGACGCGGTAGACCGACCGGCCTTCGACGACGAACGTCAGGTCGTGAAAGTCGATCCTCTGCTCGACGATCTCCCAATCGGGAAAACACCGCCTGTCCACGAAATAAACGATGTCCGGTACGCGATTCTGCAGCTGCTCGATATCCATGTCGGGAACCGTCCTCGCAAACATGTTTAATAATTACAACTCTAAGTCTAGTTTCTCCATAGCTGTTTGTAAACGATGAATCCTATACTTAATTCTATAGTCGTTTAATAATTGCAAACTCCATGGAGGGATTTATCGTGACGAACGACAATCAGTCGAACGGAAGGACGTTCCGGCGAGGCGGGGAACCGGCAGGCGAAGCTTATAAAGCTTGGCTTCGGTATGCCAGGCTGGATAGGGAGTTCATCGAAGCGAACGGTTATGCTTCTTGGTGCGGAACCGTCGTGACCGCATCCGCTGAGGACGCGCCCCTGCTCGCGACGGCGCGCAAGGAACTCGCGGA
>Ga0065721_10052534_pt1 | contig 11678 bp, 7 predicted proteins | sample Mesricmetagenome_FD_59108 | JGI IMG/M metagenome (GOLD analysis project Ga0065721, IMG submission 59108) | Mesophilic microbial community from rice straw/compost enrichment Sample: eDNA_1 v2 (version 2) | ecosystem: Engineered > Solid waste > Grass > Composting > Bioreactor | place: USA: Davis...
TAGAGATCCTTCGCTGCGCTCAGGATGACAGCGGTTTCTGTAGAATCAGCATCATTTGTCAACAATGGCTAAGGCCCAGATTAAAAAACGCTTTTGAATTTTATTAAAAAAATTAAATATCGAGGCACACGTATGCGGTTTAGTGGAAAGAAAGTCTTGCTCCTGGGGTCTGGCGGATTACGCATAGGCCAGGCTGGCGAGTTTGATTATTCCGGTTCTCAGGCCATTAAGGCACTGAAGGAAGAAGGGATCCATGTCGTCCTCGCCAATCCTAATATTGCAACAGTGCAAACCGATGCCCATATGGCAGATACACTGTATTTGCAGCCTTTAAATATAGAAGTCATTACGCAGATTATCAAAAAAGAAAAACCGGACGGCATTCTGCTGGGATTTGGCGGTCAAACAGCGCTTAACCTCGGTCTTGCCCTGGAAAAAGCGGGCATTCTAGCTGAGCATCATGTTGAGGTGCTCGGTACCCAGGTTCGTTCTATTCAGCAGACAGAAGACCGGGATTTATTCAAGCAGGCGTTGGAAAGCATTGGCATTCACACACCGCGAAGCATTTGCGTGACCAGCGTGGAAGCGGCGCTCGCTGCTGCTGAAGAAATCGGCTACCCCATTATGATGCGTTCAGGTTTTTCGCTTGGCGGCCTTGGTTCAGGAAAAATTACCAACAAGGGAGAGCTAACGAGACGTGCAAAAGAATGTTTTGCCACGGTGCCGCAGATTCTGATTGAAGAATATCTCCTGGGCTGGAAAGAGTTTGAATACGAAATTGTGCGCGATGCGGACGGCAATGCGCTAACCATTTGCAATATGGAAAACCTTGATCCCATGGGCATTCATACAGGTGAAAGCATTGTCGTAGCGCCTGCCCAAACATTAAGTAATCGTGATCATCAGCATTTGCGTAACATGTCTATTGCCATTGCCAATCACTTCACTATTGTCGGTGAATGTAATATCCAGTTCGCTGTCAATCCAGAAAATGGGGATTACCGCGTGATTGAGATGAATGCACGATTATCACGCTCAAGCGCGCTTGCTTCTAAAGCAACGGGTTATCCGCTCGCATTTGTCGCAGCAAAACTCGGATTGGGTTATTTGCTGCATGAGATAAAAAATAGTGTCACTCAACAAACTTGCGCCTTTTTCGAGCCTGCGCTGGATTATGTCGTGGTGAAAATTCCTCGCTGGGATACACATAAATTGAAAGCAGCGGAACGCACGATTGGTACGGAAATGAAAAGTGTAGGCGAAGTCATGAGCATTGGCCGCTCTTTTCCGGAGAGTTTGCAAAAAGCAGTGGGTATGCTGAATATCGGCGCATCCTGTCTCAGTGATTATCCGCACGCTATTCCTGACGCTAAAAGGGAAATTGAATTCCCCACGGACCGACGTCTTTTTGCGCTCTATCAGTTCTTTATGAGCGGCGGTACAGTGGCAGAGGCACAACGACTCAGTAATATTAATTTCTGGTTTTTATCGCATATTCACGCGATCACCGAGGTTGAAAAGCGTCTTGCTGCTGAACCGCTTTCCCCGGAATTGCTTTTGCATGCCAAGCGCATGGGTTTTTCCGACCGCGCTATTGGAAAGTTAACAAAACAGTCTGAAGAAGACGTGCGCATGCTGCGCTTATCAAAACAGATTGTTCCCTATGTGAAGCAGATTGATACACTTGCTGGTGAGTTTGCCGCACAAACCAATTACTTGTATCTGACTTATCATGCCGCTGAACATGATATTGAAGCGACTCCCGAAAGGCCTATTCTAGTATTGGGTTCAGGGCCTTATTCCATTGGTTCCTCCGTTGAATTTGATTGGTGCGCGGTAAATACCTCACGTTCACTGCGTGAGTTAGGTAAAAAATCCATTCTGATCAATTCCAATCCCGAAACAGTTTCGACTGATTATGATGAATCAGACCGGCTTTATTTCGAGCAGTTAACTCTTGAGCGTGTGCGGGATATCGCTGACTTTGAAAAAGCGGCTGGTATTATCGTGTCGGTGGGCGGCCAGGTCGCAAATAATCTGGCATTGCCGCTTGCCAAAACAGGCTATCAACTATTGGGCACCTCCGCTCAGTCTATTGATAATGCGGAAGACCGGGAAAAATTTTCGGCCCTGCTTAATCAACTGAATATCGATCAACCTGCCTGGCAGCGCGTGACCAGTCTTGAAAATGCAAAACAATTTGCCGAGATGATTGGTTATCCCGTGCTTATCCGCCCTTCTTATATACTCTCAGGCTCAGCCATGAACGTGGCTTATGATGAACGTTCGCTCGAGCAATATTTACTGGAAGCATCACTTGTCTCGTCAGAGCATCCTGTAGTGATTTCAAAATTCATTCTAGATGCAAAAGAATTGGAAGTGGACGGCGTGGCCGATCGCGGTAAAATTATTATTGATGCCATTGCTGAGCATGTAGAGAATGCAGGCATTCACTCGGGCGACGCGACGCTTGTCATTCCGCCTCAGCGTCTTTATCTTGAAACGATTCGCAAAACCAAAAAAATTACCAGCCAGATTGTAGAAGCTTTAAAAATCACGGGTCCTTTCAACATCCAATTCATTGCGAAAAATAATTTTATTCAAGTTATTGAATGTAATTTGCGTGCATCGCGCTCTTTTCCCTTTGTTTCTAAAGTCACAGGATACAATTTCATCAACATCGCAACGCGCGCAATGCTGGGTCAGCATAAGCCCATGATTTATGAAACATTAGAATTGGATTATGTGGCGGTGAAAGTGCCTCAGTTTTCCTATCATCGCCTAAAAGGTGCGAACCCGGTTGCGAACGTTGAGATGGCTTCTACCGGCGAAGTGGCTTGTCTGGGCGAAAATCTTTATGAAGCTTATTTACGCGCCTGGCTTGCTACCGAACAGGCATTGCCGGAAAAACGCATACTTGTTTCGATCGCGGATGTACATAAGGCAAAGCTGTTGCCTTACCTGCTGCAGCTGGAAGAACAGGGCTGGGTATTTTACAGCACCAGCGGTACGCACGCATTTTTGTCAAAAAATGGAATAGGCTCCTACTTTGTCCATAAAGCCAGTGAAAAAAGTGAGCCCAACATTCAAACCTTGATTGCGCAGCGGAAGGCCGAGCTCATTATCAACCTTCCTACGGCGAATGGCATCAATACCCTGACGGATGGTTATATGATCCGGCGAATGGCAGTGGACCATCACATTCCTTTGATTACCAATCTGCAGATTGCGCAAATCATGCTGCAATGTTTAATTGACTTTAAGGGAAAAACACCGGAGACCGTATTATCATGGCAAGAGTACATACAGAGGCATGTTCCTTATCAACAATCAATCAGAATGATAGCATAATGAAAAGTTTACTTTATGGTCATGATGTTCTTTCCATGAAAGAATTGTCATTAGCGCAGATTCAGCAAGTGCTCGAGCTCGCCGCAACATTCAAATCAGAAGACGTACCTGCGTTATTAAAAAATAAAATCATTGCTCACTGTTTTTTTGAACCTTCGACGCGCACGCGCCTATCTTTTGAGACAGCGACGCTACGACTGGGCGGTCAGGTCATTGGTTTTTCGAGTGATGAAAGTCTTTCAATCAAGAAAGGCGAAACGCTGCAGGATACCATTCAGGTTTTATCCCATTATGCAGACCTCATCATCGTTCGCCATCCCAAAGAAGGGGCTGCGCGGCTTGCGGCCGAGACGTCGGCAAAGCCGGTAATCAATGCGGGGGACGGGGCGAATCAACATCCTACGCAGGCGTTGCTGGATTTATTTACCATACAAGAATGCCAGAACAAGATTGATGGACTGGCGATTGCACTGGTTGGTGATCTTAAATATGGCCGCACGATACACTCATTTGCTCAGGCATGTACATTGTTTGATATACGATTATTCCTGGTCTCTCCTGATTCATTGACCTTGCCCGATTTTATCTGCGATGAATTGAAGCGCAACGGCGTTCGCTTTTCATTTCATCAGTCGCTGGAAGAAGTCGTTCCCAAAGTAGATATTCTGTATATGACACGTATTCAACAAGAGCGTTTCAACGATGCAGATTATCAGCTGATTAAAAAACGCTGCATCCTGACACCCGATTTGCTCGCCACAGCAAAGCCTAATTTGAAAATTTTGCACCCTTTGCCGCGGGTAAATGAAATCGACGCGGAAGTGGACAAAACGCCGCATGCTTATTATTTTCAACAGGCAGCGAATGGCGTATATGTGCGGGAAGCGCTTTTAGCCTTGATGTTAAATGAGAATGTGCAGGTGTTGACATGAATAAAACATTATCTGTTTCAGCCATTCAAAACGGTACGGTGATTGACCATATTCCTGCAGGCCAGGCCTTGCGTATTCTGCATTTATTGCGCTTGTTAAACAAGAAATGCCAGGTCACAGTGGGGTTTAATTTATCCAGCCAACGCATGAAATTAAAAGACCTGGTGAAGGTTGAAAATTATCTTTTAACAAAAGAAGAAGCCGACAAAATTACGGTTTTTGCACCGGATGCAACCATCAATATTATTAAAAATTTTGATGTCGTCGAGAAAATTATTACGCAATTGCCACCAGGTATAGAGGGTGTGTTTTCGTGTCCCAATCAGGCTTGCATCTCGCATGTAGAGCCTGTGGAAAGCTTTTTTATAATCAAAGAACAGAGCAAGCGTGTCCATGTGATATGCAAATACTGCGAAAAAATATTTGACCGGAATCAGGTAAAGGTAAAAATATAGTAAAAGCGGATTTCAAGTTAAAATGACGATTATAAAAGACATCAAAACTTATCAGGGAAATACCATTGACTTGGTGTTGGCAGATAATAAAGATCATATTATTCAGGCGGACGGATTGACAGCTTTGCCTGCTGTGATCGACCCGCACGTGCATTTTCGTACACCCGGGATGGAATACAAGGAAGATTGGCGAACCGGCGCCAAGGCGGCTATTCGCGGCGGCTGCACGACTGTGTTTGACATGCCTAATACCAAGCCACCCACGATTACCCAGTCCCTGCTCGATGAAAAAAAAGCACTGATCGATCGACAGCTGAAAGAAGCAGGCATTCCGCTGCGTTATAAACTTTTTTTTGGTGCCGACAAAGGCCATCTGGATGAAATTGCAAACATTGAGAAGGACTGTGTAGGTATCAAGGTGTTCATGGGATGCAGTACGGGCAACCTGGTCATTGATGATGACGAAAGTTTGCATGCTGTTTTCTCGCTTGCGGCAAAGCATCATATGCTAGTAGCAGTACACGCAGAAGATGAACATTTAATTCGGGAACGTAAGGCAAACTATCAAGGAGAGTGGAATTATCCTGTGCATTCCGTTATCCGTAATATTGATGTTGCTGCGAAAGCGGTCGAAAAAGCGATTGCGCTAACAAAGCGCTATGGCACGCGCTTATATATTTTGCATGTGAGCAGCGCAGAAGAAGTTGCGCTAATTAAAACGGCAAAACAGGCTGGTTTGCCCGTATTTGCAGAGACGACACCCCATCATTTGTTTTTTGATACGACGCTTTATGATGTATTGGCGGGCAAAGCAGTAGTAAATCCGCCGCTGCGTGATCCAAGGCATCGCGAACATTTGTTTGCCGCGATACACGAGAAAGTAATTGATACCATTGGTTCAGATCATGCGCCTCATACACCGGATGAAAAAGCACTACCTTATGGCGAATGCCCCTCAGGTATGCCGGGAATCGAATTTATGTTGCCTATGCTGCTTAATGCCTGCTCCCGCGATTTGCTCAACCTGGATGAAGTAGTTGCATTGACATCAGCAAACGCTCGCCACATTTTCCATATGCCTCCTTCAGATGACTGGGTATTAGTCAATCTCGGCGAAACGCGCACGGTTGAGCGTACGGAAAGTAAATGCGGCTGGTCACCCTATATGGGTCTTACTTTAAAAGGTTGGCCTGTTTATACGATTTTGAAAGATACTTGTTATAAAGTGAATAATTAAAAGTTCTCTCTGCTTTCCGTCATTGCTCTCGCCGTCGTCCGCTATGCGCAAACTTGAAAATACACATAGCGGACGACGGCGAGAGCAGAAATTTACCGGACAGTAATGGAGGACAGCATGTGGATAGCAATCGCTACAAATTTTTTTTGGTATAGCGCTTCTCTTCTTCTTTTTTATCCGTTTCAGTTATCGCCGACTGTGGCGTTGCCTTTGGCCAGAAATAGCCGGGATAATTGTTGCCGGGCAGCGATTGATCGATGCGGACATACATATCACCTATTAAATCCTGCACAACAGATGGCACGAAACCGGTTGCGAGCACGCCATAGGCTTTAGCAATGCCTTTCGGTTTTTGATGCGGATTTTGTTTGACATAATCCACCGATTTTTTTAAATCGGTTACGAAGTCTTTTACAAAATCAGGCACCTTGGTATGCAGGGCAGTCAGGCAAAAGTGAAAACCATCAGCTTGATAATCCGATGTTAATAAACAGTTTAATTCCCATCCGTGTGACTTCATTAATTCAGCGACTAAAAGAGGATTGATTCCAGATGTCGTGCGCATGCCAACTACAGAGAGCTGAGTGGAATAGGGAACGATGATGCCGTCAATTTTTTTAACTTCATCGGTTAATTCTTTGGCGAGCGCAAGAATAGCTGCTGTATCTTTAACATAACCGTTTTCACCTTGATAAAGCATTACTGCATGGGCGGTGACGACTTGCACGCCTGTGCGGGATCCAGGAAGACCTGGCGTGACATAAGAACCGACAGAAGAGGTAAGATAAGTATGTGTCGGTGTGGGAGCAATCAATACTTCCGCGCGTCGCCTGAATAAAATAATAGATACGCCCTTGGGGCCTTCACCATATTTATGAATATCTGCAGAAACACTGCTAACGCCCTCATTTTGAAAATCACACCAGGGTAATTCGACGCCCGCTTTTTTAGCGAAAGCTGTTAAAAAACCACCAAGACACGCATCAACATGGAAAGGAATGGGTTTGGATCTATGAAGCCAATCTTTATTATTTTGAGCTATCTCTGCTAATTCCTTGATGGGGTCGATGACGCCAAATGGAAAAGAGGGAGCGGAAGCTGCCATCATGCAAGTATTACGGTTAATGGCAGCTTTCATCGCATTAACATCAGCCCGGCCTGTGTTTTTATCAACGGGCACAACGACTAATTTGGCGTTTAATATTTCTGCGGCCTTCCAAAAAGCAGGATGTGCACTGCTCGGCACAATGATTTCAGGCGCTTGGTTTCCATTTTTTCGGGCGTGCAAAACGTAGGCCTTGCAGGCTTCAAAAATACTTAACGTACCGCCTGCGGTAATAACGCCATGTGTGCCATCAGGACCATTAAACAATTTTCTGCACCAGGAAATCACTTCTGCTTCTTTTTTCTTAATGTCTTTGAAGACAGGATGCATTGGGTTGGTTAATGCAGTTTCTCCATAAAGTTTTTCTAAAAACGCAGAAAATTCGGGCGGATATTCTGAATAGATGGCGCCAGACAAACGGCCTTTTTTATTTTCTATTTGCTTTTTGGGATATACTTTACGCATTTCCTCAATACTATATCCTTCTGGCGGCAGCGAATGGATCGGCGGCGTTGCCGATTTTTCTCTGTCTGCTTCTATTTCGACTTTATAACCATTCAGGTTTTTTGTCACTTCACCTCTGATTAATTTATCAGCTATCCGGCCTACCACGGGCACCTGCAGTGTTTTTTTAACCGCATTATTCATGAGGGTTTCTTTAATTTTTTTAGTGTCCCATTCGTGGTAGAGCGAATAAGTTTGATACGCGAAGCGTGGCCCATATTGGAGTAAAAGCAGGGCTGTAATGATCGTTACAGGGGAATAGTCCTCCAGCGTTTCATTGACATAATTTCCTAGCCAGTTTGCCATTTGCAGAGAGCCGCTTAACATGTGAGAGATCCTTTCTAATTGATTAGTCAGGTATTTTTGAGGAGGGCGGGTGTTGCGTCAAGCGGGTTTTTTTCAAAATATCGACTATACTTAAGAAAAATGAACGAGTTACCAACGAGAGAGTGGGCATGATAATGATAAATTTCCAAAAAATGGGAATCGCGCTTATAGCGCTACTATTTTTATCATTTATTCAGCCTGCTTTTGCCGAAGATCCACCACTACCAACACCCGTTGGCCGCGTTATTTGGGTGCAGGGAACTTTAAAGGCCATTATGCCTAACCAGGAAGAGCGTCTGCTGAAAAAAACGTCGGTTATCTATTTGAATGATACATTAATTACGGATAGCAAAAGTAAAGCTCAAATTGCTTTCACTGATAACACATTGATGACGTTTCGTCCCGACACAAAATTTTATATTGATAAATATCAGTATAATCCCAAGGCGAAAAAAGGCTCGGTGGGCAAATATATAATGAATTTGATCGAAGGCGGCTTTCGCACAATTACTGGCCTTATCGCGAAAGGTAATCCCAGTGATTATAAAGTCAATACACCTGTTGCTACTATCGGCGTGCGTGGTACGGATTATACCGTGTACGTTAATCCCAAAGGTCAGTTATATGTAGGCTATTATAGCGGATCACCTTGCGTTGATAGCAAAAAAGGATCCTTGTGTTTAAGCGAGAAAACAAAATACGCTTATGTACCAACATCGGGAGCTGTTCCTGTTCCGCTTAGCCAGCAGCCGGCTGTCTTTCATGAAAAACTGGATATTGTTCCTACTAAAATCACACCATTTTCTGCCGTGGGCGGTGGTGTGACAACAGCTGGAACAGCAGTAGGCACAACGGGTACTTCAACGCCACCCGCACGCTCGGGAACAGTTTCAAGCTTTTGTATCACCAACTGAACCTATTTAGTCGCATGCACATACACCCCATCCCAATCTGGCGGCAGGGGGTGCGCCTTGAATTCCTTAATTCGATCCAGGTAAATTCGATAGATTTTCGTTTCAGCGTGCGTTTGTTGTAGTTGCGTTAACAAGGCTTCTGCTTCATCCCATCGCTGAGCGAAATAATGTTCAAGGGCCTTATGATAAGAAGCAAGTTCGATTGCCTGTTCTGTTGTTAATTCTGTTTTTTTGCAGATGACTTCATAAATTGCAACACCAGATTTTTTTCCTTTTACCCTGACACGATCTAATAAGCGAAAAACAAATCTTGATTGGTGCTGTTCTGTATTTTCAGTAACAATGATATTCACACCATAGAATTTGGTAAGACTTTCAACGCGCGACGCCAGATTAACTGCGTCGCCAAGCACAGTGTAATTACGGCGGAAGCGTGACCCCATGTCGCCTACACTCATGAGGCCACTGTTAATGCCAATACCAATTTTAATTTCTGGCCATTTTCGCTCTGCCAGCATCGGCTGCAAAGTAATCAGTTTTGTTTGCATATCAATTGCGGACTCAAGTGCGTGGCGCGCATGATTTTTATCTTTTAACGGGGCGCCCCAGAAAGCCATGATAAGATCACCCACATACTTGTCTATGGTGCCGCGATGTTTAAAAATAATTTCTGTCATGGGCGTGAAGAAAGTGTTTAACATATCAACCAATTCGGCAGCTGACATGCCTTCTGAAATGGTGGTGAAATTACGAATATCCGCAAATAGAACAGACATCTCTCTGTCTTCACCATGCAGGCCATAATTGCCGGTCGTTTTTAACATTTCATCAATATGTTTTTCTGGAACGTATTGTCCAAACATTTCCTTAAGCCTTTCACGGCGCCGTGTTTCAAACAGATAACCGTAGATGATATTTAAAATGGCAATGGCGAAAATTAAAAAAATCGGCAGAAGAAAAGATAAAATATAACCGGTTTGGTGCCAAATCCAATTATTGAGAAGCAGTAAACTAGGCGGTACCAGAATAATTAATAAGGCAAGTATTCGGGGACCAAAATAGGGAAACATAAAAGCAGCTATCAAACCAAATAAAACCGTGATGACAAAGTTGGCGCCAAAAGTCCAAGCGGGTTTATAAGAGAAACTGTCTTCGAGCATTCCGTTGACCAGCGTTGCCTGTATTTCAACGCCGGGGAAGGGATTTTGTACTGCTGTTGCGACAAGATCACCCAATCCTGTAGCAGAGGTACCTACAAAAAGGATTTTTCCTAATAAGGCATTTTTGGGTATGTTGCGATTTAACACATCGATCGCGGAGTAATAGGAGAAGGTATAACTTTTACCAATGAAAGGAATTAATACTTGTCCCTTATCATCGGTAGGGATCATACGTGTCCCAAAAACGATGCCTTCCAATTCTTTCGTGTGCCCATAAGTGGGTGTAACAAGCTGTATATTTTCGCCAAGAAAAACTAGCACCGCCTGCAGTGACAAGGCAGGATAAACGCCGCCCTTATATTGAATCAGTAATGGCGCGTGTCGGATGATGCCATCGCTATCGGCAAAAATATTGATGAACCCAGCGCCTTTTGCTGCCTGCTGCAGAATAGGTATGTTACTGATATAGCCCAATGCTTTAATAATATGGAGTTCTCGGCTTTCTTCATGTGTTAAGGTTAAAAGTGGTTTTGGTAGCTGGTTTTGCGTTTCAGGGCGCGGTAAAAAACCAATGGGAAGCACAGTAGGATTTTCTGCGAGGCTTTTGGCAAAGATAGAATCTTCATCAAACAATGGCTCGCTTTTTCTCAAAATCGATTCCAGTGCTGTGTTAGCCATATTTTTTTTGCTTAAGGTATCAAGTAGCGCTTTGGCGATATTAATTTCTTTTTCAGAAAAAAGAATATCAAAAGCTATGACGGCGGCGCCTTCTTCTTTTAATCGGTCTGTTAACTCGGCGAGCTTACTTCTCGGCCAGGGCCATCGACCGATAGCTTTGAGGCTTTTGTCATCAATATCAATAATCGCCACGGGGCTGACCGGTGTGATTTTTTCAGTGAGAATACGCATGCGTAATTGCAAATCGTAGCCCAGATTATCAAGGCGTTCGATGAATAGGCGAACAAATCGGGTGGGGGTGATTAATAACCAGATGGCGATAGCTACCAGAATCAGGCCTAAAAAAATGGGAATGCGCTTGCTCATGCCTTGTCCTTTATTCGTCCCTGCTTTCATCCTGCTACAAATGCGGTCTTAAATCAATTTACTGCAAACTTAATTTGCCTGAGAACAATAGGGATTGATTTTAACTTGAGTTAATGTTTCATAGTAATCTTCCGCTGCTTGCGTAATCATGTCGGTAATATTCTGGTTGACACTGGTCATCGTCCAGTTTGTCGTGGAAGTGACTGTACTGGTGGTAGGATTGCCTTGTTGAATGACATCGGCGATATCCGTAGTACTGGTGCCTCCGGTGAGTGTGAAGTTTTCAAAGAACATGGTAGTCGATCCAACCATCACCTCGTTAGAAGAAGCATTGACGACGGCATTGGTATTAAAAACCACGGTATCCCGGCCGCTTGAACTGCGGAACCGCTGGAAGCCGTCGAAGTAAATAGGATCGTTAACAAAACCTAATTTGGCTCCGGTGATGGTCAATGTATTTGCCTTGTTAGGTAAGGTGAGTTCATTTAATTGTCCATTGTTGATTAAGTTAGTAATGTTATCAAATGCAGTGATGAGCCCACCATTGGTGGCACTGCCGGTATTGGTGTTGGTTAAAGTGACATTGACTGGAGAACTGTATTGGGCGAAGTTCAGGGTATTGGTGCCAGCAAGTGATCCGCCGTTGACA
>Ga0065721_10052543_pt1 | contig 11678 bp, 11 predicted proteins | sample Mesricmetagenome_FD_59108 | JGI IMG/M metagenome (GOLD analysis project Ga0065721, IMG submission 59108) | Mesophilic microbial community from rice straw/compost enrichment Sample: eDNA_1 v2 (version 2) | ecosystem: Engineered > Solid waste > Grass > Composting > Bioreactor | place: USA: Davis...
GAGCCGGGCGCGGCGGGCGGGATCGGCGAGCAGGTCGCGCAGGCCGGCGGCCAGCGCTTCCTGGTCCCGGACGGCGAGGGCGCAGCCCTGGGCGGTCATCTCGGCGTAGAGCTCCGCGGCGTTGAAAGCGTCGGGGCCGGTGATCACCCCGCGGGCGAGGCGGGCGGCCTCCAGGGGATTGTGGCCGCCGATGCCAGGGGCGAAGGCGCCGCCCATGACCACCACGTCGGCGGCCCGGTAGAGCAGGCCCATCTCGCCGAGGGTGTCGGCCACATAGACCGGCCCGGCGGGCGGCTCGCCCGCGCTGCGGCGGGGGGCGCCGAATTCGGCGGCGAGGGCTGGGCCGCGATCGGGATGGCGCGGGGCGAGGATCAGCAGCGCCGAGGCCGGATCATCCACGGCGGCGCGGAAGGCGGCGACGATCAGGGCCTCTTCGCCGGGATGGGTGCTGGCGGCCAGCACCACCTGCCGCCGGCCCATGGCGGCGCGCAGGGCGGCGAGGGCGGCGTCGGACACGGGCGGAGCCGCGCCCACGCGCTTGAGGTTCAGCCGCCCGGCGACCGTGGCGCCCAGGCGGGCGAGGCGGGCTTCGGTGGCGGCGTCCTGGGCCATGACAAGGTCGAAGCCGCCGAGCAGTTCGCGGGCGGAAGCCGGGACGCGGGCCCAGCCCCGGGCGCTGGCCTCGGTCATCCGCGCCGAGAGCAGGGCGAGCCTGACGCCCCGGCGGCGGGCGGCGCGCAGGGCGTTGGGCCACAGCTCGCTCTCGACAAAGACGGCGAGGTCGGGGCGCCAGTGGGCGAGGAAGCGGCGCACGGCGCCGGGGGCGTCCACGGGGGCGTACTGGTGGACGACGCCGGGCGGCAGGCGGTCGGCGAGGACGCCTGCCGAGGTGACGGTGCCGGAGGTGACGAGCAGGCCGAGATCGGGGCGGCGCTCCCGCAGGGCGGAGACCAGGGGCAGGAGGGAGAGGCTCTCGCCGACGCTGACGCCGTGCAGCCAGACGAGCGGTCCCGGCGGTCGGGAGGCGGCGGGTCGGCCCAGGCGTTCGGCGAGGCGGGCCGGGTCCTCCTTGCCGCGGCGGGCCCGGGCGTTCAGCGCCAAGGGCGCGACCGGCTCCATGAGGCCGGTGAGCGCGCCGTAGAGGACGAGCGGAAGCGTCACACCGCCTCGGCGTGCAGGCGGCAGGCGCGTCCGGCCTCGGTCTCCACCTGGACAGTGGCGTGGATGATGTTGAAGCGCCGCTCCAGGCCCTCGCTGACGGCGTGCAGGAAGGCGTCGCCGTCGCGGTTGTCGGGCCGTAGGATGTGGGCGGTCAGCGCCGTCTCGGTGGTGCTCATGGCCCAGATGTGCAGGTCGTGGACCTCCTCCACCCCTGGCTGGGACGCCAGCCAGCGGCGCACCTCGTCCACGTCGATGCCCCGGGGCGCGGCGTCGAGGGCGAGGTCGGCGGAATCGCGCAGCAGGCCCCAGGTGCCGAGGACGATGACGGCGGCGATGATCACGCTGAGCGCCGGGTCGATCCACAGGACGCCGGTGCGGGCCATGGCGAAGGCGCCCACCACCACGGCCAGGGAGACGCCCGCGTCGGCGGCCATGTGCAGGAACGCGCCGCGGACATTGAGGTCGGAATGGCTGCCGCGCATGAAGAGGGCGGCGGTGACGCCGTTGATGAGCACGCCCAGGCCCGCCACGGCCATGACGAAGCCGGTCTCCACCCCGGCCGGCTCGCTGAGGCGATGCACCGCCTCGGAGACGATGGCGCCCACGGCCACCAGCAGCAGGACCGCGTTGGCCAGGGAGGCCAGGATGGTGGCCTTGCGCAGGCCGTAGGTGCGGCGGCCGGACGGCGCGCGCCGGGCCAGGATGTTGGCGCCCCAGGCCAGGACCAGGGACAGGACGTCCGAGAGGTTGTGGCCGGCGTCGGCCAGCAGGGCGAGGGAGCCCGCCCAGAGGCCTGCCGCGGTCTCGGCGGCCACGAAGCCGATGTTCAGGATGATGCCGATGGCGAAGGCCCGGCCCATGTCGGCGGGGACATGGTGGTGGTGGTGGTGGCCGAAGCCGTGCGCATGGTCGTGCCCATGACCATGGGCGTGGTCGTGGTCATGATCGGCGTGATCATGGTCGTGGTGCGCGTGCGCCATGGGAGCCTATGTCCCGCGAACCGGCGTCGGGATCAATGTGGCGGGGAGGTCGCCGGGGGCGCCACGGAAAGCACGGACGGCGTGGAAGGGCGCCGGCGAGCAGACATGGCTCCACGCTTTCCCGCGCGGGCGGGAATTCTCCGGATGGCGGGATGGACGGCGACGCAGCCTGGCCCCCGCATTCGCGGGGATGATGAGGAGTGGATGACAGGGCGTGGTCAGCCGGAGGCGCGCCAGGCGGGTTCGGGGGGCGGCGCGGATGCTGGGGCGAGGCGCCGGAGGGCGCCCTCGGGGGTGATCTCGTAGCCGAGGCGGGCCACGCAGCGGGCCACCTGGTCGGCGAGCGGGTCGGTGAAGAAGCCCTCGGCGACCACCTCCTCATGGACGGCGTCGTCGATGCGGTCCTCGAAGGCCTCGGCCTCGTCCTCGTCCAGTTCCTCCATCTCGCGCCAGACCAGCGCCTCGACGCCCTCGCGGATGTCCCGGCGGCGGGCGTTCACGCGCTCCCGCCGGGCCTCGGCCCGGCGGGCCTCCTCCTCGCGGGCGTCGCGGGCAAGGTCGCGGGCCAGCCTGGCCTCCAGGGCGAGGCTTTGGCGGATGGAGCGGGACATGCGCTGGAACACCAGGGCCGCCCTCGCCCGCTCTTCGGGGCTCTCGGCCGCCTCGGCGTCCTGGGCGGCCTGGCGGGCGAGGCCCATGCCGAGCTCGGCGAGCTCGGCCAGGATGCGCGCGTGGCGCTCGGCCATGTCCGCAGGATCGAACATGAACAAAAAGAGAACATAGAAACGGCGGGAAGGCAAATGATTTCCGCTTCGCAGCGGACCCGGAAGGCCCGCATGGCCACGGAACAGCGCCAGCGCGGCCTGTGTCTTGCGGGTGGTCTGCGGCTTGGCGCCCAACGGGCGGGTCAGTAGCCGACCAGGGCCTCGGCGCGGCGGGTGGCGGCGGAGAGGCGGGCGGACCAGTCGGTGATGAGGGCGGCGATCTCGGCCTCGCCGGCGTCGGCGGGGACATGGAGGGGGCCTTCCCAGACCACCGCCCCGCGGCCGAAGGGAGCGGCGAACATCACCTTGTCCCAGGTGTCCTCGAGCCGCCAGGCGGGGCGGGCGGCGATGCCCATGAGGAACACCGGCTGGCCCGAGCGGCGGGCGATCTGCAGGGCGCCCGGCTGGATGACCTCATTGGGGCCGCGGGGACCGTCAGGGGTGACCACCAGGGCGCCGCCGCCGCCCACCCAGGCGGTGGCCTCGCGGATGGCGGCCACGGCGGCCCGGGCCTTGGCCGCATCGCCCTTCTTGGCCGAGGAGACGCGGATGGCCGGGAAGCCCGACATCTGCAGGGCCCGGGCGATGAACTCGCCGTCGGCGGAGGGCGAGACCATGCAGCGGGTGCGCTTGCGCCACCATTGCGGCGCGGTGGCCAGGCACAGGGGGATGCGGCCATGCCAGAAGAGGGCGATGGCCCCCCGGGAATCGTCGGCCAGGACGGGCTCCACCGCCTCGACGTTCTCGTGCCGCCAGCGCACCGTGCGCAGCACAAGGCGCAGATAGCCGCCCAGCAGCCAGCCCAGGATGGCCTGGACCCCATCGCTCCGCAGGATCTTCTTCAAGCCGGTTCGGCCTCGAGATGCTGGCTCCTGGCGAGGCGGGCGTAGAGCCCGCGCTTGCGGACCAGGCTGGCGTGATCGCCGGTCTCGACGATGCGGCCCTTGTCGATGACATAGATGCGGTCGGCCCCACGCACGGTGGAGAGGCGGTGGGCGATGAGCATGGTGGTGCGGCCGGCCATCAGGCGCGACAGCGCCGCCTGCACCTGGGCCTCGCTCTCGGTGTCGAGGGCGCTGGTGGCCTCGTCCAGCAGCAGGATGGGGGCGTCCTTGAGGAAGGCGCGGGCGATGGCGATGCGCTGGCGCTGGCCGCCCGAGAGACGCGCCCCGGCCTCGCCCACGGGGGTGTCGTAGCCGTCGGGCAGGGCCATGATGAAGTCGTGGGCGGCGGCGGCCCTGGCGGCGGCCTCCACCTGGGCCTGGGTGGCGCCGGGCCGGGCGTAGCAGATGTTGGCCCGGATGGTGTCGTCGAACAGGAACGGCTCCTGGGTGACGAGGGCGATCTGGTCGCGCAGGGAGGCGAGGGTGACGTCGCGCACGTCATGGCCGTCCACCGTCACCCGGCCGGAGGTGGCGTCGTAGAAGCGCGGGATCAGGTTGAGGATGGTGCTCTTGCCGCCGCCCGAGGGGCCGACCAGGGCGACGGTTTCGCCGCGGCGGGCCTCCAGGGTGACGTCGGAGAGGGTGGGCGCCCCGTCGGCGCCGTAGCTGAAGCCGACGTTCTCGAAGCGCACCGTGGCCTCGCCCGGCGGCAGGGCGGCGGCGCCGGGCTTCTCGCGGACCTCGGGCTCCACGTCGAGGGCGGCGAACAGGCGACGAGCGGCCGACAGGCCCTCGGCGAAGACGGTCTGCAGATTGGCGAGCTGGCGCAGGGACTGGGAGGCGACCCCCAAGGCGGCGATGAAGGCCACGAAGGCCCCCACGGTCATGCCGCCCTGCTGCGAACGCCAGCCGGCGTAGGCGATCACCGCGGCGGTGATCAGGGTCATCAGCAGCTCGGTGGCGGGGGCGGCCCGGGCCCGGGCGTTGGCCCCCTTGGTGAGATGCTTCTGGCGGCGGCGGACCACCTCGCTGACCCGGGCCTCCTCATAGGCCTCGCGGTTCTCCAGCTTGACCACGCGCACCCCGTCCAGGCTCTCCATGATGGCGGTGGAGAGGGCGGAGGTCTCGGCCATGGCTCCCTTGGCGGCCTTGGTGGTGCGCTTGGCGAACCGGCGCATGATCCAGCCGGCGGCGGGCAGGGCGACGATCAGCAGGATCGACAGGTTGCGGTCATTGGAGACCATGACCGTGATCGCCCCGATCACGATCAGCAGGTGCTGGGTGTAGTTGATGACTCCCGAGGTGGCCGCCTCGCGGATCAGGCCCGCGTCGTACAGCACTGAGGAGACGTAGGCGCCGGAGTGGCGGCTGCGCAGATGGGCGAGGTCGGCCCGCACCAGCTTGCCGAACAGCTGCACCTGGATGTCGCCGACCACGGCGTTGCCGATGCGGTTGACGAGGGTCGCCTGGGCCACCTGGGCCAGGGCCCGGGCCACGGCGTAGACGGCGATGGTCAGCGGCAGGACCAGCAGGGCGCCGGGCTTGTGGTTGACCATCAGGTCGTTCACCGCCGGCTCCAGGATCTGGACGAGGCGGGTGGTGAACCAGGCCGCGACGATCCCGGCGATCAGGGCGCCGGTCCAGGCCGGCCAGCGCGGGGCCAGATAGGCCCGGGCGACCCGCGCGGCCACGGCGCGGCCGGACAGCTCGGGCGGGGGGCTTTCGCTCATTGGCGTGGGGTCGGACGTTGTGCGGCGGGAGTCAAGCGCCGTGCGGTGCGGCTTCCTCTCCCGGGCGCGAGGCCCTACTTAGCGGCCATGAACGAACAGACGGTCCAGAACCCCTTCGACCTGACGACGCCGGGCGGGCGCCTGAAGGCCTATCTGGACTATCTGTGGAAGGACCACGCCTATCTGCGGCTGGGCTTTTCCAACGCCCACTGGATCTCGGAGGAGCTGGTCCGCACCAACCAGCCCTGGCCGCACCAGCTGGCGGCCTGGAAGGCGCGGGGGATCAAGACGGTGATCAACCTGCGGGGCGGGTTCGACGCCAGCTTCCACGCCCTGGAAAAGGACGCCTGCCAGCGCCTGGGCCTGACCATGGTGGACTTCACCATCACCTCGCGGGAGGTGCCCAGCGTGCAGCGGGTGCTGGGGGCCAAGCGCCTGTTCGAGACCATCGAATATCCGGCCCTGATGCACTGCAAGTCCGGCGCGGACCGGGCGGGCATCATGAGCGTGCTCTACATGCACTTCCGGAAGGGCAAGACCATCCGCGAGGCCATGGACCAGCTCCACCTGCGCTACCTGCACATCAAGCAGGGCAAGACCGGGGTGCTGGACTACACCTTCGAGCGCTACCTGGAGGAGGGCGAGCCGGCCGGGATGAGCTTCCTCGAATGGGTGCAGAGCCCGATGTACGACCCGGCGGGCATGAAGGCGAAGTTCCGCAGCCAGATGCTCGGCGCGCTGGTCACCGAACGGCTGCTGCGACGAGAGTAAGCGCCCGAATAAGTGTCATCTGGGCGACAGACGCGGCGGCTTGGCCGTGTCAGAATGGCCGCATGGAGGAGGCGTCGACCGTCGACACGGCCGAGGAGTACTGCACCCTGCTCTGCGTCAGGGCGGATGGAGTCGTACCGTTCGTGGACCTGGAGGTCTGGACGGAGCTGGCCGATCTGAGGGAGCGGGCGAAGCGCCTGCTCCGGGAGCACCAGAGCTGCGACGCGGTCGAGGTGTGGCGTGGCGGGACGCTCCTCGACCGCATCGTGCGGGACTGAGCGCCTTAGCCGTCGCTGGCCGACGGCGAGAGCAGCTTGTGGGCGTGGATCACGAAATAGCGCATCAGGGCGTTGTCCACGGTCTCCTGGGCCTTGGCGCGCCAGGCGCGGACGGCTTCCTCGTAGGACGGGAAGGCGCCCACGAGGTCGATCTTGGAGAGGTCGCGGAACTGGGGCGGGCCTTCCAGGGATTTGAGCTCGCCGCCGATGACGAGGTGAAGGAGCTGTTGGTCGTCGGACATGATGTTCGGTTACGCTTCTTGAGCGACCCCAAGGGTCAGTTTGCGCTGCCGATATGCCGGACCCGGTCCAGGATCAATGGGGCGAGGGCCGGCGCGGCGCATACGAGGCTCGCCTGCACGGGCCGGGGGCGATTGTAGCGGAAAGCATGGCCAAGGTGGTCGCCCACGAAGGCGCCCGCCTCGGTGGCGATGAGGTCGGCGGCGGCCAGGTCCCAGTCGTGCTTGGCCACGGGGGCCACGGCGCAGTCGAAGTCCCCTGCGGCGACAAGACACATGCGGTAGGCGGTGGAGTTGCGCTGCTCCACATGCATCTGCGGCCAGGGCACCGGCCAGCCGTCCCGGGTGAAGACCCGCGGGTCGCCGGCCATGCGGGCGTTCTCCAGGGCCTTGGCCGAGCCCACATGGATGGGGGCGCCGTCGAGGGTCGCCCCGCCGCCCAGGACCGCGGCGTAGGTCTCGCCCACTTCGGGGGCGTAGACGACCCCGGCCACCGGCCGGTCGCCGTCCACCACCGCCAGGGCCACGGACCACCAGGGCCGGTCGTTGAGGAAGGCGCGGGTGCCGTCGATGGGATCGACCACGAAGATCCGCCGCTGGTCCAGGCGCACGGGATCGTCGGCGGTCTCTTCGGACAGCCAGCCGTAGTTGGGGCGGGCGGTGAGCAGGCGCTCCTTCAGCAGCCGGTCGGCGGCCAGGTCGGCGTTGGTCACCGGCGAGCCGCCGGCCTTGTAATCGATCTCCAGCCCCCGGCGGCGCAGGCGCTCGGCCAGTTCGCCCGCCTCGCGGGCCGCGTCCAGAAGAAGGGCGAGGTCGTCCAGGATCAGCGCCCCGCGATGGCCAGGCCGTCGACCAGCAGCGACGGGGCGTTGGTGGCGCCGCGGAACTCCAGGTCGGAGCCCGGGATCAGACGGCCGTAGATGTCGATGAGGTTGCCGGCGACGGTGATCTCGCTCACCGGATAGGCGATCTCGCCGTCCTCGAACCAGAAGCCCGCGCAGCCCACCGACCAGTCGCCGGTGTTGCCGTTGAGCGAGGGGCCGAACATCGAGGTGATGAGGAGGCCCTTGCCGGCGTCCTTCATCAGGCCCTGGAGGTCCTTTTCCCCCGGCTGGAGGGTGAGGTTGGACGGAGAGACGCCCGGCGGGCCGGCGAGGCCGCGGGAGGCGTGACCGGTGGTGGTCAGGCCGAGCTGCCGGGCCGAGGCCGAGTTGAGCAGCCAGGTGGTCAGCACCCCGGCGTCGATCAGGTTGCGGCGGGCGTTGCGCACGCCCTCGTCGTCGAACGGCGTGGAGCCGAGGCCGCGGGGCCGGTGCGGATCGTCGGTGACGGTCACGTGCGGGCCGAACACCGGCTGGCCCAGCCTGTCCTTCAGGAACGAGGTGCCGCGGGCGATGGCCGGACCCGAGATGGCGCCGACCAGCGGGCCGAGCAGCGAGGCGGCCAGGCGGTTCTCGAAGATCACCGGGGCGGTGGTGGAGGCGATCTTGCGGGCCCCCAGGCGCGCGGCGGCCCGCCGGCCGGCCTCGGCGCCGAGGGATTCGGGCGAGGGCAGGTCGGCCTCCCAGCGGGTGGAGCGGCCGTCGTATCCGACCTCCATGCCGCTTTCGTCGCCGGCGATGGCCGAGGCGCCGATGGAGAAGCCCGACGCGCGGTGGACGCCGGTGAAGCCGCCGCTGGTGACGATCACCCAGCGGGACGAGGACCAGGAACTGCTGCCGCCGTCGGAATTGGTGACCTTGGGCTGGGCGCGGGCGGCGGCCTCGGCGGCGCGGGCCCGGGCCTCCAGGGTCTCGGGGCTGGGCTCGGTGGGATCATAGAGGTCGAGGTCGGGCAGTTCGCCCCGGGCCAGCATCTCGGGGTCGGCGAGGCCGGCGTAGGGGTCCTCGGGGGCGAGCCTGGCCATGGCCACGGCCCGCTCCACCAGCCGGGCGCGGGCCTCGGGGGAGATGTCGGAGCCGGAGACGGTGGCCTGCCGCCGGCCGACGAAGACCCGCAGGCCCAGGTCCCGGGATTCCTCGCGCTCCACCTCCTCGAGGTCGCCCTCGCGGACGCTGACGGAGAGGCTGCGCCGTTCGGCGCCCACGGCTTCGGCCGCGTCGGCCCCGGCCTTGAGCGCGGCGGTCACGACGTCGTTCAGCAGGTTCTCGTCCATCCCGGCCATATGGCCGACCGGGGGCCGCGGAACAAGCTCAGGGGATGGCGTAGAACAGCAGGGCCGCGCCCACGGCCACATAGGCGATCCAGGTGGCCAGGGTTCCGAGGGCCCGGGGCGGGGTGGCGCCGCTGCTGCGAGAGATGCCCACGGCGTGCAGCACCCGGCCGGTGAACAGCACCAGGCCAATGGGGTGGATCAGCAGCGGCGGGGCGCCGGCCAGGGCCAGGACGGCGAGGCCGGCGAGGGCGGGCGGCACATACTCCGTGGCGTTGCCGAAGGCGCGGATGGCCTGGCCGAGCGCCGGCACGCCGCCGTCGCCCAGGGAGACGTGATGCTTGCGCCGCTGGCGGGTGACCAGCACCGCCAGCACCAGCAGCAGGAAGATGTGCAGGCCGGCCCAGAGGGCGACCGCGTGCGCGGATGCGGTGACGTCCATGGCCTTGTCCAGTTCCCCCCGTTCCCCAGTCCAGCTGGCCCGGTCCCGTTTGCGCGCGCCTCGGCTAGTCCACCGGCTTGCCGTCGCCGGGCAGGCCGAGCTTAGCCCACTTCTCGGTGACGGTCTCGACCACCTGCGGGTCCATGAACAGCTTCTCGCCCCATTCGCGCCGGGTCTCCGGGGGCCACTTGTTGGTGGCGTCGAGGCCGATCTTGGAGCCGAGGCCGCTCTCGGGCGAGGCGAAGTCCAGATAGTCGATGGGGGTGTTCTCGATCACCGTGATGTCCCGGGCCGGGTCCATGCGGGTGGAGATGGCCCACATCACGTCCTTCCAGTCGCGGGCGTCGATGTCGTCGTCCACGACGATCACCCACTTGGTGTACATGAACTGGCGCAGGTAGCTCCAGACGCCCATGAGCACGCGCTTGGCGTGGCCGGGGTAGGCCTTCTTCATGGACACCACCGCGATCCGGTAGCTGCAGCCCTCGGGGGGCAGCCAGAAGTCCACGATCTCGGGGAACTGCTGGCGGATCAGCGGGATGAACACCTCGTTGAGCGCCTCGCCCAGGACGCTGGGCTCGTCCGGCGGGCGGCCGGTGAAGGTGGTCAGGTAGATCGGGTCCTTCCGCATGGTGATGGCGGTGACCTCGAACACCGGGAAGCGCTCGACGGAATTGTAGTAGCCGGTGTGGTCGCCGTAGGGGCCCTCGTCGGCGTAGTCGTCCAGGTGGACGTGGCCCTCCAGCACGATCTCGGCCTGGGCCGGGACCATGAGCGGCACCGTCCTGGCGGGGACGAGGTCGAGCTTGGCGCCGCGCAGCAGGCCGGCGAACTGGTACTCGCTGAGGGTGTCGGGCACCGGGGTGACGGCGGCGAGGATGGTCCCGGGATCGGCCCCGATCACCGCGCAGGCGGGCAGCGGCTCGCGCCGGCCCTCGGCCTTCCAGCGGCGGTGGTGCTGGGCGCCGCCCCGGTGGGCCAGCCAGCGCATGATGGTGCGGTTCTTGCCCAGCACCTGCATCCGGTAGATGCCGAGGTTGTAGTCGTCCTCCCGGGCCTCGGACGGGCCCTTGGTGACCACCAGCGGCCAGGTGATCAGCGGCGCGGGCTCGCCGGGCCAGCAGGTCTGGATCGGCAGCCTGGCGAGGTCGATGTCGTCGCCGGTGAGCACCACCTCCTGCACGGGGGCCTTCTTCACCGTGGCCGGGCGCATCCCCAGCACGGTCTTGGCCAGGGGCAGCATGTCCCAGGCGTCCTTCAGGCCCCGGGGCGGCTCGGGCTGGCGCAGGAAGGCCAGGAGCTCGCCCACCTCGCGCAGCTCGGCGGCGGTGGTGCGCGACTTGCCCTCGAGGGTGACTCCCATGGCCACCCGCCTGACCGTGCCGAACAGGTTGACGAGGGCCGGCATGGACGAACGCTCGCCGTCGGCGCGGATGACATTCTCGAACAGCACCGCCGGGCCGCCCACCGCCAGCAGCCGGCGCTGGATCTCGGTCATCTCCAGGACGGAGGAGACGGGCTCGGTGACGCGGACCAGCTCGCCCGCGGCCTCCAGGGTCTCAAGGAACTCGCGCAGCGATCGGTAAGCCATCAGTCCTCCATCCGGGCCGGGGATTTACCCGCCGGGCCGGGCGGGGTCCAGAACGGCGGCCGCGGCTACTCCACCCGGCGGATGCGGGTGATGCGGACCGGGCGGACCAGCATCTCGCCCTTCATGGCGCCGGTCCCGGCGTTGGGATCGACGGGCTTGCCGAGGATCTTCTGGGCGACGTCGAGGCCCTCGATCACCCGGCCGAAGGCGGCGAAGCCCGGGGTCTTCTTCGGGTCCTTGGGATCGGCGTCGAGATAGTCCTGGTCGCCGATGACGATGAACCAGTCGGCCTGGGCGGTGCCGGGGGCGTGGCGGCCCATGGAGATGGTCCCGTTCACATGCTTGAGGCCGGTCTGGGTGGTGGGCTCGTGGGCCACCGGCGGCAGCACCTTCCTGGGATCGTTCTGCAGCCCGCCCTGGATCACCCCGTAGTCGTTGGGGGCGTAGCCCGGCGGCTTGGAGGCCCGGTAGAAGCTGGCGCCGTCGAACAGGCCCCGGTCCACGTACTTCAGATAGTTGGCCACGGTCTTCGGCGCCTTGTCGGCGTAAAGCTCGAGGACGATGGCGCCCTCGGCGGTCTCGATGCGGACCCTGGGATTGGCCGGCGCCGCGGCGGGCGGTTCAGCCGCCGTCTCGCCCGAGGCGGGCGCGGGGGCGGGCGCCTGGGCGCGGGCGACGGCGGCGAG